>Ga0272446_1003082_pt1 | contig 21594 bp, 15 predicted proteins | sample YNPCB0061_FD_194587 | JGI IMG/M metagenome (GOLD analysis project Ga0272446, IMG submission 194587) | Hot spring microbial mat communities from Yellowstone National Park, WY, United States - YNP-CB-006-1 | ecosystem: Environmental > Aquatic > Thermal springs > Hot (42-90C) > Sediment | place... | reverse complement strand
GCCCCCGCCGCGCGAGATCCTTCCAGCTTTCGATTCGCTCGCGGCCGTGCAGCGGCGCGAGACAGTCGAGCTGCACGAACAGCGCTTGCGGGTCCGCCTCGAAGTGCATGTATTCGTCGCGCAGCAGGCGCACGCGCTCGACAAGCGGCAGCTCGATTCGCACGCAGTGTGCGGCGCGCATCCTCTCGATCAGCGCGTCCGGCACCCGCAGGTCGCCGACCTTGCGGCTCTCCGATTCGACGAATACCGACCGCTGCGGATCGAACGAGCGCAGCGTCCACCAGATGCGCGTCTCGAACGTCTTCTGCGTCGGCTGCGGCTGTGCCGGCAGCCCGCCGAGCACCGATCCGCGGTGCTGCGCGAGCCGTTCGAGATCGAGCACCTGCGCGCCGGCGCGCGCGAGTTGCACGAGCAACCGGCTCTTGCCGCTTCCGGTGGTTCCGCAGATCACGCGAAAGTCGAACTGCGACGGCAGCGTCTGTAGCGCCGCGACGACGGCGCGGCGGTACGCGCGGTAGCCGCCTTCGAGCTGGCGGGCAGGCCAGCCGATGCGCGCCAGCACGTGCGTCATCGCGGCACTGCGCGCACCACCGCGCCAGCAGTAAACGAGCGGCCGCCATTCGCGCGGTTTGTCGCAAAACAGCGTTTCGACGTGCCGCGCGACGTTGCGCGCGACGAGAACGGCGCCGCGCCGACGCGCAGCGAACGCCGAGACCTGCTTGTGCAGCGTACCGACTTCGGCGCGCTCGGCGTCGTCGAGCACGGGAACGTTCAGTGCGCCGGGAATGTGATCCTCGGCGAATTCGCCCGGGCTGCGCACGTCGAGGATCGCGTCGAACCGAGCAAGCTGCGCGAGCGCCTCGTCGCAGGCGATCGGCGGGCGATCGTCCATGTCAGCGTTGCGCCGCGAGCAGCGGCTTCAGGTGCGGCCAGACGTTGTCGAGCATCAACGGTTGCGCCTTTTCGTTCGGGTGGATGCGGTCGCTCTGGAAGTACTCGAGCCGGTCGGCGAAGCCGTCGAGCAGGAAAGGCGCAAGCGCGACCTTGCGCTGGCGCGCCAGTTCGCTGAACGTCGCAGCGAAGCGATCGGCATAGTCGCGCCCGTAATTTGGCGGCATGCGAACGCCGATCAGCAGCACGCGCGCTCCGGCAAAGCGGCTCGCATCGATCATCGCGGCCAGATTGTCGCGCATCGCGGCGAGCGGCAGTCCGCGCAGGCCGTCATTGGCGCCGAGCTCGATCACGACGATTGACGGGCGGTGCTGCTTCAGCAGCGCGGGCAGCCGCGTTCTTCCGCCGTGCGTGGTTTCCCCGCTGATGCTCGCGTTCACGACGGTATACTTCGCGCCGTCCCGCGCGAGTCGATCGGCGAGCAGTTTGACCCAGCCGGTGTCGCGCGGCAGTCCGTATTCGGCCGAAAGGCTGTCGCCCAGCACGAGCACGACCGGCCGCTGTGCCGCAGCGACCGCGCAGGCAGCGAGAAGCAACGCAACGCCGGCCAACCAGCGCCGCGCGAATCTTCCAACTCTCATCACGGATGCGCCCCCGAGTCGCCGATGAAGAGCACCGCGCTCGAAGCCGAAGGGCTGACCAAGATCGTGCAGGACGCCACGGGAAGCCTGACGATCCTGGATGATATCAACCTGATCATCGAACCCGGCGAAACGGTCGCGATCGTCGGCGCCTCGGGTTCGGGCAAGTCGACGCTGCTCGGGCTGCTTGCCGGACTCGACGTTCCGACGCGCGGCACGGTCCGCCTGTTCGGGCAGGATCTCTTCGCGATCGACGAGGATGGCCGCGCGCGCGTGCGTGCCGAGCGGATCGGCTTCGTCTTCCAGTCGTTCCAGCTTCTGCCGCATCTGACCGCGCTCGAGAACGTGATGCTGCCGCTGGAGCTCTCGGGTCGTTCGCCGGACGGGCAGGCGCCGCTCGACGCGGCGCGCGCGCTGCTCGAGCGCGTCGGGCTGGCCGAGCGCCTTTCGCACTATCCGAAGTACCTGTCGGGCGGCGAGCAGCAGCGAGTGGCGCTGGCGCGCGCATTCGTCGGCCGGCCGCCGATCCTGCTGGCCGACGAACCGACCGGAAGCCTGGATGCGCGCACCGGTGCGGCGGTGATCGAGCTGATTTTCGAGCTGAATCGCGAGCGCGGCTCCACGCTCGTGCTGGTCACGCACGACCCCGAGATCGCTGCGCTGTGCAGCCGCCGCGTCGAGCTGCACGCCGGACGGATCCGGGCCGAGTCAGGCCTGGGTGCGCTGCCCGCGTAGGCGCGCCAGCGCGCGCGCCGCGCCGGAGGCCAGCTCGCCCGCGACGAGCCCCAGATCGCCGCCGTATTCGTCGGCCGCCCGTCCGTGCAACCATGCTGCGCCGAGCGCGGCCTGGATCGGCTCGATCCCCTGCGCGATGAATGCGCCGATCATGCCGGCCAGCACGTCGCCCGTGCCTGCCGTGGCGAGCGCAGGGCCGCCGGTCGGGTTGATCCACCAGCGCCCCGCGGGATGCACGATGACCGTTCCGGCGCCCTTGAGCACGACGATCGACGCCGTCTGCCGCGCCAGGGCGCACGCCGCGGCGACGCGATCGGCCTGGACTTCTTTCGCACTCGCGCCGAGCAGGCGCGCCGCTTCGAGCGGATGCGGCGTCAACACGCGGGCCGCTGCATGCGCTTCGAAGACCCCGGCAAAGCGCGCGCGGTCCGCAAGCAGATTCAGGCCGTCCGCATCGACGACGAGCGGCACCGAGCGCTCGAACGCGGCGCCGAGCGCATCGGCCGCCGCAGCGTCCGTTCCGAGCCCGCAGCCGACGACGATCGCATCGACGTCGCCGAGCGATTCGAGCCCGCGAAACATCAACTCGGGCTGCGCCGGATCGAAGCGCAGCTCCGGCGCACCGATGCAATCGACGTAGACGCGGCCGGCGCCGAGCCGCAGCGCGGCGCGCGCCGCCAGCAGCGGCGCACCGATCATGCCAGCACCTCCGCCGATGACGGCGACGCTTCCGAACGAGCCCTTGTGCGTATTGCGCGGCCGCCGTGCGAGCAGCGTCTCGAACTGATCGGGTTGGGCGAGGGCACCGTCCGTCTCAGGCGCATCGACGCCGAGCATGTCGACGACGACTTCGCCGGCCGCGTCGCAGCCGTCCGCGGTGTACAGGCCGGGCTTCGCGCCGAGAAAGGTGCAGGTCACGTCCGCGCGCACCCCGGCCACGCCGCCGACCCACACGCCGCGATCGGCGTCGAGTCCGCTCGGCACGTCGAGCGCGACGACGGCGGCCGCTCGCGACTCGATCCAGCGGGCGGTGTCGAAGTAGCGGCCGGTCAACGGGCGTCCGAGCCCGATGCCGAACATCGCATCGACGATGACGTCGCAGCGCGGATCGGCCGGCAGCTCCAGCAACAAGCGTCCGCCGTTCGCCTTCCAGGCGGCGCGCGCGGCACGCGCGTCGTCGGTCGTCGATTCGGCGAGCGCAACGCATGCGACCGAGTGCCCGCGCGCCGCCAGCTCGGCCGCGCAGGCAAAACCGTCGCCGCCGTTGTTGCCCGGACCGCAGACGATCAGCACCTTGCGCGCGGCGCCGTACCGGGCGTCGATGCACGCTGCGGCCGCTCGGCCGGCCCGTTGCATCAACGTCGCCGGAGGCAGCGTCGCCTGCGCATCCGCTTCGATCGCGCGTAACTGCGCCGTCGTATACAGCCCGATGCTCATGCCGACATGCTAAGCCGCGCGCCGCTCGGCGTATCTGTCCAAGGTCAGCCCTTCCAGGTCGATCTGCGGCGCGCGCCCTGCGATCACGTCCGCAACGATGCGCGCCGAACCGCAGGCCATCGCCCACCCGGTCGAGCCGTGACCCACATTCAGGAACAGGTTCGGGTAGCCCGTGGCGCCGAGCACCGGCGGACCGTCTGGCAGCATCGGACGCGCACCGACCCAGAACCGGGCCTGCGCGTAGCTCGCAGCCGCGGGAAACCAGTCCCGGGCCACCTTCAGCAGCGTGCGCAGCGCTGTCTCTCGCAGCCTCGTTCCGCGCGACCCGACTTCGGCCGTTCCGGCCACCCGCAGGCGTTGTCGGAAACGGGTCACCGCGACCTTGTACGTCTCGTCCATCACCGACAGCGTCGGCGCGTGCTCGGGGTACGCGATCGTCACCGTCGCGGAGTAGCCGTGCACGGGCAGCAACGGCAGATCGATCCCCAGCGGCGCGAGCAGGCGGCCGCTGTCGGCGCCGGCGGCGACGACATACGCGTCGGCCTGCAGGCGGCCTTGGGCGAGCCGCACACCGTCGATGCGGCCCGCCGCGACGCCGAAGCGCACGGCATCCATCCCGAAGCGAAAGCGGACGCCATCGGACTCGCAGATGTCCTTCAGACGGCGCGCGAACAAAGCGCAGTTGCCGGTTTCGTCGTCCGGCAGGTGCAGTCCGCCGGCCAGCGGCGTGTGCGGTGCAAGCGCCGGTTCGAGCGTGCGGCAGGCGGCTGCGTCCAGCAACGCATGCGGGACGCCGGCTTCGCGCAGCATCTCGCGCGCCGGTGCCGTGCGCTCGAGTTCGTGGGCCGTGCGGAACAACTGCAGGTAGCCCGTACCCCGCTCGTAGTCGATGCCGTACCGTTCTCGAAGCTCGCGCAGGCAGTCGCGGCTGTAGTAGGCAAGCCGCTGCATGCGCGCGCGATTGGCGCGAAAGCGTGCGACCTCGCATTCGCTCAGCCAGCGACGCAACCAGCGCCATCGTAGCGGATCGATCCCGGGGCGAAACACGACCGGCGCTTCGCGCTTGAACAGGTAGGCCAGCACCTTGGCCGGCATACCCGGCTGGGCCCATGGTCCGACATACGCAGGGGCGAGCACGCCGGCGTTGGCGAAACTGCTTTCCTGGGCGACACCACCGCGGCGGTCGATGACCGTGACTTCGAAACCCAGCTGGCGCAGCGCATGGGCGGTGGTGACGCCGATGATGCCTGCGCCGATGACGGCGACGTGCATGCAGCCTTCTTCTTCGGCGCACCCGCGCCGACAACGTCGCGCATTCTATTCATTCGCGCCGCGCGCAGCCGCTGCGCAAGCGCGGCGGATCAAAGCTTCATCCGGCTGGGCAGATACGTCACGAGCGCCGGGAAGAAGTAGATCAGCAATACCGCGACCACCATCATCAGGAAGTACGGGAAGGCGGCGCGCGCGATGTAGCTGATCTGGTGCTTGGTCATGCCCTGCAGCACGAACAGGTTGAAGCCGACCGGCGGCGTGATCTGCGCCATTTCGACGACGATGACGACGAAGATGCCGAACCACAACAGGTCGATGCCCGCGGTCTGCAACGTCGGCAGCAGAACGGCCATCGTCAGCACGACCATGCTGATGCCGTCGAGAAAGCATCCGAGCACGATATAAAACGCCATCAGCGCCATCAGCAGCGCGAACGGCGGCAGTCCGAGCCCTGCGATCGTTTCGGCGAGATGGCGCGGCAGTCCGATGAAGCCCATCGCCAGCGACAGAAACGCCGACCCCGCCAGTATCAGCGCGATCATGCAGTACAGGCGCGTTGCGCCCATCAGCGAGTCCCAGAAGCTTCTCCAATTGAGCGCGCGCTGGGCGGCGGCCAGCGCCAGCGCGCCGACGACGCCGAGCGCGGCTGCCTCGGTGGCGGTGGCCACTCCGGTGTAGATCGACCCCAGCACCGCGAGGATCAGCAGCATCACCGGGATCAGATGGCGTGACTCGGCGAGCTTCTCGCGCAGCGTCAGCGCGGCATCGGGCGGCGGGATCGCGGCGGGGTTGCGCAGCGCCCACAGCACCGTGTACCCCATGAACAGCGCCGCCAGCAGCAATCCAGGCACGATACCGGCGATGAAGAGCTTGCCGATGGACACGTCCGCGGCCACACCGTAGACGATCATGATGATCGACGGTGGGATCAGCAGACCGAGGGTGCCGGCACCGGCGAGGGTGCCGACCGACATCACTTCCGGGTAATTGCGGCGCGCCAGTTCCGGAAGCGACATCTTGCCGATCGTCGCGCAGGTGGCGGCCGACGAACCGGACACTGCGGCGAAGATGGTGCAGCCGATAATGTTCACGTGCAGCAGCCGTCCCGGCACGCGCTGCAGCCATGGCGCGAGTCCGCGGAACAGGCCCTCCGACAGCCGCGTCTTGAGCAGGATCTCGCCCATCCAGATGAACAGCGGCAGCGCGGTCAGCGTCCAGCTCGACAGTGATCCCCACACCGTCAACGCGAGCGCATCGCCGCCGGGCCGCGTCGTGAACAGCTCCATGCCGAGCCATGCCACCCCGAGGACGGCGATGCCGATCCACACGCCTGCGCCGAGAATGACGAACATCGCCACGATCAGCAGCGCAGCGATCAGCGTATCCATGCGGTCCTACTCGATCTGCGTCGGCTCGCCGCTCGCGGCAATCGGCGGAAGCTTCCGCGTGCGCAGCGCATGGACGAGCTCCTCGGCAAAGGCGAGGAACAGCCCGGCAAGACCGATGGCCATCGAAAGCTGCGGGATCCACAGCGGCGTGGCATCGACGTTCTGCGAAACGTCGTGATACACGTAGGAGCCCCAGACGAGCCTGGCCGCGAACCACGCGAAGTAGCCCGACAGGGCCGTGGCCACCGCGAGGCAGAAGACCTCGATCCACCATCGGGGTGTGCCGGTGAAGCGCTGGATGATCAGCGTCACACGGATATGGTCGCCGTGCCGCAAGGCGGCCGCCAGCGCGAGAAAAGCGCCGGCGGCGAGCGTGTAGCCGGCGTAGGCGTCCACCCCCGCCATCGAATAGCCGAGTTGACGGCCGACGATGTTGGTGACCTGGATCAGCAGGGTGGCAAGGATGAACAGCGCGCCGAGCGCACCGAGCACGCGATACAAGGGTTCGAGCGGACTGCGCATCCGCCGGCAGCGCGTGATGGATCGCGATTCGAAACGGCCCGCCGGCGCTCGCGCCGGCGGGCCGTGGTGACGTCTACTTGCGGAACGCCGAGATGATCGCCTGGCCGTCGGCGCCGGCGGTCTTCAACCACTCCTCGAGCATCGTCTCGCCGATCTTGGCCAGTTCGGCCTTGAACTGCGGGTTCGGTGCGTAGACGGTCATTTTGTTCGCGCGCAGGGTGGCGAGCGTTTCGTTCGTGTACTCGCGCATGCGCTTCCAGCCGCGCTCCTCCGCGTCGCGCGCCGCCTTCAGCACGGCCTCCTGCGTGGCCTTGTCAAGCTTGTCGAACTCCTTCTGGTTGACGATCACCATGTTCTTCGGCAGCCAGGCGTCGACCGTGGCGAAATGCGTCAGGCTTTCCCAAACCTTCGAATCCACGCCGGTCGCGCCCGACGACATGAACGAGTCGACCACGCCGGTGGCCAGCGCCTGCGACAGCTCGGCAGCCTGGATCGTCAGCGGCTGCGCGCCGACCAGTTGCGCGATGCGCGTGGTGGCCGGGTTGTAGGCGCGCCACTTCAGTCCTTTCATGTCGGCGGTGGAGTTGAGCATCTTCTTCGTATAGATGCCCTGCGGCGGCCACGCGACGGCGTACAGCAGCTTGATCCCCTGCGCGGCGAGGATGCGCTCGGCCACCGGCCTCTGCGCTTGCCACAACTTGTACGCCTCGTCGAAGCTGGTGGCGACGAACGGAATCGAGTCCACACCGAAAACCGGGTTCTCGTTGACCAGCAGGCTCATCAGCACTTCGCCGATCTGCGCCTGGCCCGTCTGCACCGCGCGCTTGATCTCAGGCGCCTTGAACAGCGCGCCGTTCGGATGCACGGTGATCGCCAGCTTGCCGCCGGTAGCCTTGGCGACGTCGGCGGCGAACTGGTTCAGGTTCTGGGTGTGCGGGTTGCCGGCGGGATAACCCGCGGGCAGATCCCACTTCGTCTGGGCGGACACGGCGAGTGCGGCGCCGGTCAGTGCGACCGCGGCAACGGAGCGGACGATACGCATTGCGTCTCCTTTTCATCGATGGGTGGAAGACGGCCAGACTTTACCGCGATGCACGGCGCCGGGGCGGCGCAGCGGGTCGCGACGTGGCGTCCGCGCAAAAACGGGCATACTCGTCTCCGTCCCGAATCGCTCCCCTTCGCTCCAAAGCAATGGCGCAGACCGAGCAGCCGCCGGGTCGCTGGCAGTTCTGGATCGACCGCGGCGGCACCTTCACCGACATCGTCGCGAGGCGGCCCGACGGCCGCCTCGTCACGCACAAGCTGTTGTCGGACAACCCCGAGCAGTATCGCGACGCGGCGATCGCAGGCATCCGCCGGCTGCTGGGTGTGGCGCCGGGCGCGCCGATCCCGGTCGAATCGATCGAGGCCGTCAAGATGGGGACGACGGTCGCAACCAACGCGCTGCTGGAGCGAAAGGGCGAGCCGACCGTGCTGGTGATCACGCGCGGATTTCGCGACGCGCTGAGGATCGCGTACCAGAACCGTCCGCGGCTGTTCGACCGGCGCATCGTGCTGCCCGAGCTGCTGTACACGCGCGTGATCGAGGCCGACGAGCGCATCGGCGCGCACGGCGAGGTCGAGCGGCCGCTCGACGAAGCGCGCATTCGCGCGGATCTGCAAGCGGCGTACGCGGACGGTCTGCGCGCCTGCGCGATCGTGCTGATGCACGGCTATCGCTACACCCAACACGAGGTGCGAATCGCCGCGATTGCGCGGGAGGTCGGCTTTCCGCAGGTATCGGTCTCGCACCAGGTCAGCCCGCTGATGAAGCTCGTGGCGCGCGGCGACACGACGGTGGTCGACGCGTATTTGTCGCCGATCCTGCGCCGCTACGTCGAGCAGGTCGCTGCCGAGCTGCCGGGCGTTCGCCTGCTGTTCATGCAGAGCAACGGGGGGCTCACCGACGCGTATCGCTTCCAGGGCAAGGACGCGATCCTGTCCGGCCCTGCAGGCGGAATCGTCGGCATGGTGCGCGCGAGCCTCGCGGCCGGCTTCGACCGCGTGATCGGCTTCGACATGGGCGGCACGTCGACCGACGTGTCGCACTACGCCGGCGAATACGAGCGCGCGTTCGAAACGCTGGTCGCCGGCGTGCGGATGCGCGCGCCGATGATGAGCATCCATACGGTCGCTGCCGGAGGCGGCTCGATCCTTCACTTCGACGGCGCGCGGCTGCGCGTCGGACCCGACTCGGCGGGCGCCAATCCAGGCCCGGCGTGCTACCGGCGCGGCGGGCCGCTGACGGTCACCGACGCGAACGTCATGCTCGGCCGCATCCAGCCCGATTACTTTCCGCGAGTCTTCGGACCGAACGCCGATCAGCCGCTCGACGCCGACGTCGTACGCGCCAAGTTTGCCGCGCTCGCCGCGGAGATCGAGCGCGCGACCGGGCAGAAGAAGTCGCCGGAGCAGGTTGCCGCCGGTTTCCTCGACATCGCCGTCGGCAACATGGCCGAGGCGATCAAGCGGATCTCGGTCGCGCGCGGCCACGACGTGACCAAATACACGCTGACCGTGTTCGGCGGTGCCGGCGGCCAGCACGCGTGCAGCGTGGCCGATCAGCTCGCGATGACCTCGATCTTCGCGCACCCGCTGGCGGGCGTGCTGTCCGCGTACGGCATGGGGCTCGCCGACCAGGCCGCGATGCGCGAAGTCGCGGTGGAGTTGCGACTGACGCCGGAGGCGATTCCGCAGCTTGCGCAGCGGCTCGACGCGCTCGCCGACGAGGCCACGCGCGATCTGCTCGAGCAAGGCGTGCCGCGCGAGCGCGTGCGTGTCGTCCGCCGCGTGCATCTGCGCTACGAAGGCACGGACTCGGCGCTGATCGTCCTCGACGGCGACCTCGACGCGCTACGCGCGCAGTTCGATGCCGCGTATGTGCAGCGCTATTCGTTCCTGATGCCCGACCGCGCGCTGATCGTCGAAGCCGTTTCGGTCGAGGCGATCGGCGCGGGCGACGCCGCGGAAGAGTCGCAGCCCGCCGCCGCCCCCCGCGCGGGCGCCTTGTTGCCGGCCGCACACGTGCGGGCGTACTTCGACGGTCGCTGGCACGACACGCCGCTTTACGTTCGCGCCGACACCCGGCCGGGAGATGCGATCGACGGCCCGGCGATCATCGCCGAGGTCAATGCGACGACGGTCGTCGAACCCGGGTGGCGCGCGGAGATCACCGTGCGCGACCACCTCGTGCTCAGGCGCGTGGCCGCGCGCAAGCAGCGGCAGGCGATCGGCACGCACGTCGATCCGGTGATGCTGGAGATCTTCAACAACCTGTTCATGTCGATCGCGGAGCAGATGGGGCTGCGGCTGCAGAACACCGCGTACTCGGTCAACATCAAGGAGCGGCTCGACTTTTCCTGCGCGCTGTTCGACGCCGACGGCAACTTGATCGCCAACGCGCCGCACATGCCGGTGCACCTGGGCTCGATGAGCGAATCGATCAAGACGGTGATGCGCGAAAACGCCGGTCGGATGAAGCCCGGTGACGCCTACGTCGTCAACGATCCGTACAACGGCGGCACACACCTGCCCGACGTCACGGTGATCACCCCGGTGTTCGACCGCACCGGCCGTGACATCCTGTTCTACGTCGGCTCGCGCGGGCACCACGCGGACATCGGCGGCATCACGCCGGGGTCAATGCCGCCGTTTTCGACGACACTGGACGAAGAGGGCGTGCTGTTTACGAATTTCAAGCTCGTCGACGGGCAGGGCGCAGGCCGTCCGGGCCGCCTGCGCGAGGCGGAGTGCCTGGCGATCCTTACCGGCGGCCCATACCCGGCGCGCAACCCGCAGCAGAACCTGGCGGACCTCAAAGCGCAGATCGCCGCGAACGAAAAGGGGCGCGAGGAACTACTGCGCATGGTCGACCAGTTCGGGCTGGATGTCGTGCAGGCCTACATGCGGCACGTGCAGGACAACGCCGAGGAATCGGTGCGGCGTGTGATCACCGTGCTGCGCGATGGCAGTTTCGAGTATCGGCTCGACAACGGGGCGGTCATCAGGGTCCAAATCACGGTGGACCGGCAGTCGCGCAGCGCGACGATCGACTTCACCGGCACCTCGCCGCAGTTGCCGAACAACTTCAACGCGCCGTCTTCGATCAGCGTCGCCGCCGTGCTGTACGTGTTCCGCACGCTGGTCGACGACGAGATTCCGCTGAACTCGGGGTGCCTGAAGCCGCTTCGAATCGTGATTCCCGAGGGCTCGATGCTGGCGCCGCGCTATCCGGCGGCGGTGGTCGCGGGCAACGTCGAGACCTCCAGTTGCATCACCAATGCGCTTTACGGTGCGCTCGGTGTGCTCGCCTCGGCGCAGGGCACGATGAACAACTTCACGTTCGGCAATGCACGCTACCAGTATTACGAGACGATCGCCGGCGGCTCCGGGGCCGGAATTCTCGACCTGGCGGCCGGCGCCGACTCGAAGGAGGGATTCGACGGCACGGACGTCGTACAGACGCACATGACGAATTCGCGGCTGACCGATCCCGAGGTGCTCGAGTTCCGCTTTCCGGTGCGGCTCGAAAGCTACGCGATCCGCCACGGGTCGGGGGGCAAAGGACGCTGGCACGGGGGCAGCGGCGGCACGCGGCGCGTGCGCTTCCTCGAGGCGATGACCGCGTCGATCCTGTCGAACAATCGGGCGATCGCTCCGTTCGGACTGGCCGGTGGCGGACCCGGCGAACCCGGCCGCAATCGCGTGTTCCGCGCCGACGGTCGCATCGAGGAGCTGCCGCATATCGGCAGCGTCGAAATGGCGCCGGGCGACGTGTTCGTCATCGACACGCCCGGCGGCGGAGGCTATGGCCGTGCGACTTAAGCCGCGATATCGGCGAATCGCCGACGGCATTTCGCCGCTTCGTCGTCCGGTCCGGTCCGAATAATGACGGGCGACGCTCGCAGGAACCTTCGATGAACGCGCCTGAAAAACTGCATGTCGGCCACGGTAGCGTGCTCGGCACGCTGTCGATCTGCTACGCGCCGCTGATCGACAGGAAGCGCAAAGCGATCGGCACGCGACTGACGATCCTGTCGACGCGCCCGCAGGAGCGGCTGCACGTCGGGCGCGTGCTGGATTCGCTCAGCCCCGTCTGGCCGGAGGCGTCGGGTCCGGTGCTGCTCGCGCCGCTGGATGCCGGCCTGGACGAATCGGCCTTCGAGTGGCAGGCGCCGAAGAACGCGATTCTCGAGGTGCCCGCGGTTGCCTTGCGTGATCCCGAAGTGCAGGGTGTCGCGCAGCGCCTGTTCCGCGACGGCAAGCGGCTCGCGCTGCGCGGGCGGCCGGAAGTGCCGCTGCCGCCCGCGCTGCTCGCCTGCTTCGAGTACGCGTTGATCCACCAGAACGAGGATCGCCGCAGGAGCGCCGTTGGCGCGCCGATCGCCGCGCCGGCCGGCGTCTCGCGCAGGATCCCATTTATCGTGACCGGCGTGCAGACGGTGGCCGACGTCGACGCGGCGTTCGAACGCGGCGCGACCGCCAGCGTCGGCTGGCCGCTCGACGACGCGCAGCACCGTCAGGTGCGCCCGCTGCAGCCCGGACAGGCGGTCGTTCTCGAGCTGCTGCGGCTCGTGCGCGACGACGCCGAGCTTGCGAAAATCGACGCGACGTTGAAGCGCGATCCCGCCCTCGCGTTCAAGCTGCTGCGGCTGGTCAACTCGGCGGCGTTCGGGCTGCCGGTGCAGATCACCAGTTTCCAGCACGCGGTGATGATGCTCGGCTACAAGAAGATGATGCGCTGGCTGTCGCTGCTGCTCGCAACCGCCAGCAAGGACGCGAACACGTTCCCGCTGATGCACGCGTCGATCCGGCGCGGGCTGTTCCTCGAGTACATCGGAGCGGGCGACAGCGAAGCCGAGCTGCGCGACGAACTGTTCATCACCGGCGCGTTCTCGCTGCTGGACCGTATCACCGGCGCGCCGTTCGAACAGCTCTTCGAGCTGATCGCGTTGTCGGAAAACGTCGTCGACGCGATCGTTCACCGGCGCGGGCCTTATGCGCCCTACCTGGCGTTGATCGAATCGATCGAGCGCTCGGACCCGATCGCGATCGGCAAACATATCGATGCGCTGGCGATTCCCGTGGCCGCGTGCAACCAGGCGCTGCTGCGCGCGATGTCGGCGGCGAACACGCTCGACTCCGATCTCTGACGCGTCGGCCGTCGACCGACAAAGGAGCCGCCGTTGGGCGGGCTCAGCGCGCCGCCCTTCGGCAAGCTCAGGGCGCCGCCTATAATCCGCACGCGCTCCCGAACGAACCTCGGCGGCATCGCGGAGCGCAGCCCGCCTCCGCATGAGCCTCCCCGACACCTTCCTCGCGCTCGACGGTCCGAACGCGCTATCGAACTTTCGTGCTGCGCGCCTGCTCGAACGCATCCGCGCGATCGAACCGGACGCCACGGCGATTCGCGCGCGCCACATTCACTTCGTCCACGCGATCGGCGCAATCGACGCCGACGCGCGCAACCGCCTCGACGGACTGCTCGACTACGGCGAAGCGGCGCCCGAGAGCGCGCGCGCAGCCGCGTCCTGGCTCGTCGTGCCACGGCTCGGCACGATCTCGCCGTGGGCGAGCAAAGCCACCGACATCGCGCACAACTGCGGGCTGACGCAAATCGCCCGTATCGAACGGGGCACGCGCTACGACCTCGAACTGAAGCCCGGCACCTTCGGCGGGCGCCGCGCGCTCGCGGCCGAGCCCGCGCAGCGCATCGCCGCGCTGTCGCACGACCGGATGACCGAGAGCGTGCTCGACCCGGATGTGGACCCTCGGACGCTGTTTTACGAGCTGCCGGGCAGGCCGATGCAGTCGGTGCCGTTGCAAGCCGAAGGGCGAGCCGCGCTCGTACGCGCCAATGCCGACATGGGGCTCGCGCTGTCGGACGACGAGATCGACTACCTCGTCGACGCGTACCGCGAGATGGGGCGCGACCCAACCGACGTCGAGCTGATGATGTTCGCGCAGGCGAACTCCGAGCACTGCCGCCACAAGATCTTCAACGCGCGCTGGACGATCGACGGGCAGCCGCGCGAGGAGTCGCTGTTCGGCATGATCCGCGCGACGCATGCCGCCGCGCCGCAGGGGACGATCGTCGCGTACAAGGACAACGCGGCGGTGATCGAAGGTCGCGTCGCGCGCCGCTTCTACCCGCGCAGCGACCGGCCGCAGGATGCCGGCGGCATCGAATACGTCGCGCGAGAAGAACTGACGCATACGGTCTTCAAGGTCGAGACGCACAACCATCCGACCGCGATTTCGCCGTTTCCCGGCGCCGCCACCGGCGCCGGCGGCGAGATCCGCGACGAAGGCGCAACAGGTCGCGGCGCGAAGCCTAAAGCGGGGCTCACCGGCTTCAGCGTTTCGCATCTGCGGCTGCCGGGCGCCCGGCGACCGTGGGAGAACGACGGCGACGTCACGCGCGGCGAGCGCACGGAACGCGACTACGGTTTCCCGTCGCGCATCGCCGACGCGCTGGCGATCATGATCGAAGGGCCGATCGGCGCTGCGTCGTTCAACAACGAGTTCGGCCGGCCGAACCTGCTCGGCTACTTCCGCGCGTACGAGCAAAACGTCGGCGGCGTGCGTTACGGCTACCACAAACCGATCATGATCGCCGGCGGCATCGGCAACATCCGCGACGATCAGACGCGCAAGTGCGATCTGCCCGAAGGTACGCTGCTGGTGCAACTCGGCGGCCCCGGGATGCGCATCGGACTCGGCGGGGGTGCGGCCTCCAGCCTCGGCGCCGGCGCCAACACCGAGCAGCTCGACTTCGATTCGGTCCAGCGCGGCAACGCGGAGATGCAACGACGCGCGCAGGAAGTCATCGATCGCTGCTGGTCGCTCGGCGCGGACAATCCGATTCTCAGCCTGCACGACGTCGGCGCAGGCGGGCTGTCGAACGCGATGCCGGAACTGGCCGACAGCGCGGGCAAGGGCGCGCGCTTCGATCTGGCGAAGGTGCCGGTCGAGGAGAGCGGAATGAGCCCGCTCGAGATCTGGTGCAACGAGTCGCAGGAGCGTTACGCGCTCGCGATCGCGCCGGATCGGCTGCCGGCGTTCGACGCGCTGTGCAGACGCGAGCGTTGCCCGTATGCGGTAATCGGCACGATCGTCGACGACGGCCGGCTCGTCGTTGCGCGTGAGGGCGAGCCGCCCGCGGTCGATATGCCGATGGGCGTGCTGCTGGGCAAGCCGCCGAAGATGCACCGCTCGGTCGCGCACGTCGCGCGCAATCTGCCGAAGATCGACACGAGCGGGTTCGATCTCGTGCAAGTCGCGTTCGACGTGCTGCGCCATCCAACGGTCGCGAGCAAGAGCTTCCTGATCACGATCGGCGATCGGTCGGTCGGCGGTCTGAACTGCCGCGATCCGATGGTCGGCCCCTGGCAGGTGCCGGTGGCGGACTGCGCGGTCACGCTGCTCGACTTCGACGGCTACGCCGGCGAAGCGATGGCGATGGGCGAACGCACGCCGGTGGCGGTGATCGACGCGGCCGCGGCGTCGCGCATGGCGATCGGCGAGGCGCTGACCAACCTCTGCGCGGCGGACATCGAGCTGGCGCGCGTGAAGCTGTCGGCCAACTGGATGGCCGCGTGCGGCGAACCGGGCGAGGACGCGGCCTTGTTCGACGCGGTTTCCGCCGCGAGCCAGCTCTGCCGGCGGCTCGGCATCAGCGTCCCGGTCGGCAAGGACTCGTTGTCGATGAAGACGGCGTGGCAGGAGCGCGGAGCGAGCAAGCGCGTGATATCCCCCGTCTCGCTGATCGTATCGGCGTGCGCGCCGGTCGACGACGTGCGGCGCTCGCTGACGCCGCAGCTGCGCACCGATGTAGGCGACACGCTGCTGGTACTGATCGATCTTTCGGCCGGGAAGCAGCGACTCGGCGCGTCGATCTTCGCGCAAGTCACCGGGCAGATCGGCAGCGACGCGCCGGATCTGGACGATCCCGACCGGCTCGCCGCTGCGCTGCGCGCCGTGCGCATGCTGGCGAACGAAGGCAAGCTGCTCGCGTACCACGACCGCTCCGATGGCGGACTGTTCGCGACGGTGTGCGAGATGGCCTTCGCCGGGCACTGCGGCGTGACGCTGAACATCGACATCCTCGCGATCGACCCGGTCGCCGCCGACTGGGGCGATTTCAAGGTGCGCCCTGAGCAGGTCGCGGTGCGGCGCGACGAGTTCACTTTACGCGCACTGTTCAACGAGGAGCTGGGCCTCGTGTTGCAGGTTCGAGCGGCGCAGATGAACGACGTGATGAGCGCGTTGCGGGCCGAAGGGCTCGGTGCGATCTCGCACGTCGTCGGCAAACCCAACGACCGCGACGCGATCGAGATCTGGCGCGACGCGAAAGTGGTGTTTTCGAAGCCGCGCGTCGAGCTGCAGAAAGCATGGAGCGAGGTGTCGTGGCAGATCGCTCGGCTGCGCGACCATCCGGACTGCGCTGACGCCGAATACGCGCGCATCGACGATGCGCACGATCGGGGGCTGTCGATGCAGCTCACGTTCGACCCGGCCGAGGACATCGCCGCGCCGCTCATCGCAACCGGCGCGCGGCCGCGCATCGCGATCCTGCGAGAACAGGGCGTCAACAGCCAGTACGAGATGGCGAGCGCGCTGGACCGCGCGGGTTTCGCCGCAGTCGACGTGCACATGACCGATCTGCTCGCCGGCCGCGCCTCGCTTGCGGACTTCAAGGGCTTCGCCGCGTGCGGCGGTTTTTCCTATGGCGACGTGCTCGGCGGCGGCGGCGGTTGGGCGAAAACGATCCTGCACAACCCGAAGCTCGCCGAGCAGTTCGCGGCGTTCTTCGGACGTGCCGACACCTTCGCGCTGGGCGTGTGTAACGGCTGCCAGATGATGAGCCAACTGTCGGTGATGATCCCCGGCGCGCGGCACTGGCCGCGTTTCGAGCGCAATGCGTCGGAGCAGTTCGAGGCGCGGCTCGTGATGGTCGAGGTCGTCGATTCGCCTTCGATCTTTTTCGCCGGCATGGCCGGCAGCCGGATGCCGATCGCCAACGCGCACGGCGAAGGACGTGCGGTCTTCCGCAGCGACGAGGATCGCGCCAACGCCCTGGTCGCGGTGCGTTACGTCGATTCGCAGGGGCGACCGACCGAGCGCTACCCGCACAACCCGAACGGTTCGCCGGGGGGCGTGACGGGATTCACGACGCCGGACGGCCGCTTCACGATCCTGATGCCGCATCCGGAGCGCGTGCGGCGGACGGTCCAGATGTCGTGGCAGCCGCCGGGCCTCGGCGAGGACTCACCATGGATGCGGATGTTCCGCAACGCTCGGCGCTGGCTAGGCTGAACGCCCCACGCGCGCGGGATCTCGCAGCGGCGCGAAGTCCGGGAAACTCGTGTGGGGATGAATTCCCATGCAGGAGCGCATTGCGCGCCCTGCAGATGTCCATTCAAGAAAGGTCCACAGAGATGATCAGACGCACGCATTGGCTCGCAGGTTTGGCCGCGGCTGCCGTCGTCGTTGCGCAACCGGTCTACGCACAGGCTGGACGCGCTGTGCAGGGCGACGCCTGGGGCACGTTCCTCGGCGCCAGCATCGGCGACAGCGACTACGACACCGGCTTCAAGCTGTTCGCCGGACAGCAGTTCCATCGCAACTTCGCTTGGGAGGCGCAGTACACGAACTTCGGCGACCGCAACGAGCGCCGTTTCGGAACGGTCGTTGACGCGTCGGCATGGGCGCTCGGCGGATCGCTCGTCGGACTGCTGCCGGTCAGCCCGGATTTCACGCTGTTCGGCAAGCTCGGCGCGCACTACACGAAGATCAGGTACACCGCGCCGGGCATCGCATCGTCGGACACCAACGTCGATCTCGGCGTCGGCGCCGGACTCACCTACCGGCTCACGCCTCAACTGTCGCTGCGCGCGGAAGTCGAGGATATCGGCGACCCTGGCGAGATGATCAGCGTCGGGTTGCAGTTCCGCTTCTGAGCGGCTTGCAGAAAGCGAAGGGGGCGCCGCGGCGCCCCCTTTGCTTTTGCATCCGCCGACGCCTCGCAGCGACGATCCGACGGCAGCTTAGAAGCCCCGAATCCTTCGACCGCTCGGCGACGTCTTCACAGCCGCTCACTGCACTTTCGCGCTCTTGCGCAGCCCCTCGACGAAGGCCTGTACGCGCTGCTGCTGAAGCGCCTCGCGGATCTGCCCCTGCACCTGCGCGAGCGGCGGGAACTGCGTGTCGCGCACGTCGTCGAGCCGGATCACGTGCCAGCCGAACTGCGTCTGCACGGGCGTCTCGGTGAACTTGCCTTTCTCGAGCTTGACCATCGCCTCCGAGAACGGCTTGACATACGCGTCGGGGCCGGCCCAGTCGAGGTCGCCGCCATTGTTCGCCGAGCCCTGGTCTTTCGACTTCTTGGCGAGTTCCTCGAACTTCGCGCCCTTTTTCAACTCCGCGATGATCGACTTGGCTTCGTCTTCCTTCTCGACGAGGATGTGGCGGGCGCGGTACTCCTTGCTGCCCGCCGCCTGCTTCTGCTTCTCATACTCGGCCTGGATCTGCGCGTCCGTGATCGGGTTCTTCTGCAGTTCGTCGCGCATCAGCGCCTGGATCAACGTGTTCTGCCGCTGCACGTCGAGCTGGAACTTGACTTCGGGTTTTTCGGCGAGGCCGCGCTTTTGCGCTTCCTGCAGGAAGACTTCGCGGCGGATCAGCTCTTCCTTGATCATCTTGCGCAGTTCGGGCGTGTCCTGCTGGCCCTGCTGCTGGAGCTGCTTGACCCAGGCGTCTTCGCGCGCCTTGGGGATCGGCCGGTTGTTGACGACTGCGATGTTCTGCGCAAAGACGGCGCCGCTGGCCAGCGCGGCCAGCACGAATGCAACGATACGGATCATGACTTCGACTTTCCTTCGGGGGTTCGGGACCGGCTCGCGCCATCCTCGCGGGGCGCGAGCAGTACGAGCGAAAGCGCGTGAACTTCGCGCTTCATCAGGTCTTGCAGGGCATCATACACGAGGCGATGCCTCATCACACGCGCCAGCCCCTCGAACTTCGGGCTGACCAGGCGAACGCGATAGTGCCCGCCGCCGCTCCTGGCGCCCTCGTGGCCGGCGTGCAGCGCGCTTTCGTCTTCGATGTGCAGCGCAACCGGGGCCAAGGCGCGTTCGAGCCGCTCGCGGATCTTCGCGACGGTGTCTTCAGGCATCCGGCGCCTCCTTCATGTGGCGCGCGAGCCAGAGGCCCATCGCCAGCGTGAATGCCACCGTGATCCCCATCAGGCCGAACAGCTTGAAGCTGACCCAGGTGTCCGTCGGGAAGTTGAAAGCGACGTACAAATTCAGCGCGCCCATCGCGCCGAAGAAAACCGCCCACAGCCACAGCAGCCGCTCCCACACCGGGTCGGGCAGTTCGAGCTGCTTGCCGAGCAGGCTGCGGACGAAGTTGCGACCCGCCAGCGCGCGGCCGGCGACGAGAATCGCGCCGAACAGCCAGTACAGGATCGACGGCTTCCATTTGATGAAGGTCTCGTCGTGAAGCCAGATCGTTGCGCCACCAAAGACGACGATGACCGCCACGGAGATCCAAAGCATCGGATCGACGCGTCGCCGGCGCGCGAGCAGCCAGCCGACCTGCGCGATCGACGCGGCAATCGCCAGCGCGGTTGCGAGCAGGATCGGTGCCTGGTCCGTCGGCACGGTGCCGTCGGCGACCAGCGTGCCGAGCCAGCGCGCCGCCAGGTCCGCCGCGACGTCGGGGAAGGCCTGTGCCAGCTTGTAGGCGCCGAAGAACAGGATGACCGGCAACAGATCGAACAGCAGTTTCAAGCGGGCTCCGGAATGGGGTCGGTCGAGCGTTGTCGGGTCGTGGCGCAACCGAAGCGATGCGGCGACGCAGCGATCGCCGCAGTGGCGCCGGCGGGTTCACGCCGTCGGGTCGCACGGCGGCGATTCTAGCCGTTCGCGCTTGTACACTTGCCGCGCGGAACCACCAAAACGACAAGGAGACATGCAATGCTGCAGGGTCTGATGATGCAGATGCCGCTTGCGATTTCTTCGCTGATCCGGCACGCGGACCGGCATCACGGCGACACCGAAATCGTTTCGCGCCGCGTCGAAGGCGACATCCACCGCTACACGTACCGCGACCTGCACCGGCGCGCGCGCCAGATGGCCAACGCGCTGAAGGGGCTGGATGTCAAGCTGAGCGACCGCGTCGCCACGCTCGCCTGGAACGGCTACCGGCACATGGAGCTGTACTTCGCCGTGTCCGGCTCGGGCAGCGTGCTGCATACGATCAACCCGCGGCTGCATCCGGAGCAGATCGCGTGGATCGCCAACCATGCCGAGGACAGCTATCTGTTCTTCGATCTGACCTTTCTGCCGATCGTCGAAGCCATCGCCGCTCACTGCCGGACGATCAAGGGCTACGTCGCGATGATCGACCGCGCGAAGATGCCCGCGCAGTCGAAGGTGCCGAACCTGATCTGCTACGAGGATCTCATTGACAGCCACTCCGACCGCTACGACTGGCCGGAGTTCGACGAAAACCTTGCTTCGTCGATGTGCTACACCTCGGGCACGACCGGCAATCCGAAGGGCGTCGTCTACAGCCATCGCTCGACGATCCTGCACACGTACGCGGCGGCGCTGCCTGACGCGCTGAACCTCTCGGCGCGCGACGTGATCCTGCCGGTCGTGCCGATGTTCCACGTCAACGCCTGGGGATTGCCCTACGTCGCACCAATGGTCGGCGCCAAGATCGTACTGCCGGGGCCGAATCTGGACGGCAAGTCGTTGTACGAGTTGTTCGAGGCCGAGCGCGTCACCTGTTCGGCGGGCGTGCCGACCGTATGGCAGGGGTTGCTCGCGCACGTCGAGGCCAACAACCTGAGGTTCTCGACGATGAAGCGAACGGTGATCGGCGGCTCGGCCTGCCCGCCGGCCATGCTGCGGACCTTCGAGGAGAAGTACGGCGTACAGGTGCTGCACGCCTGGGGCATGACTGAAATGAGCCCGCTCGGCACCGTCTGCACGCTGAAGGAAAAGCACATGCGCATGCCGCCCGAGCAGCGCCACGCGATCCAGTACAAGCAGGGCCGCGTGATCTTCGGCGTGGACATGCGCATCGTCGGCGACGATGGCGGCGACCTGCCATGGGACGGGAAAGCGTTCGGCGATCTGCTGGTACGCGGTCCCTGGGTGCTCAGGCAGTATTACAAAGGCGAAGGCGGCGACCCGCTGGTCAAGGACGAGGAGGGCCGCACCTGGTTCCCGACCGGCGACGTGTCGACGATCGATGCGGACGGGTTCATGCAGATCACCGACCGCAGCAAGGACGTGATCAAGTCGGGCGGTGAATGGATCAGTTCGATCGAGATCGAGAACATCGCGATGTCGCATCCGGCGGTGGCGATGGCCGCGTGCATCGCGGCGAAGCACCCGAAGTGGGACGAGCGGCCGCTGCTGGTCGTCGTTCGCAAGCCGAACGCCGAGCTCACCCGCGAGCAGTTGCTGGCGCATTTCGAAGGCAAGGTCGCCAAGTGGCAGATCCCGGACGACGTGGCCTTCGTCGAGTCGATCCCGCTCGGGGCGACCGGAAAGATGCTCAAGGCCAAGCTGCGCGAGCAATTCAAGGACTACAAGCTGCCGACGGCCTAGCCCCGATATTTCACGGGGGACGCGGGAAAACGAGCGGCGGCG
>Ga0272446_1003081_pt1 | contig 21600 bp, 17 predicted proteins | sample YNPCB0061_FD_194587 | JGI IMG/M metagenome (GOLD analysis project Ga0272446, IMG submission 194587) | Hot spring microbial mat communities from Yellowstone National Park, WY, United States - YNP-CB-006-1 | ecosystem: Environmental > Aquatic > Thermal springs > Hot (42-90C) > Sediment | place... | reverse complement strand
CGGGCAGTGTACTGCCTTACGCGTATCGGTCAGGTCCAGTATAATGATCAGCAAGTGGAAACGTCTTGACGCAAGCAATCGAGATTTGCGATGGTCACAACCATTTCTGACGTCAGCGCCGTCATCGTGAACGCCAATACGTTCACGCCGCGCCGCTGGAAAGGAAACCTGATGCGCGCCGATTCCTTGCTGCAGAGCGTGCAAGAACTGTTTGCGCTGCTGCAACGGCGGGGGACAGCGTATGTGCTGGTCGGCGGAATTGCCCTCTTGCACTACGTGGAAGGTCGCAACACCGAGGACATCGACCTGATCATGGCGTGGCCGGCATTGCAGCAACTGCCAGAGATCGAAATTCAATCGCAGGATATCTACTTTGCACGCGGCGTGTTCGGTGAACTGCAGATCGACCTCCTGTTGACTGAAAACCGTCTCTTTGATCTGGTGCGCCGGAGCTACAACAAGGTCGAGCAATTCCTCGATCAGCCTGTGCCGATAGCGACTGTCGAAGGGCTGCTGTTGCTGAAACTCTATGCGCTGCCTTCGCTTTACCGACAGGGAGATTTCGTGCGAGTCAGCCTGTATGAAAATGACATCGCTGCATTGATGTATGCCTACCAGCCCGACATGTCACCCTTGTTCGACGTGCTGAAGCAGCATTTGAGTGCAAATGACCTGCAATCCGTGCAGGAGATTGCTGCGGAAATTGAAGCGAAAATCCGACGCTTTCGAGCTGGCAGATAACCCCGGCGCCAAGATTGACCTACGGCAACGATTTTTGCCTCAAACGTGAAGTAGACCCCGCGTAGATTGCGTAGTTGGCGCGCGCAGGATAATCTGTAGCGTTGGCAATTCAGATTCAGCGCGCCACGCGAGCGCGCCAGCAGAAAACGGGACTTATGAGCACTCTGCAAATTATCGCCTTGCTAATTGTTGTCACCACGCTGATCGGCGTTGCGGTCGGACGCTGGCCGTGGCTGCGCATGAACCGCGCCACGATCGCGCTGACCGGCGCCACCGCGCTCATCGCCATCGGCGCCATCCCGCTGGAGGAGGCCTACGCCGCGCTCGACCTCGACACCTTGACGCTGCTCTTTGCCATGATGATCATCAACTACAACCTGCGGCGCGCCGGCTTTTTTCAAATCGTCGCCAACCGCGTCATCCACCACGCCCACACCTCCCGCCAACTGCTGGCTTATGTCATCGTGGCCTCCGGCGTGCTTTCCGCCATCTTCCTCAACGACACGATCGTGTTGGTCTTTACGCCCCTGGTGCTCGACCTGTGTCTGGCGCTCAATGTGCGGCCGATTCCGTACCTGGTGGCGCTGGTGACGGCGGCCAACATCGGTTCGGTGGCGACAATCATCGGCAACCCGCAGAACATGCTGATCGGCGTGGCCTCCGGGATTGCCTTCAACTCCTTCACGCTCTACTTGGCGCCCGTGGCGTTGATCGGCCTGCTGGTGATCTGGCTGGTCGTCATGCTGGTCTTTCGGCGCGACTTTGGCGGGCGGCTGGTCAAGGAGCCAACCGTGCGGCTGCGCACCGAAGCGGCGCTGTTGCGCAAGAGCCTGGTCGCCACCAGCGTAATGTTGGCGGGCTTCATCCTCGGCTTCCCAATCCCGCTGGCGGCGCTGGTGGGCGCGGCGATCCTGCTCATCAGCCGGCGGTTGGAGCCGGAAGCCGTTTTCCGCGAGATCGACCTGTCGCTGCTGGTCTTCTTCAGCGGGCTCTTCATCGTCACCGGCGCCATTGAGAGCGTTGGCTTGAGCGATCAACTGTTCCACATAGCGCGACCGCTGGCGGAGCAGGGCGTAGCTGCGCTCTCGCTCGTGGCCGTCGCGCTGAGCAACCTGGTGTCCAACGTGCCGGCGGTGCTGCTCTTTCGCCCTTACATTCCGCAGTTTCCGAACCCGACGCAGGCCTGGCTCACGCTTGCCATGTCCACCACGCTGGCGGGCAACCTGACGCTGCTCGGCTCGGTGGCAAACCTGATCGTGGCGGAGATCGCCTTCCGCCGCGACATGAACCTGTCGTTCACCGAATATCTGAAAGCGGGCCCGCTGATCACGATCGTCAGCCTGACAGTGGGGATCGTGTGGCTGCTCCTCGTGTTCGGATGATCGCAACGCGGGGGCAGCGACGCAGACAATGGAGCGCCATCACGCGCGTTCAATCTCCATTCTCCCGCCTTCCATGTTATGATCTCATGCCATGATCCAGGCGCTGACTTTCGATTTCTGGGACACGCTGGCTGCCGATGATTCCGACGAACCAAAGCGCGCACAGATGGGGCTGCCATCCAAAGCCGACGAGCGAGTCGTGCTGTTTGTCGATCACATCATGCGGCGCTACCCCCACATCGAGCCGGACGCGGCCGCGCAGGCGTATCGCCAAGCCAACGCACGTTTCCGCGAAGAGTGGCGCAATCATCACCAGACGCCCAGTGTGCACCGCCGTTTGAGCTACGCCTACGACTGCCTGGGGTTGACGGCGCCGCCGGGCAAGTACGCCGCCTTTTTGCACGAGGTCAACGAACTGGCGCGCGCTATCGAGACGATGGAGGTGCGCATCCCGCCAGATTTTGCACCGCACGTGCACGCTACATTGGCTGAACTGGCGCAGCGCTACACGTTGGGCATCATCTCCGACACCATCCACACCACCGGTCGCGGCGTGCGTCAGCTCCTTTATCAACATGACCTGCTGCAATACTTTCGCCTCTTCCTCTTTTCGGACGAAGTAGGCGAGTCAAAGCCGTCGCCGCGCCTCTTTCGCCGCGCCTCGCTGGAATTGGGGCTGCCTCCGCACATGATTGCACACATCGGCGACCGTGAAGCCAACGACATCGCCGGGCCGCTGGCCGTGGGGATGCGCGCGATTTTGTACACCGGCATCATCGACCGCGGCAGCTCCAGCACGCGCGCCCACGCCATCTGTCGCGACCTGCGCCAGTTGCCCTACATCGTGCAGCGCATGTCATAGGAAGGAGATCGCCGTGCCAGAGACCACCGCCAGGACAGACCCCACGCTTGCACCTATCTTTGCCGAACTGGCGGCGCGCTTTGCCGCCGGTTTCCCCCTCACCCCCCCAGCGCCCCGCACAGTCGGGCGTGAGGCGGAGTTTCCCATCGTGGCGGCAAGCGGTGAAGCCGTCGACGCGCGGCGGCTGTGGCAGGCGCTGCTCGCCAATCCACGCCTCGAACCGGAATATGGCGCTGGCGCGCTCGGTCAGCGCGACTTCATCGTCGGCCTCAAGGGGCCAGATTTCACGTATGCGCTCGAAGTTGGCATCGGCACGATGGAGATCAGCACCAGACCATGCCAAAACCTGTTCGAGATTCAGGAGATTATGCGGGATGCAGTGGCGCAGCTCGTGAGCGCGGCCGCGCGCGCGGGCTGGCGCGTCCTCGGCTATGGGGTGCAGCCGCTTAGCCCGCCGCATCTGCGCATCATGTCGCCCAAGCAGCGCTACCTCAGCCTCTATCGGGCGATGGCCGACCCCTGGCTCTGGTACACTGTCACCGCCGCTGACCAGTTGCACGTAGCCATCAGCCGCGACGAGATGACGGCGATGCTCAACTACGGCAGCCTGATCACCCCGATCGTCATTGCGTTGTGCGCCAACTCGCCGGTGTATGCGGGCAGGGAAAGCCCCTATTGCAGCGCGCGCGAAGGCGTCATGGCGGCGATCCGCGCCAATGAGCACCGTCACGGCATGCTGGCGCGCCCGATGCGCGACCTGGCTGACTTCATCGAGACGATTGCACAGGCCACCTACCTGATTGTGCGCGCTGGCGGCGAAATCGTGCCGAGCTCGATCCCCTTCACCGAGTATCTGCGCGCCCACGGCGCCGATTACGCCGCGTTTCTCTTTCACGAGCACTACATCTGGAACAGTGCGCGCCTGCGTGCAGCCTATGGCACATTGGAGATTCGCCCCGCCTGCCAGCAACCCTGGACAGAGACGATGGCGGTCGCCGCGCTCAACCTGGGGTTGGTTGAAGCGCAGCCGACGCTTCACACCATGCTAATCGAGGAACTGGGCGACGACTACTGGGGGCGGATGCGCACCTACCACCAACAGGTGATCCGCCACGGGCTGGATGCGCCGCAACCGCTGCCTGGCTTGCTGGCGCGCGCGCTGACGCAGGCGGAGGCCGCGCTGACGCGGCGCGGTTTTGGCGAGGAGCGCCTGCTTGCCCCGCTCTGGCGTCGGCTCGAGCGTCGGCAGAACCCGGCGCAGCGAGCGCGCATCGTCTTTCGGCACGACGGCATAACCGGGCTGCTCAACCACGCCACGATCCGCCCGGGTGAGGTCAAGCGATAGGCGCTGGCGCAGTGCGACGCGCGTCAGCGAGGCTGGAGCAGCGACTTTGCCAACGTGTTCCAGCATCGTGATATACTATGACCTTGCACGCCAGGATGCACATCTATCGCCGTGCCGGCGTGCGCGAGTACATCGTCTGGCGCGTCTATGACTGTGCGTTGAATTGGTTCATGCTGGAAGAGGGGCGCTTCGTGGCGCAGACGACCGACGCGCAGGGCGTTTTGTCCGGTCGCGTCTTTCCGGGCTTGCGCTTGCCAGCTGCGGCGACGCTCGATGGCAAACGGGGCGATGTGCTGGCGGCGGTGCAGCAGGGCGTCCAGACGCCGGAGCACGCGGCCTTTGTCAAGGAAATGCAGAATAAGTGATTTCGCCCCTGATATGAAATAGACCCAATGCAGACCAGGAGCGAAGCTGCAAGCCGATGACATCGTCGCACTGGGTTGATGCATGCGCTGGCGAATTGCCAGCACTGACTCACGGGTTGGTGGCTGAATGAGCGACAAGGCGCCACCCCTCGCAAATCACAAATCGAAAGATTGAACCTTTATGGCTCGCTACATTGCCTTGACCTGTGAAGCGCTGGCGCGTTCCGTATACGCCGCCGCCGCCACCTCGCCGCACACCGTCACCACCCGCTTCTTCCGCCAGGGGTTGCACAATTCGCCTAAGAAGCTGCGCCACACCCTCCAGGACGAGATCGACGCCATCCAACCCGGCGAATGCGACGCCATTTTGCTGGCTTACGGGCTGTGTGGGACAGCGACCGCCAACCTGATCGCCCGCCACACGCAACTCGTGATGCCGCGCGCCCACGACTGCATCACGCTCTATCTCGGCTCGCGCGCCCGCTATCAGGAGCAGTTCGAGCGTCACCCCGGCACCTACTGGTACAGCACCGATTACATGGAACGTCAGGAACCGGGTTCTTCGGGCGGGCTGGGCGCGGGCATGATCGATGACGCCGAGCAATATGAAAGCTGGGTCGAAAAATACGGTCAGGAGACCGCCGACATGTTGCGCGAGGAGATGCGCGGCTGGATGAGCCATTACACGCGCGCTGCGTTCATCGACACCGGGTTGGGCGATGGGACAAAGTATGAGCAAAAAGCGCAAGAAAAGGCGCGATCCGAAGGCTGGACCTTCGAGCGCATCTCCGGCGACCGCCGCCTGATGACCGCGCTGCTACACGGCGCCTGGAACGAAGACGAGTTCCTCATCGTGCCGCCGGGTCACGCCATCAAACAGACCGGCAATGAGACGATTATCAAAGCCGTGCCGGCGGCATAATGGCGGATGCTTCCGGCGGATGCCGTCATCAATTTCCCTTTCACACCGTTTTTTGTAGAGTTCACGTGGAGGTCTTACCAAAATGCAGTTGGCGAAACGACTCGAACATTTGGGCACAGAGACTGCTTTTGCCGTCTCCGAAGCCGCCGCCGCCTGGCGAGCGCAGGGGCACAAAATCTACCCGTTCCATCTGGGCGACATCAACATTCCCACGCCAGCGAACATCGTAACCGCACAAAACAAGGCGATCGCCGACGGCAAAACGGGCTACGCACCCGCCGCTGGCATTCCGCCGCTGCGCGAGGCGCTGGCGGAGGTTGCTGGCGGCGAACGCGGCATCGCCTACACGCCGGAGAATGTCGCCGTGCAGCCGGGCGGCAAACCGGTCGTCACCAAGTTCATCCAGGCGGTGATGGAGCCGGGCGACGAGGTGCTATATCCCAGCCCTGGCTACCCGATCTACGAATCGCAGATCGACTACTTCCGCGGGGTGGGCAAACCCTATCGCTATGTTGAGACCACCGACGGCTTCCAGATGGACATGGAGTATCTGGAGTCGTTGATCACCCCCAGGACACGCATTTTGATCTACAACAACTGCCAGAATCCGCTGGGCACGGAATCTTCCGCCGCCGAGATGGCGCATGTCGCCGAGCTGGCGATCAAACATGACCTGTGGGTGCTCTCCGACGAGGCGTACTTCGACGTGCGCTACTCCGGCGCCACGACCAGCATCGCCAGCCTGCCAGGGATGAAGGAGCGCACGGTGATCCTCTACACCTTCTCCAAGAAGTACGCCATGACCGGCTGGCGGCTGGGTGCGGCGATTGGGCCAAAGGAAGTCGTCCAGGCGATTGCGCGGCTCAACACCAACGACGAATCGTGCACAACGCACTTTGTGCAGTGGGCGGGGGTCGAGGCATTGCGCGGCGACCAGTCCACGGCGCGCGCCAACGTCGAAATTCTGCGCGAACGGCGTGACGCCACGGTGGAGATACTACGCCAGATCGACGGCCTCGTCGTGCACAAGCCTGAATCGACCTTTTACCTCTTCCCCAACGTGACAGGCGTGATGGCGCGCCTCGGCTACACCAGCGTCGCCGCCTTTGCCGATGCCGCACTCAAGCACACCGGCGTCTCGTTCTGCACGCGGATGCACTTTGGGCGCCCCTTGCCCGGCGAAGCTCAGCACTACATCCGCCTTGCCTACTCCGGCATCGACACGCCGGACATTCGCGAGGGGTTGAGCATCTTCCGTGATTGGATCAACAACGCAGCAAAAGGAGCCGCCGCATGAGCAAGCCACGCGTCTTTGTCACGCGCATCATCCCCGACCGGGGGCTGCGCAAAGTGCTGGAGCAGACCGACGCCACCGTCTGGGAAGACGAGCTCCCGCCGCCGCGCGCCGTGCTGCTGGAGTGGGCAAGGCAGGCCGACGGGCTGTTGACGCTGCTCACCGACAAGATCGACGCCGAACTGATGGACGCTGCGCCGAAGCTCAAGGTTGTGGCGAACTTCGCCGTCGGCTTCGACAACTTCGACGTGCCCGCCGCCACGCAGCGCGGCATCTTGATGACCAACACGCCCGGCGTCCTCACCGACACCACTGCCGACCTCGCCTTCGCGCTGCTGATGGCGTGCGCACGCCGCATCGTCGAAGGGCGCGATTACGCGAAGAACGGTCACTGGCGCACCTGGGGACCGATGCTGCTGATGGGGCAGGACATCCACGGCGCCACCCTGGGCATTGCCGGCATCGGGCGCATCGGGTTGGCAATGGCGCGGCGCGCCGTCGGCTTTGGAATGCGCATTCTCTATCACGACGCCATGCGCAGCGAAGTGGCGGAAAAGGAGCTGGGCGCCATCCCCGTGAGCAAGGCGGAGCTGCTGGCGCAGTCTGACTTTGTGTCGCTGCACGTGCCGCTGACGCCGGAGACGCGCCACTACATCGACGCCGACGCGCTCAAGATGATGAAACCGAACGCCGTTCTGGTCAACACCTCGCGCGGGCCTGTCGTCGACACGATGGCGCTGTACGAGGCGCTGAAGGCGAAGCAGATTTTTGCCGCCGGTCTCGATGTCACCGACCCGGAGCCGCTGCCCGCCGACCATCCGCTCTACACGCTTGACAACGCGCTGATCGTACCGCACATCGCCAGCGCCAGCTTCGAGACGCGCAGCAAAATGGCGGAGATGGCCGCCGACAACCTGCTGGCCGGGCTGGCGGGCAAGTTGCCGCCGAATTGCTTGAATCCTGAGGCGCTGAAATAACGTGTCCGCAAGCGACCTGCCCGCCTACCAGCGTTCGCCCGCGGAGGTGATTGCCGGGCTGCACAGCGACGCTGTACGCGGCCTGACAACCACCGAAGCGCGGCAACGTCTGGCGCATTATGGCCTGAATGAGCTGGAGACCCCACCACCGCTGCCGCGCTGGCGGCGCTTTCTGGCGCAATTCACCAACCCACTTGTGCTGCTGCTGCTGGGCGCCACCGTGATCTCGATGATTGCCTGGCTGCTGGAAGGCGCCGAAGCATTACCCTATGAAGCGATCGCCATCGTCGCCATCGTCATCGTCAACGCGCTGATCGGCTTCTTCCAGGAAGAGCGCGCCGAAGCTGCGGTTGAAGCGCTCAAGCAGATGACCACCGCTACAGCCACCGTGCTGCGCGATGGCCGCCCTCAACAGATTCCTTCGCGCGAGCTGGCGCCCGGCGACATCCTGCTGATCGAGGAGGGCAACGCCATCACCGCCGACGCGCGCCTGCTGGAGGTGACCTCGCTGCAGATGTCCGAGGCTGCCTTGACCGGAGAAAGCCAACCGGTGACCAAGACAGTTGCCCCCATCCCGGAGACAGTGGGGTTGGGCGACCGCACCAACATGGTGTTCAGCGGCAGCGTGGCGACCTTTGGTCGTGGCCGCGCCATCGTCACCGCCACCGGCATGGCGACAGAGATGGGCAGGATCGCCAGCTTGATGCAGGCAACGCCCGAAGAAAAGACGCCGCTTGCGCACGAAATCGAGGATGTGGGGCGCAAACTGGGGCTTGGCGTCATCGCGATCGCCATCGTGATCATCGCCACGATCCTGCTGGTCGATCGCGTGATAACCTTTGCCGGCATCGTGGACACGCTGGTGCTCGGCGTGTCGCTGGCCGTCGCCGCCGTGCCCGAAGGCTTGCCGACCATTCTCACCGTCGTCTTGGCGCTGGGCGTGCAGCGCATGGCCCAGCGCCACGCCATCATCCGCAAGCTGGCCGCCGTCGAGACGCTGGGTGCAGCCTCGGTGATTTGCACCGACAAGACAGGCACGCTCACCAGGAATGAAATGACTGTGCGCACCGTCGTGACACCGTCGGGGCGCGTCGATCTCACCGGCGCAGGCTATGCCCCCATTGGCGAGATGGTGCAGCATGGGACAACACAGCCCGTGACCGATGTGGTGCTGCAAGGTGAAGTGCGGCGTGCACTGCTTGGCGGCGCCCTTGCCAACAATGCCGTGCTTGAGGAGGAAGGCGGGGTCTGGACATTTCAGGGCGACCCAACCGAGGCGGCGCTGATTACGGCGGCGCGCAAGGTTGGTCACAGCGCGGAGAGTGTAGAGCGTCGTTTTCGGCGGGTGGGCGAGCTGCCCTTCTCTTCAGATCGCAAACTGATGAGCACCATCCTGGCTGACTTCGAGCAGGCGGCAACGCTGGCGGTCGTTGCCAAAGGCGCCCCCGACATCCTGTTGGCACGCTGCACGCATGAGCGCGTCGGCGACGAAGTCAGGCCCTTGACGCCTGCCCGCCGCACGGCGATCCTGGGCGAAGTAGAGTTGCTTGCCGCTGAGGCATTGCGCACACTCGGCATCGCCTATCGTCGCATTGCCGAAGAACATTACGACGCTGCGGACGAAGCTCTAGAGCATGACCTGGTCTTCCTCGGTGTAGTCGGCATCATCGACCCGCCCCGGCCAGAGGCGCGGGCAGCGGTCGCCACCGCCCAGCAGGCCGGCATCCGCGTGATCATGATCACCGGCGATCATCCGGTGACGGCCGCCACCATTGCCGGCGAACTGGGGATCACTGCCCCGAATGCGCCCGCACTCTCTGGCGCCAGGCTGGAACAGATGGATGACGTACAGTTGCAGGCGGCCGTGCGCACCCACGCCGTCTACGCGCGCGTCAGCCCGGAGCACAAGCTACGTATCGTGAAGGCGCTGCGGGCAGACGGACATGTCGTAGCGATGACCGGCGATGGCGTCAACGATGCGCCCGCGCTCAAGCAGGCCGACATCGGCGTGGCGATGGGCATCACCGGCACCGATGTTGCCAAAGAGGCGGCGGACATGATCCTCACCGACGACAACTTTGCGACCATCGTCGCCGCTGTTGAAGAAGGGCGCGCCATCTTCGACAACATCCGCAAGTTCCTGCGCTATCTCATCTCGTCGAACATCGGCGAAGTGCTGACGATGTTTCTGGGCGTGCTCTTTGCCGGCTTCATCGGTCTCACAGCGGAGACAGGCGAGTTCTTCATCGTGCCGCTGCTGGCGACGCAGATTCTGTGGATCAACCTGCTCACCGACGCGGCGCCAGCGCTTGCCGTCGGCGTCGATCCTGTCGACCCGATGGTGATGAAGCGAGCACCCCGTCTGCGCAGCGACCGCGTCATCAACCGCGCGATGTGGCTGAGCTGTGGCCTGGCGGGTCTGGTCATGGCGCTGGTTACACTGGCGGTGATGGAAATCTCTCTACCTGGCGGGATGGTTCCTGGCGACAAAGATATGATCTTCGCGCGTACGCTGGCCTTCACCACGTTGGTCTTCTGCCAGTTGTTCAACGTCTTCAACGCCCGGTCGGATTATACGAGCGCCTTCCGCCATCTTTTCTCGAACTGGCTGCTGTGGGGCGCGGTTGCGCTCTCGGCGGCGCTGCAGGTGGCTGTCGTCTACATCCCGTTTCTCAACGCCGCCTTTGGCGCCACACCGCTGAGCTGGCAGGATTGGGCGCTGTGCATCGGCATGGCAAGCCTGGTGCTCTGGGTGGATGAGGCCAGGAAGCTGATTCTACGCACAAGGGGCTACGCGGAGCGGCGCAAGTCCTTTCGAGCGCCAGCAATGTAGCGCCCAGGCAAACCCATTGCTCCCGCAACTTTGACAGTGGGCAAACAGCGCCACTATAATGCCGCAGATTTTGTTCAATCAGCCGCAGACATGAACAGGCAAGGTGCGTGAACGATGGCGGAAGTGCAGACCCTACGCAAGGGCAGTATTTTTGAGGAAGACGGCCAGCTCTGGCGAGTGTTGGAGTATCAACATATCAAAGTGGCGCGCGGCGGGGCGACGATCCGGCTCAAGGTGCGCAACCTGCGCACAGAAGCAACTGTCGAGCGCACCTATAGCAACGGCACGCGACTCAACGACGTGGAGCTGGACAAAGCCAACGTGCAGTATCTCTACACTGATGGCGAACTCTATCACTTCATGAACACCGACACCTTTGAGCAGATTGCACTAGGCCCGGAATTCATGGAAGATGTCAAGGATTACCTGCTGGAGAACGCTGTCGTCAGCATGGAATTCTACGAAGGCGAACCGATCTCGCTCAAGATGCCAACCGCCGTGGATTTGCGCGTGGTGTGGGCCGAAGCCGCTATCCAGGGGGACACGGCCAATGCGCCGACGAAGACGATCGAGCTGGAAACAGGGCTGCGCACACAGGCGCCCATGTTTGTGCAGGAAGGTGACATCGTGCGCGTGGACACGCGTGACGGCGCCTATGTCACGCGCGTCAAGCAGTAGTCGCCAGCTCTATTCACAGCAAGACGTTGTGCAGGGACGTAGGTTTTTTGCTGAATTGCGCACTGTTCGCTATACTGCGTGATACAAATCGCCGTTGTAGCTCAGCCGGTAGAGCGGCGCACTCGTAATGCGCAGGTCGAGAGTTCGAGTCTCTCCAACGGCTCTCTGGAACAAAATTCATCGAGAAGTCCGTCAACGCGCTTGACGGACTTTTTTTGTTGCCTTTTCTGGTGGCCTTACCGACTTCTGGCAACGAGCATTGCTCAGGCGCCCCCTGTAGGATTCGAACCTACGACCCACTGCTTAGAAGGCAGTTGCGCTATCCTCTGCGCTAAGGGGGCGAGTTCGTCTCGATTGTAGCGGAGGGTGGAGGCTTCGTCAAACCCTGCCGCCACGTGTGACGCATCCGCCTCACGCTCTTGATGCGCCAATTTGCCCGCAACGTCGGCATCGTGCAAACTAGCAGCATGTGGACAAACTGGCGTCTTTGGCGGCAACTGGGGCGATGGGCGCTGCTGTTGACGCTGCTGGCCGGCTGTAACCAGGCCGCAGCCACGCGTTCCGAGTCCATCTTCCCCACACCAACACCCACACCGATCGGCTTTCTGGCTGGCACGCCGCAGCCGGGCGGGCAGTGGGTGCGCGCTATCACCGCCAACCCGCAGAACTTCAACCCAATCCTGGCCGCCGATCGCGCCAGCGTCGCCATTCACGCCATGCTCTACCCGGCGCTTGTACGCCAGGAGCCGATCACCGGGCAATATGGCGCCGCTAACGCCATGGCGGAGCGCTGGGAGATCTCACCCGATGGCCGCACGTGGACCTTCTACCTGCGCCCCGGCGTCACCTGGAGCGACGGCGACCCGGTCGATGCCAACGACTTCAAATTCACCTACGACGCCATCAAAACCGGCGCCACCGATTCACCCTATCAACGGTTGGCGGCCCCGATCGCAGCCATCGAACTGGTCAATCCGCTCACGGTGCGCGTCACCTTCAGCGAAGCGCGCTGCGATGCGCTTGAACTGCTGCGCGTTGGCTGGCTGCCAAGTCACCGCTTCGCCGCTGACTTTAGCGATGTCACCAGCAACTTCTTCAATCAGGACCCGGACATCAGCGCCGGCCCCTTCATCTTCCAAAGCTGGATACCTGGCGAGAATGTGGTATTGCAACGCAACAGCCGCTACTGGCAGGGCGCACCATTGATGGAACGCATGATCTTTCGCATCGTGCCCGACGCCGCCCAACGGCTGGAGCTGTTGCTGGCAGGCGAACTCGACGAAACGCCGCTGACGCCAGATCAACTCACCAGCCTGCTCGACGCACCTGGCATCAAGACCCTGAGCGCGGCGACAGACGCCTATGACTTTCTTGCCATCAATCTGGCTAACCCAACCGCACCGCAACGCGGCCTGACCGATGGCGGCGCATTCCAGTTTCAAGACCCGCACCCGATCCTGGGCGACGCGATCGTGCGCGCCGCCATGGCGCACGCCATCGACTACCGTGGCATCGTCAGCGCCATCTATCTGGGGCAGGCCTACCCGTTGGCGGCGAATGTGCTGCCAATTGCGCCATGGGCCTTCGACGCCACGCTCGAACCACTCACCTACAACCCCGACCAGGCGCGGTCGCTGCTGGAAGAGGATGGTTGGATCGACACCAACCGCAACGGTGTCCGTGAAAAGGATGTGCGTTCGCTGCGCCTCACCCTGAGCATCCCCGACAACAACCCCAATTACGCCCGCATTGCCGCCACCATCGAAGACCAGCTCAACGCCGTCGGCTTCGATATCATCACCCAGCCGCTCGCCATCGCCACCTTCACGCGGCAACTGCTCGGCCAACGCTTCGACCTGGCGATCAGTGGCTGGGCCGGCGTCGGGATCGATCCCGATGACACGGAATTGTGGACGGCAGCGACCGACCGCCCGGGCAGCGGCTTCAACTTCACCAGCTATCAGAACGCGCGTCTCGAAACGCTTCTGGCGCAGGGGCTGACGACGCCGGGCTGCCAGCCGCAGGATCGAGCGCCATTCTATCGAGAAATCCAACAAATATTGCATGACGATCTCCCCTACATCTTTCTGGCTGGCATCGTGGACAATATCGGGTATACATCGCGTTGGGGCGGGTTGGCGCCTGGCCCGTGGGACTTCTATCACAACGTCCAGACCTGGTATCGTTTTCCATAACATGCACAACCCATGACGGACACACGCTCAGACACACCTGCGGACGCCATCACCTCCACCACCGCGCAGACGCAGCCTGACGCGTCGGCTGACGCCGAACCGATGGACCGGGAGTGGCTCACATCGCTGTTGCGCCCGCTGCTGGTGGTGAGCATGGTGAGCATGATCGACATCGTACTGCTTGCTTTCCTGCGTCAGTATGCGCCAGATATGGCTGCAGCCGTGCGGTGGAGCATCGTCGGCATGGGCATCCTCGCCGCCATCGTCGGCTGCACCACGACGAGCTGGCTGGCATTGCCTGCACAGCGGCTGCGCCGGTCGGCTGGCTACCGGCTGGCGGAGATTCTCCTGCTGGCAGCGGCGACGCGTGCCCTGCTGTGGCTGGCGGATGGGACGCTGCCCGGCCCCATTGCCATGCTGAACGACCCCACCGGCGTCCTGGCGGATGGCGCCTTTCTCTTTGCGCTCATCGTCGTCCTCTTCACCTGGTACGCCGCCATCGACTTTACCGATGATCTGGTGCGGATGGCGCTCCAGCCGGATGAACTCTGGATCAACCGTCGCGCCAATGTCCGCTTTGCCGATTCGGCGCGCCCGGCGCCAACCAATCGCGCACAGATTCTGCGCGGCTTTGTGGCGCGCTGGGTTGGGTGGGGGATCGTGTTGATCTTCATCGCCTCAACGTTGCGCATGGGGATCACGCGGCCAAACTTCTGGGCGCTGGGCCGCCTGGACGTGGAGCCGCTGGTGGTGGGCGCTATCCTCACCTACTTTCTGGTCGGGCTGCTGCTGATCAGCCAGGGGCAGTTGGCCGTGTTGCGCGCTCGCTGGACACTGGATCACCTGCCAACGGCGCCGGCCATCACGCGCAACTGGCCGATCTACACCCTGTTGGTCATGCTGGGCTTTGCCATTGTGGCCGCATTCTTGCCTCTTGGCGACACGTATCTGCTCTCCGTCGTGCTGGGGACAATCCTCAATGCACTTTTTGCGTTCGTTTATCTAGTCTTTCGCCTGCTCATGATGGCGTTCCTGATGCTGCTTTCGCTGCTGCCCTTCACGACGCCGACGCCGGCGGAAGCGCCGCCACCGCCGCCCGCGCAAAATCTCCTTGAACCGCCGCCAGAGATATTGGTGATCCCGCCGTGGGTGGGTGGAGCATTCTTCTGGCTCTCGATGGCATTGCTGCTGGGATACGCAGCCTACTTCTATTTCAGTGACAAAGAAGCCTCGTTGCGTTGGCTGCATCGACTTTGGACGCGCCTGGTGGCGCAGTGGCGGTTGCTCTTTGGCGCCGCGCAGCGCTGGTACGTGCAACTTCAGCCAGGCAATCGTGAACAGGCGGGGGCGACGCCCGGGCCATTCTCGCCGTCGGTGCGGCGCTGGTTGCCATGGCGGCTGCTCAACCCGGCTCAACGGGTGCGCTTGCTGTATTTTCAGTTGCTGGCAGCAGCAGAGCAGCGCCAGGCAGCGCGCCGGGCAGCGGAAACACCGGATCGCTTTGCGCCGCGTCTGGCGGCAACGATCGCCGCCACCGAGGAAGAGGCTGCCGCCATTGGCAACCTGACGGCGGCGTTTGTCGATGTGCGGTATGCCGGGAGCGCCATCAGCGCCGCGGAGAGTGAGCAACTACGGCAAACCTGGAAACGTTTACGCACAGCGTTTGCGCCGAAAGCAGGAGAAAAGCCTGCGCCGTAAAGTTGCTTGACTGTGCTTTATGTCGCTGATATAATCTAGACGCAATTGTACTCCCATGCGGATCGCCGTCAGCCAGCGGTGCTCGTCACCGATGATGGCGGTGCCCCACCAAACTGTGAGGTTGTTGTAGATGTCTGAGGCAGAAAACATGGAGACCGCGCTGGGCGGCGACCAGCAAAAGTCGTCCGACCTGGAGTTGTTCGAGCAGTATTTGAGCGAAGGGATCGATCTGGACATGCCCGGTCGCGGCGACTTGCGCGAGGGTGTCATTGTCGAGATCCGTCCCACGGAGCTGCTGGTCAACGTTGGCAGCAAACGGGATGGCGTCGTGCCGCAATCCGACCTGGCAAAGCTCGACCCCGAATTCGTCAAGAGCCTGCGCGAAGGGCAGACGGTCGATGTCGTGGTCGCCAAACAGCCGGAGGACGACAGCGTGTTTTTGCTGAGCATCGCCGACGCTCAGCAGAAACGGGACTGGCTCATCGCTGAGCAGTTGCTCGAAAGCGGCGAAATCACCACACGCAAGGTGGTCGGTTTCAATAAAGGTGGGCTGACCGTCGAATTCAATCACCTGCGCGGCTTCGTTCCTGCCTCGCATGTCATCGACATGCCGCGCAATCTCAGCGAAGACCAACGCCGCGACGAGTTCGAGGGGCACATCGGCCGCGAAATGCGCCTCAAGGTCATCGAGGTTGATCCCAAACGCCGCCGGCTGGTCATGTCGCAGATGTTGGCGGAACGCGAATATCGCTCAGCACAACGCGAGCAATTGTTCAAGCACCTGGCGGTCGGCTCTGTCGTCACAGGCGTTGTGCGCAGTATGCGACCTTTCGGCGCCTTTGTCGACATTGGCGGCGTCGATGGTCTGCTTCACGTCAGCGAGATCGGCTTCGGCAACATCAATCATCCACGCGACGCCTTGCAGATCGGGCAAGAGATCGAGGTGCAGGTCATCCGCATCGACGCCGAGAACCAGCGGGTGGCGTTGAGCCGCAAGCGGTTGCTGGCGAATCCGTGGGATGGCATCGAACAGCGCTATCCGGTAGGGAGCATAGTGCCGGCCACAATTACACGCTTAGCGGACTTTGGCGCCTTTGCCGAGCTGGAGCCGGGCGTCGAGGGGCTGATCCACATCAGCGAGTTGGCGGACATTGCTGTCGCAGAACCGCTCAAGGTGGTGCGCCCCGGCGACAAAGTCACAGTCAAAGTGTTGCGCGTCGATCCAAAGCGCCAACGCATCGGCCTCAGCATCCGCCAGGCCAGCGAAGCGCCCCAGGCATAACCGCCGGCGCCTTTGCCAACAGCCAGAGAGGGAACGGGTTTCGGCGGAGACCCGTTCCTTTTTTGCCCGCAACTGTTTGTAGAGAATGTGCTTGACGCGGCGGCGCAAGCCCTGGTGGGCGCGGCAAGCGGTGCACGTGCATGGCGACGCCGCCCTCGCAACTCGCCCCTCGCCCCTATTTTTCACATCGGGAGTTCTCATGATCAAAGCAGTCATCTTCGATGTTGGCGGCGTGTTGGTGCGCACGGAGGACCCGACGCCGCGCCGGGAGTTGGAAATCCGCCTGGGGCTGCATCCCGGAGAAGCCGAAGCCCTGGTCTACAACAGCGAAAAGGGACAGCAGGCGCAGCGCGGCGAGATCACTGCGCAGGAGCTGTGGCGCTGGATTCAAACGCGCTTTGGCTTGAATGACGCCGGGGTCGCCGCCTTCCGCCGTCAGTTCTGGGGCGGTGATCGGCTGAATGCGCCGCTACTGGCGTTGGTGCGCTCACTGCGTCCACGCCACCAGACGGCGATCATCTCCAACGCTATGGATGACCTGTTGCCCACGCTGACCAGCCTCCACCCGTGTGCGGACGCCTTCGACGTGATCGTTGGCTCAGCCTATGAGGGCGTGATGAAACCGGCGCCAGAGATTTTTCTGCGCACGTTGGCGCGCTTGGGCCGACAGCCCGAGGAAGCCATTTTCATCGACGACTTCGCTCACAATGTCGCTGGCGCACAGGCGGTGGGCATGGCTGCCATCCATTACACACCTGACCTTGACGTTGCCGCAGCGTTGGCGCAATACGGCGTCACCCCATGATCAGCCTGCGGTTGCAGGAAATTTGCTGAGCCTGCTCGACTCATGCATATGGGCTTAAGTGAACCAATGGCGCTCATGTGCTGCGGTTCCGTCTCGCTACGCAGCACGCAACACGTGACACGCAACCAACATCTTATTTGCGCCCACGTGCATCAGGGAGCATGCGCACCACGTCTCAAGCCAGGGTGAGTTCCCGCACACCGATCTCCTCGTAGATGGCAGCAATCCGCTCGGCAATGATCGACCAATCGTAGTCGCGTGCGTAGTGGGTGGCCTGGTGCGACAGATGTTGGCGCAGCGCCTGATCGTTGAGCAAGTCCGCGATGCGTTGCGCCAGCGCGTGCGCATCACGGCGCGGCACCAGGAAGCCGTTGTAGCCATCGCGCACAACGTACGCCAGCCCGCCCACTTCCGAAGCAATCACTGGCGTGCCCATTGCCATCGCCTCCAGCGCCACCATGCCAAAGCTCTCGTAATGCGAAGGCATGACGACCATCTCGGCTGCGGCGTAGTAATAGGGCAGCACATGCTGATCTCTGGCGCCAGCGAAAGCCACCAGATCATCCAGCCCCAGCTCCAGACACATGCGCTGCAAGCGCTCCATCTCTTCGTCGAGCGTGTCTGCCCAGGGGTTGCCGCCGATGATCGTCACACAAGTGTCGGTCAGGTCGGTGATGTGGCGCGCCTTGAGCAGCGCGATCGCTTCCAGCAATGTATCGATGCCCTTGAGCGGCTCGATGCGACCAGCGAAGAGGATGTTCTTGCGCTGCGGTGGGATGCCGATCATCTGCTTGGCTTTGCCCTGCGCGATGGGGTGGAAATGCGCCAGATCGACGCCAGGCGGCGCAATGACGATCTTTTCACGCGGTGCGTCGTACAGCCGCACCAGTTGCTCCACCTCGGCGGGTGTGGCGGCAATCAGGCGGTCGGCGACCTGCACCACGTGCGCTTCACCATCGAGCCGACTTTGCGGCGCACGTTCGCTGGGGTCGCGTGCGATCTGGTTCTTCATGTGGCCGAGGGTGTGGAACATGTGCACGATCGGCGCGCCGCCCCAGGCTGTCGCCAATGCCTCTGCGATCAGGCCGGACAGCCAGTAGTGGCTGTGGATCAAATCGTAGTGCAAGCCTTCGCGCGCGGCGAACGCAAGGATGTTCGCAACGAACTCGTCGAGATAGCGCTCTGTTTCTTGAACCGAAATCGGTCGTTCCGGGCCGGCGGGGATGTGCATGACGCGCGCGCCTGGCCCCAGATCATGAACCACGCGCGGTGCGCAGTCATCTTGAGAGCGCGTAAAGACATCAACTGCGATGCCCATCTTCGCCAGCGCGCGGCTCAAATCGCGTACGTAGACATTCATCCCGCCGGTCTTCTTGCCCCCCAACATCGCTAGCGGGCAGGTGTGATAGCTGATCATCGCGATGCGCAACGGTGGGCGGTCGCGATCTGGCGCGACGTTCTGCGGCAGATTCATCAACACAGTCATGTCTTCCTCTTTGGTCAAAGTGACAAATTCGCTACAATGTTATTCCTTTTATATCAAATCTTGCGCACTTGCTCTGTAATGTCACCAACGCACGCTTATGAACCACCTTGCCGATTCTTATGATGCCATCTACCTGGCGCCTCATCTTGACGACGCTGCGCTTTCCTGCGGTGGGCAGATTGCCAGCCGGACATGCGCCGGTCAACGCGTGCTGATCGTGACGGTGATGGCCGGCGACCCGCCCACTGCTGTTGAGAACGACTACATCCGTAGCCTGCACGCTCGCTGGGAGTTGGAACGCGACGCTGCCGCCCAACGCCGCGCCGAGGACATCGCTGCCTGCGCCATCCTCGGCGCCGACTATCTGCACTGGTCGATCCCAGACTGCATCTATCGCCTCAACCCTGCTGATGGCAAGCCGATGTACGTCTCCGACGACGACATCTTTGGCGACGTACACCCTGCCGAGCAGCCGCTGGTCGATGCGATCGTCCGCTTGCTGCAGGCGTTGCCAGCGCACAGCCACTGCTACGCGCCGCTGACCGTAGGGCATCACGTCGATCATTTGCTGGTGATGGAAGCAGCGCGTCGCGCCTTTGGAGATCACCTGCTGTTTTACGAGGATTATCCCTATGCACAGCAGCCGGGCAAGCTGGCGGCTGTAATCGGCGAGCCACCGGCGAAGTGGGCGGCGTCCATCATCGCGCTGGCGGAGACCGATCTCGCCGCCAAGCTCGAGGCAATCCTGGCGTTTCGCTCGCAGCTCAGCACATTCTTCACTGACCGCGCAGACCTGGAGCGTCAGGTGAAGGGCTACGCAGCAGCGGTTGGCGGCGAACGGGTCTGGGCGCAGAGATAGAGGTAGGGTGCACTTTACGTTCGCAAAGATCGTTTCTGGTTCGCCTTTGAAGTCCCAGATATAGCACTTACGCATTTAGCTCAGCAACCTTCCTGGAAGCTGAGAGCTTCCAGGAAGGTGACACACTAAAATCTACGTAAGCCCAAAGATATTCAAACCGGCCCGCCGCCGGCGCTCATGTGAAATTCGTTGTCCTCTCTGGCGACGGCGGCGGCGGGTTTGGCGGCGAGTAGTTCGTCGAAGAGCGGCAGCGTGCCGGTGCGCACGGCGTGTTCGGCGTAGAGGAACATTGCCGCCGACCATGCCTGCTGTTCGTAGCCCATGGGGTGACCGCTGGCGCCGTGCAGCCATTCGTTGAAGGCCCAATCGTAGGTCGTGCCCTGGCGATTGGCTTCAGCCAACGCGACGAGCATCTGCTCTGCCTGCCGCGCCCAGCCATGCCGCACCAGCGCCGCAACGTGAAAGCCTCCGATCATCGGCCAGATGCCGCCGTTGTGATACTGATGGGGCAGGTTCAGGTTGCGGCTGCGGTAGTAGTCGCGCCAGTGATTTTCGCCCGGAAAGATCGGCGGGTAGATCGCTTTGGTGGGGTACGGCTCCGCCATGCCAACCTGGAGCATGTAGCGCAAGATGTGCTCGCGGCGGTGACCGTCAGCGACGCCAGCGAGCACAGCCAGCAAATTGCCGAGGCTGTCGCACCAGTCGCCATATTCACGGAAGGCGACAAAGGGCAGGTAGAAGGGGCGGCTCGAAATGGTGCCGACGTTATGATAGAGCATGAACCATTCCAGCCGGATCGCCTTGAGCTTCTCCAGATGCTCAGCGAAATGCTCCGCCACCCAGCAACGATCCACCCACATCAGCAGGTTGATGCGTTCGTGCACACCTGCCGCATCGACATCGCCCCGGTAGACCTCTGTATTCGCCGGCATCTGTGCGGCCAATTCTTGATGCGCCAGTTTGGCGGCGTAGTAGAGCACATTGTCGTAGAGCACGTTGTAGCGCACCGCCAACAAATCCATCCAGTCGCCAGCCTCTGGCACCTCCAGCAAACCGCACTCATTCATGTCCTGATAGTCCAGCCAGCACATCGCCTTGTCGATCGTTGGCCAGTGCCGCTGCAGGAAGGCCAGGTCGTGCGTGTACTGGAAATGCAGATAGTGCGCCAGGATGAACCACAAGTTGGAATCCACCGCACCGGCGTTCTCCGTGCTGACATAGCCCGTATCCGGGTTGACGTTGAGCGGGATCAACCCGCGCCCGGTCTGATGTTTGCCGAGCGTCTCCAGTGCAGCACGGCCCGAGCGGATCAGTTCCTGGTCGCCGGTGCAGACCGCCCCCAGAAAGGTGATCGCCGAGTCGCGCGCCCACACCTGCGGATAGCCCGCCGCCAACCCTGAGGCGCGATAACCGAAGCTGGTGGCGCATTCGTGCAGGATATTCGTGGCTTTGAGATGAGCTTCCTGGATCAACTTGATGTGGAGCATAGTCTGAGATCACTCACTTCCTGGAGAGACATTTGCCCGCCTGGCGCAGGCTGTGGCGCCCAACGTCTGCCCCCAAAGCGGTTTCGTGCACATAGAAGTTTCTCTGCGGTTGTTGTAGATGGAACGTACGTGATCTTGTGCGTATTGTCAAACAGGCGCCGTGTGCAGGTGGGGCTCATGATCTAAACCCCTGCCCCAACCGCTTTGGCGCAGGTAGTGTATCTTGATTGGTTGAATTTCAGGCATGCTGTTTGGGGGTGCCAAAGGTGGTGACTTCATGCGTGACCATGGCCTGCAAACCGGCATCGGAGTGATAGGCGCTGGCAGCCCTAGCTCTGCGCCGGAGAGAGCGATTGAGGCGTTCCAATCGGCTGGTGGTACGCAGGTGG
>Ga0272446_1003080_pt1 | contig 21614 bp, 21 predicted proteins | sample YNPCB0061_FD_194587 | JGI IMG/M metagenome (GOLD analysis project Ga0272446, IMG submission 194587) | Hot spring microbial mat communities from Yellowstone National Park, WY, United States - YNP-CB-006-1 | ecosystem: Environmental > Aquatic > Thermal springs > Hot (42-90C) > Sediment | place... | reverse complement strand
CATTTCTACTGGAATTTCTCTGTGCATCCCCGCATTTATAAACGCTCCGCCATAGGTTTTGTACAACAGGCCGCTACTTTCCATTTTTATAAGGTCCCTTCTAATCGTTTCTTCGCTGACATCGAAATTTTCCGATAATTCAACAACCGTCACGCTTCCCTTTTCTTTAAGAATTTCAAATATAGCCTGTCGACGTTCTATGGCGAGCATACTTTAATCCTTTATAGAGGATAGTTTTGTACGGTTCCTATAACGTCCTCTATGGAATAATACTTATCTCTTTGTATAATAAATTCCCTAGAAATATCAAGCGCGGCAATTTGAACTTTTGCCCGAACTTCCGCATCAGGGATAGAACGGATATCCTCCACCTGGGCAAGGCCCACAATTCTTCGGGCCATTTTGCAACCCGCGTAGCCTATACTATCAGAGAAAAGCCGCTTCATATAATTTTCTCTATAAACAGGGTTACTTTCCATGGGGGTTGTAACTGAACTATTCCATAATTCTCTAAAGCGATGGGAAAAAATCATCCAAATACCCCTAAAAGTATCAAGCAAATACCTTTGGTAAGCCTTTTTATTATCCGAATTCTTTAAATGCCACTCCTGGGAAAGATAATTTAATATCACATTACCAAGAATAGCTCCTATATCAAAGCCCATGGGACCAAAAAAAGCAAATTCGGGATCAAAAATTTTTGTAGAATCGGCGGTTACAAAAACGCTTCCCGTGTGTAAATCCCCGTGTATTAAAGCCTGTCCTTGGGTCATAAATTTCTCTTTTAAAACCGCTACGGCGGACTTCAATTCGTCATCAACCCAATTACGTTCCGCTCTGGTACGAATTTCGGGATCAATTTTATTGTTGGAAGCGTCAAAATAGGGATTAGAAAATACCAAATCTTCGGTAATTTTACAAAGATCAGGATTAATAAATTTTTTTTGCATCGCCTTTTTCTTAAGGGGGTCCAACCCTAGATCGGAAGTAAAAAATAAGGACCTCGCCAAGAATTCACCCATATGTTCAGCCAAATGGGGATACAGGTTTCCCCTGATTAACCCTTTCCTAAGGACTATATACGCCGAAAGGTCCTCCATTATGATGGCATACTCTTCCTTGTCATAAAAATAAATTTTTGGACTTAAATTTGGGGTGATTTGGTTGTATAAAACCAACATTTCACTCTCAATGTCCGCTCTTTCCAGGGGAGCGATAATACTTTTATCGATTCTAGCGTGGGGCATGGATTGCTTAATAATAACGCTTTTTCCACCGGGAGTTTTTTCCTTTACCCTAAATACTAAATTTAAGTTCCCGTCTCCTATCTCTTTACACTCCAACTCAGAATTTTTAGAAAAAATGTTTGCCTTAGCGCGGGCATATTCTCCCGCTGTTTTTTCAGTAAGGGTTTCGTAGGCCATAGGTCCTCCTCCTTATAATTAAAGTTGCTTCTTTACACGAGCAACAATTTCGGATACAAGAGCGTCCAGATCATTGTTAGATCTATAGGTAGGGGCTTCGACTTCCTTGTACGGTGGTTGGGCAGGTTCTTGCTTAGTCGAGCCAACCCTGGGGCTTGGAGCAATACTACAGGACATGGACTTGGATGTAACTCCATAAAAAGATCGTAAATTATTCAAATCCGCCAATTGATTATCCGAAAAAGCGGTTGGCCCCCCTAAAAGATGGGCCCATATAAGAATTTCCGCGTTATGTTCCAATTTTTCTAATTTCTTAAAGGCCTCATCCATGGTAACACCCACCGTTACGCTTCCATGCCGCGCCAAAATTACCGAATCGCTTTGCCGGATTAGATCACCCATAGAAGCCGGAAGTTCATCACTACTGGGAGTTGCGTACGGCGCAATGGGTACACTTCCTAAATTTACGACGACCTCCGGTAAAATGCAGGTATTAAAGGGCGTGTTAGTAATTGAAAACGCTATTACCCGGGGAGGATGGGCATGGATTACCGCACGGATATCCGGCCGTTGTTTATAAGCCTCCAGATGAACCTTATATTCTGTGGAAGGCTTTTTAGTTCCCGAAACCAGTTCACCCTTCATATTTATTACTATAGGATCGTCCATAGTCATGTCTTCTTTCCTTAAGGAAGACGGTGTAATGAGAATATGTTCATCATCTAGCCTTACGGATAGGTTTCCATCGGTCGCCGAAACAAAACCATGGGCTTGCGTTTTATGACTATAATAGACAATATCCTTTCTCGCCTGCAGTTCATTTGGAAACATAGGATTTTCCTCCCTCATTATTCTCTTTTGTTAATGAAACGGTATCAACGATTGCTACAATCATCTCTTGAAGCGGTGGATTAGGATCTCCCAGAATAAGTCGGGCGGAATTTCCTTCTTTAAGCAGTAAGACTTTGTCCCCCACACCAGCGTCAACCGTATCGACCGCTAAAACTTCCTTTTTTAAAGGAGTCCAATCGGGCCTGCAAAGTCCAACAACCATCAATTTTCGTCCATTATAGGAGGGATGTTGTATAGTGCTGGTAACCGAACCTAAAACGATACCTAAATTCATTCACCCGCTCCTGAAATATTCACCCTGTCAATTATGCCTACGACCGTCGCGTCAGCGGGAATAAAAGTATTGTCAAAGGGTAACGTAGCCTCCCGACCATCTACTACGGTAACTATAGTACCGATCCCCGCTGTAAGGGTGGCATCACAGGCCACGATAATTTTTCCTGCAACCGATCCATCGGAGTTTTCGGGCCTAAGCAATAACAGTCGAATTCCCTCTAAACCCTCAACGGTTACCGCCGGAACTACCGTTCCGACCACTTTAGCCATGAACATGTCGATTACTCCCCGGTAAAAACGGCAAAAGCTCTTGAGAAACCTGAGATACGATTTGAGAAGAAACAATCATATCCTCTGGAATTTTCTTTATTCCTATCTCTAAGGCCGATTGAATATTGGCTAATATTCCCGTAAATATCACAAAGGCTTTTCCGCCAAGACCTTCGAGAAGACTAAGGCTTTCTACTTCCACATCCACCGATTTACATACTTCATTTGCCGCGTCAATGATAGAAAGGGCCGAAAAACTTTCTAGTATTCCGATTGATTCTCCTATAGTAATTTTACTTTCCCGATTTATTGCAAAAATTACCGAAGGAATAAGCTGGGGAACAAACAATTCCGCAAAAAAAGAAGTGCCGGCGGATAATTTCCCTATTTTTAAGGATTCTTCTATTGAAGAAACATCCCCGGTAACAAGAACCATAAATTTGCCAGGACAATAGGGCCGAGCATCCAACAACGTGATGGGCGCCTTCTTCAACATCAAGTCCGCCACTACATAGCCCTGGGCTACACTAGTCATTTCTATAGCGCCCAGAGTATTGGGGATTGTTTTGGTATCTAAACGAAATACGCCCATAAAGTCCTTCTACACAATGTTATAGTTACCCGCCAATGTACATCGGCGAATCCGTGAGAAGGTCCTTGCGGTGGTTACGCCATCCCCCGTGGGAGAAGCGATGGTAAAGGATGTAAACCCCTCTCCGCCTAAACCTAGGCCCGCATAGGTCGGACCATTTTTTACATAAACAGAACAGTTGATTCTCCGCCCCATTTCAGTTAATTTGTCGATGTTTTTTGAATGCATACTGGCGGTGTGCCGATTGCCCCGTTCCACTCGAACCGCATAATCAATCGCCGCGTCCACGTCAGGAACACGGACTATAGGCATAACGGGCATCAACATCTCGGTCCATGCAAAGGGATGTTCCGGGGGAACCTCACAGAGGATTAAGCGAGGATCTCCCTCCACACGGGTCCCAATAGCTTCAAGGATTACTTTGGCGTCCCGGCCTACAAATTCTTTTTTTACGGGAGTATGCTTTTCCGGTTTAGGCTCTTCAGCAAAAACAACTGCCTCTAAAGCCCGAATTTGATTTGCGGAGGCCCGATACCCCCCTAATTTTTCCATGGCGGAAACCAACCGATCGGCCACAGAAGAAACCACAACGGTCACCTTTTCCGCTATGCAAACTATATTGTTATCCAAGGACGCACCATCGTAGATATCCTTCGCGGCCTTTTCAATATCCGCGGTTTCATCCACCACCGCAGGGGGATTTCCTGGACCAGCGGCCACGACAATTTTTCCGCTTTTCAAGGCCGCGTGGACAACCGCCTCGTTCCCCGTGACCGTTAAAAACGGAATTTTCGGATGGTGCATTATCTCTTCGGCGGTTTTTATGGTGGGTTGGGCGATACCGGAAAAACAATTTTCTGGTCCCCCATGTTCAACAACGGTTTGATTAAATAGGCTGATCATCGTTAACGAACAAACTGCGGCACTAGGATGGGGATTAAAAATAACGGCATTTCCTGCGGCAAACATACTAATGCCATTATTAATAACCGTTTCTGTCGGGTTAGTAGATGGGATGATAGCACCGATGACGCCATAGGGTGCATATTCCTCCAAGGTTATCCCCGTATCCCCGGTGAAGGCGGCGGTCGTTAATATTTCCGTACCCGGAGTTTTTTCTGCCACCAATCGATTTTTTTTTATTTTATCTTCCACACGGCCCATTTTTGTTTCTTGCACCGCCAAACGGGCGAGGACCTCTAAATTGTCAAGAGCCACTTTTCGAAGAGCCCCTATAATCTCTCCACGCTTTTGTACGGATAAACGGGCTATTTTCTTGGAAGCCTCAAGAGCTGCGGACACCGCTTCTTCCACCGTGTCAAAGACCCCAAATAATTGAGCCTTCTGGTTCCTTGACGAATCTCTTTCTGCCATCCCTGGATCTTTGACATTCGAGACTCCATGGGGAACTATTATCTCCTCTTTTAAACGAGCGATAACTTGATCCACAATTTTATCAGCGTAATATTCAGAAAGAAGCATAGGCGCCTCGCTACTTCTTATAAATTGTTCTATCACCGACCGCAAAAGAGTCTACGATCGCCATAATAACCGCATCCGCAGGTCGATCCTTTGTTTCCCTGGTTTGCCGGGCCGATGAACCGGAGGCGTATAATACCACCTCATTTTCACCCGCCCCTACCGCATCTACAGCCACGACATACTCGCCAAGCGCTTTGAGTTTTTCATCCAACTTTTCAACTATCAAAAACTTGGATCCATTCATCGACGGCTCTTTTTGGGTAGCCACCACTGTACCCATAACGCGTGCCAAGTACATTATTGAACCCCTTCTTATTTTTCTGACGTTGCTTTATTTTGCCTTCCCAAGGGCAAAACAGCGTCCACGTTATCGTGAGGTCGGGGAATGACATGCACGCTGACTAATCGGCCAACGCGTTCTGCGCTTTTCGCGCCCGCTTCGGTAGCAGCCTTAACTGCCGCCACATCTCCCCGAACGATGGCGGTTACATATCCGCCTCCGGTCTTTTCATATCCCACCAGTTCTACTTTCGCGGCCTTAACCATCGCGTCAGCCGCTTCCACCATGGCCGTAAAGCCCTGAGCTTCGATCATTCCTAAAGCGTCCACAGACATAAAAACCTCCCCTAAAATTAATGAGACAATTCTAAAAACATCAGTTTTTAGAATTAATCCGATGAAATCGCAATTCCTGTAAGGAATTGCTTAAGCCCCCTCTAAAAACAATCAGATTTTAGGGGGAACTCTTTAATAATTAAATTCCAAAGCAATACATTGGAATTTAAAATTCCTACACGTTATTCGGGCGACCTTCGATCGATTGAATAGCCCTTTCGGCCGCGGCTTTGGCTTCCATCACCTCAGCTTCGTCACCCCCTATATATACCCGGCCGAAGGCTCCAATAGCGTTCACCTCTATGATGTTGATTCTAGCGGCCTTTTCCACTTCGTTCGCCACATAGGCCGCATAAGAAGCCGGATGGGTTTCTATAGTTAACAAGGTTTCTCCTGGGAGGATCATGTTTCCATGACGCATCCGGTTTATCAATTGGCACTGAAAATCGGTAATATTTTTAATAGTATCTAACCCCACCAATCGAGGTTGAAGTCGATCCTTTATCGTCATTCCCAGGGACTGTAGAATAGCGTTTCCCGCTTCCATGACCGCCCCTTGATCGTTGCCATGGATTTCTAAAACCCCAGCGGCCCGCTCTACTACCATAATTCCAGGTTGTACATCATTCGACTTTAACGCCGCATCGGTTAGCCTATTTATATCCATTCCTGGTCGTATCTCTACCCAAAGACTTGCCTGACCAGACAGGGGCAAATAGCCCTTAGCTATGGTAGATATAAACGCTGTAAATTGCGGTTGAATTCGATCCAAATACGCGTAGGTTAAAAGTTCGACCATCGTTTCGTTCTCCCTAAAATAAAGTACGCACCCTTAATGTAATGAAATTGAGGCTGTCTGATAACTCTGTTAGTTATCAGACAGCCCTTGTATTTTCTCGGATTTTAGCGTTTTTAACCCTTTCGACGTATTAAAACCAGGAAAAATCGCTAAAATCCTACGAAAATACGACAATAAGGAAGCTGTCCCGTAACTTCCTAAGTTACTGGACAGCTTCAATTATAAATCTAAATATGATCGATGTCAACAAAAAAACACAATATTCCACATTTTTAGCATAACCATTCTTGCTAATGAGGTTTTAAGAACAATTTGTTTATTATTATGTTTTTTTAATGACTGAGTCCCCTCTAAAAACCACTTGAGGCTGTCCCGTAACTGTTTCGCAGTCCGCCCCCCTTGCGCGCTCTCTTTGGTTCCCCTAGCATGGAACCATGAAAATACTCCACATTGGGGACCTGCACTTGGGACGATTGTTCCACGAACGGTCTCTTATCGAAGACCAACGGTATATTCTGGATCAAATTATCTCCATTTTGGGGGGCGAGGAATACGAAGCCCTGGTGGTGGCGGGGGATGTGTACGACCGGTCCATTCCTTCGCCCGAAGCGGTTAGTCTTTGGGGGGCCTTTTTAAGCGGGCTTCGCAGTAATTTTCCACAACTCCAGGTGTATATAATCCCGGGGAACCACGATTCTTCCGAACGGCTGGCCTACGCTTCCGACCTGTTCGGCGCCATGGGCATCCACATTGGGTCCGATCCCCGTTTTTGCGAAGAGCCCCTGTACCTTTCGGGAAAGAATGGGCGGATCGCCGTTTTCCTGCTTCCTTTTTTAATTCCCGGAACGGACCTGGGAACGCTTCCGTCCGCCGATTCGCCGGAGGCCCCTAAACCCACGGGTCCGGAGGCAGATATGGGGGCCGGAGACCCCACGGCCACCCCCGGAGTACCTAGTACCGCTCCGGGAGAAGCCAAGGAACCGCCGCCCCGGTCTCAGCAGGCCCTAGCTCGGCTGGCGGCTCAAAAGTTGGAACAGGGGCGCCAAAGGGCTTTGCGGGATGGGGCGACACGGACGGTGCTGGTGGCCCATCTTTTCGCATCCGGGGGCAGGGAATCGGAGTCCGAGCGGGTTTTCCTGGGAACCGCCGAACGGGTGGATCCCCGTTTGTTCGAATCCTTTGATTACGTAGCCCTGGGGCATCTGCACCGACACCAACGGGTCTCGGAAAACTGCTGGTACGCCGGGAGTCCCCTGGCCTATTCCTTTGACGAGGGCGGAACGGAAAAGGTCTGCCTATCCGTGGATTTGGGAACCACGCCGATCTCGGTAACCCCCAAACTCCTGCGGCCCCTCCATCCGGTTCTTCGAATGGAAGGGACCTTCCAGGAATTGATGGATTCATTACCCGCGGATCCCCAGGCCTACCTGGAAATCTCGCTCCGGGACCCCTCGGTTATTCAAAATCCCCTGGCCCTTCTTCGGCAAAGATATCCGAACTTGTTGTCGATTAAACAGGATCCCTACGGGGGACACGGGCCGGTCGATGGAACTATTAAAGGCGAATTCCCTGGCCATCAGGATTTGCAAGCCCTGGGGCGTCGGGGGGCGGTGCAGGATTTTCAAGATTTTCTTGTGGACCTGTACGGGAGCGCCAATCCGGCGGAGGTGGAGCTGTTTCGCCGGCTGGCCCAGGAGGTGGAACATGCGGCCCCATAGGTTAACGCTAAAAAACGTGGGCCCCTTCGTGGGGGAAACGACGATCAATTTTGACGCTCTGGATGATATTTTTCTGATAACCGGTAAAACGGGGTCCGGAAAAACGACCCTCTTCGATGCCCTCTGCTTTGCCCTCTACGGGGTCCTTCCGGGGGGCCGACGGGGGTTAAACCAACGGCTCCGTTCGGATTTTGCGGAGGAGGACGCGGAATGCCTGGTATCCCTTGACTTTTCCCTGGGAACGAATCGATACCGGGTCGACAGGAGTCCGAAACAGGAGCGGAAAAAAAAGCGGGGAAGCGGGACACTGATCATCGATGAAACGGCGGTGCTCTACGAGGTTACCGGGGGAACCTACCGGAGTTTGGGGGGTAAAAAATCCGAGGTCGACGAAAAGTTACGTTCTTTGATCGGCCTTTCGGAGGATGAATTTTCAAAAATAGTCCTCCTCCCCCAGGGGGAGTTCGCGGAGTTTCTAAAACAAAACACGACCCAGCGCCGGGAAGTACTTCGAAAATTGTTCCCCGTGGACCTGGCGGTCCAGATACGGGATATAGCCCAGGCAAGGTCGAGGGATTTGTCCGCCCGGCTTATGGAGGCAGAACAGGCCCTGCAAGAGGCGGCCCGCCGGTGCCCCCCCGATTCGGTGGCGGAACGCCGGGCCGCCCTGGAGGCCCTCCTAAAAACAAGCCAGGAACGGGTTTACCGATCCAACACCCGCTTGGAGGAGCTAAACCAAGCCCTGGGGACCCTCCAGGAGGAACGGACGGCCCGGGAACGGCTGGAAGGGACGATCGCTAAACTCCAGGATCTGCGGAGTTCCGCCGAAAGGATCGAACAAAAGGAAGGGGCCCTCCGATCCAGCCGCCGGGCCCGACCGTTAGAAGGCCTGCTTTCGCAAAAAAACGAGGCCGATCGGGCGTTCCAAAGGGCGGAAGAGGACCTGATGAAGGCCAAACAGGAAGCCGAAGGGGCAACGGCGCTTCTAGAGGAACTCTTAGCCCAGCAAGGGGAGGTCGAAGCGTGGGAACACCAACGGCAAGAGCTCCAGGGACAGCGGGTTTCTCTCCAAAACGCCCTTTTGTTGGAAACGGAACTGGAGAAAAAACAGGGGGAACGAGCGGTTCTGGAGGCATCGGAAAAGTCTAACGCCCAATTGTTGCTCCAGGTTAGAAACCAATCGAGTTCCTTACGGGCCGACATCGGGGGGCTCGAAAAAATCGCCGCCGGGGCCGCCGAGTTGGATCGGCGGTGGGAAGAGGTTCGGGCCGCCCTCGAACGGGCTAAACGGATTCGCCCGTTGGTCGAAAAAGTCAAGGAGCTTGGACAAAAAAAGGTCGAAACAGCGGAGGAACTGGAACAAATAAGGGCGGAACGGGAAGAATTGGAACGCCGCTGTCCCGCCTTGGAAAGCGAACTGGCCGAATTGCAACAAAGGAAGGTTCTCGCCGACCAAGCGCAAAAGGCCGCCCAGTTAGCCCAAACCCTCGCCCCAGGGCTCCCCTGCCCCGTCTGCGGTTCCACCGACCACCCGGCCCCCGCCGGAGCGCCGACACCGGTATTCGGTTTGGACGAACGGATCGACGCGGTTAGCCGATCAAAAAACGAGGCGGAACACCGGCGCACCACCCTTAGGGCCGAAGAAACGGCACAACAAAAAAACCTTGACCGTTTGGAAGACGAGTTGGGGGATCTAATCGGGCAAATTGGGGAAATTCAATCGGAAGTCCCCGGAGCTTTCCCTAAAGAATCCCCCAACCCCGACTCTATTCGGGGGGAAATTGAAAAGCTTTCCCGGGAAGCCACGGAACTGGGAAACCTGCGGGCCGCCGCGGTTCGCTCGCAGGATCGCCTGCGGGAGTTGTACCGGAAAAGGGAGGAACTTTCGGCCCAGGAACTGGGTTTGACCAGGGAAGCGACGGCGGTAGAAGAGAAAAAGGCCGCCCTGGTAAGGGATATCGATGAAAAGCTGAACCAACGGGAACAATTACTGCGCCCGTGGAAAAAGCCCACGATCCGGGAGGCCCTGGCTTCGGTGGAGGAGCGGATCGAGGCGTTTACCGAAAAGATCAGGACCTTTGAAGAAAGTCGGGATCGGCTCGTACAGCAAAAGACCGCCACCAGCGCCCGGTACGGTTCCGCCGCTGAAAAGACCGCCGAGTACGCTGCCCAGAGGGACAGGGCCCACAGGGCCCTGATTGAGGCCCTGCATCAGGGGAACTTTGCCTCCGTCGAGGAACTATCCGCCGCCTTGCTTGGTAAAGAGGAGGAAGAGGCCCTAGAAAAGGAGATAAGCGATTGGAAGGAGGCCCAAAGTCAGCTTCTATCCCTAAAGACCGAACAACAGCGGGCCCTCCAGGAACTGGAGCATCGAAGGGAGGCCCAACGGATAGCCCTGGGCTTTTCTGCTTCCCCCACGGTCGGGGGAAACGAAGGGGGGGACTATTCAAAGCTCCTGCATGGGGCTATGGAGGATGAATCGGAACGTAGGGCGGAGGCGGAATTGGAAAGGGACCGGGCCATAACCGATTTGGCCGCCCTGAACCAGGATCGGCGTATCTACGAGGAAGCGGAAAAACGAAGGAAAACCCTCTCTGATGAGGCCGCACAGATCCTACAACTGTCCAATGACCTTACGGGGAACAACCCCAAACGACGGAGCTTCGACGCGTGGCTTTTGGCCCTGTACCTCCAGGAAGTGGCAAGCTACGCGACAAAACGGTTGGAACGGATGAGCGAAGGTCGTTATTCCTTAATTTTGGACGTGGAGGGAGAGGGGAACCGCGGAAGGGCGGGCTTGGATTTGGCGGTTTTTGATTCCCACACGGGTAAAAATCGTCCCTGCGCCACCCTTTCGGGGGGCGAGAGTTTTATGGCCTCCATTTGCCTAGCCCTTGGCTTGGCCGACTCCATCCAATCCCGCTCCGGAGGCATACGGCTGGACGCGGTTTTCATCGACGAGGGTTTTGGAAGCCTGGACGACGGAAGCCTAGATCGAGCCCTGACCATCCTCGACGAGATCCGGGATCACCGAATGGTCGGTCTGATTTCCCACGTGGGTGAAATGAAATCCCGAATCCCCAGCCGGATCGAAATTCTTAAGACAGAAACGGGATCATCGATCCGTCCTTAGGGCCCTGGTAGTTTGAGCGATCCGACACGGTCCTGCGGAAAAATCTAGAAAACCAACGGACCGCGTCCCAGCGTTTGGAAGCCGAGGTAACCCAAAGAACCCAGGAATTATGGCTGTATAAACAGATCATGCACGATACGGGGGAGGGTATTATCGTCACGGATCCCTCCGGGGTGATACTGGAGGTAAATCCCGCCTTTGCGCATCTGACGGGGTACCACCCGGAAGATCTGGTGGGAGCCCCAGTGAGCCTGCTGATTTCGAACCGAGAACCGCCTAACTATTACCGTAGGCTCCTCATAAACCTCCGAAAAACCTCCCGGTGGGAAGGGGAATTTTGGATATCCCGGAAGGACGGATCTTCGGCCCCCACCTGGTTAACCATCGATAGCATCCGGGATTTGGAAGGACGGGTTCAACGGTATATTGGATTTTTTGTGGATATCAGCAAATTAAAAATTGCCGAAGAGTCCCTCCATAAATTAGCCTTCTTCGATCCCCTGACGGAACTTCCTAACCGCTCTCTTTTTATGGATCGCATTTCCCACGCCCTCAGTAGGGCCCAGCGGACCCAGAGTCGCCTGGCCCTGTTATACCTGGATCTGGATCATTTTAAGGACGTGAACGACGCCTACGGTCACCAGGTGGGAGACCAATTGTTGATAGAAACCGCCCGTCGGCTCCTTAGTCAGGTTCGGGATGTGGATACCGTCTGCAGGTTAGGGGGTGATGAGTTTACCATTATCTTGGAATCCATTACCCAGAGTAGCGACGCGAGCCTGGTGGCGAAAAAAATTGTGGATTCCCTAAGGCCTTCTTTTTTTATCCACGGCCAGGAAATCTACGCCCCCGCCAGCGTGGGGATTGCCCTGTACCCCTACGACGGTAAAACGGTGGACGAATTGGTTAAAAACGCCGACGCGGCCATGTACGAAGCCAAGGACGCGGGGAGAGGACAGTTCCGCTTTGCCTCCGGGGCCGCGGGAAAATCGAGTAAACACCGCCTTGAAATGGAAGCCCTGCTCCGTCGAGCCTTGAAAAAGGACAAGTTCGTCATCAATTTTCAACCCCAGGTATCCACGGGGAGCGCGATTTTTGGTTCCAACCGGGGGCTCGTGGGGGCGGAAGCCCTTATACGGATGGGGGATAAGGATGAACGAATCCTTCCACCGGATCGTTTTATAGAAATTGCCGAAGATACTGGATTGATCGTACCCATGGGGGAGTGGATGCTATTCCAAGCCTGCGCTGAGGCGAAACGGTGGGCCGAAACGGGTAGACCCATCCCGGTGGCGGTGAACGTTTCCCAGAGGCAATTCGAAAAGGGTGTGGTGGTCCAGCAAACCGAGGCGGCCCTGGCGGCCTCGGGACTAAAACCGGAACTTTTAAAATTAGAAATCACCGAATCCCTTTTTATGAGGGATCTCCAGCGGTCGGTCAAGGTGATGCAAGCCCTTAAAGAAATGGGAGTCTCCTTTGCCATTGACGATTTTGGAACGGGTTACTCATCCCTACGGTACCTGGATAGCCTACCGATCGATATTCTAAAAATAGACAAATCTTTTATCGATAGGATTTCTTCCAACCAAGAAAATGGGCGGTAGCCATGGCGGTGGTATCCCTGGCTCGATCCTTCGGCCTTATTTCTATCGCCGAAGGGGTGGAAACCCAGGAACAGTTGGATGCCCTAAAAATGCGGGGTTGCGATACGATTCAAGGGTACTTTATCAGTAAACCCCTGGATTCACAGGAATTTTACGGGTTTCTCACCGACACCGCCGTGAAGGTTCCCATGCAGGAACTCCGCTTTTCTGGCGGAGATTCCCAACTGGAGGAATTAGAAACGGTCTTGTAGGGTTCAAACGTTCTGTTATACCATGGCTCAGGAGGAAGAACCCATGGGTATGGATGTTTTCCAGGACGCGTTGATCCTTGTGGACGTTCAAAACGATTTTTGTCCCCCCTCGCCGGGTAAAGAAGGAAGTCCAGGGGGAGCTCTGGCGGTACAAGAGGGCGACCGGGTTATTGGGCCCATCAACGATCTAAGCCGCTGGTTTGCCGAACAGGGGGGAACGGTGGTGGCCACCCAGGATTGGCATCCGGCGGGGCATATTTCCTTCGCCTCCAGCCACCATGGACGGAAGGCTTACCAGGAACTTACCCTGCCCGATGGTTCCACCCAGGTTCTCTGGCCCGAACACTGCGTTCAGGGGAGCTGGGGAGCGGATTTTCACGTCGATTTGGACCCCCGACCCATCCGTTTTATCGTAAGAAAGGGCTGGCGAAGGACCTTGGATTCCTACTCCACCTTCTTCGAGAACGACCGACGGACTACCACGGGTTTAGATCGTTTATTAAAGGGCCTCGGAATTGGTCGCGTGTTTATCGCGGGGCTCGCTACGGATTACTGTGTCCTGTACAGCGCCCTCGACGCGAGGGCCCTGGGCTTCCAGACGGTGGTACTCCAGGACGCGGTACGGGGAGTGGACGTGCCCCCCGGATCGGTGGACCAGGCGTGGGACCGGCTCAGAAAGGCAGGGGTCCTTATTTCAGATACCAGGAGCATACGATAAATGCTATCCTCAGCCCTTTTTACGGATTTTTACGAACTCACTATGGCCCAGGGGTACTGGAAACGGGGAATGAACCGGGTCGCCGTGTTCGATATGTTTTTTAGAAGCCAACCCTTTGGGGGGGGCTATTCAATTTTCGCGGGTTTGGAAACCTTTTTGGAAAAACTCCAAAATTTCCACTTTTATCCGGAGGATTTGGAATATTTAGGTACCCTGGGAATTTTCGACCCCGCTTTTTTGGATTACCTTAGGGATTTTAAGTTTTCTGGGGACGTTTGGGCGGTGGACGAAGGGTCGGTGGTATTTCCGCAGGAGCCCCTGATCCGAATCCACGCGAGCCTGATCGAAGCTCAGATTATCGAAGGGATGCTTCTTAACACCATCAATTTCCAGAGCCTTATCGCTACCAAAACGGCCCGCGTATGGCTGGCCTCCGGCAAGGGAAACGTGATGGAGTTCGGTCTCCGGCGCGCCCAGGGAAGCGATGGAGCTATGTCCGCTTCCCGGGCGGCGTACATAGGCGGTGCCGCGGGAACCTCCAACGTTTTAGCGGCCAAATGCTACGGGATTCCCGTGATGGGTACCATGGCCCATTCCTGGATCATGTCCTTTCCGTCCGAATTGGAAGCCTTCGAGGCCTACGCGGATATCTACCCCGATAAAACGGTTTTCCTCATCGATACCTACGATACCCTGGAAAGCGGGATCCGTAACGCCATAGAGGCGGGCAAAAAGTTGGTAGAACGGGGTAAAAAATTCGGCGTCCGCCTCGATTCGGGGGATATCCACTACCTTTCCCTGGAGGTCCGCAGGGCCCTGAACGCGGCCGGACTTACGGACGCCACCATCGCGGTTTCCAACGACCTGGACGAGTCGATTATCCAGGCCCTCACCGCCGCGGGGGCACCCATCGACAGTTGGGGCGTGGGCACCCAAATGGTTACCGGAGGATCGGAATCCGCGTTTACGGGGGTGTACAAGTTGGCCGCCCGGGAACACACAGGGGGCCACCTCGTACCCACCATTAAATTTTCCGATAATCCGGAAAAAACCACCAACCCGGGGGTTAAACAGGTCTGGAGAATCTTTGATAGAAACGGGATGGCGGTCACCGACGTCATGACGCTGGATGGGGATTCGGCGGAGGGGGTAAAAGATGAGCCCCTACCGGGGGTGAACCAGGCATTTTGGCACCCCGCCGCGGATTATCGGCATTTCCATTGGACCGTCGACGGCGAAATGCGGGCCCTGCTCCAACCGCGCGTACGCCGGGGAGCCTTGATCACGGAGCATCCATCCTTGGCCACCCTCCGCTGTCGGGTCCGGGAAGGGTTAGAACAGTTCGATCCGAGCTACAAACGGCTTCTCAATCCCCACGTTTATAAGGTATCCGTGTCCGAACGGCTACGGGACCTAAAAATCAAGCTTATCCACGAATATTTAGGAGAACAATAACCATGCGACCAACCCATCGTTTGGCCCAGGATCTTCGCACCCAGGGCGTTCGCGTCTACGGTCACCGGGGGGCCCGTTCCTACGCGCCCATGAACACCCTGCCGGCCTTTGAGTTAGCCATCCTTCAGGGCGCCCGGGGCATAGAATTGGACGTTCAATTGAGCTTAGACGGCCATTTAATCGTCCTCCACGATTTTACCGTCGACGGCACCACCGACGGATCGGGGGCGGTCCGGAATTTGACCTTCGCCCAACTGAGGGAATTGGACGCCTCGGCCCGGTTCGTTCCCGCCGCCGTACCCCTGAATGGGAAAGCCCCCGGACCCTTTCGAAACCTCAAGCTTCCCACCCTGGACGAGGTCTTTGAACTTGTACGGGACGCCGCCGACAAGGATTTCGTGGTCAACGTGGAAATCAAGGCCCCCTACTGCGCCGCCGACGGGAAAGAGGGCCCCGAGGCCCTGGATGGGGTGGAAGCGGCGGTGGCCGCTTCGGTGGACCGGTACGCCATGGCGGATCAAGTTATCATTTCATCCTTTAATCCCCCGACCCTCGGTCGTTTTAAGGCCCTGCGGCCCGACATCCCCGTGGGCTTCCTGGTGGAAAAATCGGCCCCCGTGGATACCGCCGCCCTTATGGCCCCACGGGACTACGAAGCCTGGCATCCCCATTTTTCCATGGTGAACGAACAATCGGTGGCCCGGGAAACCCACCGGGGAAAGATGATTAATGTCTGGACGGTAAACGACCCAACCGAAGTCACCCGATTAGCGGGATTGGGGGTTCAGGGAATAATCACCGACACCCCGGACCGGATGGTACGGGCTCTTGGAAAAAAATGAGATAATTGAGGCTGTCCCGTAACTTAGGAAGTTGCGGGACAGCCTCAATTGGTTTTTAGAGGGGACTCAAAATTCATTGAAAATTAACCAAAGGATCACCGAAGGGAAACCGAGGGTCCTTAGGTTGTATGAAAGCCGCCGATTTACAAAATCAAGTGGAATTTTCTTGCGATATTGGTAAAACAGGCGTACCCTAGTAGGGCTACGGCACTGAAATAAATTTCAAGGGAGGACAGCGTATGAAGAAGATTCTTATGGTAACCGTCGCTATGGCGACGGCGGTCATGGCGTTTAGCCAAACGACCATCGAATTTTGGCACGCCATGGGCGGGAAAAATGGAGAGGTTACTGAAAAAATCGTTAGTCTCTTTAATCAGAGCCAGAACGATTACAAGGTGGTACCCGTATTCAAGGGTAGTTACCCCGATACGATGAACGCGGGGATCGCCGCTTTCCGCGCGGGGAACGCGCCGGCCATACTCCAGGTGTACGAAGTGGGAACCGCCACGATGATGGCCGCTAAGGGGGCTATCAAACCGGTATACCAACTGATGCAGGAACAGAACGAACCCTTTGATCCTAAGGCGTATATTCCCACGATCACGGGTTACTATTCCACGTCCAAGGGCGAAATGCTTTCCATGCCCTTTAACTCGTCCACCGCGGTAATGTACTACAATAAGGACGCTTTTAAAAAGGCGGGATTAGACCCCAACAGCCCACCGAAAACGTGGCCCGAGTTCTTTACGGTGGCCCGCAAATTAAAAGCCGCAGGGTACGACGCGGGTTTCACCACCAACTGGATTTCTTGGATTCAGCTGGAAAATTTCTCCGCCTGGCATAACCTGCCCTTTGGAACCAAAGCAAACGGCTTCGACGGCCTGGATACGGAGTTTGTGTTTAACGGCCCGGTTCAGGTAAAACATTTTGAAAACCTTTACCAGGCTTCCAAAGAAGGGGTCTTTAAGTACGGCGGCCGGGAAAACAAGGCCAACTCCCTCTTTACCTCCGGCGCGGTTCCCCTGCACTTTGAGTCCATCGGTGGCTACGGGGCCATGAAGGCAACCTGCAAGTTCGATTTCGGCGTGGCCATGCTTCCCTACTACCCCGAAGTAAAGGGTGCCCCCCAGAACTCCATCATCGGCGGAGCCAGCCTGTGGGTTATGAACCAAAAGGATCAAAGGGCCTACAAAGCGGTAGCCAAATTCTTTAGCTTCCTCTCAAAACCGGAAATCCAGGCCATGTGGCACCAGGAAACGGGGTATCTTCCCATTACCAAAGCGGCTTACGAGCTGACCAAGAGCCAGGGGTACTACAAGGATAATCCGGGTCCCGAAATTGCCATTAAAGAACTTCTAAACAAGGATCCCACCGAAAACACCCTGGGGCTCCGTTTCGGATTCATGCCCCAAATTCGAACCATCGAAGACGAGCAGTGGGAATCCATTTTGGATGGAAAGGTTACCCCCAAACAGGGCCTGGACGAGATGGTCCGACTAGGAAATATCAAACTCCGGGAATTTGAACGTATTAGCAAATAACTGTACCATAGGGCCCCGCACAAGCTTGGCGCTTTCGCGGGGCACCTTGATTTTCAACTACCTCCGTTTAGGACGCACCGATGACCAAGCAATACGAATTCCATAACCGCGGACTCCCCTACCTACTCGTGCTTCCGCAGATGATTATCATCTTTGTGTTTTTCTTTTGGCCCGCCTTTCAGGCGCTTATCCAGTCCCTGTATATCCAGGATGCCTTTGGACTTTCCCTTATTTTTGTGGGTCTGGAAAATTATCAAAAATTATTCCAGGATCCCCTGTACCTGGACTCGATTCTTTTATCTTTTAAATTTGCTATCGCCGTAGCGTTTACCGCCATGGTCATAGCCCTCTTTTTGGCGGTGCAGGCGAACAAAAAGATAGTAGGTCGGACGATCTACACCACCATGCTTGTATGGCCCTACGCCGTGGCGACCCTTATAGCCGGCGTTTTATGGATGTTCCTTTTTAATCCCACCGTGGGTATCGTTTCCTGGGTCCTTAAACAGATGGGGTACGATTGGAACTTCCTGGTAAAAGCGGACCAGGCTTTTTTCCTGGTAACCCTCGCTTCTTCGTGGAAACAAATATCCTACAATTTTGTATTTTTTATCGCGGGTCTTCAAAACGTTCCCACATCCTTGATCGAGGCGGCGGCCATCGACGGAGGGGGTCCCTTTACGCGGTTTTGGCGTATCGTATTTCCCCTCCTCTCGCCTACCACCTTTTATCTATTAATTATGAATTTAGTCTACGCGTTTTTTGAAACCTTCCCCATAATACACCAAGTAACCTCGGGGGGACCGAACCAGGCGACCAACATTCTGGTTTATAAGGTTTATAAGGACGGGGTAATCAATTTGGACTTAGGGACCTCCGCCGCCGAATCGGTGGTACTCATGCTGATAGTTGTGGGCTTAAGCGTCCTGCAATTCCGCTTCCTAGAGCGGAAAGTGGAATATTAGGAGAAGGATATGGTAGATCGATCGATACTGCGCCGAAGTTTTCCCCATATCGTTCTTATTTTGGGAATTTTTATCATCGTATTCCCTATTTGGATCGTCTTTGTGGGTTCCACCCTCAGTCTTTCGGAAATTTTTGCGGCCCCCATGTCGATTTTTCCTGGGAAGCTCTTCTTCCATAACTATGCTAGAGCGTTGGTCGAGGGGGGTAAAAATTTAGGGGCCTCCGCGGCGGTGATGATTCAAAACTCCACCATTATGGCCCTGGGTATTTCGGTGGGGAAAATCCTCATTTCCCTTTTAGCGGCCTTCGCGATCGTGTATTTTCGTTTCGCCCTCCGGGGATTTTGTTTTGGCGCCATTTTTATCACCCTGATGCTCCCCGTCGAGGTCCGTATCATGCCCACCTATAAGGTGGTTTCCGACCTGGGAATGCTGAATAGCTATTGGGGTCTGATTCTGCCCATGACCGTATCGGCCACCGCGGTGTTTCTATTTCGGCAATTTTTCAAATCCGTACCCCGGGAAATCGCGGAAGCGGCGGCCATCGACGGAGCCACGTCTATGCAGTTCTTTGGCCGGATCCTTATCCCCATGACCCGAACACCCATCGCCGCCATGTTCGTTATCCAATTCATCTACGGCTGGAACCAGTACCTGTGGCCCCTGCTTATCACCACGAAAGAAAAGTACTACACCCTCCTTATCGGTATTAATCGAATGTTAGCGGTCGCCGATTCCCAGGTGGAATGGCAAATCGTTCTGGCCACCACCATGCTGGCCCTGCTCCCACCGGTCATCGTGGTGGTGGCGATGCAAAAACAGTTTGTCTCGGGTATGACAGAAACGGAAAAATAGTCCCATGGTCCGCCTTTTTATCGCCCTGGAGGCGGATCCCGACTTTTCTCTTACCCTATGGAGGGATCTGGAACCACTGCGGAGGGTCCATCCGGAGTTTCGTTGGATTGGGCGGGACCAGTACCACGGGACCCTCCGATTCCTTGGGGAAACGGAGGAAGGGTACGTGGATTCGCTAATCCGATCCATGGAAAAAGTTATGGATACTTCCAGTTCAGGCCCCATACCCTTTGTTCTGGGAAAACTAACAACCTTTCCCCCCCGCAGGCCCGCTTCTGTTCTGGCTCTTCTCTTTTCCCAGGGGGAGGAACGCCTTATGGAGCTGGAGCGCTCCCTGTCAGCGGCCCTGGAGCAAAGGGCGGTCGGTGAGCGTATTCCCATCAGGGCGGAAAAGGGGCGCCCCTTCAGAGCCCATGTTACGGTCGCCCGATCCGGTAGGGTTCCCCTGGTCCTTTCCCCGGAGGAGAGGGATCTTTTTATCAGGACGGGGGGAGTTTTTACACACCTTACCCTGTTTTCTTCGAGTTTGCAGAAGGGAGGCCCCATCTACCATCCCGTGGCTCGTAGGCTCCTTTAGGTGTGTCAACAAAGGGAGAGCCCTTCCAGGGGTCCCCCTAGCAGTTTGTCGGACTTGTCCATCTAACCATAAAAAACCGCCTTGCAAATCCGCCCTTCTTCCAGCATAATAGCGTATCTTGCGTAAAAAGGAGCACATGGATGAGAAAAGTTCTCAGTTTAGCCTTACTGAGCGTATCAATTCTTGGTCTGGCGTTCGCCACGGGACAGAAGGACGCTGTCTCTTCGGATCAATCCCTAACGGCGGTTCAGAAAAAGGGAAAGTTGGTTCTTGGCTTGGACGACTCGTTCCCCCCCATGGGATACCGGAACGAGAATAACGAGATTGTAGGGTACGATATCGATTTGGCCAAAGAAGTGGCAAAACGGTTGAACGTAACGCTGGTAACCCAGCCTATCGATTGGAACGCCAAGGAACAGGAATTAAACACCGGCAAAATTGACTGCATTTGGAACGGTTTTACCATCACCGACGATCGCGCTAAGGCGATGAGTTTTACCAAACCCTACCTGCGGAACGCCCAAGTTCTGGTGGTTAAAAAGGATTCGCCCTACCAGACCATGGCGGACCTGAAGGGCAAGGTGGTGGGACTACAAGCGGGATCCTCCGCCGCCGACGCGCTGGACGCGGCAAAGGACTTTAAGGCATCTTTAAAAAATGTCGTGGAGTTTAAGGATAACCTGACCGCCCTGATGGACCTGGACATCCACGGAATCGACGCGGTGATAATGGATCTTATCGTGGCGAACGACAATATAAAGCGGTCCGGCAAGGACTACCGTGTACTGGGCGAATCTCTAGCGGCGGAGAACTACGGCGTGGGCTTTAGGAAAAATGATGTGGCCCTGAGGGACGCGGTACAGAAGCAACTGGAAGCCATGGCTGGCGACGGAACCCTGGCAAAAATAACCACCCAGTGGTTTGGTTCCGATATTTCGGTAGTCGGTAAATAGGTTTCGGTTCCCATGGCCAAGCTCTTAGGATTCCTCCTCTCGGGGACCATAGTCTCCCTGGAGGTGTTTTTTCTCACCCTCCTGTTCGCTATCCCCTTGGCCATGCCCGTTGCCCTGGGACGGCGGTCAAAATCTCCGTTGATTCGCCGTCCCGTGGGCTTTTACGTCCTTGTAATGCGGGGTACCCCGTTAATTCTTCAACTTATCTTCGTTTATTTTGCCCCCTATTACCTGTTTAAAGCTTCCTACGACCGCTTTACCGCCGTAATCGTCGCTTTTGCGATAAATTACGCCGCCTATTTCGCGGAAATCTACCGGGGGGGCATAGACGCGATTCCCCGGGGACAGTGGGAAGCGGCCAAGGTCTTAGGACTTACCAAGGTCCAGACCTTTTTTCTCATCATCCTGCCCCAGGTTATTCGTCGCATCCTTCCGGCCATGGCCAACGAAGTCATTACCCTGGTAAAGGATACAGCTTTGGCCCAAACAATCGGGGTGGCGGAACTATTTCGGGCCGCGCAAAACGCCTCGGCCCGGGAATTTTCGACCGTACCAATTTTTATCGCCGGGCTCTTTTACTTTGTGATGAACTGGGTTGTAACGATGATTTTTGAAACCGCGGAAAAAAAGCTTTCCTACTATAAAATGTAACTGGTTCAACGAAGGCGAAGCGATTGAAGCACAGGCTCCTAGGT
>Ga0272446_1003079_pt1 | contig 21618 bp, 17 predicted proteins | sample YNPCB0061_FD_194587 | JGI IMG/M metagenome (GOLD analysis project Ga0272446, IMG submission 194587) | Hot spring microbial mat communities from Yellowstone National Park, WY, United States - YNP-CB-006-1 | ecosystem: Environmental > Aquatic > Thermal springs > Hot (42-90C) > Sediment | place... | reverse complement strand
AAAGGTTTGGAATAGGTGTTAGATCAATTCGCTGAGCAAGCTGGACACCTCACCCTGCAAATTAGCGCGATTATCGTCGTAGATCATCAAAGTATCTAGTTTTTTGTGGCGGGATAGTTTCTGCACCTTGCGCACATTGCCGTTGGTGGCATCGAGGGCGGCAGTAATTGCCGAGTGGCGGATGCGGTGCGGCGACATGATCTTGGCGATCCCCGCCCTTTGGGCGGCTGTCTGCACCAGTTGATAAATGGCTGTACCAGTCAGGCGATGCCCCAGATGGGCGGGATCAAGGGCGATGAATAGGGGGTTAGCGGGGGCTGATAGGGCGATCGCTTGCAGTTCCGCCAGCCATTGGGCGATCGCCTCATTGGTGGTCAAACTCAGGCTGATCAAGGTCTGCTGAGAACCCTTACCCTTGCCACGAATTGCCAAAGTGCGCCTTTGCGGGTCAAAATCCGCTACATTTGCTCCCACCACTTCTTGACGGCGCAGGGCATTGTCCCAGAGGAGGCGGAGAATGGCGTAGTCCCGCTTGCCTGATCTGGTCTGCCGATCAGGAACCGCCAGCATTGCCTTGATCCCCGCTGGAGCGATCCCCGTCGTATCCCGATATGCCTGCACTGGTTCGCCTTGAATTTCCTGCAAACTCCACTGGCAGTGTCCCAGTTTGTTGGCGAACTGCACGAGGGATTTGAGTGCCGAGAGGCGGCGATTCACCGTGGCTTCCTTTAGCCCCTGCTGAATCATTTGCGCTTTGTATTGCAAAACTAGGGCGATCGCCTGAAACCGATCTAGTGCGAGAAATTGCGCCACTAACTTGGGGTAGGGGGGCTGGTGGTACATGGTATGAAAAAAGTAACTTAAATCCTTGGCATAGGCACGCTTGGTGTTGGGCGATCGCCGATCCGCCAGTAAAGCGCTAAGCAGATCGGCGTGGGGATCAACTGGGGTGCTGGGGGCGATCTCTGGCTTAAGTGACACCAAATTGGACTGGGGAGTACGACGGAAACTAGCACAGGAAATGCGTCCCTGCAACCCCGCGCGCTTTGCCATCTGGTTCAGCAGACGGTAAATAGCCTGCCCCGTCAAGCGATGACCCCAGTTCTGCCGATCCAACGCAATGAAGAGGGGAGCATGATCCGCCAGATCGTCCCGATGGCTCAACCACTCTGCGATCGCCTCAGTGGTGCGCTGGGACATCTCCGCCAATGTTGGCACATCACCCACATTTAAGCGACACAGACTGCTACGCCCAAGTCTGCCTTCTAGGAGTAAGCACAGCAGAGCATAGTCCCGCTTGCCGATTAGAGTTTCCTGCTTGGCTATTTGTAACAGATTATTGCAATCAGCCAGAGATAAAACGGCAACGGGGGCTTGACCTTTAGTCTTGTTTAATGTCTGCGGCACCGTTAAACCCGTCAGCAACCACGCACAACAGCCCCGCCTATAGGCAAACCGCACCAAAGATTTTAGCGTTGCCACTCTGCGTAAAATGGTGCTGGGTTTTTCGTGGCGATCGCTCAGAGCTTGGCAAAAATTTTGTAATACACTCACCGCCTCAGGTTTAGAGATTTGCCACAGGCTAGAGATGGGCATATTGGTCAACTGCTGAAACCGCTGTAAATCCAACCTGTAAGCCTCACGGGTTGCGGGCTGGGGGTGCTGTGCCAAAAATTGCCAGACCAGTTGATCCATAGAAATTTTTGTAGATAGCGTAAGTTACAGCAAAAAGTCAATCTTTGCAATCACATAAGTAGCGAATATTTGTAAAGAAAAATTGAAAAATGCCTACTCCTCTGGATATAATACTGTGGGTTTTGTAACCCAGATCACAAAAGTTCACCCACACTAGTAAGGATTCGCGTTAGGAGGTAGTCACTTGGCAAGAAGACGCAAGCGCAGAAGTCGCCGTCGTCTGGAAGGGCGCAAAATTCTGGAGCATATTCCGCAATTTAGTATTGACAGTGGCGACGAAAAACCAGTAACTGCGGCTCGAAAATTCATCCATTCAGCGGGAATTTTACCCCCAGCCGTTGTTCTAGTCCGCCGCAATGAGCATACTACTGATCGCTATTTTTGGGCTGAAAAGGGTTTATTCGGTGCTCAGTATGTCGAGGAAAATCACTTTTTGTTCCCCAGCCTCCGACCTCCTGAAGAAAGGCTAGAAGTTGGAGTGAGATAATCACATACAAGTAATTTTTGTGAGTAGAGTAGAACTGTTTCTACTCTTTTTTTGCTTTTATTTTTCGTGTTAGCAAAAATTTTCTGGCAATGCAGTTCACTCCAAGCTAGAGTTGGTGACAAATTTGTGTCCCCCAACTTGCTGGATTTTGATCTCATTTCCTTGTCCACTCTCAAATTAGAACCATCAACCTGATTGCCACCTGTTTCTTCTCAAGAGCTAGGGGGATTAATGATTTACTTTGATTGCAATAGACCAAGTGGAAAAAATAAATAGGACAAATAAAATAATAGCCAGATAAAGCGATAGAACTTAGTTAATTCTTGATGAATTGCTATGTTCACCTGATAGCCTGCTAGGCTAATCAAAGGAATGCAACACATTAGCACTAAGCCCAAAGGAGAGGCAGAAATTATAGGGAAAGATAATAAACCTGCTATCAAAAATAAAGCCATTAGCAACTGTTGCGATCGCTGAAACATTACTTCCTTACCCCACAGCACTGAAAAAGTAGCAATGCCAAATTGGCGATCACCAGCCACATCTACCAAGTCTTTGCACAGGGCAATTACTATCCCATAGCCCAACATAAAAATAGTTAATAGCCACACCAAATTGGTGGGCAATTCCCCGTGGGTAAAATGGGCAAACAAGCCGAGATTGATCACCACACCCCGCACTGCCACAATGCAAAATGCTGACCAAAAAGCGTACTGCTTCAAGCGGATGGGTGGCAGAGAATAGCAAGCACCAATTAGCAAACTCAGTGCGACGGTGAGGCTGAGAAATAAACCAGAATATAAGGCGATCGCCAAAGAAACTATTGTACAAACCACAACCGTTAGCCACGCCTCAGACAAAGTCATCAACCCCGCTGGTAGGGGTAATTGTGGCTTATTGATGCGATCGATGGGCACATCAAATATCTGGTTTAGTCCCACAATGGCGATATTAGCTAAGATACAAGCCAGCCAAGTAATTGCTAGATTAAGGCAGATTTCCTGCCCACTGGGGGCATAGCGCTCCAACGCCAAAATTTGCAAAGAAAGAATGCTAACCGTAGTGCCAATAACAGTGTGGGGGCGGCTAAATTGCCACAGGGTTTTCAGATACTGAAGATACATAGGGATCAGTTAGAATTATGTCAACTCCTTTTCATCTGGCTATGACTTCTACGCTGGTTTCCCAGAGCTTACCCGATCATACGCAGTTACCCGATAAGAATGGGGAATTTGTGAAAAATTTCCAAGAGCATCCACAGAGCGTCATCCTCACCACCTCCATCCTGCCTGTATTAGAAAAACTGCACCCAGACGGTAATTTTTGCATCGGGCAAGACAGCGGCATCTATTGGCGGATCACTGACCCCCCAGAACGCGGAGCAGTAGCTCCCGACTGGTTTTATGTACCCCATGTGCCCTCCTTGCTCAATGGCATTTTTCGCCAGTCTTATGTGCTGTGGCAAGAAGTTGTAGCTCCCCTGATTGCCATTGAATTTGTGTCAGGTTCTGGGGCTGAGGAAAGGGACACAACTCCCTATCAGGGCAAGTTTTGGATTTATGAACAGGCAATTCGCATTCCTTTTTATGCCATCTTTGATGCTTTCCAAAATTTGTTAGAGGTCTATCATCTTGTCGACGGGCACTATGCGCCAGTACCTGTCAATGGGCGAGGACACTATCCCATCCTGCCCATGGGTGTGGAGCTGGGCATTGTCCACCAAGAAGTGCCGTGGTTGCGCTGGTGGGATGAGCAGGGGAATTTACTGCTGACAGCACAGGAGCGGGCAGAAGAGGCAGAGGCGATCGCTCTGCAAGAAAGGTTAGCTCGCCGTGAAGCCCAAGAAGCCATGGAACAAGAAAGACTTGCCCGAGAAACCGCCGAGCAACTCCTCGCCCAAGAACGCCAAGAAAAACAAAAATTGTTCGCTTACCTGCAATCTATGGGCATCAACCCTGATACCATTCCCTAAGCATCTTTAGCTATAGCCACCATGTCCCAACCCCCTTCAGTTTGGAGTCAGCGCTTTGATTCTGCCCTGCACCCAGCGATCGCGCAATTCAATGCCAGCATCAACTTTGACATTGCGCTGATGGAATACGACATCACAGGGTCGCAGGCACACGCCCAGATGCTAGGCAAGGTGGGGATCATCAGCGCTGAAGAGGCACAACAGATTGTGGATGGCTTAGAGCAAATCCGCCAAGAGTATCGTAATGGCACTTGGCAACCCTCCCCAGAGGCGGAAGATGTGCATTTTGCCGTAGAGCACAGGCTTACAGAACTCATCGGCGCTGTGGGGAAAAAACTGCACACCGCGCGATCGCGCAATGACCAAGTAGCCACCGATTTGCGATTGTACCTCAGGGATCAGATTCAGCAGATACAGCGCCAGCTCCGCACTTGGCAGAAAACCCTAATCAGCTTAGCCGAACAGCACCTCGAGACCCTGATTCCAGGCTATACCCATCTGCAAAGAGCACAGCCCGTTTCCCTCGCCCACCACTTGCTCGCCTATTGGGAAATGGCACAGCGGGACTACCAGCGCCTCGAGGATGTGCTAAAGCGGGTGAATGTCTGTCCCTTGGGGGCGGGAGCCTTGGCAGGCACTACCTTTGCCATCGATCGCCACTATACCGCCGAGTTATTGGGCTTTGCTGAGGTGAGCCGCAACAGCTTAGATAGTGTCTCGAATCGGGACTTTGCGGTGGAATTTCTCTCTGCCAGCAGTTTGATCATGGTGCATCTCAGCCGCCTTGCAGAGGAGCTAATTCTCTGGTCATCGCAGGAATTTCAATTTGTGCAGTTGAGCGATCGCATCAGCACAGGGTCTAGCATCATGCCCCAGAAGAAAAATCCCGATGTCCCCGAACTGGTGAGGGGCAAAACGGGGCGGGTGTTTGGGCATCTCCAAGCCCTGCTCACCGTGCTCAAGGGTCTGCCCCTCGCCTATAACAAAGATTTGCAAGAAGATAAAGAAGCCATTTTTGATACGGTAGCTACAGTTAAAGCCTGCCTAGATGCCATGACCATCACCCTAGCAGAAGGCATCAGTTTCCAGACTGTTAATCTGGAACAGGCGGTACACAGCGATTTCGCCAATGCCACCGATGTAGCGGACTATCTAGCGCAAAAGGGCGTACCCTTCCGTGAGGCGTACCAATTGGTGGGCAAACTGGTAAAAACCTGTTTGCAGGAAGGCATCTTGCTCAAAGATTTGAGTTTGGCACGCTGGCAGGAAGTGCACCCCCTATTCACCGCAGATATTTATGAAGTTATCGCCCCTCGGCAAGTAGTCGCCAGACGCAACAGCTACGGCGGCACAGGCTTTGCCCAAGTGCAACAGCAGTTAGCCATTGCCAAATCTTTGACCGTGGATTGAATTCCCATGCTTCCCCTGCAAGGTAAATGTGTGTTGGTAACCCGCTCCCCCAGCCAGTCCCCCGAGTTCAGCCAATCCCTGAGAGACCTCGGGGCGGAAGTGGTGGAAATGCCCACCCTAGTAATTACGCCCCCCGATAGTTGGGCAGAACTAGATCAGGCGATCGCCCAGCTTGATCAGTACCACTGGCTCATCCTCACTTCAGTAAACGGCGTAGAGTATTTCTTGGCACGCTTAGCTCATGGGAATAAAAATCATACCCACCTCTCCCATCTCAAAATTGCCGTAGTGGGGGAAAAAACTGCCCAGAGCCTCACCCAGTATGGCATCACCCCCGATCTAGTGCCAGAGGACTTCATCGCCGACGCACTGCTGACCGCATTGCAGAAACACAAACTGATAATGCCCAACAGCAAAATTCTCTTTCCCAGAGTGCAATCGGGGGGGCGAGAGCTTTTAGTAGAAGAGCTTACTAAGATGGGAGCCATAGTTCATGCCGTACCTGCCTATGAATCCCGCTGTCCAGACCGCATTGCCGCGATCGCCCTTGAATATCTACGCTCGCAAAAAGTAGATTTCATTACCTTTGCCAGTTCCAAAACTGTGCGCCATTTCTGTTACCTCCTAGACCAAGTAGCCCAGCGCCCCCAGTGGTGCAACTGGATCGCCCACAGTCAAATTATTGTCATCGGTGAACAAACCGCCCGCACCTGCCAAGAACTTTTGGGACGCCAACCCGTTGCAGCACCAACAGCCACCCTAACCAGCATGGCAACCACCATTGTCGAGCTTGCTAGAGAGCAACCTGCCCCATCCTCCCCAATTGATTAAACTAATAGGCTATGGCACTGCAAGCACTGGCGGCATTTTGGAAAAAGCATCAGCAGACCCTCTCAGCCGTGCTAATTACCTGCGGTGTATCCTTGGGCGTGATAGCTCTGCGCCATCTCGGGGCGATCGCCCCGTTAGAATTGCGCACCTATGACTATCTCCTGCGCCTGCGCCCTGAAGAAACAAGGGACGAGCGCATTGTGATCGTCGCCATTGATGAGCCAGACATCCAGCGCATGGGCAGGTGGCCCTGGACAGACCAAATGTTTGCCGATCTAATTAAGCAAATCAGCGCAGGTAAACCCGCCGTCATTGCCATAGACAAATACTTAGACATTCCCGTAGTTGATCAAGGGCGAAATCAAATTATCAGTCAGGTTAAGCAACTCCTGACAGGAAAAGTTTCCCCCCAGATTTTGCAAAAGGTAGAGGAAACTATCGCCGATAGGGGCAGAGCAAATCTCATCCAAGCCATAAAGGAAGCAGGCAATGTGGTCAATGTCACCCTCTCCCCTACCAAGGCACGCCAAGCCATTACCCTACCCCCAGACCTCGCCCCAGTCAGCGATCAGGGCATTGCTAATATCCTCACCGATGATGGCGGCATTGTCAGAAGGGCATTGATTGCAGGAGACTATGGCTCTCTGGCTCTGGTGGTTGCCAACTACTACCTGTATCACCACCACAAAACACAAATTGCCTTTGATCCCCAGACCATCACCTTCAGCGCAGGGAAAAGAACTATTCCCCGCCTCAACCCCAGCTTTGGCGGCTATCACCAAGAAGATGCCAGCGGCTATCAAACCCTGATCCACTATCGGGGCAAGGAAAATTCTTTTGTTACCGTGTCCTCTGCCGACCTGCTCTTGGGTAAAGTTGACCCGCAGATTTTTCGCAATAAAGCGGTACTGGTGGGCGTTACCGCCGTCAGCCTCAAGGATAGCTACCCCACTCCCTTCAGCACTGGCGAAAATGTCATGTATGGGGTGGAAATCCATGCCCATATCGCCAGTCAGCTAATTGCCGCTGTCCTCGATGACCGCCCCTTCTTAGCAGTATGGTCAGATGAACTGGAAGCGCTGTGGATTATTTTCTGGGCGATCGCTGGGGGAATTACTGCCATCCTGTTGCACAGGGTATGGCTCAATTTCCTCACTTTGGGTCTCTGGTCTGCCATCTTAGTGGGGCTGACAGTTTGGCTATTCCATCTCGCCCTGTGGACACCCCTATTCCCCGCCCTGCTGGGGCTGTTATCCGCCAACATTGCCGTCATCGCCTACCGCCTAGCCATTCAGGAAGGGGATCGCAAGGTGTTAATGGGCTTATTCTCCCGCCATGTCTCCAAGGAACTGGTAAACATCATTTGGGAACAGCGGGAACAGTTTTTGCAGGAGGGGCGCATCCCTGGGCAAGAAGTCTATGTCACCGTGCTATTTACGGATATGCGCAACTTTAGCACCGCCGCCGAAGCGCAAAAACCGGGGGAAACCCTAACTTGGCTCAACTCGTACCTCAGCTGTATCGCCAATGAAATTTTGCAACATGGTGGCATGGTAGACAAATACATTGGCGACTCGGTGATGGCAGTGTTTGGTGTGCCTATTCCCCACACTACCGAAGCCGAAAGGGATCGCGATGCCCAAAATGCCGTAATAGCGGCAATCAGGGTAGCGGAAAAACTCCAGCAGATGAACGAAACTTGGCGATCGCAGGGATTGCCAGAAGTGACCACAGGCATTGGCATCAATTCGGGGATAGTAATTGCAGGCAGTTTGGGCAGTGCCGAGCGAGTGGAGTATTCCGTGATTGGCGATGCGGTGAACATTGCTGCCCGCTTAGAAAGTTTTAACAAAGAAGTAGATGGCGGCGAGCATCACATTTTAATCAGCGAAGAAACCGCCCAGCGTCTCAGGGGAATGTGCAAAACTGAGTTTGTGGGGCAGTACGCCCTCAAGGGCAAAATGCAGGCAACGGCAGTCTATCGTGTACCCCCCCAGCCCATAGATGGCAAATTTAGTTAAGATAGTTAGCACGCCCCGCCACAACCCAAAGATCGCTGTATGCTTCTTGCCGTACCCCTTGCGTGGTTGCAATTAACCTACGAAAAAAGCCGCCTGCTAGTGGCGATCGCAGGCATAGTTTTTGCTGTAGTACTGATGTTCATGCAGATTGGGTTTCAGGATGCCCTATTTCGCAGTGCCGTGCGCCTGCAATCCAACCTCATCGGCGACATCGTGCTTATTAGCCCCCAATCCACCAACCTCGTGGGGATGCGCAACTTCTCCCAGCGACGGCTCTACCAAACCCTTGGCATACCAGGGGTGGAGTCCGTCAGCCCGCTCTACATTGGTTTGGCGGCATGGAAAATCAAAGAAAGTACCTCTGGGCAAACCCGCAATATCTTGGTGCTCGGGGCTGATCCCGATCGCAACATCTTTAAGCTAGATGGCTTAACCCCCGAAAACATCGAGCGCATGCGTCTGCAAGATGTGGTGTTATTTGACCGCACCTCCCGCGCTGAGTTTGGTCCCATCGTCCAAGAATGCGGCGTTGCCGACGAGCCAGCCAATAACAGCTGTCTCAACCCCGTATTTAGGGAAGTGGCTAATCGCAGATTGCGCATTGGCGGGCTGTTTACCCTCGGCTCCTCCTTCGCCGCCGATGGAGCAATCATCACCACCAGCACCAATTTTTTGCGCATCTTTGAAAGCCGCCGTGAGGGGCTGATCAATGTGGGAATAATCAGCCTACAGCAGGGTGTTGACCGCTTTGCTGTGATGAAGCAAATAGTCGACCTCATGCCTGGGGATCATGTGCTTTTGCCCAAAAACGACTTGCAAATCGATGGCATCCGCATCAAGCCAGTGCCCAATGACAAAGAAAAAGTATGGCTTAGCAAGGCGGATTTGAGCATCAGCGACATCGCCAAAACTGAAGATTTGTTTGTCGAGGATGTGCGGGTGCTGACCATGCAGGGGTTTATTAACTTTGAGCGTACTTATTGGCAGAGGAGTACGGCGATCGGCTTCATTTTTGGTCTGGGGACAATCATGGGCTTTATTGTGGGCATTGTCATTGTCTATCAAATTCTCTACACCGATGTTTCCGATCACCTAGCGGAATATGCCACCCTCAAAGCCATGGGCTATAGCAATTGGTATCTCTCCAGTGTGGTCATTCAAGAAGCCTTTGTCCTCTCTGTTTTGGGCTTTATCCCCGGTCTGGTGATCAGTTTTGGTTTGTACAATCTCACTAAAAATGCCACCCGCCTGCCTGTGGATATGACTGTGGAGCGAGGCATGCAAGTGTTGCTGTTAACTATGACTATGTGCGTCATTTCTGGGGCAATTTCCCTAAGAAAAGTGCAGTCCGCTGACCCTGCCGAGATATTTGGCTAAAGTTTTTTAAACTACAGCGAAATTACTTATGATGTAATGTCGCAATAAATTCTAGAAAAATTAGATGGGTAATTTAACAGGACAAGTGGCTTTGGTAACGGGGGCATCTAGGGGCATTGGACGGGCGATCGCCCTAGAGCTTGCCAAATCAGGGGCAAATCTCATCCTCAACTATGCCAAAAATTGCCCTGAGGACTTGATCGCCGCAATTCAGCAGTTAGGACAAGAGGCGATCGCTGTGCAGGCAGATGTTGCCCAAGAAGCACAGGTAGAGCAATTGGTAAAGACTGGCTTAGAGCAGTGGGGCAGGATTGATGTCTTGGTAAACAATGCGGGGATCACCAGAGATGGGCTACTTTTGCGCATGAAAACCGTCGACTGGCAAGCGGTGATTGACCTAAATCTGACAGGGGTTTTCCTCTGCACCCGTGCTGTATCCAAAATCATGCTCAAACAAAAGTCGGGGCGGATTATCAATATCACCTCGGTAGCAGGGCTGATGGGCAACCCCGGGCAAGCCAACTACAGCGCCGCCAAAGCAGGGGTGATTGGCTTTACCAAGACCGTGGCAAAAGAACTGGCAAGCCGTGGCATTACCGTCAATGCCGTTGCCCCTGGATTTATCACTACTGATATGACCGCAGGTCTCCCCGCTGAACCAATCCTGCAACTGATCCCCTTGGGCAGGTATGGCACACCAGCGGAAGTGGCAGGCGTAGTCAACTTTCTTGCCAGCGATCCCAGTGCGGGCTACATCACAGGGCAAGTGATCAATGTGGATGGGGGGATGGTAATGGCTTAGGATAGCTTAGTCGGGCGGGATGTTTTGCACAGCGCTCTCTACGCTGGTCTGCAAGGACAGAAACTGCTCGAGGCGCACTAGCTTCACCGTTTGCGTAACTCTGGGATTGGAGACAATTTGCAGAGTGCCCCCAAGAGCTTGAGTTTTTTTGACCATTTGCACCAAAGCACCCAACCCCGTACTGTCGACAAAGTCAATGGTGGACAGGTCAAAAATGATATGTTTTGGACCATCATCGATACATTTGCCAATTACTTTACGGAATGTTGGCTCAGAAAACGCATCCAGCAAACCCGTTAGACGCACTAACTGGTAGTTTTCTTTAATTTCACGGCTCCCCCGTAAGCTGACTGTTAAATTGAGCGGCTCAGGAATAGCGCCCTCCCCTAACCTTGCTATTTTTGCGGGTTGTATTATAAGTGTTCTAGCGGGGAATGTCTAGTAATCTGCGGGTGATAAATAGTTTAAGAATCCTTTCTTATGCTTATTTTTAAGCTAGGTTAAGAAGCTCAGTTAAGTAAGTTAAGCTAGTCAAGGCTGATTATTTATCAATCTCTGCATGAACTACTCTATAGCCCAAATTCGTCAAGACCTCATCAACGGCGATCGCACAGCCACAGAAATTACTGAAAGCTATCTGCAACGCATTGAGGCGATCGAGCCAAAACTGCACAGTTTTATCACAATCACCCCTGAAGTGGCACTGGCACAAGCAGACCGCATTGATCAAATGCGCCGTAATGGGGCAGAACTACCGCCTTTGGCAGGAGTGCCCATCGCCATCAAAGATAATATGTGTACTCAAGGCATCAAAACTACCTGCGCTTCTAATTCTTTGGCAAACTTTGTGCCGCCCTATGAGGCAACTGCTGTAAGCAAACTGGTATCAGCGGGGGCAATTATTGTGGGCAAAACCAACCTAGATGAGTTCGCCATGGGTAGTTCTACGGAAAACTCCGCCTTTCACCCCACTGCCAACCCGTGGAATGTGAACTGTGTCCCTGGGGGATCGTCGGGTGGCTCTGCCGCCGCCGTAGCCAGTGGGGAATGTGTGGTCGCCACGGGGTCAGATACGGGCGGCTCAATTCGTCAACCTGCCGCTTTTTGTGGTGTGGTGGGCATCAAACCTACTTATGGTCTGGTGTCCCGCTATGGTTTAGTAGCCTTTGCCTCGTCGCTGGATCAGATTGGCAGTTTTGGGCGCAGTGTCAGGGATACGGCGCTCATGTTGCAGGTAATGGCAGGGCATGACCCCAAGGACTCCACCAGCCTCAAGGTGGATATTCCCGACTATGTCTCCCACCTCGGGGCGCTGGACGACCTGCCTCTCAAGGGCAAGCGCATTGGCGTAATCCAAGAAACTATGACCGCTGAAGGTTTAGATAAAGATGTTTTGCAAGCCATCAATCAGGCGATCGCCCATCTGGAGCAATTAGGCGCAGTGACCCAGCCCATTTCGTGCCCCCACTTTGCCTATGGACTGCCCACCTACTACATCATCGCCCCCTCGGAAGCATCTGCCAACCTAGCGCGCTATGACGGGGTGAAGTACGGACTGCGGGACATGACGGCGGACAATCTGCTGACCATGTACCAGCAAACCCGTGAGCAGGGTTTTGGTGCCGAGGTCAAACGGCGCATTATGATTGGCACCTATGTCCTCTCGGCGGGATACTACGATGCCTACTATCTCAAAGCCCAGAAGGTGCGCACCCTGATCAAGCAGGATTTTAGCCATGCCTTTGCCCAAGTAGATGTGCTCCTCTGCCCCACTGCCCCCAGTACCGCTTTCCCAGCAGGCAGTAAGGTGAGCGATCCCCTTGCCATGTACCTGTCTGACCTGATGACCATTCCCGTCAACTTGGCTGGTTTGCCCGCCCTGAGTTTGCCCTGCGGCTTTGACCAGCAAAAACTGCCCATCGGTTTGCAGTTTATTGGCGATGTTCTGCAAGAAGATTTGTTATTGCAGATCGCCTATGCCTATGAGCAAACCACCGAGTGGCATCGGGCACAGCCGCCGCTTTAGATAACCACTTCGGGGATATTGGCAATATCTAACTCTAAATCAGTTAGTTGAAAGCTGGTAACTTCTGCCTGACAGCGAGGCAAAAATTCACAATACTGACAAGGTTTACTATGCAAAGGAAGCGGTAAGTAGCGATCGTCCTCAGCCATCTCTTGCAGAATCTGGCGCAATGCCTGAGTAGTTGCTTGGTGCTGATTTGTGGTGTAGGCAATCTCTACAGTTTTTTGACTAGGAAGAGCATTGGCAAACCAATAGGTCATGGATATTTGTTCTGGGGCATAGTTAGTAGTTTCATGCAAGATAAAGAGGTAAAGTTTAGTTTGCCAGTGGTCAGCTAAAATTGATGAAGCAATGGGGTTCTGATGAGTTTTCCAGTCGATAATTTGTGCTGATGTTTTGCCTAAAATTAGTAAGTCATAAATTGCGGTGAGTGTCGTACCAGCAAACTGCACAGTGCGTTTTTGTTCAGAGAATTGCTCGCCATCAAGCATCTGGGGTGGGTGGGCTAAGTAGGAATGAAACCACTTCTGTATTTGGCTTTCGGAATCAACTATTTGCGTGATGTCTATACCCATTTGGTGCTGTTGTATGAGCAGGTGAAACTGTTTGCCTAAGGTCAGTTTTTCCTGCAATTCATAGTTGATCGGGAAATTGATCTCATCCAAAAAAGTATGGCGAAATTTGCGGCGGCAGGTGATCCATAGCTGGAGATGTTGTTGGGATATACTAGGCGGAAGCATAGGCGAAATATGTTAATACTGCATCGGCTATAGTATATTCCCCATCGCAGGCTAATTTTTGGTTGGTGGCGGGTGATCGCAAAGTTTCTGTCAAAAAGTACCAATCCCCATGTAAGAAGTCATCAGGTTCAATCACCAAGTGTTGCATATACTGCTGTACCCCTGCTATTAGTAAGTCCGCTTCGGCAAAGTCATTGCGCCGTAAACATATCACTGGTTTGCCTGTGCGATAGATTTCTGCTAATGTGCCATAACCGGGCTTGGTGACGATGCGATCGCAAATTTGCATGACATCTAACGGGCGAATTTTTAATCGCCGATCTACCACTGTGAGGTTGGGTAATTGGGGTGCATGTTGGTCAAAGGTGATGAACTGCCAGTCAGGGAATTGCAAAATATTGTTATAGGGAATTTGCTGTAAACTTAGACCACCAAAGGTTAATAGCACAGTGAACCTATGGGGAGATAACTGCAATTTACTGTATAAGTCTGCTGGGCTAAAATTACAGGGGACACCAGTCAAACCCACATCTTGGATCACAGGAAAACTTGCCATTGTTTCACAGAAGGGTAAGCGAAACAGGCGATCGCATTGGGCGTAACTGTCACTTAACCAATCCGCCAACCCCTTAAATTCTTTTCCCCAAGGGCGATAGATAAAATCCCAGCCAAAGTTGCTCATCATCCAACAAGGAACGCCTGCTCGGTGGGCGATGCCTATAGCCAGATGGGGAATGTCTGCTAGGACTAAATCTACTTTTTGCTGTGCCAAAAAGTCGGCTTCTTCGGCAATAATTTCTGTCTGCTGGGAACGAATCGCTTGCCATCTCTGCCAAGTTTGTGCTTTGTCCATCGCTAAACTGTCTGACTGCACTACGCCTACATCAAAGGAGCGGCGGCGATAGCTAAATGGTTGGGGCAGATACTCGGCTAGGAGCCACTGCGGCGTGGTCGATGCCACAATTATGTTTAGCTCTGGGGCTTGGCTTTGTAAAACCGCTAATACTGATGCTATGCGGGTGGCATGACCAAACCCATGATTGGTGATAGTGGCGTAAAGGGTAGGCATGGTTGGGGCGTAAGTCGTGCTTAGAGGGTGAAGGTAAAGTTTTTGACCAGTAGTCCGGGGGCAGAAATTCCCCCCAGCGATCGCTGTCCGTAGGTGTCGGTACTGGCGATAAACTCGCTAGTGCTGGTGAGGCGTTCTAGGTTGTCTCCCAGAAAACTGTACACACTGTCATCAAAGCGGAGGTTTTTGATCGGTGCTGACAGCTTGCCATTTTCTACCCAAAAGCAAGCATAGCGGGTCATGCCTGTAATTCTGGCATTGGTGCGATCGCTCCAGTTGAGATAGTGCAAATTGGAGAGAAATAACCCAGTATCCAAAGCCGACAGCACATCACTGGGGGCTAGATCGCCGCTTGCCATTACTGGCGATCGCATGGTTTCTGACAAACTTGCCCCGTTACTTGCTACGCCATATTCCTTAGCCGAGCGGGAACTAACTAGAGAATTTTGCCACAGCCCACAGCGAATGATGTCCAACTGAGTTTGGGCAATTTCACCCAAACTATTGAAGCGGGGTACATTGCCTAAACTGTAATCCTCGCTGAGGGAAAACTGCGGGGAGAGTTGCACCTCTCGGTTACGCAACTTCAGCAAAGCGCTACTGCCCTGCTGTAAACTGGCTTCACCCACAGCCCAAGTCAACATTCCCACCAGCTCGGCGGTGGCTGATGGCGCAAAATAGGTGCGGTAACTGCCCTTTTTTAGCTCCAACAAGGGTCGGTTTAAGGCTTGCAGTTGGTCTAGGGAACGCTCTACTTGCAGGAGATACTCATCCTGATACCAAGTGGAGTTGGCATAAGTACCCTTGACCGCCCGATCCACCCCATCACTGCTAGGCACAAATAGGGAGTAATCTAGGACAAAATTATCGGTGGCAAACCAGTGCCGCTGACCTGCGGAGTTGGCAAGACCTCGCATTACCGTGCCAGCAGAATAAATGCCTGCCATGTCCTGATCTTTGATGGGGGTGAGAATGGCGGCGATCGCCTCATCTGTCGTCAGCAAACTACCCTGATATACCTCACGGCTGGAACCATGATTTTCAGGGAGAGAAAGAAAGGGATTTTCGGGTAGGGTGGGAATTTGCTCCCGCAGGTCTTCCAGTTCAGCTAAGGCTCTGGGGAAATCAACTTGGCGATCGCCTGTAAACGGAATAACACTGAAAATTTCACGCTGATTCCACATTAAATGTAGGCTGATACTGCCATCATGCACCACCCCAGTTTGCCGCACTCGAGCGTGATTGAAGCGGGTAAACTGGCTACGCTCGGCATTCAGACTAATTGCCAAATGCTCTCCAGTGCGCAAGTGATCGATCAGTTCATTACTGAGGGTCAAAAAATTTTCTTCAATTAGATTCATTTACTGCTCAATAGGACTAGCCTTTGCCCTAATGCTTTCAATCCTAATACTTTCTCCCTGCTTTGGCAAAATCTGAAAATTACAAACTTGCTTGGGTTGTAGTTTGCCGCAAACCATCTGTACCCCGCTCACTAGGGATAAGCCGCCTGTTTTGCCCACACGACTAAAATTTACGGTAATTTCCGAAAGCACCATGCGGGTAGTATTTTTGATTTGATAATTGCCCTGACTATCGGCTGAGGCAAGGCTTAACTGAACTATTTGTGTTTCTGGAGTTTTGGTGAGAGGGGTGCGATTGCTGGGCTGTTTGGTCTCCGTGTCTTTTGGCGCGACCGTCGTGCCTTGAATGCTGACGATGTTTATCTGACTGTCCTTATTCCAGAGCAACTGAAACTTACAAATTGCTTGCGGTTTAAGCGTACCGCAGACCTTGCGCTTCAGATTGTTTTGCCGAGCTGATGTGGAGGTTTTGCCCAAAATTTGATAGGTAACTTCTATATCTTCCACAGGTTGATCGGCTGGGTTTTGGATTTCATAATTGCCTTGATTGTCTGTCCAGCGCACGCCAAAGTTGATGATCTGTTGTGATAGGGCAGGCTGTGGCAAGAGATAAGCTGAGGCGATCGCCAGAACGGTGCAGACTTTGGACTTCATAATCTTTGGGCTTTTTTTGAGATTAATTACAAATATTACTCCCTTCCCAGTGTAGGAATAGACAAAAAAGCTACACTGACACCGCTCGCCCTTTGGGAGAGGGGCTGGGGGTGAGAGAAAATCGCCAATTTAAGGTTGGGAAAGGAGTAATTTTAATTAAATTTTAACTGAAAACTTTGCAGGATTTTGTGGCACAAAATTAAGGCGATCCCATGCATCAAAGAAGTGAAATCGGCAAACCTTTCTGCAGTGGCTGATATAGGACAGAAAACAGGGCGATCGTGTTTTAACTGCACTGTGAAGTTCTACTCCCTTCTAACTGGCAGAATTAAGAGTGTCCTCTTTCCAAGAACGCAGGGGAAGGATTTGTCTTTTTTTACACAGGTACGGGAGTAAGGCGTAAAGGACAAACTCAGGTTTAGGCTTTAGCTAATAGCTGTTTCTGCAATTCACGCAATATCTTTTGCATTTCAGGTAATCGCTTAAACACCGCAGTCGCCTTGAAAAACTCCTTAGCTGAAAAAGCAGGATAGCCCATCACCTGCGCTTTGGCTGGCTGATCATCGTGAATGCCAGATTTTGCCGCCGCCACCACGCCATCGCTGAGGTGGATATGGTTTGCCACGCCAACTTGCCCCGCCAAAATTACATTGTTGCCCAAAGTTACACCGCCAGATAGCCCCACCTGTCCTGCCATGAGACAATCTCTACCCGTTTTGCAACCGTGAGCGATTTGTACTTGGTTATCAATTTTTGTCCCCTGCCCAATGCGGGTTTCGCCGATCGCTCCCCGATCAATGCAGGAATTACAGCCCACTTCCACCTGATCCTCGAGGATCACTCTGCCAATTTGCGGCATTTTCGTCCACTTGCCCCGACTATCGGGCACAAAGCCAAAACCTTCACTGCCAATCACTGCCCCGCTATGAATTACGCAATCTTTGCCAATTTGAGTGTGCGGGTGAATTACAGCGTTGGCATGAATTACGGTGCGATCGCCAATGCTGACTGCCTCATAGATGGTGCAGTTAGGATAGATTTGCACCGACTCGCCAATTTGCACCCCAGCGCCGATGACCACATGGGCGGCGATGTAGGCGGATGCAGGAATGACCACCCCTTCAGCAATAACCGCAGTGGGATGCACACCTTGCGGTACGGGTGACTGAGGGTGCAGTAGGGATATGGCTTGAGCGAACAAAAGTCGCGGTTGCTGGGTAACGACATGGGGTATGGGGCGATCGGCAATCAATGCTAAAACTTTGCTATCCGCTGGTAACAATAATGCCCCTGCCTGCGTTCCTGCCAACTGCTGAAAAAACTGCATATTTTCTAAAAAGCTGAGTTGATGGGCTTGCGCCTCTGCCAGCGGAGCTACTCCCAGCAAATCGGGATCGCCGTGCTCCAGATGCACAGCAGGATCGGCGAGGTCTATACCCAGTTGGCTAAGCAGTTGGCTAAATTTCACGACAGCACCAGACCAACACTAACTGGACTACCGTAGCATTTCCTTTGACCCATCGCAACGGCAACACCTGCTTCTGAACTTAATTGAATTAGAACTACTTCTACCCCAAAAATACATTTGTGCAGGAGAATCATTGCATTTTGGCTGGCGTTCTTAATCAGATAATGATAGTGAGTTGTGCGCAAAGATGGCAATGATTGCCCATCAACGGTTTTGCCAAATTGCGACGCATAGCTCTCTTTTTTTGCTGGCTCTCCCAATTAGGCTGTAATTCCACATTGCTTGTGCAAGGCGAAAGCGCAAGTGTATTTAATTTGCAGTCAGTTATCAGAGAGAAATCTCAGACTGAGGTCAAAAACTGCGCCTAACCCAGCTAACTATTTCTATCAGCAATGCTACATATACACCTTCTCACTGGTTGATGTGATTCAGGTTAGAATTGATTTGCTTAAGTTTGATGTTTCTCTTTATGTCCAATCCCCTACTGATTTGTCAAGGAATACCCCCCTTTGCTGACATTCAAGCTGATCATGTCCAGCCAGCCATTACCCAATTACTGGAGGAATTAGAAACCGAACTAGGAGAGTTGGAAACCCAGCTTAATCAAACGGATCAAATCACTTGGGAGGATTTAGTACCGCCTTTAGAAAAAATTAGCGATCGCATTGGTTGGTCATGGGGCGTTATCGAGCATCTCCTCAGTGTCAAGAACAGTGAAGCATTGAGAACTGCCCACAGCCAAGTACAACCCGCTGTAGTGAAATTTTTCAATCGCTTCAGCCAAAGCCAACCAATTTATCAGGCATACAAAAAACTGCAACAGAGCGAGGAGTGGCACAGCCTAGAACCCGCCCAACAACGCATCATCACCTCAGCGATTCGTGATGCCGAGCTATCGGGTGTGGGTCTGACAGGTACAGCTAAGGAACGGTTTAATCAAATCCAGACTGAGTTAGCAGAACTATCTACCACCTTCGCCAACCATTTGATGGATGCCACCAAAGCCTTTAGCCTGACCCTCTATCACCCAGAGGAAATTGCAGGACTGCCCCCCAGTTTGCTCAATCTCGCCGCCCAAAATGCCCGACTGCACGGCGAACCCGATGCAACACCCCAAGATGGTCCTTGGTGCATCACCCTCGACTTCCCCAGCTATGTACCGTTCATGCAACACAGCCAACGACAGGATTTACGGGAAAAGCTGTATAGAGCCTTTGTCAGTCGTGCCTCCAGTGGCGCACTAGACAACAGCCCCCTAATTGAGAATATCCTGAGCCTGAGGCAAGAAAAAGCGCAGTTATTGGGATTTAATACCTATGCCGAACTCAGCCTCGCCCGCAAAATGGCAGGAAAAGTGGAGGCAGTGGCACAGCTACTAGAGGAATTGCGCCAAGTGAGTTACCCCGCCGCTCAGAGAGAATTGGCGGAAGTTCAGCAATTTGCTCAAATCGACACCCTACACCACTGGGATATTGCCTTCTGGTCGGAACGCTTGCGGGAGAGCAAGTTTCAATTCACTGCTGAAGAACTGCGCCCCTATTTCCCGCTTCCCCAAGTGCTGGAGGGGCTGTTTGGTCTGTTGAAGCGGTTATTTGGCATTACGGTGATCCCTGCCGATGGTCAAGCTCCCGTGTGGCATGAGGATGTGCGCTATTTTCAGATTCTCAACGAACGCTCAGAAATTATCGCCAGCTTCTTTCTCGATCCCTACAGCCGTCCCCACGAAAAGCGCGGTGGCGCATGGATGAACGATTGTCAGGGGCGTGCCAAACAACCTTGGGGCATCCGCCTGCCCGTCGCCTATTTGGTGTGCAACCAAACCCCGCCTGTGGATGGCAAGCCCAGTCTGATGACCTTTGGTGAAGTGACCACTCTGTTTCATGAGTTTGGGCATGGTCTGCAGCATATGCTGACCCAAGTGGACTATGCGGGGGCGGCGGGGATCAATAATGTGGAGTGGGACGCAGTGGAGCTACCTAGCCAATTTATGGAGAACTGGTGCTACGAGCGCAAAACCCTGATGGGTATGGCACGGCATTACGAAACTGGCGAACCCTTGCCTGAGAGTTATTATCAAAAACTGCTGTCAGCCCGTAATTTTATGAGCGGCTCTGCCATGCTCAGACAGCTTCATTTTGCCCTAGTGGATATGGAACTGCACCACCGCTACCAGCCAAATGCGGGTTCTAGTGCTGAGGCGGTGCGTCGCCAAATTGCGCAGACGACTATGGTAATGCCGCCCCTGCCAGAGGATAAATTTCTCTGTTCTTTTAGTCATATCTTTGCAGGAGGCTATGCGGCAGGTTACTATAGCTACAAGTGGGCGGAGGTGCTCAGTGCCGATGCTTTTTCTGCTTTTGAGGAAGTGGGCTTGGAGGATGAGGCAAAGGTGATCGAGGTGGGCAGAAAATACCGAGATACGATCTTGGCGCTGGGTGGTAGTCGCCATCCCCTCGAGGTATTTAAGCAGTTTCGCGGTAGAGAACCCAGCAGTAAACCCCTACTGCGCCACAGTGGATTACTGAATGAGGCGGCATAGATTATGCAAATCAAACTGACCTGCAAGCTGAGTGATGCCAACCTTGATGTTAGGCAAAGTGTTAATCAACGCCAACTGGCGATCACTATATCTGCTGTGGCTGAACCCAGCCAAGATGTCCCCCTCAACCTTTGCTTAATTTTGGATCACAGCGGCTCGATGGGGGGCAGACCTTTAGATATGGTGCAAAAAGCCGCCACCGAGTTGTTGAGCAAAATGGACTGGCGCGATCGCATCAGCGTCATCGGTTTTGATCACAAAGCCCGCGTGGTAGTGCCTAATCAGCCTGTAGATTATGTGGAGCGCATCAAAAGCGATATTTATGCCCTTAAGGCGGGGGGCGGCACCTGCATTGATGACGGCATCAAACTGGGCTTGCAAGAGATGGCTAAGGGCAAAGACGGCACGGTGGGGCAGGCGTTCATTCTCACCGATGGTGAAAATGAGCATGGCAGTAACGAGCGATGCCTGCAGTTTGCCCGCCTAGCTGTGGAATACAACATTACCCTCCATGCTTTGGGTTTTGGTGACTATTGGAACCAAGATGTGCTGGAGCAAATTGCTGATGCGGGTGGCGGGGCTTTAGCTTACATCGCCAATCCCGAAACCGCCGAGCGGGAATTCCAAAAATTACTCAAGCGCGCTCAATCAGTGGGTTTGACTAATGCCTATCTCCTGTTGGAACTGGAGTCGGGGGTGCGGTTAGCCGAGTTGAAGCCCATCGCTCAAGTTGCTCCAGAAACGGTGGAGTTGAGCTTAAGTCATGAGGGCAATCTGGTGGCAGTGCGGTTGGGCGATCTGATGACGGATACGGAACGGGTAGTGCTGGCTAATCTGTATATTCAGTCTTCTGCACCAGTAGAGGGAAATACTCAGCCTGTAGCCAAAGTGCAAGTGCGCTATGCTGATCCCAGCACGGGTGAGGTAAATATCGTCTCTGAGCCGACGCTGGTATCCGCCCATCTGCCCCAGAGCTATGCGCCTATGGTCGATCCTCAGGTGCAGAATTATTTGTATGCGTTGGCAAAGTATCGCCAGACGCAAATTGCTGAAGCCAAGCTGAGCCAGGGGGACAGTCAAGGAGCGGCAACCATGCTACAAACGGCGGCAAAAACGGCACTGCAAATGGGCGATCGCCAAGCGGCAACCATTCTGCAAGCCAATGC
>Ga0272446_1003078_pt1 | contig 21654 bp, 15 predicted proteins | sample YNPCB0061_FD_194587 | JGI IMG/M metagenome (GOLD analysis project Ga0272446, IMG submission 194587) | Hot spring microbial mat communities from Yellowstone National Park, WY, United States - YNP-CB-006-1 | ecosystem: Environmental > Aquatic > Thermal springs > Hot (42-90C) > Sediment | place... | reverse complement strand
CCTACGTTTATCCGGTGCTTCCGTTCGCTCACAATCCGGAATGGCTGGTGGCGGGAAAGAACGCAAGCCTTGGCGTGCGCAGTTTTCAGGACTGGCTGATCGAAAACCTGCTGGCCTTCCACAAGCGCACCGGCATCGGCGGTTACGCCTTCGACTACACTTTCCTCTGGTTCGACGGCGCCAGCCGTTACGCGCAATGGTGGGGCTGGCGGCGGGTCATGGAAACGCTGCGCCGCGAGATCCCCGATCTCGCCATCGACGGGCGGCAGCTCTACCAGCGCTACGGTCCCTGGACCTGGCTCGCCGGCAGCTATCCGCACCCCACCTCCACCGACGAACAGCCCGAGAGCTTCACGCCTTTCCCGGATCTGCATCTGGACCGCGTCTCCGCCAACCGCCAGCGCTTCACGGCCTGGTGGTATCGCAATCACGAGTTCTGCCCCTCCGAGCTGATGCCCGGCTTCATCACCCACCAGACGCCACGCTCGAATGACCGGGGCGAGTTGATGCTGACTCGTTTCCGGGCCCGCGATTGGGACTATCTCGGGTGGCGCTATTCGCTGCTTTCTTCGATTGCCACGGCCGGATGGAACAACGTTATTGACATGATTCCGGCGCGCGACCTCGACGAATTTCGCCACTTTTCGGCGGCGGACAAACAGTTCTTCCGCCATTGGCTCGACTGGGCGGACCACAACAAGGAATACCTGCGTCACACCCGCACCATTCTCGGCCAGCCCGCCATCGGCCGCGCCGACGGAACCTCCGCGATTGTGGGCAGTCGCGGCTACGTGTTCCTCTTCAATCCCAACGCCCGCAAACTCACCGCCGGCTTCAGCCTCGACGAGTCCATCGGGCTGACCGCTGGAGACTCATTTCTGATTCGCGAGCTCTACCCGCTGGAGGGCCGTCTGGCCGGCGGAATCTGGAAGCGCGGCGAGAAGTTCTCCATCCGCATGGACGGAACCAGCGCCGTGGTGCTCGAACTGCTCCCCGCTCCGGCGAAGATTACGGCGCCCCTGGTGTTCAACGCTCCGGGGGAGGCTGAGCTGGTTTCCGGCACGCTCTCCATCACCGGGGTGCGCGGGGAGACCGGCTCCGAGCAGCAGTTGCGCGTGCTCCTGCCGCCCGGCGCGGTGGTCCGGCGCGTCAGTGTCAACGGTACGGCCAGCACCTTCACCCGCTCCGGCGACACGCTCACCGTTCCGGTGCGTTTCGCCGGCGCATACTTCTCCCGAAGCCAGGCCGTGGAGAGATCGTTTACCATCCCCAAGCGGGTCTTCGCGCAGTTGGCCGCGCGGCGGAGAGCCTGGCCGCTCGCGTGGACCGAGCAGGACCTGCGCACCCCCTGGCTCGCGCCCGAGCGTCTCCTGCTGTTCGTGCAAATCGCCGAGCCGGACGAAAAGATGCCGGTGCGGCTCCGCATCAACGGCAGGCCATTCCCGCTGGAGAAAGCGTACTCTTCCGGCCGCCCGCACGGGCCCTCCTTCGTGGGCTTCTATGCCGACGTGAGCCGCCTTCAGCCGGGCCGCCCTTACCGTGCGGATCTCGAACTGCCGCCCCTCAAGCCGGGGCAGTTTCAGGGACTCTTCTTCGACAACGTCGAGACCGAATACACCGGGACGCTCGCCAAGTAGCCCCGGGCGCTCGAACGGTGCTACAAGCCGCCGCTGGCCGGCCGGCCCGCCGCAGCCAGCGCCATTAGCGGAAAATAGTTTCGGTACAGATGGTAGGAGAGGAAAAACACGTTCGGGAATCCCGTGCCGGTGGCCAGATCTTCCTGCCAGGTTCCGTCCGGCTGCTGGGTGTCGAGCAAATGACGCAGCCCCCGCTCGACGGCGGCCGAGTGGGCATCGCCGGCTGCCAGCAATCCCAACACGCCCCAGGCGGTCTGGGAAGGGGTGCTGCGCGCCGGCACGAAGCGGTGCTGGGCGTAGCTGGAGCAGCTCTCGCCCCACCCTCCGTCCTGGTTCTGCACGCTGCGCAACCATTCGGCGGCGCGGGCGATCGCAGCCCGCGCGGCCGGATGCCCGGTGGCCCGCAGTCCCCGCATGGCCAGGAAGGTGCCGTATACGTAATTGACTCCCCAGCGGCCGTACCAGCTTCCGTTCGACTCCTGGCAGTTCAGCAGGAAACGCACTCCCGCGTCTACCGCCGGGTGCCCGTGTTTGAGCCCGTAACGCGCCAGAGCATCCAGCACGCGACCCGTAATGTCGGGACAGGTGGGGTCCAGCATGGCGTTATGATCGGCCCAGGGCACCTTGTTCAGAATGGCCCAGTTGTTGTCGGCGTCGAAGGCGGCCCAGCCCCCATCGCGGCTCTGCATCCCCAGCAGCCACTGGATGGCCCGCCGGGTGGCCCGCTCCTGCGCCGCCGGATCCGATGCCCGCGCGTGGGAAAGCGCCAGCAGCACCATGGCCGTGTCATCGATGTCCGGGTAGAACTCATTGGCGAACTCGAAAGCCCACCCCGAGGGTTCCAGGTTGGGCCGCTTCACCGACCAGTCGCCCTTCCGCCGGACTTCCTTGCTGAGCAGCCAATCGGCGGCGCGAGTCAGGCTGGCGGCGTCCGCCGTTCCCGCCTCGCCCAAGGCATAACTGGCTATCGCCGTATCCCACACCGGGGAAACGCACGGCTGGAAGCAAAACCGGTCTTCACGGTCGATCAGCAGGTTATCGAAATGCCGGATGGCGTCGATCAGGTCGGGATGGTCCGGCGGGTAGCCCAGACTCTCAAAGGCCATGATCTGGTACATCATGGCCGGGTATATCGCGCCCAGTCCTTCCGTGTAGCGGGTGCGGTCCAGGATCCAGTGCTCGGCTTCCCGGATGGCCGCCGCGCGCAGATTTCTGGGTCCCCGCTTCTCCCAAATCTTCAGCAGCTTGTCGAGGTGATGGAAGACCACAGCCAGCCCGTCCCGGCGCCCCAGGTTTAGTTTCTTGCCGGCCGGCACGAGTTCCTCTACGCTGGCGCCCGCGGGCGCCGTGCGGATGCCTCCGACCGCCTGCACGATCGAAAGCGGCACGACGATCGCCCGGGTCCAGGACGACATCTCGTACAAAATATCGCCTGGCAGCAGCACCATCTCCGGAGGGATCGTCGGCACATAGCGGCGCGGGTAGAGCCCAAACAGGCTCAGGTTGATCCGGACATAGCTGTTCGCGGCCTGCAATCCGCCCAACTCGAGAATGCGCTCTCTGGCGCGGCGCATTTCCGGCGCCCCGGGGTCCCATCCCGCGATTCTCAACGCGCTGTAAGCCTTCACCGACGCGTTGATCTCTGAAGGACCCTCCGGGTAAATGTTCCAGCCCCCATCGGGCAATTGCCGGTCCAGAACCGCCCGGCAGCAGCGGTCGATCAGGGCCCGCTTCGGCGGGTTCCATTCCTTTCCATCGGGAGGGTGCAGCCACAACTGCAACAGGACGTAGTCGCTCTCCAAAGTGGAATCCGCCGTCAGGTCGCCGCGCCAATAACCCTCGGCGTGTTGCATGGCGAGCAAAGCCCGCGAGGACGCCTCGATGGCCTCGCCAATCGCCGCCGGCAGGACATCGGAGGCTTCCCGTGCCTCGGGCGCCCGCTTGTAGCGGCGTACCTCGGCCGGCTGAAACCATTCGAATGTGCTCATCAGTCTCTAGTTTCCCCTACTTCGCCAGCCGGTGGAGGGCTCTGGGCCGGCTCACCGGGCCACAACTCCCGCACCACGTCGCGATTCACCATGGCTTTCCAGCGTGCGTTGAACCGTTCGGCAATCTCCGGCCGGGCGGCGAGCAACGGTCCCAGGCCGAGTTGAATATGCGGTTGCGCCACCACTTCCTCGAAAACCAGTTTCTCCTCGATCTCCGGCCATCGGTTCGTCAGCCCGCCCGCGTCCAGCAGCACCACCCGGTCCTCGATCACTCCGAAGTTCTTGAGATGCGCATCGACGGAAAACAAACCCAGGCTCCAGCCTCGCTGGCGCAGTTCCAGGAACCGCTCCAGCCACCGCTCGAGCTCATCGAAGCGCCCGGCGCGGGCAAGTTGGGCGAGTCTCTCGTAGAGGGTCGTTTCCACCCGCTCCGTAGCTTCCGACACCGTTAACCACCCAGGCCAGCCGCCGATTCTCACGCGCGTGGGAGGAAACTCCACCCGCTCCGGCACGAGGCCGGTGCCAGCCAGCCGCTGTCGCGCCAGAAGCTCGCCCCGCAGGCTGCGAAAGTGGTACTGCTTCCACATCTGCTGGATGCGGGCCGTGAACCACACGGCCTTCGGAATCACCGCCATCGCCGCCTGTACCACCAGCCGGAGAAGCCGGATCTGAATGGCTGGTCTCTTGAGCAGCCGCTTACCCGCCGGGCCGGGAAGAATTCTCGCCAGCTTTTTCAGAATTCTCCAGAGCACAATCAGGGCGACTACTTCGAACGGCGTGCGCCCCCGCTTCACCACCCAATGCGGCGAGGCGTACACCACTTTGCCGATCCCCTCGCCGAGACGGCGCAGCCGTCCCGCTGTCAACTCCTCCGGGGCGCGGGCAAGCACCCGCGGCTCCCGTGAGGCACCGGTGGCGGCCGTCCGATGCATGTCAGGCACCTACCCCCAGAGTAGTCCACCCCGCGCGGAAGCGCGAACCGTTATACACTGGAACCACTTATGCAACGACGCGATTTTCTTACATCCGCAGCGGGACTGACCATTTTGAAGAGCGGCGGGCTGCGAGGGCAGAACGCCCCCGGCAACAGGCTGAACGTGGCTCTCATCGGCGTATGGGGCAGGGGCACCGCGCACTACAACGTGCTCCGGAACGAAAACGTGGTGGCCCTGTGCGACATCAACGACAGGCGCACGAAGGAAGCCCTGGCGCTTTTCCCGAAGGCCAAGACCTACTGGGACTGGCGCCGGTGCCTCGATCAGAAAGATATCGAAGCCGTCATCATTTGCACCGCCGACCATCACCATGCCTTCATCGCCAATTGGGCGCTGAATCGCGGCATGCACGTCTACTGTGAAAAGCCACTGGGCATCACGGTGGAGGAAGTTCGCACGGTGCGCGCGAATTATCTGAGACAGAAGGCCAGGCTGGCCACGCAGCACGGCACCCAGCGCCACGCCTACCCGAACTTTGAGCGCCTGCGCGAACTGATTCTGGACGGAGCCGTTGGCGAACTGAAGACCGTGCATGCCTGGGACAGCCGCCGCCTCCCCCGGCCCGGATATCCCGCCGCCGAAGGGATGCCGCCCTCGTTTCTGCACTACGAGCAGTGGATCGGACCGTCGCCCTACCACCCTTACAGCCCGCAGTATTTCGGGGGTTCCTCGGGATTGAATTGCCTGTTCTGGAACATGTACAGAGATTTCGGTGTCGGACAAATGGGCGACATGGGCGCCCACACGATGGATCTGCTCTGGAACGCGATCGACGCGGGCGCGCCGACGGCCATCGAAGTGGATCAGGAGGTCAGCGACCGGTACAACCCCGACATCACCCCGGTGAAATTGAAGGTAAGTTTCGAGCATCCCGCCAATGCCTGGCGCGGGCCCATCAAAGTGGTTTGGTACCAGGGCGGCCTGAAGCCGGAGACGCCCCGCAACTACATTGACGTCACCAGAATTGGCAACGGCGCAATCTTCGAGGGCACTAAGGGGACCATTCTGGCCGACTTCACCAGCCGGGTCATCATACCCAACAACGACGACGGGGACTTCACTTACTATAAACGCCGCGCCAAAGAGGATCTGCTGCCGCTCGTCGGGGGCACCGGACAGGTCACTCAGGCGGCTGCCCGGCCGGCCGGACGCCGCAGCCCGCAAGCGCCTCGCGCGCTGCCCGGCGGGCTGACCAGGATGCCCAGCGCGGAACCCGGACCGAACGGTTTCCCCGAGATTCAGTTTGTGGAGGGAGGCATCCCGGCAGCCCTGGGCCTTCCGAATGACACCGTCGAGGCCCTTCTCAGGGCCGAGCAAAGCGGCCGGCGGAGCCTGGGGGCGGACAGCCTTTTTCAGATGGACTGGATCGACGCGTGCAAGGGCAAGAGCAACAATGTCGTCCACGGCACGAGCAGCAAGACTCACTGCGACTTCGATTACACCGGGACCATGATGGAGCAGATGCTGCTGGGCCTGGTTGCCCACCAGGCCGGCAAGAGGCTGGAATATGACCCGGCCACCGGCCGCATCACGAACGCTCCCGAAGCCAACGACTATCTGAAACGCCGGTACCGGTCCGGCTGGAAGCTGGATGGCTAGCGCGCCGCCCGTAGCAGGCGATAGGCGATGCTGCGCAGCCCGCCGGCGGTGGCGTACGACGTGAAGCCAAGAGGCGCGGAGCGACGGATTTCTCCGTGCCGGAGTCCGATCGAGCGTCCCGCGATGGAGACGTCGATCACCGGCTGCTCGCCGATCCAGGCTCTGATGCGGTCGCCGGTCACACGCAGCCGGAACGCATACCACCGGCCTCTCTCAAAGTCGAAGTACGATCTGGTTTCGTTGTCCGAGGCGTCCCACCCGTCGAGGTTGGAGAGCCCGACGATATCGCCGCCCCAGCCGCCGGTGACCCAGGTGCAAAACGAACTCTGCACGGGAAAGGTCAAGCTGGCAAAGAAGTCGCTTCCTTCCAGGCGGGTGGCCTCGAAGCGGATCTCGTAGTCGGACCGGGGAAACGCGCCCGCCCAGGTGATGCCCGTCATGGGCATTCCCGGTCCGAGAACGATGACGCCGTTCTCGACACCCACGCGTCCCCGCCCGGGGAACGGCGTGACGCGCCATCCGCCCAACGACTTGCCGTCGAACAGAGGTTGCCATTCACCGGCCCTGGGCTGGGCGCCGGCGGCGCCCGCCGCGGCGATATACAGCAACGCCGCCAGCAGAGGCAGCGCGCGGTCCGATGCTTGGCGAGTGGATGCCACCTTCCTATGCAAGGTACCATAGCGAGGCAGAGCCGCCCTTGCAGCGGAGCTGCGGCGCGGCCGGGATGCGGCAGGGTGAGAATGGAAGGAAGGAACACGATGCAATCAGATCACACGATCAGCCGGCGGCAGTTTGTCGGCAGCTCGGCCGGAGTGCTGGGCGCGGCGCAAGACGCCCAGAGCGCGCCAGGCGCCGGAAGCCGGCCCAACGTCATAGTCTTCTACACCGACCAGCAGCGGTGGGATTCGGTGGGCGCTTACCGCGGCCCGATGGACCTGACGCCGAACCTGGACGGCATGGCGAAGAGCGCGGTGCGGTTCGAGCACGCCTTCACGACACAGCCGGTGTGCGCGCCGGCCCGGAGCACAATCCAAACCGGGAAATACCCGACCGCCACCGGAGTGATTCGCAACGGCCTGACCCTCAAGGACGGCGAACAGACACTGGCCCACTACTTCAAGCGCGCGGGCTATCAGACAGGGTACATCGGCAAGTGGCACCTGGGCGGCAGCGGCGTCAACCCCGTGCCGCTGGAGCGGAGGGGCGGATACGACGAGTGGTGGACCGCTTCCGATATCCTCGAGTTCACCTCGACGCCCTTCGGCGGCAGGATGTTCGATGCCGCCAACCGTCCCGTCGAGTTCGCAAAGTATCGCGTGGACTTTCTGACGGATCTGGCCCTGGAATTCATCCGCCAGAAAAAACAGAATCCCTTCTATTTGTTCATTTCCTACCTGGAACCGCACCACCAGAACGACGCCAACCGGTTTATCGCCCCCGAGGGCTATGCGGACCGCTATCGCAACAGCTTTTATATCCCGCCGGACCTCGCTCCGTTTCCGGGCGACTGGAAGTCGCAGTTGCCCGATTACTACGGCATCATTGCCCGGATCGACGAGTGCTTCGGCCGGTTGCTGAAAGAGTTGGACGAGCAGAAGCTGGCGGAGAACACCGTGGTCGTCTTCACCACCGATCACGGGTGCCACTTCAGGACCCGCAACCCGGAATACAAGCGCAGTTGTCACGACGCCTCGATTCGCATTCCGATGGTGATTCGCGGTCCGGGCTTCGAGGCGGGGCGAGTCGTTCCGGAACTGGTGAGCATTGTGGACTTGCCGCCGACTCTGCTCGATGCCGCGGGTATTGCCCCGCCTCCGGCCATGCAGGGGCAGAGCCTTTTCGGGCTCGCCCGGGGCAAACCCCTGGACCGCCGCAACGAGGTCATTGTGCAGATGAGAGAGGAAGCGCTGCAACGCGCCATCCGGACCGAGCGGTGGAAATACTGCATCTTTAATCCCGATGCCGGGCGTTCGGAACCCTCTTCGACGCAGTACACGGAACGCTATCTCTACGACCTGTACAGCGACCCGCATGAACTGGTGAACCTGGCAGGGCGTGCCGCCTGCCGCAAAATCGCCGGCGAGTTGCGCGACCGGCTGATTGAGCGGATGGAAAGAATCGGCGAGCCTCGCCCGCGGGTTGCGGAAGCGCGATTTTATGCATGACGCCACCTCGCCACCCATGCTTCATCTGATTCAGTTTCTGCTGCGGCACGGATACGCCCTGCTGTTCGGCCTGGTGTTCGCCGAACAGGCGGGACTGCCGATTCCAGCGCTGCCGGCGCTGCTGGCCATGGGCGCGCTGATCGGGAGGGGACACTTCGCGCCGGCTCCCACCCTGGCTCTGGCCGCCACGGCTGCGGTGATGGCGGACCTGCTCTGGTATGCGCTGGGAGTCTACCGGGGGAACGCCGTTCTGGGTTTCGTGTGCCGCATCTCGCTCGAACCGGACACCTGCGTGCGGCGCACATCGGAGATGTTCGGCCGCCTGGGAATGAAAGCGCTGCTGTTCGCCAAGTTCGTTCCGGGACTGAGCACGGCGGCTCCGCCGCTGGCCGGCATGACGCGGGTGGCGGTGTGGCGTTTTCTGGTGTGGGATCTGGCCGGCAGCCTGGTCTGGGCGGGAGCGTTTCTCGGGGCCGGAGTGGCGTTCAGTTCGGAGATTGAGCGGATTGCCGAATGGGCGCTGCGGCTGGGGTCCTGGCTGCTCGTGCTGCTCCTGCTGGGTCTGGCCGGCTACATCGGCTGGAAATACTCGCAGCGCCGGCGCCTGTTGCGCTCCCTGCGCGTGGCCCGCATCACGCCGGAGGAACTGAAGGCCCGCCTGGATGCCGGCGAGCGGGTGGCGATTGTGGACCTGCGGCATCCGGTGGAATACAGCGCCGACAGCGCCAGGCTGCCCGGGGCCATGCGTTTGGAGCCCGCCGAGGTTGCCGGCTTGCCCGAACGCTTCCCTCCCGACCGGGAACTGGTGCTGTACTGCTCTTGACCGAATGAAATCAGCAGCGCCAGTCTGGCGCTGAAACTTCAGCGGATGGGCATGGCGCGTGTCCGTCCCCTGGAAGGAGGCATCGAAGGCTGGCGCCAGCGCGGATTCCCCCTGGATGGAGCGGCTAGTTGACCTGGCGCAGGTTCGGAACGGCAGCGACCGAGCGGCGGTCGCGCACATCGACGCTCACCCGGGCTCCCGGCGCATCGAAGCGATAGCGTTTGCCGGTGATGCCGCCCACTACCGTCATGCCGGTCGGCCCGGTGTACTCGAAGTCCAGAGTGAACCGGGGCGCCGGCCGTGTTCCCAGGGATGCCGGATGGTTATTCGCCGGCGGCGCGGCGATCGTCCCCTGATGCTGTTGTCTGTTCTTTCCGCAGCACGACATCTTCATCCTCCCAAAATACGGCCGGCTCCGTCGCTTCCTTTCGCGCCGTCAAGCGCTCCAGCAGAATGGCGCCCCCCGAAAGAGCCGGCCACAGCAGCAGCCGTTCCGGCCAGGTCTCGCCGGTCAGAAAAGCCAGTGGAGCGGCCACCCACACGCTGAGGCAGTAAAAGCAATCCAGCAGCTTGCCCCAAAGCCCGTTCCCCGCCCGGCGGCGGAGGCGGACGATGATGTCCCATGGTCCGTCCTCCGCCTGGAGCAGGTGGGTAATGCGCCAGGTCGCGAGCAACCCGAGCGCCAACCAGTAGAAACGCATCATCCAGGAAGCCCTAGCCTGCTTCCATTAAACCACCACGGTGAAGCTGTATTCGCTCAAATTGGCGTGCCCGGCCGACCCGTGAGTGTCGTAGTTGCAGCTCACGATGGTGCGTTTGTAAGCCCGCAGCTCGAGCTGATAGCAGCAGGTTTCCGGGAACGCCAGCCGCAGGTTGGGAATGGTGAGCCGGAAGGTCCCGCCTTCCCAGGTGGGAGCTGCCGCCCCCTGCATGCGGGCCTGCGCGTAACCGGGACCCATCTGCGCGGCCGGAGGAACAACCCCTGCCGGCGGGCCAGGGTTCAATGTTGCGCCCGCCGCGGCAAGCAGATCCACGGCCAGGTTCTCGCCGTAAGTGGCGATGAGCGAGTAGGACTCCAGGTGCCCGTCCGGATCGTGGGCCATGAAGTCGATTTCGAGCACGCCGCCGTTACGCGCGTCGATGTTGGCGCACGCTCCGACCGGCTGGCCGTTGACCCGCACCGCGATGATGTCGGTATCCGGTTCGCGCGTGCACAGGTGGACCAGCCCTCCGCACGGATGATCGGGCGAGGTCGGGTGCATGCTGCCCGGCCCGACGACGCGGTTGTCGATGGTCAACACTACCCCGTTCGGCTGGTTGGTGTCACACAGCGGCAGAATGTGCGGATTGTTGACGTCGATGCCGCCGCCGGCGGCCGCGTAACTTTTCACGCGCAGATAGTAGGTGCGGTCGGCGAAATTGTTCTCCGTCAGCCAGACCATCAGCACGTCGCGGTTCACCACCCAGAAACGGGTGACTCCCCAGCTTGCCGGGTCGTGGGTGGCCTCGAAGTGTTCGCGGCTTTCCACAACATTCCGCCCGTTCACCAGGTTGAAGGTGAAGGGCGCCGTGTGCCAGCCGACGGGGCCGCCGCCGAGTTGGGGTCCCCAGTACATGCGGCTGAAGCCGCCGGCTGCGGCGGGCGGCATATCGTTGTAGTTCACCCCGTCGGTGGACCACTCGAACTCGTAGTAATCGGCGTGGGCCGTCGAGCCGAACAGTCCTTCGATGACCAGAGAACCGGCCCAGGGGCGGTCGGCGCCATTGGAGATCGCACCGGGATTGAAGTAGCCGGCGGGCGCCGCGGGCGCTCCGGGGTTGCCGCCGATCGAGCCCAGAAACGCGCTGCAAACCGTGCTGATCACGATGCAATCGCCCTGCGGTTGCTGCGGGTCGCGGGGAATGCAACAGGCTTCGCTGTTGGCGGTCAGGGTGACGTTCGACACCACCGGCACGTTCCAGCGGGTCTGGAAGACGTTCTCGTCCACGATGACGGTATCGGCGCCGCGGCAGTCCTGAGTCACCCGGAAGATGATGTCCGGGTTGCAGTCCAGCCAGGGCTGCCAGGGCCACCAGGGCCACAGTTGCAGCCGCTCGAGTTCCGGCGCTGGAGGCAGCTTTCTCGCCAGCCGCTCCTGAAGGGCGCTGAGAAGCGAGGGATCGAATGCGGCCTTGCGCGCCGGCAGAGCAGCTTCAGGCGCGGCCACGGTGAGGCGTCCCGCCTCGGTGAGCCGCCCCGCCAGAGTTCCCAGGTTGATTCCCCGCACGGGGCCGGCCAGCAGGCGCTCGAAGATGGAGGGATCGGGGTCGGGTGTCGGAACGGGCAGGCGCGGGAGCTTGGGATCGCGCTGCAACACCGGCGCGATCTTGTCGGCCAGAGCCGGCTCGAACTGCCAGTAGCGGCGGCGCCACCACCACCAGGGCAGCCAGCCGCAGCACCAGCGGAAACGCATCTGGAACGAACCCGTAGCATCGGTAGTCGCGCAGGTGATCTGTTGCACGCTGCGCCACCACCAGAAGAAGTCCACGTCGTAGGCGCAGACCTTGGCGCCGGGCACGGGCTGCCCGTCGGCGCACAGCACACGCCCGCTGATGGTGAAGGTGCGGCACCACAGAGGCCACCAATGCCAATAGTAGGCGGAGATTCGCACGGGCGTAAGCTTGACTTCTCTGGAGGCCTGGAATTGGCGCGCGGCCACGTCCACGGCAATCGTCTGCATGCCCTGCATCTCTTCGTCGGAAACAGACTCCGGTCCCAGCAATACACGCACGGCGCCGGGATTATCGGAGAACTGGAAGGTTACCGACCCTGTACCACGGGGGTCGAGTTGCACAGTTTGGGAGGTCGCAGCCCCTTTTTGATCGACGACCACCACTTTCACCGCCTGATCGGGCTTAAAGCCTTCGATGCCCGAGGCATCCAGCGGGACTACCAGCTTGAATTCATCTGCCATAGTACTTCCTTGAGGACGCCGTTTGGGCGCCGGCTCGGAAGTATGGTGAAGGCGGCAGGCGCGGCGTTTCACGCTCCCCGGGCGGGCCGGTATGGGAAGTCACTGATGGGGCCGGCCGGCGACGCGGTTACAGCGGGTGATTCACCGGCTCACGGTAGCGCAGCCAGCTACCGAGAGCGGCCAGGACGGCAGCGAGGATAAACCAGATGGCGTTCAGAAAACTGCCGAAGGTGCGGAAGTGGTAAGCGGAGAAAATGTAGCCGCGGAGCAGCACCAGAACCACAGCGACACTCCAGACCAGGAGAAGGATTCTAAGTGTGCCGCGCACGGCCAGCCATACCGACGCCAGGCCGAACAGACCGAGCGCCAGCATCCAGAAAGTGAGACTCTTGCCTTCCCAGGGCAGCATGGACATCTTCAGGTTATGCGTGCCGTTGAGAAGGGCGAGCATGGAAACCCCAAAGAGAAAGAATGCCAGGAAGGCGTGGAAGAGATAACTGAAAATGCGCATGACGGCTCCGGCGAAACGCACCTGCACCTCCTAAAAAACATACGAAGAATGTTATTGTAGCAGGGAGCCGCCATGCCCATGAACGGATACCAGCGAATTGCCGCGGCGCTGCGGGGCGAGCGCCCGGACGTCACTCCCGTCATGCTCCACAATTTCATGATGGCCGCGCGCGAGGCGGGGGTCACGATGCGGGAGTTCCGCCGGGATCCGCGGGCGCTGGCGCGCAGTTTCATCCAGGCCGTCGAGAAGTACGGGTATGACGGCGTCCTGGTGGATGTAGATACCGCCACGCTCGCCGGCGCGGTGGGCGTGCCGGTGGACCTGCCCGGCGACGCACCCGGCCGCACCACCGGGGGGTGTCTGCGCGCTCTGGCCGGGGCCGCGGACCTGCCCCCCGTGGATGTCGGCCGCTACCCGGTGATTCAGGTGTGGCTCGAGGGTGTGCGCCTGTTGAAACAGCACTTCGGCAACGAGGTCTACCTGCGCGGCAACTGCGACCAGGCGCCTTATTCTCTGGCGTGCCTGATGCGGGGCATGGACGATTGGATGATGGAAATCATGGACCCGCGAAATGCCGAGCCGGCGCACCGCCTGCTGGCCTACTGCGAGGAGGCCGTCCGGCAGTTCATTCAACTGATGAGCGAGACCGGATGCCACATGGTTTCAAACGGCGACAGCCTGGCGGGGCCGGACATGGTGTCGCCCCGCATCTACCGTGAATTCGCCTTTCCGTACGAGCAACACGTAGTTGGCTTTGCCCACCGGCTAGGGCTGCCTTATGTGCTGCATATCTGCGGCAAGACCGACCGGATCCTGGATGAGATGGTGGCCACCGGTTCCGACGCTCTGGAACTCGACTATAAGACCGACGCTCAACTGGCCCACGACAAGCTGAAGGATAAAGCCACCTTTATCGGAAACCTCGACCCGAGCGGGGTGCTGGCCCAGGGCGCCCCGCGCCAGGTGGAGGAGAAGACCCGCGAGTTGCTGGCGATCTTCGCCGACACACCGCGTTTCATTCTCAACGCGGGTTGCGCCATGCCCTCGACCACGCCGGCCGAGAACCTGAGGACGATGATCCGGGTGGCGCGCGGCGGCGCTTCCGCTTAGGGCTGAAGCGGCAGTCTTACCGGTTTCCCTGTGCGGGCGGATATCTCGCTGGCCAGGCAGATTTCGTGGGTCTTTACCGCATCGGCCACATTGCAGTGCGACTCGCGCCCGTTACGGATCGAGTCCACCAGGTGATCGATTTCGGCTTGAAAAGGATGGTGGGTCACGGCCCCGCTATCCGGCAGCACGGTCGGAATCGTGGCCCATCCGGTCTGCCCCGGCCAGCGGCGTGTGAAGATCTGGTTGTTGCGGATCGACCCCCGGTCTCCGGTGAGCAGAATGTTGAACACGTACGGCATCTGGCACTCGATGGAACTGGCCACTTTGCCCATCGCGCCGCCGGCGAATTTCACCAGGGTGACGCTGTTGGGCTCGTACTCGTATCCGATCGGGTTGGCTTTGCTGGTGTTGGCGTAAGCGAAGACTTCGACGGCCTCGCCGGCCAGGAACCATCGTAACCCGTCCACCGCGTGGCACCCGGCCGAAAGCAGGCTGCTGCCCCCGGTGGCCTTCCTGCTGATCCATGCGTAGCCGGAATACCCGCGTCCGATCCCGTGCAGGTAATCGACTTCGGAGTAGAACACGTCGCCGATCATGCCGTCGGCCAGCAGCGCCTTGATGGTTTCAAACAGCGGATTCCAGCGCAGCACGAAACTCACTACGGTGCGCACGCCGGCCTCCCGAACGGCGGCATCGAGGCGGCGCAGACCCTCCAGATCGAGCGCGATGGGTTTCTCCACCACCATGTGCCGTCCGGCCGAGGCGCAAGCGATGCCCTGCGGAACGTGCAGGTGGTGCGGGGTGCAGATCGAGACGATGCGAATGCGCTCGTCCTGGAGCAGTTCGTCCAGATCGGTGTAGGCCCGGCAGTTCGTCAATCCGAACTCGGCCGCCTTGGCTTCGGCCCGGGCGCGGTCGCGGCTCAGGATGCCGAGCACCTCGGTGTACGGATTCCGCTGATAGGCCTTGATGTGCTCGCCGGATACATCCCCGGTCCCAAGCACGGCCGCTCCCAGAAGCGCGCTTTCACTCTTTTTCATTTCGCTTTCACTTGGGCGTGGCTCGCCGCACCGCCCGGGCCTCCTTGATGATCGAACCGTAGCCTTCTTTGTCAAATGGCGGGCAACCCGTTGGGAACTGCCCGAGGGGATGATTCTTCTGGCGCATCAGGAACGTACAGTAAGTGAGCGTCTTGCAAACCCGCAGTTCGTCCAGCTCACCTTTTGCCAGGGCGTCGGCCGCGTAGCCGGGATAGGCCAGCGCGTTGCGGCCCATCGCGAAAATCCGAATGTTGCCTTCAGCCAGGTTCCGGGCGGCGGCGTTGAGGGCATACTTCTGGAGCCAGCTATACCCGGTTCCGACCATCGGCAGATCGGGGAAGGCTCGTTGCAGCGCGCCGGCGATGCGGAAATGCCGGTCGACGCCCAGAAGCGGATGTTCGGGCTGTTCGTAGTTGCCCTCGTCGGGCTTCTCGAAGGGCCTCCCGATGTGCGGATTGTAGTAAGGCGAGCCCATCGAAACGTTGAGCAGCTCCACTCCCCAGCCGCGCAGCCATCCGATCGCCTGCTTGACCTCGCTCAAGTCTTCTTCGAGAGGGTTATCGGGATTCACGCCGAATCCATACGGGTAAGGACGCTCAAATTCGCACGGCACACCGATGCCGGTTGACGGGTCGCGGAAGTAGGGCACGCCGTCGTAACAGCCCAGACGCACCGCGATGATCAGGCGGCTGCCTAACGCCGCGCGAATCTTGCCGATCACGTTGCGCGCGAAGCGGAAGCGGTTCTCGAGCGACCCGCCATAGCGTCCGGGGCGCGTCTTGGCCCCCGACAGTTCGGCCAGCAGGTAGCCGTGCGTGATCTTGACATCCACGGCGTCGAAACCCGCCTGGAGCGCCAGCCGCGCCGCCTCCACGTAGTCGTCTTCCAGCCGCTCCAGCCAGTCGTCGGAAACCGGCGGAAGATCGGCGGGGGTCCCCGTCTTCCGGTCGATGTGCGGATTGTGGTACGCAATCGAGGGCGCCGGCACGCTGTGACGCCCGGAATGGGTAAGCTGCATGGGGACCAGCAGGTCGCTGTCCGAGCCCCACCGTTCGCGGTGCGTGCGGCGGATCATATCGAGCAGACGTGCGTACTCGTCCACCGAATGGGAACCAATCCAGAGCTGGCGCGGGTTGGCGCGGCCGTCCCCGCGCACGGCGGTGGCCTCGAACCAGATCAGCTTCGCGCCTCCCCGGGCGAAGCGCTCGTAACGCCGCCGGGTGAGAGTGTCCGGCTTGCCGTCGAGGGTGCCGTCACAGCCCTCCATGGGGTGGATCCCGATGGAGTTGCCGAGCGTGAAGCGTCCCACGCGGACCGGCTGCGCCAGGACGCGGCGCACCACCGCGGCCTCGGGCTCGAAGCCGGCGTGCGCCGCGCCGAGCGTCTCAGCGGCTTGCCGGAGCTCCTCCAGCGTCCTGTAAACGAAGTGCTTCATCTTCAGCCTTACGCCTCGGCATGATGCCGATGGCCAGCGCGCCGATCATCGCCAGCACGAACACCGTACCCATGGCAAGGGTATAGGTCGGCGAGATCTCGCGCAAATACGCGACAAAGTACGGGAACCACGTCTGGCCGATGGTGTTGACCGGCAGAATGACGGCCATGGCCCGCGCCAGCGAGTTGACGCCGAACTGCTCGGCCGCCATCAGCGGAATCAGCATGTAGTCGGCTCCCATCCCGAACCCGAACAGGATGGCGAACAGCCACGGGGTCTCCGGCGGCCGGACCGTCAACAGAATTGGAATCGTCGCCGCGGTCACGAAGTAGGTGGCGGTCATGACCCATTTCTTGGGAAACTTGTCGGCGAATCCGCCTACCAGCAGCCGCCCGGCGATGCTCGACCACAGGATAATCACCGACGCCGTTCGCCAGGTCGCATTCAGCATGCTCTGGTCGATGAAACCCTGGTCCTTGAATACGAACTTCATGTGAAAGTTCACCGCGCCAATGGACCCGATGGAGCAGAAACTGCCAATCAGCAGCAGCCAGAACGAATAGTCCCGAAGCAGGTATGAGTAGCTGCGTGCCTCGATCGCCTGTTCGGCAGGGGCGTGGCTGTCTCCGTCCGGAAACAGACCCATGTCCGAAGGCTTGTCCCTGATGAGGAACAACGCGATGGGCCAGGCCAGGAACATCATGCCGCCCATGATGATGAGCGCGGTGTGGAAGTTCGTGCGTTCAGTGAGCGGCTTGACCAGGAAGGAGCCCAGCGACCCGATCAGGCCGACGCCGACGTACACGATGCCCATGGCCTTCCCGCGATTCCGCCGGAACCAGTGCGATACGATCAACTGGTGCGGGATCGGCCCGGACAGGATGTATCCGAGCATGTACAGGAACCAGAAAAGGAAATAGACCCAGGCTGCCCCGCCCATGAGGCCGAAACCGGCCAGCGCGGCGGCGGTGAGCGCCGTGCCAGCCAGGATCAGCTTGCGGGGGCTGAACCGGGGCACCAATACGGGCCCCACCCACAGCGTCAGCACCGCAGCCAGGGGCATGCCGAAGGTGATGATGCGGCGGCTCCAGCCGAAGCTCTTTTCGAAATAGTCGTAAAAGAACGAGATGTTGTAGTAGGGGAACCCCACCGCGATGCCGAAGGTAACGAAAATCGCGGCGGTGATCCACCAGCCGTGGAAGGTTTTTCTCATCGCCAAATCCGTGCCAAACAAAGCGAATCCTACTTATAGCACGGTGCGTCCCGGCCTCGCGGCAGCCTGGCCGGGTCAGGCTGGGTCAGGCCGGTGACAGCCGGGCAGAAAGTTTTTTTGCCGGTGTTTGAATCACTTACGCGAGGAGGAAGGCGAACAGCGCGGGGCTGCGGACTACTCTGGGGACAAAGAGCCAGCCCACAGGCTCAGCTCATGTTACCTGCTCCGTGCAAACAGTGGATACCATTCGCCCACTGTTGCGTGTTGGAGGAAACCCGGGAGCCGGCCGCCGCGCCGGCGTCCGGGATGGCGAAACGCGACCGTTTCCCGCTCTGATTCAGGTGCGAGCGCGCAAACGTTCGGGTACTCTCACCCCCCTCGTTTCGCTCAGCCTGAATCGGGCAGCTTCGCCGGGGGCCCTTACCCGGGGTTCCCCGGCGAGATGCTCTCCCTAAGCGGGCAGCTTCCAGGGGGCCCGGTAGTCCCTGGAGACAAAGCGCTGAGCCTCGTCATCCCCGATCATCTTCTCGTTTTCGACATCCCACTTCACCCGCCGGCCCAGCCTGTAGGCGATGTTTCCGAGGTGGCAGGCGATCATCGAATTGTGCCCGATCTCCACGTCCGACCTGGGCTTCTCCCGCGTGCGCATGCAATCGAGGAAATTCCTGACGTGCAGCAAATGATAGTCCTCGCCGCCGATTCCCTGGCGCGGCAGTCCGGGGTAGCGGTACTCGCGATAAGGGCGAGCCGGGCGCGTTTCGGGATAGACCTCCCATCCGGCACGGTCGATCACCAGCACTCCCTCATTACCGTGAAAAGCGACGCCGTGCTCGCGCGCTTCCGGGCCGCGTCCCACACCCATGGCATGCTCCCACACCATGCTGAACTCCGGGAACTCCCAGATCACCTGCTGGGTGTCGGGGGTTTCCATGGCGTCGTGCGGGTAGCCGAACTTGCCGCCCACCGAGACAGCCGAGGAGGGCGCCTTGATGCCCATCCCCCAGTTGGCGATGTCGATCATGTGGGCGCCCCAGTCCGTCATCAGTCCGCCGCAGTAATCCCAGAACCACCGGAACGAGAAATGGAAGCGGTTCGGATTGAACGGGCGTTTGGGCGCGGGCCCCAGCCAGAAATCGTAGTCTACGGTGGGGGGCGGGTCGGTGTCGGGCTTGACCGGCAGTTCGCCCACCCAGTCCAGGTAAGCCCAGGCGCGCACCATGCGGATCTTGCCCAGCTTGCCGCTGTTCACGTAGTCGATGGCCGCGGTGTAGTGGGAGGCGGAGCGTTGCTGGGTCCCCATCTGCACCACGCGGTTGTAACGGCGCGCGGCGTTGACCATGGCGCGACCTTCGGCGATGCTCACCGAGAGCGGTTTCTCGACGTAGACGTCCTTGCCCGCCTGGCAGGCCATGATGGTGGGCAGCGGGTGCCAGTGGTCCGGCGTGGCGACGATGACGGCGTCGATATCCTTGCGGTCGATTACCCGGCGGAAGTCGCGAGTGACCAGGTCCGGTCTCTGCCCGGCCGGCTCGGCGATCTGCTTGAGCGCCAGCGCGCTTTGCGCGTCGTCCACGTCGCAGAGGGCCGCGCATTCGGTCTTGCCGGCTTTGAGCGCGTCGCGCAGGTCCCCGCGGCCCATGCCGCCGCAGCCGATCAAGGCGATGCGGATGCGGTCATTGGCCCCGATGGCCCGCGAGGCGGGAAGACTGGTCCCAGCGGCTGCGGCCGCCGACTTTCCGATGAAGCTGCGCCTGGTTTCAGATGCCATGGTCTTTACCTTCCTGGCCTCCTGGTTGGACGGCGGAGGATCCGCGGCTATCAGGTGGACAGCCGGGAGGAGCAGCAACGCGAGGCTCCTCCCCGTCTCTCAATTTTACGCCCGTGTCCTCTCACTGAAACCTACTCCAGCCGGATGACGGCGGCGTCACGCGGCCCGACGGTCACATCGACTTCACGGCCCCGGACAGTGACCGGCCGGTTTACCCACAGCTCTCGGGCCGCGCGGAAAGGTTCGTACGCGGAGCTCAGGGTGATGTGCGCGGAGCGCTCCGTACGGGTCGGATTGACGGCCCACAGATAGGTTCCACCCGGGCCGGTGTGCAGGCGCGCCTTCAGGTCGCTGTCCGGGTTCCGCAGGCCGGGTTCGATTCCCGCCCACTCCAGCAGGCCCGCGAAGAAGGCGGATGCGGCTGGGGATGGGTGCAGGAAATAGCCCGCTCCCGGAAAGGTGCCGATCAGCAGGGTCTTCCCCTTCCCAAACCGGTTCTCGACCGCCGCCGTGCGACCGCCCTCGTATTGGCCTGCTACCGTGCCGCCGGCCGGTTCGTAGGCCTGCATGAAGAAGCGTCCGGGAATCCGTGCGCCGCGAACCACCAGGTTCAGCGTGTCGAGCAGGTCGGGCGTGAACTCGACATAGCTTTCCCGCGCGCCGAACAGGCGGTCGAGTCCCAGGTTCGGCTGGGTCTCGCCGGCTTTCCCCCGGTCGCCAAAATAAGCGGGCAGGCCCTCACTGATGAGCATCCCGCCCCGCTCGACGTAGGCCACAAGCTTGCGTGCCGTAGCCTCCTTCAACATCAGCGGATAAGGGAGGTAGACCGCCGGGTAGTCGCCGATGTGATCGATGTGCACCCAGTCGGCCTGAATATTCCTGTCGAAGAAGGCGCGATACGCTCCGCGTGCCGATTGCGCATACTGATTCGTGCTGCCCTGCTGCACGTAGTTGAAGAGCTCGGACTCGGGCACGAAGACGATGCCGATATCGCCGCGCACGGGCCGGGACTTCCAGATCTCAGGGTGGGCATTGGCCCAGCGCGCCACCTTGCCGGCCATCTCCGCCCGCGGGGTCACGCTCCCGTCCATGCCGAATGGGCCGAAGGCCCCGAACAGCGGTCCGTCCAGCAACGGGCGCCAGCGCGGATACAGGATGCCGGTCGCTCCTCCGGCGCAGGAAATCAGGTTCCAGAGGCGCACGTCCTCGGGCTCGGTGATGCGGCCGTCCTCGCGCGGGCGGCCGGTCACCTGGGGCTGCATCCAGAGCGGCCCGGCCTGCGCCTCGGCGTGCCAGAACGGCTTGCCGCGCGCGCCCGCCCGCACCAGGTCCACGGCATGGAACTGCTTCCACGGCTCGCTGCCTTTGCGGGACGCCACCCAGGTGAAGCCCCATGTGTCAACCTCCCGCGCCGAGCGCCACTCGTCGTGCGCCGCCGAGGGCAGCGTTTCCAGCGTGCCCGCGACTCCGTGGGCCGTAATGCGGTTTTTTTTGTCCAGACGGCGGACCAGATCCACGCGCCAGCGAAACAGGCGGAAGGCGTCGTCGATGCGGAATTCAAGCCAGTCCAGGCTCTCCGGATACCCGGCGAAGTTGCGGGGCGGGTGCACGAAAGCCCAGTCGGAATAGCTGTACCGATACCACGCCCGGCCCAGAGCTTCGAGAGAACCGTACTTCGCTTTCAACCACTCCCGGAACTTTCTCTGGGTGGCTTCGCAGTAACAGTACATGCTTTGCGGGCTGCCTCCGTGGTACGTGTTCTCGTTCCAGAGGTCGTAGCCGAGCGTGGCCGGGTGATTCCGGTATCGCTCGACCATGGCAATGAGAAACTTTTCAGCTTGTGCGCGCACATCTTCGTTGTCCAGGCAGAGGCCCGGAAAACCTCCCGTGGCGCTCGAACCCGAGATTCCGCTTTCGACCGGAGTGCCGTTGCTCGATATGTAGCGGGCGTGGGCGTACTTGTCGAACATCCACTCCGGGGCGGCGGTGACCATCTCGGCCAGCACCACCCGGATGCCGTTGTGCGCGGCCAGGTCCATCATGCGGTCGTAGTCCCGCCAGTCGTACTTGCCGGGCGCGACCTCGATGGCCGACCACATTACCCAGTGGCGGAACGTGTTCATGCCGATGCCGGCGGCGGTTGCGTGGTCCCGTGCCCAATCCTCCTCCGGCGGATTGGATTTGCGGAAATAGACGGCGCCGTAGGGGAAGACCGGGGCCTGGGCCGCGAGCACCGGGCCGAACAACAGAGCCAGAAGGAGAGCGCGCATATCGTCTTTGAATATACAGCGCCCTGCCGGTCAGCTCCGCCGGGCCTGGAAAAAGCGTTGGAGCAGATCCACGCATTCGGGCGCCAGCACGCCCTCGACAATCTCCACGCGGTGGTTCAGCAGCTCCGAATCGGCGATGCGGAACT
>Ga0272446_1003077_pt1 | contig 21658 bp, 18 predicted proteins | sample YNPCB0061_FD_194587 | JGI IMG/M metagenome (GOLD analysis project Ga0272446, IMG submission 194587) | Hot spring microbial mat communities from Yellowstone National Park, WY, United States - YNP-CB-006-1 | ecosystem: Environmental > Aquatic > Thermal springs > Hot (42-90C) > Sediment | place... | reverse complement strand
TGAGCGAAGTGGAGGTGCTGCGGCACTTCACGCGGCTTTCGACGTGGAATTACGCCATCGATCTCGGCATGTTCCCGCTCGGCTCCTGCACGATGAAGTACAACCCGCGCATCAATGAAGCGGTGGCGCGGACGGAGGCGCTGGCGTGGGCGCACCCGTACCAGCCGGAGGAGCTGAGCCAGGGCGCGATGGAGATCATCGCCACGCTGGAGCAGTATCTGTCGGAGATTTTCGGCATGCAGGCGGTGACGCTGCAGCCCGCCGCCGGCGCCCATGGCGAGTACACCGGCATCATGCTGGTCCGGGCGTATCTGGCGGCGCAGGGCAACCCGCGCAAGGTGGTGCTGGTGCCGGATTCGGCGCACGGGACCAACCCGGCGACGGCGGTGATCGCCGGCTACGAGGTGAAGACGCTCGCTTCGAACGAGCACGGCATGATGGACCCGGCGGCGGTGGCGGCTGCGGTCGACGAAGAGGTCGCCGCGCTGATGGTGACCAACCCGAACACGGTGGGCGTGTTCGAGGAACACATCGAACAGATCGCAGAGATTCTCCACGCCAAGGGCGCGCAGCTTTACATGGACGGGGCCAACCTGAACGCGCTGGTGGGCGTGGCGCGTCCGGGCGATTTCGGCGTGGACGTGCTGCACGCCAACCTGCACAAGACGTTCTCGACGCCGCATGGCGGCGGGGGTCCCGGCGCGGGCGCCGTGGGGGTGAAGGCGCATCTGGAGCCTTTCCTGCCCCTGCCGCGGCTGAAGCGAGACGGCGGGCTGCTCCGTTGGGACTACAGCCGCCCGCAGTCGATCGGCCGCGTGCGCGCTTATTACGGCAACTTCGGCGTGCTGGTCCGCGCGCTGGCCTACATCCTGGCCCACGGCGGCGAGGGGCTGCGCCGCGCCACGCTCGACGCGCTGCTCAACGCCAATTATGTGCGGGCGCGGTTGGAGCCGCATTACCAGATCGCCTACGGCGCGCGCTCCATGCACGAGTGCGTCTTCAGCGACGCGCGGCAGGAAAAGAAGGGCGTGCGCACGGGCGACATCGCCAAGCGCCTGCTCGACTACGGGTTCCACCCCTACACGGTGAGCTTTCCGCTGATCGTGCATGGCGCGATGATGATCGAGCCTACCGAGACCGAGCCGAAAGCCGAGCTCGACGCTTTCTGCGACGCCCTGATCGCAATCGCAAAAGAAGTGGAAGAGAACCCCGATCTCGTGAAGACGGCGCCGCACTCCACACGCGTCTCGCGTGTGGATGAAGTCGCCGCCGCCCGGAAGCCCCGCGTCCGCTGGACCCGCGAATCCGCCGGCTGAACCGCTCCCCCTTCAGGCGGCGCAGCGGAAGAGGGTGTGCCACGGGAAGCGTTTGAGGAACTGGATCAGCGTGCGGCGCGCCGGCAGGGCGTGATGGCCGCTGGCGAGGGCATAGCCGACGCGGCGCACGGCGGGCGGGTCAAGCGGGAGGAAGCGGCAGCCGCTGTGATTGCGCACCGCGGCGGCGGGCGCCAGGCTGACTCCGAAGCCCGCCTCCACCATGGCGAGCAGGCTGTCGAGCTGATCGGACTCGAAGGCGGTCTCGAAGTCCGCCCGGGCGCGGGTGCAGGCTTCGAGCACATCCTCGCGCAGGCAGTGGCCTTCGCGCAGCAGCAGGAGCTTTTCGCCCTTCAGCCGCGCAAGCGAGATGGATGCGGCGCCGGCGAACTCGTGCGAGGCGGGCACGGCGGCGAGCAGCGGCTCGCGAAACAGTTCGCTCACCACGATCTCGTGATGCTTGAGGGGCAGCACGATCATGGCCATGTCGATTTCGCCGAGGCGCAGTTTTTCGATGAGCCGTTCCGTGATTTGCTCGACAATTTCCACGTGAATTCCGGGATATTGTTCGCGGAATTCGCGGAGGGCTGGCGCCGCGGCGCCGGGCAGCAGCGTGGGAATGACGCCGAGGGAGACGCGGCCGTGTTCCGGCGAGAGGCCGGCCTCGACGGCGCGGCGGCATTGCTCGATCTCGCGCAGCACGGCCTCGGCGTGGGGAACCAGCGCTTCGCCATGGGCCGTCAGGCGGACGGTCCGTCCCAGACGGTCGAACAGAGGCACGCCGAGGTCGCTTTCCAGCTTCTTGATCATCTGCGAAAGCGACGGCTGCGCGACGCCTTCCGCCTCGGCGGCTTTGACGAAGCTGCCCGCGTGCGCGACGGCAAGGAAATAGCGCAACTGTTTCGCTTCCATGGGCTCAATTCGAGCTTAATGACAAACGCGCGGGCGGATCAATCGGCGCGCTTCAGGACGACTGGCGCCGACGGAGCGCTTCCTGCCAGGCCTGCTTCAGGCGGGATTCCAGCTCCGGCGGAATCCCGGAGGGCTCGATCCGGGGGGCGAAGGAATGCGACGCCTCGATCGAGCGGCGCAGGGAGCGCACGAATTCCACGCAGGGGGCGCAGTCCTGGATGTGTTCCTCAATGAGGCGGCAGTCCATCTCGCCCAGTTCGCCGTCGAGGTATTCCGACAACCGGGCGAAGATCTCCAGGCACCGCGCGTCGCGTTGCCCGTGCGAGTGATGGGAATCGTCGTGGCGGGTCATTTCTGCTTCACCTCCCCGTTGCCGCCGAGGTATGCGGCCAGGCTCTTGCGCAAAGCCAGCCGCCCGCGGTGCAGCCTCTGTTTCACCACATCCTGGCTGAGGTCGAGGATCTCCGCAGTCTCAGCCGTTGACAGTCCTTCGATGTCCCGCAGCAGGACCACGGAGCGGTAGGTGTCCGGGAGCTCGCGCAGGGCGCGCTCGAGTTCGGCGTTCAGCTCCGCGCGCAGCAGTCGCTGTTCGGGCAGCTCGCCGCGGTCTTCGATCTGCGCCGAGCGGGCGACGTCCTCGGCGCCGGGGAGCAGCTCGTCGAGCGACAGCTCGCGATCCGGGGCGAATACGCTGCGGCGGCGCTTCATCAGGCAAAAGTTCTTGGCGATGCGGAAGACCCACGCCCGCACGCGCGCCGGATCCTGCAACTGGTCGAAGTTCTCAAAGACCTTGAGGAGGGTTTCCTGGGCCACCTCCTCGGCGTCTTCCCGCTGGCCGCACATCAGCCAGGTGTACTGGAAGACGCGGTGCTGGATGCTCTCCACGAACGGGGTAAAAGCCGAGGCGTCGCCATCGAGCAGACGCCGCGCCCATTCGACTTCCGGCGCCGCGGCGGCAGAGGGGCGCGAGGGTGTGGCCACCCTTCCATGGTAGTCCCGCTCCGTCCGGCTCAGCGGGCGCCGCCGGCGCTGCCACGGGGAGCGCCGGGGAGTGAGAATCGCGAACTCACGGCGAAAGATGCAAAACCGGGAGGAACGTGACGGCAGGAAACCGGCCGGGCGCCGGCATCCGCCTCCGCGCAAAACTCGCGCGGCAGGCGTGTCACGGCGCAAAAATTGCCGCATCTCTGGATGTGTGCGGAAACCAATTCTCACCCTGATGCTCGTGGCGCAGGCGGCGGCGGGCCAGACGCCGCTGACGCTGAAGGACGCGGTGAAGCAGGCGCTCGGCCGGCATCCCTCGCTCGAGGCGGCGGACGCGCGCATCCAGGCCGCCGAAAGCCGCGTGGGGCAGGCGCGGTCCGGCTATTTGCCGCGCGTGCAGTATATGGAGAACCTGATGCGGGGCAACAACCCCGTGTATGTGTTCAGTTCGCTGCTGACGCAGCGGCAATTCACCGCGGCGAATTTCGATATTGGCCGGCTCAACCGGCCGGATGCGCTCAACAATTTCCAGAGCATGGTGACGGCCGATCAGCTCATTTACGATTTTGGCGGCGTCAAAAATGGGGTAAAAGCGGCGGAATTCGGCAAGAAAATGACCGAGGCCGAAAAGCGCGCCGCCGAGCTGGAGCTGATCGCCCGCGTGGCGCGCGCCTACCACGGCGTGACGCTGGCCGCGCAGGCGCTCGAGGTGGCGCGCGAGGCGCTGAAAACCGCCGAGGCGGACCTGCAGCGCGCCCGGACGGTGCGCGACGCGGGCCTGGCCACCGAGGCCGACGTGCTGGCCGTGCAGGTCCACGTGGCGGCGATGAAGGAGCAGGTGATCCGTCGGGAGGCCGATCTCAAGGTGGCCCGCGCGGCGCTCAACGAGACGCTCGGGCTGCCCCTCGATACGCCGCAAGAGCTGGCCACGCCGCTCTCGCCCGTCGCAGCGGTTGAGGCGGCGAGTCCGGAGCTGCGGCCGGAGATCGAGCAGATCCGGCTGGCGCGCCAAGCGGCCGAGGCGCAGGCGCGGAGCGCGCGTTCCGGCTATCTGCCGCAGATCGCGTTCCGCGCCGCAGTGGAGGCCGACCGGCAGGAGTTTTTCAACAAAGGCGGCGGCAACTGGCTGGTGATGGGGTCGGTGCGGTGGAACCTGTTCGACGGCAACCGCACGCGGAATTCCGTGGCGGAAGCCAAGGCGATGGCCACGGCGGCGGCTGCCGGCGAGCGCCAGTATGCGAACGCGCTGCGGCTGGAGCTGACCAAGGCGCTGGCCGATTTCGACGCCGCCACGGAGCGCATCGCGGTGACGGAAGCGGGGGTGGCCCAGGCCGAGGAGGGCCTGCGCATCATCCGCAACCGTTATTCGAACGGGCTGGCCACGGTGACTGAACTGCTCCGGGCCCAGACCGCCCTTCTGGATGCGAAAACGCGCCGGCTGGCCGCGATCCACGATCAGCGGCTGGCGGCGGTGGAAGTGGAGAGATCTGCGGGGAGGCTGAATGGAGATTCGAATGTTCTCGACTAACGGAAGACTGTCCGGCACGGCCGGCGCACTGGTACTGTTGGCCGCCGCGGGCCTGGCCGGCTGCGGCGGCGCGAAGGAGGCGCCGCGAAAGGCGGAAGCCCTGCCCGCGGTGAAAGTGACTGCTGTGAAGCTCGCCGAAGAGACGGCGCCCGAGATCTACGAAGCCACGGGCACGGTGCGGGCGCGCGTGTCGAGCACGGTTGCGGCGCGCGTGATGGGGTATCTGCGCGAAGTACGCGTGCAGGCGGGCGACACGGTGCAGCCGGGGCAGGTGATCGCAGTGATCGAAGCGCGCGAGATCGACAGCGGCCTGAAGCAGGCGGAAGCGGCGCGCGAAGAGGCGCGCAGCGCGCTGCCCGAAGTGGAGAGCGCCATCGCCGCGGCGCGCGCGCAACTGGAGCTGGCCGAAGCCACGCACCGGCGTATGAAATCGCTGTTCGACCAGAAGTCGATCACGCAACAGGAATTCGACGAAGCGGAAGCGCGGCTGCGGATGGCGCGCGCCAACCACGAAATGGCGCAGGCGAAGAAGGCGCAGCTCGAGCAGAAGATCCGGCAGGCGGACTCGGCGGTGGCGCAGGCGGCGGCGATGAAGGGCTACATGGAGATCACGGCGCCGTTCCGCGGCATTGTCGTCGAGCGCAAGGCGGAGCCGGGGATGCTGGCCGCGCCGGGGATGCCGATTGCGGTGATCGAGCAGGCGGGCGGCTACCGTCTGGAAGCGGCGGTGGAGGAAAACCTCCTGGGCAGGATCCGGCCCGGCATGAGCGTGGAGGTGGCGCTCGACGCGCTGGGCGCGCCGCAGCAGGGGCGCGTGGAAGAGATCGTGCCGGCGCTCGACCCGGGCACGCGGTCCTTCACGGTGAAGATCGGCCTGGCGGGGGCGCTGCTGCGCAGCGGCATGTTCGGCCGGGCGCGCTTCCCGATGGGCGAGAAGAAGGTGTTGCTCGTGCCGGCTTCCGCGGTGGTGAAGAAGGGTCAGGTGGAGCAGGTGTACGTGATCGAGAACGGCGCCGCGCGGGCGCGGCTGGTGACCACCGGCGCGGCGCACGGCGACAGGCTGGAAGTGCTCACCGGGCTGCGGGCGGGCGACACAGTGGCCGCGCCGGCGCCGGCTGACATCCGCGATGGCAGTCCCGTCGAGGTGAGGCCGTGACCACGCACAATGAGAAACCCCGCTACGGTCTGGCCGGGCGGATGGCCCACGGCTGGATCAATTCCAAGCTCACGCCGCTGTTCATCGGCGCCTCGCTGCTGGTGGGCGCGTTCTCCGTGCTGATGCTGCCGCGCGAGGAAGAGCCGCAGATCATCGTGCCGATGATCGACGTCATGGTGACGATGCCCGGCGCGAGCGCGAAGGAAGTGGAAGAGCGCGTCACGCGCCCCATGGAGAAGCTGCTCTGGGAGATCCCCGGCGTCGAGTACATCTACTCGACCACGTCGCCGGGCATGTCGCTGGCGATCGTGCGCTTCAAGGTGGGGCAGAACGAGGAAGACGCCATCGTGCGGCTGAACCAGAAGCTGCACGCCAACTTCGACCTGATCCCGCCGGGCGCCAGCCAGCCGCTGATGAAGCCCCGCTCGATCGACGACGTGCCGATCCTGGCGCTCACGTTCCACTCCCCGAGCTATGACGATTTCCAGTTGCGCCGCATCGCGGCCCAGGTGCATGACGAGGTGAAGCAGGTCCCCGATGTCAGCGAGGTGAAGATCATCGGCGGCCAGCGCCGGATTCTCAGGGTGACGATGGATGCGTCGCGGCTGGCTGCCTACGGGATGGCGCCGCTCGAAGTGGCGGGCGCGCTGGGCATGTCGAACCAGAAGCTGCCGGCGGGCGCGGCGGCGGCCGGCAACGTGGAGACGGTGCTCGAAGCCGGAAGCTGGATCCGGAACGCCGAGGACGCGGGCGCGATCGTCGTGTCCGTGCACAATGGCCGCCCTGTGTACCTGCGCGACGTGGCGCAGGTGGAAGACACGGGCGAAGACCCCGTGCAGTATGTGCAGTTCGCCAGCGGCGGGCGTTTCGAACCGGCGGTGACGCTTTCCGTGGCCAAGCGCAAGGGCACCAACGCGATCGTTGTGGCCGAGCATGTCCTGCACCGCGTGGAGGCGCTCAAAGGGAGGCTGGTTCCCGGCGATGTCGAGATGACAATCACGCGCCATTACGGCGAGACGGCCGAGGAAAAGTCCGACGAGCTGCTCTTCCACATGGGCATCGCGGTGGTGAGCGTGACGCTGCTGATCGCGCTTGTGCTGGGGCGGCGCGAGTCGCTGATTGTGTTCATCGCCATTCCGGTGACGCTGGCGCTGACGCTGACCGTGTTCTACCTCTACGGCTACACTTTGAACCGAATCACGCTGTTCGCGCTGATCTTCTCGATCGGCATTCTGGTCGACGACGCGATCGTGGTGGTGGAGAACATCGTGCGGCACGCGCGGCTGCCGCACAACGAAGGCCGGCCGCTGGCCGACGTGGCCGTGGAGGCGGTGGACGAGGTGGGCAACCCCACGATTCTGGCTACGCTGACCGTGATCGCCGCCATCTTGCCGATGGCGTTTGTCCGGGGCCTGATGGGCCCCTACATGCGGCCGATTCCGATCGGAGCGAGCGCGGCGATGGTGTTTTCTCTGATCGTGGCATTCGTCGTGACGCCGTGGGCGTCGATCCGGATCCTGAAGAAAGACGCGGGGCACGGCCACGACCACACGGAGGACCGGTTCACTCTGTTTTACCGCAAGGTGATGGGCCGGCTGATCCACGCGCCGTTCTACCGGTACGGATTCCTGGGGCTGGTGACCGTGCTGCTGCTCGGTGCGATGGCGCTTGTCTACATCGAGTTCGTCAAGGTGAAGATGCTGCCGTTCGACAACAAGAGCGAGTTCCAGGTGATCATCGACATGCCGGAAGGGACGACACTCGAGGAGACGGCGCGCGTGACGCGGCTGCTGGCGGAGAAGACATTCGAGCAGCCGGAAGTGGTCAACGTGCAGACCTACGTAGGCACGGCGGCGCCGTACAACTTCAACGGGCTGGTGCGGCACTATTTCCTGCGCCGCGGGGCGAACCTGGCCGACATCCAGGTGAATCTGACGGGGAAGAAAGAGCGGGATCTGCAAAGCCACGACATCGCCAAGAAGGTGCGCGAGCGGCTGACGCCGATCGCCCGGCAATACGGCGCGCGGATCAAAGTGGCGGAAGTGCCCCCTGGGCCGCCGGTGCTGCAAACGCTGGTGGCCGAGATCTACGGGCCGGACGCCGAAGGCCGCGAGAAGCTGGCGCAGGCCGTGTTGCGGCTGTTCGACTCAACGCCCGGCGTGGTGGACGCGGACTGGTATGTGGAAGACCCGCAACCGCGCCAGATCTGGCGCGTGGACCGCGAGAAGGCGGCGCTGCACGGCGTCAGCGTGGATGACGTGGCGAAGACGATGATGGCGGCCTCCTCCGGGCTGACCGTTGGCTTGCTGCACGCGGAAGAAGCCAAGGAAGACGTGCCCGTCGTGGTGCGGCTGGACCGCGCCACGCGCAGCGATCTGGAACGGCTCCAGAGCCTGAAGGTGATGGGCCGCGCGGGCAATCTGGTGCCGCTCAGCGAGATCGTGCGCGTCGAGCGGACCACGAGCGAGAAGAACATCTACCACAAGAACTTGATGCCGGTGACCTATGTGACCGCCGATGTGGCCGGCGTCATGGAAAGCCCGGTGTACGCGATCCTGGCGCTGGGGCCGAAGATTGCGAAACTCGACATCGGCCAGGGCTATGAGATCGAACAGTACACGGCGAGCCAGCCGGGCGACGAAATGAAGTACGCCATGAAGTGGGACGGCGAGTGGCACATCACTTACGAGGTGTTCCGCGATCTCGGCATCGCCTTTGCCGCCGTGCTGGTGCTGATCTACGTGCTCGTGGTGGGGTGGTTTGAGAGCTTTCTGACGCCGGTCATCATCATGGCGGCGATTCCGTTCTCGCTGGTCGGCATCCTGCCGGCGCACGGGCTGCTGAACGCGTTCTTCACGGCCACTTCGATGATCGGCTTCATCGCCGGGGCCGGCATCGTGGTGCGAAACAGCATCATTCTGGTGGATTTCATCGAGCTGCGGCTGAAGGAAGGCATGCCGCTGGATCTGGCGGTGATCGACGCGGGCGCGGTGCGTTTCCGCCCGATGATGCTGACGGCGGCGGCGGTGGTGGTGGGCAGCGCGGTGATTCTGTTCGACCCGATCTTCCAGGGGCTGGCGATCGCGCTGATGGCGGGAGAAATCGCTTCCCTCCTGCTGTCGCGCGTCACGGTTCCGATTGTCTACTACATCTTCCATCTCAGAGGGAGCAAACAGGCATGAACGTGGAAAGACTGCTTCGCATGATCGCCGGGTTCTTCATCCTGCTGAGCCTGGCCTTGAGCGTGTATCACGATCAGCGGTGGCTCTGGTTCACCGCCTTCGTGGGGCTGAACCTGTTCCAGAGCGCATTCACGAACTGGTGCCCGATGATGACGTTTCTGCGCAAGCTCGGGGTGAAAAGCTGAGCGGGGAGCGCGCGGCGGGGCGGCTGCATCAGGCCGAAGCCAGGTGCAGCAGCCCCTTGAGCTTGTCTTTGAATGTGGGCGCCGGCTGCGCGATCTCGACCCCCACAAGGGAGGCGGCAAACGCGGTGAAGGCGCGGGCGATCTCAGTGTCGGCCTTCAGCGGCGCGGCTTCGCGGATCGACTGCGAAACCGTCAGGTAATCGTTGGGGAACGCGTGGATGACCTTGCGGCCGAAGGTTTCCTCGATTTCGGCCAGCGGCGGCGAAGTCCGGGAGAAGCGGTTCACCAGCAGTCCAATGCGCTCTTCGGGGATGCCAAGCCGCTCGAGCTCGGACAACCGTTGCAGGGCGAGCTTCAGCGAAGGCAGTTCCGTGGTGCAAACGGGAAACACTTTTCCGGCGCGGCGGACGACTTCCACGGTGGCGGGGTTGATGAGCTCGGGCAGATCGGCGAGGATCAGGTCGTAGCTGCCGCGGACAAAATTGATCAATTGGAAGTAGTTGACCCACTCCGGCAGCTCCGCGTCCAGAGCCCGCGTGGAGAGGAGGAAGTCCGCGCCGTGGTGCTCAGTGAGATTGCGGCGCAGGATGAAGGCGTCAAGGTTAGAGGCGGCTTGCAACACCGCCTGGGTGCCTCCGATGGGCGTGACGCCGACCATCAAGCCGAGCACGCTGCTGCGCAAGTCCGCGTCGATGACAAGCACGCGCTTGCCCAGGGCTGCGGCGGCGAGCGCCGTGTGAAGGACCACGGTGGAGCAGCCGCTGCCTGCCTTGGAAGGCAGAAAAACAAAGAGGTGATCCTCGATGCCGCCGTGGTGGGACTCCATGGCTTCCCGAATCAGGATGCGGAGCTCGTCCGGAGTGCAATCGGGGGCGGCGAGCCCGGCGGCGCCGAGGTGGCGCGCCAGCAGGCGGGCTTCCGTGCTGCAAGCGAGGCCGATGACCGGCGTCTTCGGAGAGAGTTCGCGGACCCGCGCCATGCACTCCAGCGCATCCTGTCCCCCGGTCAGGTCAAGGAAGACGAGATCGGGCAGCAGGCTGTTGAGGATGCGGGCCAATTCGTAATCGCCCGGCGGCGCGGGCAGCTCGCGCATGACGGTTACCTGTCCCGTAGCGGCGACGAGGGAACGCGTCCGCGGCGCCGATTCGGCGCTTCCCAGGATGACCACGGCGTTGAACACGGGTCGCCTCGGCCGGACCGCGGAGCCCGGCTACTCAAACTATCGTCAAAATGGGTGTAAAGTTTAGCCCTGTCCAGGGTGTGGCTCACGAAATTGTGAGCCGGACTGCCAGGCGCTCGGGGGGACGCGCCCGGACAGCCCAGACTGTTGTCACGCTGAATCGGGATTTGCATCTCCCCCGGTGTTAAGGTGTTGTAAGCTCCCAGATGAGGTCGAGACACCATGGACATCGCCCTGGACATCCACCGATTGCACTTCGCATTCACTGTTACGTTCCACTACCTGTTCGTTCAGCTCTCCCTCGGGCTGGCGCTGCTGATCTTCGTGCTGAAGACGCTGGCGCTGCGGACCGGCAATGAACATTACAACGAAGCGGCCCGATTCTGGGCCAAGATCTTCGCCGTGAACTTCGCGCTGGGCGTGGTGACCGGCATCCCCATGGAGTTCCAGTTCGGCACGAACTGGTCGCGGTTCTCGAAAGCCGCCGGAGGGGTGATCGGCCACACGCTGGCGATGGAGGGGCTGTATGCGTTCTTCCTGGAGAGCTCCTTCCTCGGCCTGCTCCTGTTCGGGGAGAAGATCCTGGGCCGGGTAGGCCACTGGCTGGCGGCAATGGCGGTGTGGCTGGGGAGCTGGCTTTCCGGATACCTGATCGTGGCCACCAACGCCTGGATGCAACGCCCCACCGGCTACCGGCTGGGCGAGAACGGCGAGATCCTGCTGGATAGCTGGTGGTCGCTGGTGTTCAACGACTGGGCGCTGTGGCAGTACGCGCACACGATCACCGGCGGCGTGATCACCGGCGCTTTTGTGATGAGCGGGGTGGGGGCGCTGTACCTGCTGCTGAAGAAGCAGGAGGAGTTCGGGCGCACGTTTTTGCGGCTGGGCGTCACGGCGGGGCTGATCGCCTCGGTGGTGGCGCTGTTCCCCACCGGCGATCAGCAGGGCATGCTGGTGGCGAGGCATCAGCCGGCCACGCTGGCGGCGATGGAGGCGCATTTCACCACCGGCGAGGCCGCGCCGATGTTCATCCTCGGCCAGCCGGACGTGGAGCGGAAGAAGATCGACAACCCCTTCCTGGTTCCGGGCATGCTCAGCTTCATCACCTCGAAGCGCTGGGACGCCGAGGTGAGAGGGCTGGACGCATTTCCGCAGGACCAGTGGCCCACCCACATCCCGCTGCTCTACTACAGCTTCCACATCATGGTGGGGCTGGGTACAATTTTCATCGCGCTCATGGCGCTGAGCTTCATCCAGCTCCGGCGCGGGAAGCTGTTTGAGGCCAAGCCGCTGTTGTGGGCGCTGATGCTGGCCTCGCCGCTGCCGTATGTGGCGAACACCGCCGGGTGGATGACGTCGGAACTCGGCCGGCAGCCATGGCTGATTTACGGGCTGATGCGGACGGCGGAAGGCAGCTCGGCGCAGGTGTCCAGCGGCAATGCGATGTTCACGCTGCTCGGCTTCATGGGCATGTACACGTTGCTGCTGATGCTGGGGCTGTTCATGATCTGGCGGGAGATCGAGCATGGCCCGGGCGGGCATGCCGTGGCGGAAGCGCCCGCCTCGCCGGCGCCCGCGGTGGGAGATTGAAGGAGGGTTCTGAAGATGCTGCCCGTACTCTGGTTCTGGATTGTGGCGGTGATGATCGCCATGTACGTGGTGCTGGACGGCTTCGACCTGGGCGCCGGCATCGTGCATCTGGCGGTGGCGAAGACAGACGAAGAACGCCGCACGGTGCTGCGGTCGATCGGCCCCGTGTGGGACGGCAATGAAGTGTGGCTGCTGGCGGGCGGAGGGACGCTGTACTTCGCCTTTCCTGCGTTGTATGCCAGCAGCTTCAGCGGCTTTTACCTGCCGCTGATGATGGTGCTGTGGCTGCTGATCCTGCGCGGCACCTCGGTCGAGTTCCGTTCGCACATCCGCAACGCGGTGTGGCGGCCGATGTGGGACGTGATCTTCAGCGGCTCGAGCATCCTGCTGGCCGTGTTCTTCGGCGCGGCTTTGGGCAACGTGGTCCGGGGCGTGCCGTTGAACGAGCAAGGCGAGTTCTTCCTGCCGCTGTGGACGAACTTCCAGCCAGGCCCCGAGCCGGGGATTCTGGACTGGTACACGATCCTGGTGGGCGTTTTCGCGCTGCTGACGCTGACGCAGCACGGCGCGCTGTGGGTGGCGCACAAGACGGAAAACGCCGTGCAGCAGCGCGCGCGGCGCATGGCGCGGATGGCCTGGTACGGCGTGGCCGCGCTGACGGTGATCGTCACCGCCGCCAGTTTCCGCATCCAGCCGAAGCTCGGCCAGAGCTTCGCCGAACAGCCGGCGGGCTATCTGTTCCCCGCGCTCGCGGTGGCGGCGCTTGCCGGGGTGTATGTGTTCGGGCGCAAGCAGGAAGACGGCAAGGCGTTTCTTGCCTCGGCGCTTTATATCGTCGGCATGCTGACCAGCGTGGTGTTCGGCGTGTTTCCCATGGTGCTGCCGGCGAACACGAACCCTTCGCTGAGCCTGACGATTTACAATGCCAGCGCGCCCGAGTACGGGCTGCGCGTGGGGCTGTGGTGGTTCACTCCCGGCGTTCTGATCGCCGCGGGCTACTTCTGGTTCCTCTACCGCCGCTTCGCGGGCAAGGTGCGGGTGGAAGCGGAAGGCTACTGAGGCGCGCGTCTGCGCCGGCGCCGCGGTCAGCGGCGCTCGCCGCCCGCCGCAGGCATGCGCTGCGGCAGGATGGAGAAGAACTCGGCCACGCGCTTTTTCTGCGGCGCCTGGCCTGTGTCTTCCTGGTTCTTGAGGCCGAGAATCGCGTCGGCGAGCGTCTGGAACTGCTTGCCGAGTTCGGAGGCCGTCTCGACGGCGCGCCCGTCCTGCAGCGCCGCGTGCACGCCCTGGTAGTCGTTCTGGAAGGTGAAGGCGATCGGCACGCCGAGCAGCCCTTCAATCTGGGAGGGCGACACCAGGCTTTTCTTGTGGTACCGGTTCAGCAGCACCTTGACGCGGTCGGCCAGATCGAGCCGCTGCAGAAAGGCGAGTTTTTCCCTGGCCAGGTGCAGCGACGGGATCTCCGGGGTGACCACCATGAAGATCGTCTTGGCCTCGTGCATGACTTCGATGGAGTACTTTTCCAGATTCCCGGAGATGTCCACGCAGACGGTCTTGTAATTGCGCCGGGCGAAATCGAGGATATAGCGGATCTGCTGCGCCTCGATCCGGAAGTCCGGGTTGAGGCGCCCGCTGTGGATAATGTCGATCCCGCCCTTCTTGCAGACGAGCTGGTCCCAGATGGATTCGTCCAGCGCATGGGCGTTCTCGGCGGCGTCGACCACGCAGTGCGTGTTGGCGAGTTTGAGCATGAAGCCGATGATGCCGCTCGACAGATCCATGTCCAGCAACAGCACCTCGCCCTTCTTGCGGCGGCCGAGGGCGATGGCGGTGTTCATGGCCACCGTCGACGTGCCCACGCCCTGCTTGCTCGGCAGGAAGGCGTAGACGTGCTCGGTGACCTCCAACAACAGGGGCGCATCGCGCACCGCGGCCAGAATGCGCGAGGCGGCTTCGGAGAGTTCGCCGCGGTCGAACGGCATGGCCAGGCACTCGCGGATGCCCGCCCGCATGGCCTCCAGCAATGCCGCAGGGTCAAGCGACCGGCTGAGGGCCGCCACCTGCACGCCCGGCGCCTGCTCCTTCAGCACTTCCAGCAGTTCCAGCGCCTTCGGCACGCTCTCCATGCTGAGGAAGATCACATGGGGCACGCTGGAGCGCACCATGCGCATCATTTCCAGCGCATCCGGATACCGGCGCAGCTCCCGAATGATCTGAATGGCGGGGATCTCTGCCACCACTTCGTCGAAGCGCGCCGCCACCTCTGGATCCGGGCAAATCACCGCTCCCCTCAGGGTCATATGGCTGTTCCTCTCTCAAAACTATCGGCAGATTGCGGCTGGATTCAATACGCAAGAAGACCGAGATTTGGGCGAAACCCTGAGGAGCCGCCTAGGAGTTTTGCCGTACGGGCGCTGTCAAACCCCGCGCCGGTTTCCGTAAAGAAAGATGTGCAGCCGCGGGCTAAAGCGGTAACCGGTGCGGCGGCAAACCTCGGCCAGCCAGATGGAGCGCTGCCGCAGCGCTTCCGGCTCGACGCCTTCCGGCATCAGCAACACCCGCTCGGCCGGCGCGGCGAGCTGGTCCACAAGGGCACGGATCTCCCCGAGATCAGACTCCTCGCGGACAACGAACTTGAGCTGGTAGTCGTAGCGCGACATCAGCGCGCGCAGCACGCCGGGGCGGATGCGCGTCCGCTCGTGCATTTCCACCCAGCGGCCGCCGTCGATGCCGTGCGGCGTGGAATTGGCCAGTTTCGGGCTCAGGCTCATCAGATGGCAGGCGACGTCCTGATCGGCGGTGCCGGCGGTTTCAATGGTGATGTGTTTGCCAAGCGCCGCCAGGCCGCTCGTCAGCCGGCCGAGATCGGGAAAGATCATCGGCTCGCCGCCGGTAAGCACCACGTGGCGCAGCGGGCAGGCCGCCGCGCGGCGGACCAGATCTTCCGGCGCCATCTCCTCGCCTTCCGGGGCCCAGGAAGCATACGGCGTATCGCACCAGGAACAGCGCAGGTTGCAGCCGGAAGCGCGGATGAACAGCGAGGGCACGCCCGCCAGAATCCCCTCGCCCTGGATGGACTCGAAGATCTCGCTGACTTTCACGGCGCCCGTTCTCCGGCGTAAGGCAGCGGGTCCGGCACGCCTGCCTCGGCGAATCCGGCTTTGCGCAGCAGGCAGGAATCGCAGCGGCCGCACGCCAGGCCCGCGGCGGGGTCGTAACAGCTATGCGTCAGCGAAAAATCCACGCCGAGTTCGAGCCCGAGCCGGATGATGCCGGCTTTGCTCAGGTGCAGCAGCGGCGTGTGGATCCGGAGGCGCTGGCGGCCTTCCACGCCTGCTTTGGTGGCCAGGTTCGCCATCTGCTCGAAGGCGCGGATGAACTCCGGGCGGCAGTCCGGGTAGCCGGAGTAATCGACGGCGTTGACGCCGATGTAGATGTCGGATGCGCCGAGCACCTCGGCCCAGGCGAGAGCGATGGAGAGGAACACGGTGTTGCGGGCCGGCACGTAGGTGACCGGGATCTCCCGGGCAAGGTGCGCGGGGTCGCGGTCCTTGGGGACGGCGATGTCGGCCGTGAGCGCGGAGCCGCCGAAGGCGCGCAGGTCGATGCGGAAGACGCGGTGTTCGGCGGCGCCCAGATGCCGGGCGACGCGCGCGGCGGCTTCCAGTTCCACGCGGTGGCGCTGTCCGTAGTCGAAGCTGAGCGCACAGGTTGCAAAGCCGTCGCGGCGCGCGCATGCCAGCGCGGTGGCGGAGTCCAGCCCGCCGCTGAGAAGGCACACCGCTTTTTTCATTCCGCCAGGTCCTCGGGCAACTGGCGCGAGAGCCAGTAGCCCAGCACGGGGAAGACGAGCAGCGACGCCAGCGCGGCGTGCAAGGACGTGCGGTCGGCCAGCCATCCGGTCCAGGGGACGAAGATCATGCCCGCGGCGCCCCAGGCGAAGCCCATCAGCAGCGCGGACACCGTGCCCGCCTGCGAAGGAACCAGGCGCTGCGCCACCGTCACGTTGACGGGAATCGTGAACAGCAGCACCAGCCCGCCAGCCACCAGGCAAGCCACGCCCCACGCCGAGGGCGTGAGGAAAAACACGCTCATCAGCGGGGCCGACCAAAGGAACGAATGCGCGATCACACGCTTGGGGCCGAGCCATGCCGACAACTGCCCGCCGGCGATGCCGCCCAGCGCCCCCGCCGCCAGGTACGCCGTCAGCACATAAGCGGCCTGATGCAGGCTGTAGCCGCGCTCGCGGCTCAGATACAGGACGAGGAATTGCGCGAACACCACCTGCACCGCGGAGCGGAAAAACACGCCGAAATAGAGGATCGACAGCGGGCGCCGCACCGCCTTGAGAGCCTGCCAGTCAAAGCCGCGCGGGCGGCTTTGTGCGCCCGCAGGAGGCCTGACCAGAGCCAGGCAGGCGGCAGACACGAGGGCGCCCGGCAGCGCCGCCCACAGCAGGCGTGACGGGCCGAACGCGGCGAGAAACTCTTTGAAGAACGCCGGTGCGGCGGCAATGCCCAGCGTTCCCGCGCTGATGAACACCGCCATCCAGCGCGCCCTGTGGCGGGCCATGCCCGCCGCCGCCCAGGATGACGCCTGCGGGTGGAAGGCGCTGACCCCGGCCCCGCCCAGAACCATGAGAATCACGGCCCGGCCGTAGCTCGGGGCCGTCGCCCCGGCGAGGATGAACAGCCCCGCCACCGCCGGACCCAGCGCGGAAAACAGCGGCGTGCGGTAGCGGTCAGAGAGAAACCCGTACAGCGGCTGCGTGACGGAGCTGCTGAACACGAGCAGGCCGCCCAGCAGCCCGGCTTCGGCCAGCGTCAGCCGGAGCCGCTCGACGATGAACGGCTGCAGCACGCCCAGGCTGCCCGAGTACAAATCCACGAAGAAATGTCCCAAAGAGAGCAGAGCCAGCGTGGCCGCGCCGGTCCGCAAACGCGCGGCGGCGCCGGTGGCGGGCAGGGCCGGGGCGGTTGCACTCATGGCGGGGGATCAATTCCAGTATAGCCGCCGCCTCCGCGCCGAACCCTCTGTGCTAGCCTTGGGCCATGATGCGCAGTGCGGCTCTCTTTCTCTTTGGCGTCTTGTGCGCCCCGTGGCCGGTTCTGGCCCAATATGACGAGTTCGGTGGCGACGTGCCCTATGTGCCCACGCCGCCTCCCATCGTGGAGGCGATGCTCAAGCTCGGCAACATCAAGTCCTCCGATTTTGTCATCGACCTCGGCTGTGGCGACGGGCGCATCGTCGTCACGGCGGCGGAGAAGTTCGGGGCGCGCGGCATGGGGTTCGACCTCAATCCGCAGCGCATCGCCGAGGCCCGGGAGAACGCGAAGATGGCGGGCGTCGAGGACAAGGTGGAGTTTGTCGAGAAGAACCTGTTCGACGCCGACGTGAGCAAGGCCACGCTGGTCACGCTCTATCTGCTGCCGGAGGTGAACCTGCGCCTTCGGCCGATCCTGTTGCGGCAACTGCGCCCTGGCGCGCGCATTGTCAGCCACAGCTTCGACATGGGCGACTGGAAGCCCGACAAGAAGATCGAGGTCAACGGCAAGACGCTCTATTACTGGGAGGTCACGGAGAAGGCTAAGAAGGAGTTCGGCGAGCCGCAGGCGCGGCTCGAGCTCAACGGCGTGTGGGACTCGCGCCTGGCTGCGGGCGGCCGCGTGCTGCCGGCGGAGATGATCCTTTCCGTGCGCGGCCGGAGTCTGCAGGGTTACTTCAGTTTCCCCGAGCTTCCGCTGCTTGCCATCCGCGACGGCCGCATCGAGGGCGACACGGTCTCCTTCCGCGTGGAGGGGCCGGGCGCGGAGATCCGCGTGAAGGCGCGGTTCGACGAGGCGCAGATGGAGGGCGAAGCCGAAGGCGAGTGGAACGGCAGCGGCTTTGTGGCTTCCTGGACGGCGGACAAGCGCATCTGAGTCGCGGGTGCGCGGCGCAGCCGCGAAGGCCGGGGCGGCAGCGCGGCGCTGCTCGCGGGCGAGCACCTGCCGGCCCCGGTGTAATGCCGGCGGCGGGCGATCGCTTGTCACGATTCCCGGATTTCCGCATCCAGATTGCTACAATAAGAGGCGCCTATGGCGGCCGAGCCCCCCAAACACAAGCCGAATCCCAAGCTGCCGCGGCAGGCGCTGCCGCTTCTGGATCCGGACAAACGCCGGCGCACGGCGGATGAAGTAGCGCTGGGCTTCACTCCGGAGCAGGCCCGGACGGAGGCGCTGCGCTGCCTGCAATGCCAGAAGCCCGTTTGCGTGGAAGCCTGCCCGCTGCACATCGACATCAAGCGGTTCATCCTGCGCATCGCGCAGGGCGACTGGCAGGGGGCGCATGATGTGATCAGCGAGCAGAGCCCGTTTCCCGGGGTCTGCGGGCGGGTCTGCCAGCACGAGCTGTTTTGCGAGAGCGCCTGCGTGGTGGGCAAGAAATGGGATCCGGTGGCGATCGGCTCGCTCGAGCGTTTTGCCGCCGACCACGCGCGGCTCCGCATGAAGGAGTTGGCGGGGAGCTATCCCAAGCCGACGGGCAAGAAAGTGGCGCTGGTGGGCAGCGGGCCGGCGTCGCTGATCGCCGCCTACGATCTGGTGCGCCTCAACTACCGCGTCACCGTGTTCGAGGCGCTGCATCAGTTGGGCGGCGTCATGGCATACGGCATTCCCAATTTCCGCCTGCCGCGGGAGATCCTGCACGAGGAGATCGCGCGGCTGCAGAACATGGGGGTGGAATTCGTGCCTGACTTTATAGTGGGCAGGACCGCCACCGTGGAGGACTTGTTCGAGGAGGGATTCGAGGCCATCTTCATCGGCACCGGAGCGGGGCTGCCCTACCTGATGGGCCTTCCGGGCGAAAACCTGATCGGCGTTTACACGGCCAACGAGTTTCTCACGCGCGTGAATTTGATGGAGGCCTACAAGTTCCCGGACTCGCCGACGCCGGTGCGGGTGGGGCGTCATACGATCGTGGTGGGCGGCGGCAACTCGGCGATGGACGCCGCGCGGTGGGCGGTGCGGCTGGGCAGCGAGGTCACCATTTTGTACCGCCGCGGGCGGGCGGAGCTGAAAGCGCGGCTCGAGGAGATCGACCACGCAGAAGAGGAGGGGGTGCGGTTCGAGTTCCTCGCCGCGCCGGTGGCTCTGCATGGCGATGAGAGCGGCTATGTCCGCGAGATGGAATGCATCCGCATGGAGCTGGGCGAGCCGGATGAGAGCGGCCGCCGCGCGCCCGTGCCGGTGCCCGGTTCGGAATTCCGCATCCCGGCCGAAACGGTGATCGCCGCCATCGGACAGGCGCCGAACCCGACTCTGCAGAAATCCACGCCGCAACTGGTGACGCGGCGGGGCAAGATTGTCATCAACGAGTGGGGCGAGACGTCGATCCCGCGCGTTTTCGCCGGCGGCGACGTCGTCCGCGGAGGCTCTACGGTTATTCTGGCAATGAAAGACGGCCGCGCCGCCGCCCGCGCCATTCACGAAGCCCTCAGCGGCGAGCGCGAGCCGCAGGAAGAGGTGACGGCATGAGCGCGCTCATACTGGACAAGCGGCAGCTTGCGCCGGAAATCACGCTGCTCGAAGTGGAAGCGCCGCGCATCCAGAAGCGCTGGCGCGCGGGCCAGTTCATCATCATCCGCCCCTTGCCGCACAGCGAGCGCATCCCGCTCACCATCGTCGATTCCAGCGCCGGGCGGCAGTCGATCACCATGGTGATCCAGGCGGTGGGCAAGACCACGCGGGAAGCCGTGGCTCTGGAGCCGGGCGATTCGCTGTGCGATCTGGTGGGGCCGCTGGGCGAACCGGCCGGGATTTGCGCGGGCCAGCGCGTGTTGTGCATGGCCGGCGGCGTCGGCGTGGCCGAACTGCTGCCGGTGGCGCGCGCCTACAGGGAGGCGGGCAATGCTGTGGTGGCGCTTTGCGGCGCGCGCTCGGACTCCTATCGGATTCTGGATAAGGAACTGCGCGCCTGTTGCGACGAGCTGCACTGGGCCACCGACGATGGCACCTACGGATTTCACGGCAACGTCGTGCAGTTGCTGTTGAGCCTGGCCGGCCCCGGTTCCTTCGCCGAAGGCCACGTGATCGGACCGATTCCGATGATGAAGGCGGCGGCGGAGGCCACGCGCGGGTGGGGGCTGAAACTCCACGCCAGTCTGAACCCCATCATGATCGACGGAACCGGCATGTGCGGAGGCTGCCGCGTCACCGTCGGCGGCCAGGTGCGTTTCGCCTGTGTCGATGGCCCCTGCTTCGACGCCCATGAGGTCGACTTCGATGAGATGACTCGGCGGAACCGCGCTTACCGCGAAATGGAGCAAGTCGCCCTGCAGCACGACTGCCGCCTCGGACTCCATTGAAAGGGACAGCCTGATCCGGCTCCTTGGCTGAAAATGCCAAGGTGCCAATGGTGTCTGACACCTTCGCGATTTTGAGATTCCCGGGGGAGCGTGACTTGCTAAAAAGCGAACCACAACGTCCGGGCAGCCCGCCCACAGGCGGCCGGCACACATCCACCGCCCTGGATTGCAAGCACTCCCTGTTGCCCTCCAGAGCCGCCGTCAGGCCGGCGAGGCCGTCAAGCGCGACTCTTCCAAAAGATCCTTCTCAAACTTCCACCGTCGCCATCGCCTGCCAAAACGCGTCTCAAAGCCAGCGAGAAACTCCTCCGAACCGAACGGCCGGCCCGAGTACGTGCAGCGCCGCAACAGCCTGAGCACGGCTGCCTCTTCCGGACTCAAGAGCAAGTCCCGCCACGCTTCCTCCCCGCCAAAGTCTCGCCAAAAATCCAGGTCCAACAGCCCTTGCCGGTCGCTCTCCAGCCCCACGTGGACGCGGGCGCTTGACCACGGGTGGTCTTCCGGCCGTTCCACCATTCCCGCACGCACCGGATTCCTTTCTACATAAGCCAGCGCCCGCCGCAAGTGCCTCGAGTCCAGTGCACAACTGAAGAAGCGATTCTGCCACAGATGTCCCGTGCGGTCGCGGCGCGCGTTGACCATCTGCGCGTACCGGCCATGCACCCGGCGCAAGAGAATCTCGAGCGAGTCCTCGGCCTCGGGCACGGCAATCAGGTGCACGTGGTTCGTCATGAGACACCAGGCGAGCAAACGCACGCCAGCGTCCTCCCGGGTTTTGGCCAACAACCTCAGGTAGGACTTCCGGTCAGCATCGGTATAGAACACGGGATGCCCGTTCGTGCCTCTTTGCGTAATGTGATAAGCCACACCAGGCAGAACACAACGGGGTTTCCTCGGCATTCACTTGAATAGTGCCCTCGGAAGCCGGAAAATCTCGAAGGTGTCAGACACCATTGCCACTTTCGCGTCTTGTGAGAGAGTGCTGGATCAGGCTGTCCCCCTCGGGGGAATCAGGGGATTTGGGGATGGAAGGGAGGATTCAAACGACCGATGATGGCAGCAGGAGGCGTGTCGAACATGCATTGCGGGATCAGAGTGGGTTTGCTGGCGCTCGCCGTGGCAGGCGTCTGTGCCGGGCAGGGAGTGCTGGAGGCGGGGGGCTTGGCCGGGGCGGCGGCTGGCGCGGGGCAGGCTGCCAAAGGGGTTGGCGACGCGGCGAGAAGGGCCTTCGGGAAAACGGGCCAATCGTTGCGGCGGAGCAAGGGCGCGACGCCGAAGCAAGAG
>Ga0272446_1003076_pt1 | contig 21660 bp, 25 predicted proteins | sample YNPCB0061_FD_194587 | JGI IMG/M metagenome (GOLD analysis project Ga0272446, IMG submission 194587) | Hot spring microbial mat communities from Yellowstone National Park, WY, United States - YNP-CB-006-1 | ecosystem: Environmental > Aquatic > Thermal springs > Hot (42-90C) > Sediment | place... | reverse complement strand
CTTGATATATTCCAAATGTTTGTGTTCGCCGTCACAACCTGCCCCGTTAAGTTGGGTGGCTCCAACAACAAAACAATCGCCACAACCGGCCAGACAAATGCCGCCACAATACTCCGATAATCCCCAATCTTGTTCTCCGTTATTTGATAATAAGTCCGATAAGCCACGATGAGAAGCCCAATCCCTAAAAAAATCTTGGCAACCAGAAGTACCCCCGTGTATAAACCACTCGCCCCTATCTGATCCCACAGACGAGCCAGAATTTCCTGAACCACCTCATTCGCTATCTCCCCAGGCGTAACCCCACCTTGCCGGGGAGATAAATTGCTCCTGGTCGCTAACTCGTAAGCCGATACCGTTAAAAGCCAGTTCATCTATTATTTCCCCCTAGTCTCCCATCTAAGAAATGGTCTGCCCACCGGCGCAAGCTGATTCCCTGTACTGCCCCCACTGCTGAAGCGGATTCTCCGTAGCTCCTCCAACATCTGTACCTGATTCTCCAAAAAGAACTGATTGATCTGATTCTGCGACTGGGCAACCATAATATCGTTTACAATTTGCCGCTCCAACAAAGACGCTAAATACTCCGTGCGCACTTTCTCCTGCTCCGTTTGCCCCGCTACCATGTCCGCCAAACCCCTGAATGCCTCTAATTCGTTGGGAGCACTCTGAATCGCCGCCCGACCAGCATCCACTAACCCCACCCCCGTATCCAAGGAAGCCTCATACGAAGTCTTGGACTCATTGCTCTGCTCCCCTGCCTTAGTCAAAAGGTCGCTGAACATTTTCTGCACCAAATTAACCCCCACAGTGCCTACCTGCTGATCCACACCCCGCTGGATGTCCGGTTGCTGTTCGGCCATAACTCGGAAAATCGTCGGAGTGTTCTCTAACGGGTTCCCCCCAACCCCCTCCTGGGAAGAAGTCAACCGTGCTATCTCCCCCCGCACCATTTCTTTGCGCTTCTCTATCGCACTTCTACTAAAAGCTGGCGCAAATGCAGACGGTAATTGCCCGCTCAGCCCTTGCCCCAATTGCTGAACCGTATTCACAAATACCCTACACGCTAAATTCTCCCGGTCAGGACAAATCCTACTCGCCGCATTGATAACAAATTGGGATACCTCTTGCAACGCATTTGCCATCGTTTGCTGAAAAACATTTGAAAAATATTGTGCAATACTACCTGGATCAAACCCAGGCACAAAAGCCCGGGCAGGAGACTGCCCCCCCAAAAGTACAACCCCCGCCGCCAGCAAACCTACTGCCTTCGCCCGTTTGCACCCCATCTCGGCTCCCCTCCACAATACCAATAAACTTATCATTATTATATATTATATTGAAATCCCAAACCATGTCTAATTACCAATTCCCTTTGCATCTGGCAATCCAACCCATTATCGGGCGGAACAGGGAACCCATTGCTCACGAAGCCCTTGCACGTATTCCTGGACATTCTATTGGCGCATACATTAGGGAACTGGAAGCTGACCCCTCCCCCACGCTTCTTTATCATTTTCAAATCCAGGTGATTGAGAAGGTTTGCCTGTTCCTGCAAGCATCGCCCCCCAGCACCCCCATCTGGATTAACCTCTCCCAACGCTCTCTCCTTTCCGAAGCCTACCTGAGCTACATTGCCCATCTCATCAAAGCGGCACCCATCCCCAATTTTCGCATCGGGCTAGAGATAACCGAAACCTACCCCATTCTGAACCGCCACCTCCTTGCCCAACGCCTCGCCTTTATCGCTCACCAAATCGCCCCCCTCCCACTCATCCTAGATGACTTCGCCAACTGCAACCTCAGCTACGAACGCCTTGAATCGTTTAACTTCAATTTCGTAAAACTATCTACTACGTTTGTCGCTTCTAATTTGACCACCAAAACTGGCAGAAAAAAACTGGCTAACGCCATCCAAACTATCAATAAGCAAGGTGCAAAAGTTGTCACTGAAGGCATAGAACATCAAAACTATTACGCCATCCTAAAAAAAATGGGAGCTTTCGCTTTTCAGGGGTTTCTGTTCCCCCAAAGACTTTACTTCCCCTGATTCCTGGCCTATAATTTTAAAAGAATTGAAAAAAGACTTATGAAAAGAATTGTCAGTCTCCAAAATTTTAGAGTCAGCAAAGTAAACCAAAAACTAGGAACCATTTTCACCAAAGAAGAGATCGAACTCTTAACGACCGATTTCAATAAATTCCACCGTTTCACCGAACTTACTAAATTCACAACTGAGGAAATTGAGATAATAAAATTATTTCCCCCTACAAAGTATCGCCTTCGGCAATTCGTTTTAGTACCGTTTAACGAAACCTCGGAGCTAAAAAGTTTGGCGTTATTCAAAAACAGCTTACCGTTTTTTTATTGTTGCTTTGAAAGCCGGGAATTTTCCTGGGGTTCAGCGGTTGAAAATTCGCTAAAAAATTCGCTAGTAGTGGAAATAACTGTAAATGGGTTTTTGGTTTGGTTGGGGGTTGGCGGTAAAAATTTGATCAATTTATGTGGTGCAAATTTGATTGACTTCTTAAATTTTTTTCGTTCTCTTGAATAAAAAAAAGAAACTTATTAATTAAAGATATAAAAAGTTTAGTCTAAACCGTTAGCATGATTCAGTAGTCCGACCCCCTTCTCCCGGTCGTGAAACAAGAGCAAAAACCGAGAGAAAGGGGACTGCTAAAACGCCGATGGGGGGGAGCAACCCGTCCCGCTCTGCCGCCTCTAAAGTCACCCGGCGCAACCACCCCGGGGCATCCGTTGACACTTCCCGCCCTTAGAAGGCAGTACGGCTATAGCGATGCCTACGGGGTTTTAAGTTACACCTGGGTTGACTTGGTTGGTCAACCGTTCCCGCATTTTCTCAAGCAGGGTTTTAATGTTTTTGGCTTTGGTCATCCCCAGCGCAGTGTCCAGTAGCTTCACCAATTCCGCCCGGTCTGGGTCCGCCTGCTGGGGATTTTGGGTGGGATTTATCAATGTATTCATCTACCATGCGCCGTATGATGACGCTCACACTAACCCCCGCACCCTGGGCAATCGCATTTAATGCTTGACGTTGATCCGGGCGTACCCTGGCGGTTAGCACTTCCGTTTCCCCTGGGTGATCCGGCGCACTCCTATCCTTCAAATTCTCTAACGATTTGGGGTGAACTCTCTTAGCCATACTTACTCCAATAGCTCGATATATACCACGATAACCTATAAACACACATCGAGTAAACCCCAAAAACTCCCAATTACCTATAATAAATTCCTATCAATTACTCCTATAAAATACTTGACACTCGATGTATTCATTGAGTATATTAAAGATATGGAAGGGAATTAAATAAGCCAGCGGCAAGGCTCGAAACCGTCCCAGAGGTGACATAGGTGTTACTCCAAGGCAAGAAACCTTCCATCCTCAAAAGAATGCCCCCGCCGGGTTAGAGCAGGGGCAAGGTAAACAACATATCTAAGGAGATTGTCTCATGGCTACCAAGTTAAAGGCTACTGTCGGACAGATTGCGCCTGGGATTTTCCGGGTGCGCTGGTCGCCCCGTATTCTTTCAATCTGTGACGCTAAACGGCGTAAAGACATTGTTTACATTGGATTCTACGACAAGGAATCTGCTGAGAAGTTTTACAGCCACATCCTGAAGCGTCGCCCCGATTGGAAGTGGAAAGCCTACCCAGAGAAGGTTAAAGGGCAATTTGACGGGGAGGGCATTACCCTACCCCGCAAATCTGAAAGGCTCACCGAATACCCCATCGAGATCAAGTGGCACCGCCCGCCCCTTGAGTTCATCGAAGGCTTAATTCGGTGGGATAACGGTGACGACGTTGCCGGGTACCAACTGACAGAGCAAGCCTATCGCACCGTCACGGTTTAATGTACACCGCCCCCGGCACCCGCTGGGGGCATTTTACTTATCAACAGATGGAGAAACAATCATGGATGAATTTGAGATTTACACGGATGATTTGGAAGCCTGGGAAGTGCGTCAACTTGACGACGACTACTGGTACGAATTGCAGATGAATTTTGAGGATATGCAGAAAGAAGCCAATCTGGTCAACTGGGGTGCTGAATCCCTGGATGAAGTGGATCACGATTGGTAACGGCAATACCCCGCCCGTCCCTTGATAGCCTGCGTGTCGCTTGCGACATTTGGCAGGGCTTTAGCCTCTTCTGGCTTGTCTGCATTGTACTGACAACGTTAAACCCTACACAATGGAGCGTAAAACCATGACGTACACCACCGTTAAACCGCCTGCACCAGATGCCAAGGCACCCACCGCCCCCGGTGAATGGACACTAGCTCAAATCGTTGAAGCGTTAAGCAAACCCATTCCTAACCAACTGCTGGAGACGAAAAAGTTAGGGGGTAGGACAATTACTTATATTCCCTGGCACCGTGCGGTTTTGGTATTGAATAAATACGCCCCCGGCTGGCAATTCAGAATTACCAATGTCGCACAAATTGGCGGTGAGTTGATTATGACTGGTAGCTTGAGCATCCCGACCAGTGACGGGGTGATCACCCGTGAGAGTACCGGCTCTGAAAAGGTGGATACAACCGGCTATGGCGAAACCGCCGCCAATGCGGAATCCCAATGCTTCCGCCGCTGTTGCGCCCGGTTTGGATTGGGATTGTATTTGTATCAACGCTAGATTATCCGTCCTGGGGTATGGCGTAAAACTACCCCGCCTAACTGCACACAAACCATTCACACGCCAGGAGGAAAAAATGCGAATTATTGACAGAAACATTGATTTCTATGAAGGCATGAAACAGCAACACATTGACGGCTTGAAAAAATGTGAGCGGGAGCTAGAGCCGATGCACCGCAAGTTAATCCAAAAGGCAGAAGCGGTAGTCGACGCTCTAAAAGCATATCGAGAGCTAATTGATAAACACTCGTGCTGAGCTATAGCGTTGACTTGACACACTCCCACGTCCTGGGGGCATGACGTAAACCCGCCCCCACAACCACCCACAAAGCAGATCAATATAAATCCCGCACCCTATTCCCCCCGCCTGGTGCCCTTGCCTAGTGCCGGGGGATTGCCAACAAACCAACAATCACCAGAGGACACCAAATGGATTACTTTCACTTGAAACGCAATGGGCAAGTTTTTGCTACCACAGCCCCGCTTGCAGAGCGCAGCTTGTTGGAACGCATGGAAACAGGGAATGTGGACTACTGGGAATTACTTACGATGGATGGCGATACCGTGATCCAGACCAACATCCCAACGCTACAGGAAGCCAACGAAACACACAATAGCTTCCAGGAATTGCTCATAGAAATTTCGCCAATTTCGCCACCTGAAATTCAAGGCTTGATAGAGGCATCCCTGATGATAGGAAGGCGGGTTTATGAGCAACATAAACAACGCATCATTGCCGCCCACAAAGGCAGTCAGGAGGGACTGCAACTCAAGCTAAAAAATCTCTATTGCCAGATAATGACGGCGGCATTAAAGTCAATTTTGAAACTGTCGGGGGAAGCTCCCAACGATGACGACCCATTGATTGCCGATTTTGTCCGTCAATTGCAGGACATCCCGGAGGAGGTCTTTAGCACTGACGTTCTTGCGCCCGGTGTCTAGGGCTGTATTTGTAGTGCTGATATTCGGAACCCATTCATGCGTCCAGGGGCGGTTTAACCGCCCCCCCCCACACTAGAATTTCATATTTTCCGCCATACAAAAGACTTGTAGGGAGGCTAGTTGCTTTGCGTCACGGTCGCTAACCCCCAAAAGTTCTGACCTTCCTAGCCTGCCAACAATTCTGCCTTTGGAAGTTTTGGCGACAAAGTTCCCTTTGCAAAATTGTCCATTCTCAAACGTAACTTCCAACTCCGTCCCACCACTATTATCGAAAATAACAAAAGGATTCTTAAAAACCGCATTATTGAATTGGGCATGATAAACTAATTGCCCGTTGTTGTACCAGCGTTTCAACCATTGCGGAACGCCATTCCTAAACAGCGCTTGACTGGTCATAATGTTATTAGTCCAATACGTTTGCAACCCATTAAATACCGCCCGACCCCCACGCGGCCTAACCGGCGCATAATTCTCCTCACTTATTAACTGCCCAGAGGAGTTGTATGTCCTTATCTGTACAATGTGCCACATGGGATCAGACCCGACTTGGCACTCCCGAATATCCTGCCGCTTGTCCCTTATCGGTACACTCCCCTGCCGACATTGTTGCCCTTGAGCCGGAACAGAACCCAAACCCAAAATAATATAAAACCCCAAACACAGCCCCAATAAACCCTTGCTCATGATCAATACCTCCTTAATTGCCTGTATTTATATTATAATATTTCCTTTGCATTGCCCATACCCCTAGACTTGTTTTACAAGAAAAAAGTCTATACTAAAAATAGAAACTTTTATAAAAGAAGGAAAAAGAGGAAGGGAGACGGGGGAAGCATGGGGAGTTTTGCGGGGGGACTTGAGGAGTTTATTGACTTGGTTTTTCGGGTGAACGGTCGTTATTTGGCTTCCTGTCATGGCTACGAGTTATTTTCGGCGTTGTCTCGGTTGGTGCCGCAGTTACACCAAGAGGGGAACCAAACGAGTGTGCTGACAATTGGGGGAGCCACAGATGGGACGGGACTGATTCTTTTGGATCGCAGTTCGGTACTGCGCCTGCGGATGCCAGTGGCGGACATTCCGATCTACTACGGTTTAGCGGGGAAAACCCTGTTGGTTGGGGAGCATAAGATTTCGCTAGGGGTTCCTGAAATTCACCAGATTGTCCCAGCGGCTCGTTTGAAGGCGCGCATCGTGGTTTTCCCAAACGCATTAGAGGAGGAGGCTTTCTTGGAAATTGCCCAAAGTCGGTTGCAACGGCGGGAAATTCTCGGAACGGTGCGGGTGGAGCGGGGGAGGGACGGGAAGCCCCTGCGGAAAATCATGTTCCTAAAATCGCAAAGAATCGTAGGATTCACAACTGTTGTGGAGAATTTATCGGCGGCAAATTCAATCTATCTCCAAACGTTAGGGATGGGGAAACGCCGCCACATGGGATGCGGTTTTTTTCTGCCTTATGTTTAATTTTCTCTTGGCTAAGGCTGTTTCTGGGCTAGACGTGGTTGCCCCTGTCTGCACCCTACCGGGGCATTCCCTGGTAGTTTTAGAATCAGCAATGTACATCACTTCCTTGCTCGAAAAAAATATAAAACAGCAATTTCTCCTGGACGAAGAACAGTGGCAATTCGTTAAAACAGTTATTTTACTCGCCGCTTTTTTGCATGATTGGGGCAAGGCAAATTCCTATTTTCAAGCCATGCTTTATTGCAAGTCAGGAATTGATAAAATTTTGCGTTGTAAGATTAAGAACCGTTATGGGGTTGAGCAGTTAATTCGCCATGAGTTTTTAAGCGCAATTATTGTACTCAAGGTTCTAGGAATTTACCAATGTTTAAGTGCTAAATACAGCGAAAAGCAGTTATGCTTTGCGCTCGCCGCCGTTATTGGGCATCATCTGCGAGCGGGGGTGAGAAAAACCCCTGGATTCGGGGGAATCACAGAGTTGGGTTTAGGCTTGAGCGTTGATCTCTTTTTGGGGCACCCCCACTTCCAAGAACTTTTGCAAATTGGGAAGAATTATTTAGGCTTAGAAGGTTTCCCAACCTTGCAGGATGTATCCTGGACTAGAAAGCAAATTGAAGAAGCATTGGATGAGCTTTTTGAAAAGCTCCAAGAAAGTCTCTCGGATATAACGTTCAGCGACCGGATTTGTTTAGCCTTGGTAAAGGCGGGGGTAATAGCGGCGGACTTGGCAGGGAGTGTGGGGGTGTCCGAGGACTGGTTGAGAAAGGTTTTACTCGAAACCTTGATCACGGAGAGCGATTTAGACCAATTGATTGCCCAGAAGTTGCAGGGTAAGCCTTTAAGGGATTTTCAGGTTCAGTTAGCGCAGAGTGAGGGGCGGGTGACTATTGCTAAGGCGGGGTGTGGGTTAGGGAAAACTGTAGCCGCCTACCTTTGGGCAAAGCGTTGGGCAAACCGCCGCCTTTTCTTCACCTACCCCACCACGGGGACAGCAACGCAGGGTTTTTTGGATTATGTGGCAGAAGTTCCTATCGAAAAAGCCTTAGTACATTCTCGTGCCCGCATTGACCGGGAAATGCTTCTAAACGGCGAAGCGGATGACCCCGCTCTCTACGCCCAGGAAGCTCTGCAAACCTGGAGCAAGAGGCTAATTATCTGCACGGCGGATCACGTTCTTGGAATTATTCAAAATCAACGGCGTTCCCTGTTTGGATGGGTTGCCTTCACCCAGGCGGCTTTCGTTTTTGATGAAATCCATGCCTACGATAAGCAACTTTTTGGGGCATTGTTGCAATTTCTCAAGGTATTCCGGGGTGCCCCTATCCTGCTCATGAGCGCATCCCTCACCCCCGCCCAGCTACAGGCAATCCAAGAGGTCTGTACGATTGAGAAAATCATCGGGGGACCGCAGGAGTTAGAAGGACTGAAACGATATAACTTGCTTTTGCCAGCCCCCAATACCCCAATTTGGGACAAGGTGAAGGAAGCCTTGAATAGAGGGGAAAAGGTGCTTTGGGTGGTTAATACGGTCAAAGACTGTGTGGAAATCTATAATCAAGCAAAGCAATGGTTGAACAGCAAAGTTCTGATTTACCATAGTCGTTATCGGTACAAAGACCGAATTGAAAAACATCAAAACGTGGTAGATGCGTTTCGTAGCTCTGGGGCGGTTTTTGCAGTTACAACGCAGGTCTGTGAAATGTCCTTAGATATTGATGCGGATTTATTGGTATCGGATATGTGCCCGGCGTATGCTTTGGTTCAGCGGTTGGGACGTTGTAATCGGTACATGACCCCCGGTGGCCAGCCTAAACTGGTGATTCTTTATCAAAGTAGAAATGGGCGAGTCTTGCCCTATAGCCAGGAGGAAATGCGAACGGGTCAGGAGTTGTTGCAAAAATTGCAAGAGCGGGTAGGTGGGGCGGTGGATGGAGCGATCATCATCTCCCAGACAGACCTGGCGGAAGCCTTAGCAGAATTGGGAACCGGGGGGGTATCGGGGGTGGATGGGGCTTGGCTGGATGGCTTGTGGAAGATGCACACCCAGCCCCTGCGAGAAGGAAACTCTATCGTGGTGGTGTTGGAAATGGATGTGGCGGGGGTGCAAGCGGAAGCCGCCCAGAAGCAACAGAAGTTGGGGGTCTCCTTCGGGCAAGGTTTGCATGAAGCGGCGACTGCCTCTTCTATCCCCTTGCCGGTTGTCCAGGGGTGCAGAACTTGGCAACGGCTGGGGGCGTTCCTGATTGCCCCCTCTTTCAAAGTTTCATACTGTTCAGAAACGGGAGCTATCGTACATGGAACACTTACTGTTTGATTTGGCGAGTCCACGCATGACCCTGCTCCATCGGGTGGGTTTAGCAGGGCTGTGGATGACCCTAAATCACCTGGAAACCCACCCCACTCGCCCGCAAGGTTTTCACTGGGATTTGGGGGAAACGGGGCTAAAGCTCTCTTGGCACGGCGACCTCTCCCCCCCCTTGGACTGGCTATTTAAGACCGCCTTCCAGGTAGAGGACGACATTATTGTATTTCCCGCTCGCCGCTTGAAAGAGCGCATTAGTAAAATCTTGCTCCATAATGCGCTCTTAAAGACGTTTTTACAACATACCGGTAGCCGAACCCTGGCAGGAAGTCAGGAAGAGTCGGAAGCCTTTTATGTAGATATAGATAAACCTCCTTTGATTTTGCCCTATAAGCGGGTAGCGGCTTACAAGTATCAGCACTTTGTAGAAATTTTATGGGATAAGCGGAAGCGCAGGTTGCACCCAACTATTAACCTGGTGGGCTGGATGTACCCAGGGGCGACCCAGCAACACGCCGCTGTGTCTGACTCTCACTTTGTAGAGCCGTGCGAATTGGCTTTCTTGTTGCCCTTTGCTTCTATCGCCGCCTCTTACTACTCCCTGTGCGAGGAAAATGGGGCTTGGGGCTATGCCGTTGTCTTGCAAGAACCTGACACCCTCCCGAATTTTTGCAAAAAGATGTGGACAGGCTGGTCTGTGGCTACCGTTTACGAACATTACACCGCATCCGTTGCCGACGCAGGGCTAAAATGCCTGCTGACCGCTACCACCGAACTCCAGGGCAGTTGCCAAATCTCTATATTCGCAAAAAAACCTTGGTCGAGTCAGCAGAGAAACCGCTGTCAAGTCCTGGAAATTTCCCTACCGGATTCTCTCCCAGTTCACTACAGGGATTCCGTCTTGGAAATCTATAACAATTGCCAAAACCTGTTCCCCAATCACCTGGTTTCTCCTAAGCCAAAAAAAGGGGGACAACCCCAATCTTTCATCTTCCCTAATTATCTAAAAGGTGTGATCTGTGATAATATAGTTAATGGCAGGGTGTGGTATCATGATTTTTGTCGAAAGTTAAGCAATCCAAGAAACTTCACCAATGCTAGATTTGAGGGCAGGAGATTAAGGCAAATGTTACAAGCAGAAAAAGGGATTGAGCAGATATTTGTCAGCGTCTGCCACGATGTATTGCGGCAGTTTTTTGGGCGATTGTATGCGGAGGCAAGAGAAAATGGGAATCATGTGGATTTTGGGGTAGAAGTTCAGCGGCTTTATGCCCAACTGAAGCGGGGCAAGAGCCTACGGGATTTTCGTAAGTTCTTGGTGGATTTTTGGCGGCGTGGACACTCCCCATTGTTAGAAAAGAATTGGCAGGAGCTTTGGGATTTGATTAATCAAGACTGGGAGCGGGCACGGGACTTGACTGTCCTCTCCTTCTGTAGCTACTCAAAGCGAGATGATGAAACTGGCAACGACAAAACTGACGAGCTAATCCCGGAAAATGTAGAGGATGATGTAGATAGGTAGAATATTTGCTAAAGTATAAGCAAGTGTATTAATTATATACAGGGGGGGTATGAATGGCTTGGCACTTATTTAGTATGAACGTTACAAATGTCGCTGTAGCGGCGAACAATCGTGGTGAGAATGAGGGGAATATCACCACATTGCAGAAGGTATTATGGGAGGGCGTTACACACACTTGTGTATCTGGGGAAGCGATACGGCGGGGTTTACGGCGGGTGTGGTCAGATAGTGGGAAGGTTTTGCGGGAGAATCAGGTTGGGCATGAAGCAAATTTTGATCCTGTGGAATTTTTGGATGATGATGTTTTGGGGTTCATGCAAGCGCAGGCGGCGAAAGCCGAGGATGAGGAGGATGGGAGCGGGGGGAAAAGGAAGCGACTAAAGGGGACGGTGACATCTCGGACGGGACCGCTGAATGTGAGCCGTGCAATTTCGCTAGAGCCTTACCACTGCGAAGTAAGTTTCAATTCTCGGAGTGGGGATAAGAATCGCACTTCGCTATATGGGACGGAATTTCACGCTACAGCCTATCAGTATGGGTGGGCACTTACGCCCAGGGCGTTGATGAAGCCGGAGCGGGTATCGGATGTAGTTTTAGGGTTTTTGGAGTTGAGGGATGTGGGTGGGAATCACGGGCGCTTTCTTTACGATTTTTCGCCCCAGAGCATCATTTACCGCTGGACCCAGGACTTCGCCCCCCGGTTTCTGTATTGCTATGAAAAAAGGGATCAGATTGTGAGTGCGAGCAAGATAAAGCAGTTGGTGGAGCGTAACGACCTTTCTGCACAAGAATTGTGGGTGGGTGGGGACATTGCGGACAGCCCAATTGGAAAATTTCTTCAATCCAAGGGTGCTCAAGTTTATCCCGGCATCAAGGAGGTCAGCAAAATGTTGTTGACCAAAATCATGAGCGATTTAGAGATAGGATAATGCTTTGGCTGGAAGTTACCGCCCCGATTTGTAGCTTCCGGGTGCCTTGGGCGAGAGAATATGCGGAGAGCTACCCGGTGCCGCCTCCCTCGACCGTATTTGGAATGCTCCTATCGCTGGTGGGAGAGTGGAACCGCACCCAGTATATTGGCGTGGAACTGGCACTGGCATTCGCAGAAATCCCCGCTCAGTCCCGCTTGCTCCGAAAAATTTTCCGATATAAGAGCAAGAACCTGAAAGCCCCATGTAACTCCCGCCCCGACTACAAGGTGGTGGTCACGGGGGTTCATTTTTGGGTAGGCATCAAGGGCAAACTCTCTAGCACCATCGCCAACGCTTTTGCTGACCCCAGTACCGTGAACCGTGCCAATGGGCTTAGCCTGGGCGAAAATCAAGACTTGATTGACAGCATTTCAATCGCTACAGAACCGCCCCAAAACGCCATCTGGCTGGTCAAGAGCAATTCGGGAAGCCTGTGCCTCTCCTATTGGGCAGACTACACAGGCAAACATTCTCGATTCCAACACTATTCCCTCATCAAAAATACCTCAGTCCCAGAACCAGAACGAATCTTTACTAAAATTCACACCGATTGAACGCTGAGTTAAAAAACCCTAAAAGGATCAATGGGAATTGTAGAGCTTGTCAACTGTGAAATGTTGATTGATGGCATTGAGTGCAAAACCCTAAGAGGATCAATGGAAATTGTAGCCCATACCCCAAGGTCAGACCAGCCCTAAATCCCCCCGTGTGCAAAACCCCTAAGAGGATCAATGGAAATTGTAGTCCACCACCCGCCCGTTATTAGTTAACTGCAACAGCGTGCAAAACCCCTAAGAGGATCAATGGGAATTGTAGGGTCTTTTTCTAGGTTAGAGAATCAACCCGGAAAAGTGTGCAAAACCCCTAAGAGGATCAATGGAAATTGTAGTCTTATCCTTTCTCTCAAAGTTAATTCCCCCCTAAAGTGCAAAACCCCTAAGAGGATCAACGGGAATTGTAGGGTGCAGGGGGGGGAACGACCCTTGCCGCAATCGCAAAGTGCAAAACCCCTAAGAGGATCAATGGGAATTGTAGATTTTTATCCCCGGAACAACAGCTTGATTTTCGCTCCTAGTGCAAAACCCCTAAGAGGATCAATGGGAATTGTAGTTGAAGGGCGAAACATAAGGGCGACAGGAGCGAATCGTGCAAAACCCCTAAGAGGATCAATGGAAATTGTAGTTCTTGATTTTTTGCACTTCTAATTCGGCTAATTTCTTGTGCAAAACCCCTAAGAGGATCAATGGGAATTGTAGCGGCATAAAGGTTGCGGAATATTCCGGTGAATCATCGTGCAAAACCCCTAAGAGGATCAATGGGAATTGTAGGTAATGTGACCCGGCAAATAGCGGTTTTTAAGAAAGTGCAAAACCCCTAAGAGGATCAATGGGAATTGTAGAGGGTCTTGGATAATCCCAGAACAAGCCGAGGAGAGTGCAAAACCCCTAAGAGGATCAATGGGAATTGTAGTCCCCGACTAAAATCGAACTCCGAAACTAACGCAACCTGTGCAAAACCCCTAAGAGGATCAATGGGAATTGTAGTCTTGGGGGGTGGGGTTTGCGCCAGAGGGGGGATTGTGCAAAACCCCTAAGAGGATCAATGGGAATTGTAGGGCGGGGCTGGGAGCGCAAAGGCTGAGGACAACCCCGGCGTGCTTTTCATGCACCCCCATCAAAAACCTAGTACCCCCAGGTTCTTGATGCCCTCGTACTTACTATTACGCCCCTAATCACCCACCAGCAGGCTTTTCAAGGCTTTTCAAGCATCTAAACTGGCTTTCATCCCCCGGGTGCCCCACAGTACCGCACTCTTGAAATTCGGTGGGTACTGCAATTCATATCACCCTAGAGTTACCTGAAACTCATTATACCAATCGCTAGAACAAAGCATCCTCAATCTGCTCATCAGTAAACACCTTATCGCTTTGGGTAGGGCCTCACAATCACGACCCCACGAAACCGAATCCATCAAAGCTCCTCGCACAGTCCATCACTAATCTCTTCGTACAGTCCATCATCAATCTTTAGCAAATAGCTTGAATTGCTAACCCCCCCTGGGCTGGTTTGGCTATAAAACCCCGCAAACGGCTAGGGGACGGAGTTGTGGGTGGCACCCAGCCCCCCCGCTCAATGAGATGCTAAGATGATGCAGGAAAACCTGAAGCTATAAAACCCAGAAGCGATTTGACTATGGAAAAAAAAATTTTCCCCCTTAAAGAACTTTTCGCAGGCGTGAAAGAAATTCTCAAGGTGGGGGGACAGGTCGTTACGGAAACCAAAAACCTCATTACTCAATTCAGCCAGGTGGGGAATGTTAAGGCTACTCCCCCTGCTCAGAATATGCAAGGCGTTAGAGAGGAGTTGAATAGCATTGCAAGCGACATGGAGCAGAACAGGCAAATAAGGTTGGCAACAATAATAACAGGACTCAGAGAAACACCCCCGGAAAAACGCACAGCTAAATTGCCCGAAATTCTTAATGACCCCCGCAATCAGGCAATCCGCAAACCCCTAATTGGCGCATTAATTAAAGACCCTGAACTCCGCACCCAAACCCTCAAATACTTGAATACAAACATCCCCAATCGAAATTGGGCTTTGCAACAGTTGCAATATCTTCAAAATATGCAACAAATTCAAGAAATGAGAGACTTCCAACTAGTAAAACCACAAACACAGCAGAAAAGTACGAAAGTTCCAGATTGCAGTTTTGAACGATAAAAAAGGGAGACCCGCAATGCTTATTCTCCATGAAACTGAGTTGCAAGGACAATCCGGCAATCACGCCTTCATTCTAGGACGCTTATGTGAACTATGGCGAAAATACAAGTACACCATAGCTAACTATGATCTCGCAATCCAAGAATGCCGAAATCAATTGGATGTAGATAATAATACCCTATGCTTTGTCGTGAAGGGAGCAACCACAATCTCTATCTGGCGTGTATCTACTCAAAAAGAAATACCAGAAATCGAGCCACAGCCAGAAACTAGTCACCCGCCCCTGTAACCTAATTATTTGATTCAGTTGATTGTATCGCTAGCAATAGCCGTGTTATGGCTAGGTAGGTATGGCTACGCCACGCAAGCTATAAGGTTCTCACCTCAAAAATTCATGGCTACGCCCTGCGACCCATATCATGTCATCCTTTGCGTGTTTAGCTATAGCATTTTATTATTCCCAGTAGCATCACTGCACATCATGCCATTTTTTCTTTGTCTCTGCATCGGGGTCAATCCCTAACCCCCCTGCAATTCCCGAAACTCGTTTTTAGGGTTGGTGAATTAGTATTCAATGCTTCGGATGTAATACTTTTGTAATTCTTCGATATTTTTTGCACCGAGTTGGAGTTCGTTGAATACTTTTTTCCATTCCGCTTCGGTTATCAGGGTAAATCTTTGTTTTTCTGCGTTTGATAAATCTATTATTCGTCTTTCTGTACAAATTATTTTTTCCTCAAATTCTAAGGTTTTCCAGTTGATATAGTATTCAATTCCAAAGTAGCAACAGAGTTGTAAGTATTTGGGTATGTACGCCCGATTGTGGTACTTCCCAGCGTTTGGATCGGTGTTGTATATATTAATTATTGCACTGAAAATAGTTGCACGACTATCCCTTGAGTCCATGAAATCCTTTAGACGTGGTATTTGACCTGTACCCTTTGGTTTGTACTCATCAATTTCGTAGATTTTGGGTTTCTTCTTTGGCTTGTATGGATATTTTTCTTCCTTATTCGCTAAAGGACAATCCTCGCTATTCGGATTCTTAGCATCCTGTTGATTGTTATCACTCTTGTTCATCTTGCTGTCACTCCTAAGAATATAGGCAATATGCTGAACACTTTTATTTTATATAATTTGCGCTTTTATTGTGATGGGGTGGCTGGGGGCAAGCCTATTTCCGTATTGGCAAACCAGAAACCAACACCGGCGTAGTTACCCCTATTTATAAATTAAAGGATACAAAAAGCCTTGATTATTCTAAAACCTCAGCTTGATTGACCTACGGCAAGCCGAGTTCAACTGTATTCCATAACTACTTAAAAAAGTGTATCAAAAAAATTGGGGCTTTAAGCCCCCCTAAATACTGTTTATCCAACAAATCCACAGAAAAAAAATCACTAAAGGCCTAGAAATTACCAACACCCAAGGGTGTTCAAAGAAAGATTTTTCAACCGTTAGACTATCGGGTTAGGTTGATTACCCTCACCCCTGCTCTTACTATAGCACAAGTTGTCTTGTGTATGACTAATTGGGGAATAAACGCTGGTGGAGTTTCTCTAACACTCGCTCATGCTTTGGAGCCACTGGGGGGTTGGAATAGAGTACCGTCAGCATTACAATTGGCGGAAAAATTGCGGTAACCAACAGCATCCCCAGCACTAGGTTCACCTTTCTTTCAACCCCCACCTGCCCCCGCCGACCCTGGTGGAGCGTGGCTAAATAGTCGGAAAATTGCTGAATCAGCACGTTGTTATTATCAATTACTTCTCTAAGAGGCTCTTGGACGGTTTTCATGCGCTTGGCAATACTCTCGTTAGCCTGGAATAAGTAGTCGTTAAGGCTTTGGTTTTGGGCTTTAATTGCCTCTTCCAAAATGTCCCGCAGTTGGTTCTGGTCTATCAAACTCTCAATTTTGGACTTGGCACTCTCCAGGTAAAAACGAATTTCCGCCACTGGCTTCCGCAGATCAGAAATTACCTGGGAAATTTCCGTCCACTTTTGACTGTCCCGAACCAACTCCCCCAGCTTGTTCTCCCGATCCAACAAAGCAATCGCCTGCCCCTCTAATAGCGTCTTTAGGGTCTGTAAGTCCGCTTGAAACTCTTTTAATTCCTTCTCTGATAAACCATTTAAACTATTCATACTCTATCTCTTCCCCCCGCTCTGCTTCTCTCTGATTCTGTGCAAATTCTAGGAACCTCTTGAGTGATTCGAGAATCAGCTTTATCGTTTCACTCAGAAAAACCCCTGGACTGAGGCTGAGTTCCCCATTGCTCTGCTGAAGTGACCCAGAACTGGCTTGGTTGCCAAGTTGACTCATGCCTGTTATGTTATTCCGGTCTGCCGGAGTGGTGTACGGTGTTTCCGTGTATCCCCCATCGGGAGTAAAATTGGCAACCGCTTTCCCCTTGTGGCTTACCGCCAAAACCCCATTTTCCCCCTTTTCTATATCATAATCCCCTAAATCTATTCCCCCCTTGTTCTCATAAAGCCAATTTAACCCTTGATACTTCTCTTGGTTTTGCTTCCTTAATCTCTCCTGCAATTGCTCATCTAGGTTTCCAAATGGTTTCTGTTTCGGAGTAACTATATTGCTCATATTCCCTGCTAAAGCTCTGGTAAACGGTGTATTTCCCCAAAAAATTGGTCTTAGCAATAGTAAGCAATCCATCTTTATTATCATACCACTGGAACTCCAGAGGAGACACCAGGGGGGCAAATTGAACCGCTAAGGGCAGTGGAATCGCCTGGGTGGTGGGCTGGAGGGGCATCGGACGGGACAGGATAAACCCCGGATATTCTAGTGCCGCTCGCTCCTTGGCATACCGGGCTTCGGTCCTCTCCCCTAGAGCCAACGCACGTTGCAAACCCGCTGAGCCAAACCGCTCAATCCACTCATCCTTCTCCCGCACATACTCAGCCCGTAGCCGCTCCTTCACCCGCCCCGCTAACGCCTGTAACTGGTTATCCCCAAATTTAATGATTAACGGCTCGTGCTGAATAAAAAAATACATATCCGGCTCCAAATTCACACCCCGCAACTGCTGATGGGCAAGCTGATGATATATCCAGACCAGGCGGGTTTCCAGATCAAAAAGCCACTCGTGATACACTTCCCTGAGCATTTGTATCCGTTCCCTGGGCGTACAGGGAACTTTGGCAGGCGCAGAAACAGGCACCCGGTCGCTCTCATACCCCGCCCATAACCATACCGCCCCCCGTAACTCCCCAGCCCGCCGCAACTCCTCCACCGTCAGCGTCACCCCACCATCCCCCCAAAATAAGGTTAATCCCGAAAAATACTTCGGCTCCCGCAAAACCGCCCTCACCTCTGGTAAAAAAATACTCGGACGCTCCGGCTCCTGCGGCGGCGGCTCCACCCCCTGCCAATACTTGATCCTCAGCACGTTCAGCCGCCACCCTAAACTTAAGTCGTACTCCCCAGTGTCTAGGAAAACCCCGTGAATCTCTACCTCCCGCCCGCTGAGTAACTCCACCCATAACCGCAACTGGACCCCCACCGGCGGCCTCACTGATACCGATTCCCAATGACTATTCACTTCTTTTACAAAAGAAAGACACCTTTTATTATAACAAAAAATTATAAAACGTATGGTAAAATTAGTGAAGTTTGTGAAGGGTAGAGGTATGAGGAAGGCTGGGTTAGCGAGCAGTTATTGGGGAGCGTCGTTGCAGAGGCGAGCGGCGATGCGGAAGGCATTAAGGCAGATGCGGGAGCGGCGAGTAAACGAGGTAAGTTTGTACATTGGGGTTAACCCGCTTGAAGCGGCTTTACGGGTGGGAGAGGCGGTCGCATCTAGGTCGGAGAATGGGGATGGGACGCTAGAGGATTTACTGGAGCGGCAGAGGCGGTTACGCCAGCGGTTAGCCGCTTTGCAAAGTCTGGCAATGCAGGAGCGAGAGTTACAGAAATTCACAAGCAACGAGCGGCTGTATTTGCCTGATATGCAACGGGGCACCTTTGTCTGTGGCGCACCGGGAAGTGGGAAAACCTTTAGCGTCATTGACCCCTTGTTGCGCTCTGCTATTGAGCAGGGGTTCCCCACCGTCCTATACGACTTCAAGTACCCAGGGCAGGCGGCAATCTTGGCTCCCTATGCGGCAATGTTGGGCTATGAGGTCTATATTTTTGCCCCTGGCTTTGATGAATCCGAGTCGGTCAATATCTTGGACTTTCTCAAAAATCCGATAGATGCAGAAATGTCCGGGCAAATCGCATCCGTAATGAACAAAAATTTTAACCTGGGCGGCAAGGACGATGATCCCTTCTTCTCTAATGCGGCGACCCAACTTATTCAAGCCATATTCATGCTCGCTAAGTCAACCCCCAATCCTGACCTGATTACCTGCCAAGCATTGCTAAGCCTATCGGAACTGGTAAAGCGACTGGAACTATGGCAGATACAGGATGAGCATCAGGACAGAGAGCGGCTACGGGCAAAAAAACCAGACTGGGAGCATTACACCATCAGTAAATACCAAAAAGATTGGATCATGGCTAATTTCGGGCAAATCGTCTCCGTCGGTAAATCGGAAAAAACTCTATCCTCAATTATTGGTGTAGCAAATAATAACCTAACCCGCTTCATGAAGCCCAATATCGCTCGCCATTTCACCGGGCAAAGCACTCTTGACTTCTGGCTTGAAGGCAGAAAACTCCTCATCATGGGGCTGGATCGGGTCAGGCGGGAAACCATCGGTCCCCTAGTCGCCACCGCTCTGCACATGATCATCAGCTATAACCTGACCTTGAAAAAACGGCAAGACCCCCTGATTGTTGCTATTGACGAATTGCCCACCCTGTACCTCCCCAATATCCAAAATTGGTTGAACGAAAACCGCTCCGATGGCTTCTGCGGAATTATCGGACTACAAAACATGAACCAGTTGGAAAAAGTTTATGGTAAAGAAATGAGCCGAGCAATCATGACAGGCTGTACCACAAAGGCGCTGTTTAACCCAGGGGAACCCGAAAGTGCCGAATTTTTTAGCAAAATACTTGGGGAAGAAGAAATCATCTACAAATCCAAATCCCGTTCTACCGGCGGCAAGGGTGGGGGCAGTACAAGTACCAGTGACCAAGATAGAACCAGAAAATTGTTTGAACCATCCCAGTTTCTAAAAATGCCAGCCGGTACTTGCGTCCTTATCTCCCCAGGCTTTGTAAAAAAACAAAAGGGTCGAGAGGAAGCTAACATCCCCATCCTCCAATCTATCAAAATTAGCCAAGCTGAAATTAAACTCCAAAAACACTTGGAGTCCCAATGGCAAGACTTCTTGATTCGCTATTGCCAGAAACGACAACGGTTGGTGCCTGAATCCCTCTTGCCCCAGGTGCAAAAACAATTACAAACACGGCTAGACCAAATATTCCAGAGCAAAAAAGCCATCGTCAAAATCCTGGATTGGCAAAACGAAAAACCCCTACCACCCCTCATCGCCCTCTCTAAAGAGTTCATCCATCTCGACCAAACAATACTCCTGTCCCACCTGGAAAATAAAATCTTGACCCTCTATGGGCAAGAAAAAAAAGAATTTGTCTCCAAAACTCTCGAAAAAGTTGGTCAACTTTTGCCCAAAAAGACAAGAGACTTCAGCTTTGATCTATCGGACCGTCTCGACTTTGCAGAGGCTCTCCTCCCTGCTCCCCCACCACCACCCCGTCCCTAGACTGCAATCGCTTCACCTCCGGGTGAGAAAGCACCTCTGGATGTTCCTTGAGATACGCAATTAAATCCTTTGGATGCTCCTTCAGATATGCAATTAAATCCTTATCCCATCGCTTATGACTCCGAACAGCTTTCCCCACCCAATACTCGTAAGCCTCTCTCGCTAACTGTTGCTGTGCATCCGGATCGTCCTCAATCCCTAACGCCTGAAATACCGTCAACAGCCGCCGATACGCTCTGGGACTATTCCGATCCGCACTCGTTAATCGCCTCGGCGCATACGCCCGCCGCCGCCCCCCCACATCCTCGCTCTCAATCCCCCCCATAAATCAAAATACAACAATACTGCAATAACTAATTATAACATAACCCCCCCCTTTTTTATTACTATAAATGTTTTAGTAAAAAGGATAGGGATGGAATAGGATGGTATCATGGGTAGAGGAAAAATGGGATGGACTATGAAATGCTATTGGTATATTTCGCACGAAGAAGTCCTAACCACTACAAGCCTCACGGATGAAGAAGCAGTAGTGGCGTGGGAAGAATGTCTGCAATTGACGGACGGGGCGGTCTTGTTAGTCCCCTGTCCGTCCCCAGAAGATTGTGTACACTGCGCTCATATTGGAAATCCTGACCCCACCTACCCCTAATTTGACTCCTCACCCCCCGTTGTAACAATCCAACTCAGGGGGATCGGGGGCTGCCCCGGCGCAGATAACCAATAGGTCTCCAACTCCCCTCGATCAAGCCGCCACAAATCCTCCCAGAACAGCGGAAATTCCCCCGCAGGCATGAACCGGATGCGATACAACCGCCGGTCAACCCACACATGACCACGCACCCCCCGCTTGCCCTCTCGCTCCTGATAAAGCTCATAGACTAGCGGCAAACCCTCTCCCCCTCTCGCCCTAACCCCTGGCATAACGCCCCCATCCCCAAAGACAAATACCCCATCGGGAACCGCCTCACTCCATTCCCCACGTAACCGGGGTAATACCGGCGGCGGCGCAGACGGCGCAGAAGCTACATACCTCGGATAACCACCACCCCCGTACACCATTAAAACGCCAAACTCCTCAATCCCTAACCCCCTGATCCGACTCGCCCCACCCCCAGCCTCATGTAACCCGTGCCAATCTGAAATCGAAAAATGCCTGACTAAATACGCTCGCACCTCATCCCGATACCCCCCACGCTCCGTCTCTAAAAATCTCACAAATTTATCTATATTAAAATACCCCCGACCCGTCGGCTTCGGATCAATGCCATACAAAATTCGCCCCACCTTCCGGTTGTAGCTCGCCGCATCAAAACTCATCCGACTGTTCCGATTCCGACTCCAAGGATTAAAATAATACGTGTTGAACTGCGCCCAACCACGCATCATCC
>Ga0272446_1003075_pt1 | contig 21661 bp, 22 predicted proteins | sample YNPCB0061_FD_194587 | JGI IMG/M metagenome (GOLD analysis project Ga0272446, IMG submission 194587) | Hot spring microbial mat communities from Yellowstone National Park, WY, United States - YNP-CB-006-1 | ecosystem: Environmental > Aquatic > Thermal springs > Hot (42-90C) > Sediment | place... | reverse complement strand
ACTTACGAACTTGTGATTGAGGAGCCAGCCAGCCATGAATAACCAGCCCCTACAGCGATTGCGGGTATCTGATGGTATGTTGATCAATAGCGATCGCTGGCAGTTGGCGCATAACTACCACAGCCACAGGCAAAACCTGCTCTATCAGTCGCTATTTCAGGCGGGGATCGTCACAGGTTTGGCGGTAGCGCCGATCGCCCCACCTCAGAATGTACCTGCTAAATATCGCGATGGGCGCTGGTTGCTGATTCATCCTGGTATTGCCATCGATGCAGGCGGTAATTTTATCATTGTGCCTGAGCCGATGGAGTTTCGCCTTGCTTCCCAGCCCATCGCGGGCGACCAGATTACTGTATATTTGGTGCTCAGTTTTGTCGATCCTGCTACCTTGCGGGGCAATGGCAGTGATATTCTCACCGAGACCTTTCGCATCAACGAAAAATCCAGCCCCCCTAGCGAACTAGAGATCGAACTTTGCCGCCTTACCCTCGCATCGGGAACGATTACGGTCTCAGCTCCACCCTCAGTTTTTCAGCCGCAAATCAACCAACTGGACTTGCGCTGGCGACCCTCTGCTAGTCTGCGTCCCACCTTTGGAGTGAAGGTAGGTACAGCACAGACAGAACTGTGGCAGGGACTGGTGCGTGCTATGCCGTGCCTTGCCCCCCGACTGCATATTCAGGTGCAAGCCCTCTCTGATACGCCTAACCTCGATGACTGCGATTTGATCTTTTTGCCTGATGCCACCTTCCGCACTGTTGCGGAGGAGGAGATTGATGCCTACCAAGCATACCTCAGTCAGGGTGGGGTGGTGCTGGTGCAGGTGGCGTTACGGGGCACGAGGTTAGGGGAGATGATCGCTGTGGCACAGGAGCTAGAGTCGGCGGCGCAGAGGTTAGGGCGTGCTGTAGAGGTGTCCACAGTGGTGCAGGACATCGAGACAGAGCTGGCGGCAGTGCAATCATCTATGCAGGAGGCGATCGCCCAGTGTTTGGGTACTTATAGCGAGCTTGCCCATCGTCTAGGGGTTACCCTCCAGCCTTTTCGGGAACTGCCTGCGGATCACCCCCTGCGATCGCAACCCTTTTTGTTTAGCGCTTTGCCCGTCATTGCTGGCTATCCCCTGCAAATCTGGGTAGGGGGTGGTTTGATCTTAGCGATCGGCGATCTGGCTGACACTTGGGCACTGATCCCCCCCGTGGAACTGCCGCGGGACACCCTGAGAGCCGCCCATGAAATCAGCATCAATCTGCTTACCTTTGCCCAAATGCACCACCAACTGCACCAGATGATGCGCACTACACCAGTAGAAGCGGTTGTGCCTAGCCAACGGCAGATTACCTAATCCCTTGCCCCGCAATCCCCTAATTCAACCAGTGAACCCTATGGCATCCATCAGACAAGTAATTCCTGCGGTACTCAGCATCCAACTCACCCTCGCTGTGGGGGTTACGGGGCTATTTTCCTTTTGGAATGGTCAGCGCGCCGTGTTTAAGCTGGCAGGACAACAGGTGCGAGAAATTACCAAACGCATCGAGCAACATGTGGAGGCTTATCTGCAAATCCCCAAGCTGGTCGGCGACTCCATTAGTTTAGGCATACAGACAGGACAGGTAGATGCCGACAATCAAGCCGAGCTAGAACCCTACCTCTGGAGCAAGATGCAAGGATTTGTGATTGATACCCACATCTATTACGGCAATGAAAATGGCGACTTTTTGGGTATTGATCGGGAAGACCCCAAAGATGTAGTGGCACGGGTCAAGCCGCCTGATAGTCCCAATGTGCGCCTCATCTATCGTCTTACGCCCGATGGACAAAGGATTCTTCCTGCACGGGAAACTCAGGTCTATGATCCGCGCAATCGGGCTTGGTATAAGGAGGCTAAAGCCAAAAAGCAACCACTGTGGAGTCCAGTGTTTGTGTCAGCGGATCGCAAATGGCTATCCACTGCCTATACTGTGCCGATCTTTCGCCGTGACAACCCCAGTATATTTCGCGGTGCCGTGGGGGTGAATGTCACCTTGACTCAGATCAGCGATTTTCTGCGTCAGCAAACCCAAGGCAGACCAATTCAGGCTTTCATTATCGATCGGGCGGGGAACTTAGTGGCGACTTCCACCAACGAACAGCCCTTTATCTTAGGCGATGGCGATCCCCAGCGACTTGCCGCTAAGGATAGCACCGATCCTGTCCTGCGTAGTGTGGCGCAAACCGTCAATGACAAACTAGGCGGGTTTGACCAAGTATTGCCAGATAGGGAAGCCAACCAGTTCCCAATTGTGGTTGCAGGACAGCCGTTTTTGTCCAGTGTCATCCCGATGGGGGGAACAAAAGGACTGCAATGGCTGATTGTGGTCACCCTGCCTGAGTCGGCATTTATGGGGGAAATTGATGCCAACAACCGCACCACCCTTGCTATTATCCTCACCACTTTGGTACTTAACATCTTTATCGGATTATTGGTGGCGCGCTGGCTTCTGCGCCCTGTAGATAAATTAAACCAAGCCGCTGAATCCATAGAGGCAGGGGAATTTGATGAGACGGTATTAGAAGATTTGACCCACCGCCAAGACGAAATGGGGCAAATGGCACGGGTGTTTCAGCGCATGGGCAGTACGGTCGCCGCCCGTGAACAGGACTGGAAACAGCGCATGACCCTATTGCAAGCGGAAACTGATAAGGCAAAGCAAGCCGCCGCCGCCGCCAAGTTGGGTCAAGGCATTGATATTCAGGGGCTGTTACATCGGGCTAAACAACTGCGCAGTCAAGGGACGCAGGACAGTTATGGCAATGGACAGGTGAATTTGCGCCAGATCAGCTATCTCAAGGGACTAGATCAAGCCGAGCTGGAGCGGCTAAAGAGTCTGGGACAACAGCGCATGATCAGAGCAGGACAACTAGCCTGTCGGGAAGATGAGCAGGGGGAAGAGTTTTTTATTGTGCTGTCTGGGGAGGTGGCAGTGTTGGTGCGCGGGCGGGAGGTAAACCGTCTGCATCAGGGGGATTACTTTGGCGAGGTTGCGCTACTGCTGAATATGCCCCGCATTGCCTCGGTACAGGCAATCACTGATACCCAACTGTTAGTTTTGAGCCGCAAAGGTTTGCAGGTGCTACTCCAAGAGTGTCCTGAACTCAGCGATCGCCTGTTTTTGAGTCTGAGCGATCGCCGTGCCGAACTGCAACACCGCCAGCAACTGCTCGAGCAGGTGGGTGTAGCTACCAGTGGCGGCTACCTCAACTGGGTGCAACAACGACTCCAGTCATTACGCCAGATGTTTCCCGCCCGTGCCAAGTAGGAGGATAGAGCAATGGAAGCGATCTCCATGTTGATCTCGCACAAAGACATCACCTACAAACCGGGGGGCAGTCCCGCCCAATTCAAGGTAACTGTGGTGAACCAGAGCGATCGCTTTGCCAGCTTTCAGCTAGACATCACCCCCGCAGGCGTACAGCAAAGCCAAGATCGCCTGTGGTACAGCATTTCCCCCGAGGTAAGTACCAAAAACCCCCCCGGCGATGCGGTAGAATTCACCGTAACCATTCTGGACACCCCGATTATGGGCTTTGTGGGGTTGGTCAATCTGACTGTCAGGACTTTTTCGCTAGAACTGCGGGACGAAGTGCGCCAAGTGATTCGCCTTCAACTCCAAGAGGGGATAGGGCAATCCCGCATTCAACTGGAACTGCCCTTTCAACGCCTCCAAGTCGCCCCCATCGACATTGTAGAAATGCCTGTTTTAGTCCGCAACCCCAGCCAACAAGCCACCAATGTCACCCTAGTGTGTACGGGAATTCCTGATAACTGGCTAATTGAGGGAGCTACACGGCAATTTCAGGTCAAAGCGGGTGGGCAGTTTTCTACGGCTTTCTTGTGTCAGCCGCCCTTCAGCCCCGAAGCCATCAGCAAAGTGTATGCCATCACCATCACCGCCCAGCACACCAATGGACCATCAGCCACTGCCTCTGCTGGGCTGGAGATTCTGCCGCGCGGCAGTCTTGCCTTCGATTGCCAGCCCAAAGTGCAGACAGTGCCCGCCAAATTTAGCTGGCGCTTCTGGCAAAATAGCCCCGCCGTCTATGAGTTACTGCTGAATAATGCCAGCAACCTCGAGCAGACGGTGAGTATAGATATTCTCAACGCAGATGAAGAGGAATACACCAGCGAGCTGGTGCCCAATGAGGCTAAGCTATTGCCGCTAGAACAGCAAACCCTCTCCCTGCGGATCAGCAAGAGTCGTCCCCTGTTGGGCGGGGAGCAGAAGTTGGAGTTTCAGGTCAAATCCCTGTGGCAAGATCGCCGCCTCGAAGCCCGTAACCCGATTCAGACCATCGAACTGCGACTCAAACCGATTATCCCCAGTTGGGCGTTTATCGTCCTGTTGGCGATTATTTTGGCGATTTTGTGGTATTTCTCCTGGCTCAATCCTGAAAATCCCTTTATCGCGCATCGTGCCGCTGTCACCTCCGTACAGTTAGATGGTCTATCCTATACAGTCCTGAGCAGTTCTAACGATCAAACTGTCCGTCAATGGCGCACCGTAGGTTTTTTCTATCCCGTCTTTAACCGTGATATGGGCGTGGTGGCCCAGGGGCAGAAAGCAATGCGGGTGGTGCGGTTTCGCCCTGTAAACAATGATATGGCGGCGATCGGGTTGGAAAATGGGGAAATTCAGCTTTGGGATTTGCTACAAGAAAAACCAGACAAACCCCTGATCACCTATTCTGTTCAGCGAGACGATCGCGTGTTTGGGCTGGCTTTTACCCTAGATTCGCGGTTTTTGTTCAGCAGTCATGGCAGTGGGCAAATCCTGCGCTGGTCAGTGGATCGCCATCTGCTCCAACAAGGTACTGATAAATTGCAACAGCCCCTGCAAGCCCAAAAGCTAGACTTTGCCATCTTTGATTCTGTCTTGGTGGGTGACAGTGACAAAATTCTGGCGATCGCTGGGCGCTTCAACAATCTAGTGCTGTGGGATTGGGAGCAAAACACGCTTCGCCCCGTAACCTATCCCGCAATCGGCGGACAGGATGACTATATTCAGAGCATGGATGTAGCCGAATTTCGCCGCAACCTGTTGGTTACAGCCGATACCCAAGGCTTCATCACCGTTTGGGATATGACCAGCTGTCTCAAGGACAGCAGTCAGACCTGTGCTATCGTAGATCGGTGGGGCGATGGTCATCAAGGCAAACCAGTCAGATCGGTGAGCATTGACCCCAACGGTTGCTACCTAGTCAGCGGTGGCGACGATGGCAGGCTAATGTTTTGGGGATTGACGGCGGTGGGGCGCAGAGCAGGAGAATTTGCCAACGGTAAACCCTTGGCTGTGGTTAACGCCAATGTAACTGCGGTGGATGTGCGGGTACAACACAACCAAGTAATCGCCGTAGCTGGCGACAGCACAGGACGAGTGCGGGGCTATCGTCAAGACCGACTGCCAACGCTGGGGTGCGATCGCTAATCAAGCCATGCCAGACATTCAACAAATCAGCCTTTTTGATCTGCCTCCCCCCGCCAACGCGGCTGTGACTCATCCAGCAGTAGCCCCACCCCATCAGGAAACTGCCCAGACTATCACTTTCGCCGATCTCGACCAACTGGCAGACCATGCCCGCCAGTGCCAAAAATGCCCCCTTGCCCACACCCGCACTCAAGTGGTAATTGAGCGGGGCAATCGTCGAGCACAGATTATGATCATCGGTGAAGGTCCAGGGCAAACCGAAGACGAGACAGGCTTACCGTTTGTGGGTAAAGCGGGACAGCTCCTCGACAAAATTTTGGCTTCAGTCCAGCTCAGCGAAAACGAGGTTTACATTTGTAATGTGATCAAGTGCCGACCGCCGCAAAACCGTGACCCACTGCCTGAGGAAATTTCCGCCTGCAACCCCTACTTGCTGGAGCAAATCCGCCTGGTCAATCCTAAAATTGTACTGTTGACTGGGAAATACGCCATGCTTACCCTCTTGGGCATCAAGCAAGGCATTACCAAAGTGCGGGGGCAGTGGTACGAAAGAGACGGACGGCTATTTATGCCCATCTTTCACCCAGCCTATTTATTGCGCAATCCGAGTCGAGAAAAAGGCTCCCCAAAATGGCTGATGTGGCAGGACATCCAAGCAGTCAAAGCTAAGTATTTAGAGCTACAATGCCAATAGCTTGCTTAATCGCAGTAGTTACCGCCGCTACCGCCATAGTGCCATCAATGTGGGCAATGCGATCGCCATAAAATTCCAGCAAGGGCAGAGTCTTGGCGTGATACTCTTCCAGACGCTTGTGGATTACCTCCTCCGTGTCATCTGCCCGATTTTGCTCCATCGCCCGTTGTTTGAGGCGCTGTAATAAAATCTGCGTCGGTACGGTCAAGTTAATAATGCGATCGCACCGTTGGTTAAGGTTTTTCAGCAAAGTTTCCAGAGCCTCAGCTTGGGGAATGGTACGGGGGAAGCCGTCCAAAATCCAGCCCGTTTGAGCATCAGACTGTCCCAGTCGTTCCGCCATCACCGCAACCACCAGTTCATCAGGCACTAAAATACCCGCATCACTGTAGGCTTTTACCTGCTTACCCAAGTCTGTCCCTGCTTTGATCGCAGAGCGGAAAATATCTCCCGGTGCCAAACGGGGAATACCCAGTTCTTGGGCTAGTAAGTCTCCTTGTGTGCCTTTTCCCGAACCAGGCGCACCCATCAAAATCAATCTGGTCATGGCTATTTGTCTCTTATTGTTTCACCATGCCTTCATAACGCTGGGAGATCACATAGGTTTGGATTTGCCGTGCCGTCTCGATCGCCACACCCACCAGAATCAGCAATGAAGTAGCGCCAATACCGCTGAAGGTCTGCACCCCCGTCGCCCGCTCCACCACTGTAGGCACGATCGCCACCACGCCCAAAAAGATCGCTCCCAACAAAGTCAAGCGATTTAACACACCGCCGATGTACTCAGAAGTAGCAGTACCTGGGCGGATACCGGGGATACTGCTCCCCATTTTTTTGAGATTTTGGGAGAGGTCTTTGGGATTGACCACCAGAGAGGAATAGAAGAAACTAAACGCCACGATCAAAGACAAATAGACCACCACATAACCCCAAGTATTGGGAGCCAAGAAACTGGCTATCTCCTGCAAAATCTGATTGTTGGAGAACTGCCCCAGCGTAGCGGGCAGGATCATTACTGAGGAAGCAAAAATGATAGGCATCACCCCACCCTGATTGAGCTTGAGGGGCAGATACGCCGCCTGCTCCCGATAAATTTTTCTGCCAACTTGACGACGGGCAGAGACAATGGGAATGCGCCTTGTGCCCTCTTGCACAAACACAATCCCCAAAATCATTACCAAAAATACAATAAATAAGAGAATAATGCCCCCCACCCGCGAACTGTCCTGATTAGCTAGGGCAATCGTATTCCCCAGCGATCGCGGCAAGCCCGCCACAATGCTAATAAAAATCAGCAGTGATGCACCATTGCCTACGCCTTTTTCCGTAATTAGTTCCCCTGCCCACATGACAAACATGGAGCCTGCGGAGAGGGCGATCATGGTTTCCAATAAAAAAGGAATACCGGGGTTTGTCGCCGCCCCCACCCCCTGAATCCACAGGGCAATCCCCAGACTTTGGATCAATCCCCACACTAGAGACACATAGCGGGTATATTGGGAAATTTTGCGCCGCCCCGCTTCTCCTTCATTTTTCTGCAAATTCTCTAGGGTGGGCAGAGCCGCCGTCATCAACTGCATGATGATCGAGGCATTGATATAGGGCAGAATGCCGAGGGCAAAGATACCCAACAGCGATAAACCCCCACCCGAAAAAATATCGAGGAAGTTAATCACACTATTATTTTGGACAATTTGCGCAAAAACTGCCCGATCAATCCCAGGGATGGGGATATAAATTCCCAAACGGATCAGGATCAAAATACCGATAGTTATCAGCAGACGGTTACGCAGTCCCGAAGATTGCGCCATCTGCATAAATGTCTCTTGAGCGGTAGGAGACTTACCTCTTGCTGTTACCATGTTTTTTATTATACCGACTGATCTGTTATTATCACCCATCGGCTGTGCAATAGCTTACGCTGGATTGCAGTTTGCCAAGAGATTAGCTGGCTGGCGAACTCGGGCTGAAGCAATCCCTTGCGCCACATAATCACAGCGGACTCGCCTGTATCTCGATAGTAATTTTTGCGCCTGCCCACCTCGACAAATCCGAAATAGCTATAGAGATGCAAAGCCCTGTGGTTAGATTGCCGCACTTCCAGCACTGCCCATTCCGCTTGGCGATGCACTGCCTCTTGCAGTAGCCCCCACAGCAGATATTTGCCCAGCCCCTGCCCCTGATAGTCGGGGTGTACCACTAGCATAGTTAGGTGTGCTTCTTCCGCCACCCGCCACAGACAACCAAAGCCCAGTAGGAGTTTTCTGTCAGCGATCGCTCCTAGCAAAACACTATGCGGGCTGGTCATTTCCCGCTCATAGGCAGACAAACTCCAAAAATTGCCCAATCCCGCCTGATCGATCGCCTGAATTTGATCCAGCAGATCGGGGGTTAGTCTAGCCAGTTGCAAGTACATAGGTCTATGGCTCAGGAACTGTAAGGCATAATCTGCATCACGGGGATTTGCTATAGCGTTTGATCGCTAATGAAAGGCTATACTAACAACTGTTTTACTACAAATTCAGATCGAGTTGATTTGGCAAGATCAACTGCAGATTACTGATAACATCTTGTTTAATTTTAACGGCTCGTTGAAAGTCTGTTTTAGATATTTCATGACAAATTTTTGGTTGTTTCACCGCAAAAAACAGTAGTTTTTTATGATTTTCAGTTAAGTAGTTATCTAATATGCTAATTTTAGGTTCTGTTAGCATCAGCATTATTCTAATAATATCTCTTGGATCCTTACCTCCCTTTGCTGAATTGAAGTGATCGCTATATGCTTCTAACTTAAGTATTAGTAAATGTTCAGGGCAAACGCAGGTAATACCTTCCAAGACAACTCTATTTCTAAAAGCATCTTCATAGGGAACTATTAGATGATGGTTATGCTCTACATAAATGTCAAATTCAACTCCTTGATAGCGACTCACGCGCCGCATAATCGCAAAAACCGTAGGCTAGGGTCTCTAGTATTATTTGCCATGCCTCTTCATAGTTAAAGTCTATGTTTCTGGTATCCACAATATATACTCTTTCGCCATTTACACCTAGTGCGATCGCCTGATCTTCTGGCAATAATAAAATTGGTGGACTAATTGCTCCAGTTACCTTGAGTTTAACCCCTGCTTGGTTGCATATTTCCTCCAGAGTATAAGCTGAGTCAAGAGCATAAACTTTAGAGGAAATTTTAGGAATGGGAATAAACACCCGATATACTTTTTTTCATACTTAGCACAAAGTTTGGGAAAATTCTTTAAGCCTCAACTGAACAATGATTTTTTATATTGATTAGCACTTGAAACCATTTCCTAGCAAGCATGTTATCATCAGTACAGTGAAACTCCAGAATTAGCACATATTGGTATATCTAAATCGAGAGGAAAATCCTAGACCGATTTAATCTTTTTGATGGGAAAACTGATAGCCACCACACCAACACAAGGCGATCGCCATTAGTGCTAAAACCAACCAGCTATACCACACAGCATGACCCCCACTGGCAACAGCCCGCAATCCTACACTGGCATGGGTGAGAGGCAAGATATAGACTATGGCTTGCAGGGGTTGGGGCAAAAGGTTTGGCTCAAAGAAAGTGCCACCCAAAAAGGACATCGGCACAATTAAAAAGCTGTTATACAGTCCAACGGATTCGATGGAAGTAACACTCAAACCTACCAGTACGCCAATCCCCGAAAACACCATGCAGTTAAGGATAATTAACAGCCAAAATTCGGGGTGTAAGAAATACCAGTTACCAGTGCAGATGATTGCCACAACTACTACTGAGCTTGCCGTAATCAAGCCTCGAGTTACGCCAGCCAGCATTTTGCCCAAGTGGAGCGCCAGCGGGTGCACAGGTAGCATCAGCAGTTCCTCAAAGGTCTTGCTATACAGGCGATCGCCGCAGATAGAAAAGCTAGTGCCACCAAAGCCAATGGTCATAGAAGACAGTGCCACCATCCCCGGCAGGATGAAGTTGAGGTAACTGCCGCCAAACATCGGTGAGTCCTTGAGCGCATTGCCCAAGCCAAAGCCAAAGGCGAGGATGTAGATCAGAGGAGAAATTAAACCAGAGGCTAGTACCTGATACACCCGCACCCGCAGATCGAGCCAGTCGCCCCACCATACGGTCAAGCAGTCTTGCCAGAGATAGCTAAGCCAGCTTTCATTGTTAACGGTTGGTTTGGTGAGATATAGTTGAGCGGTCACTGCATGGCACTCCTGTAGTGATGTGATAAATTAGCTATAACTATCTTAATAATTCTTTCTAATTTGTGAGCAATTCTTCCCTACCGATCGCCGTCGGCATATCAGGTGCATCGGGCATGGTTTACGCTGTGCGCTTACTCAAATTTTTGTTAGCACAGGATTTCAGCGTTGATCTGGTAGTTTCTAAATCAGCCATGATGGTTTGGCAAAGTGAGGAGCAGGGAGTCATTCCCGTCAATTTGACTAAACAAACTGCATTCTGGCGACAATATGTGCAAGAGACTGGGGGAAAACTAATCTGTCACCATTGGGCAGATGTTTCCGCTAGTTTGGCTAGTGGTTCCTATCGCACTCAGGGCATGATCGTGATGCCTTGTAGTATGGCAACAGTGGCAAAAATTGCGCACGGCTTTAGCTCGGATTTGCTGGAACGCACAGCGGATGTGCAGATTAAGGAAGGTCGCAGGCTAGTTTTAGTGCCACGGGAAACGCCATTTAGTTTAATTCATCTGCGTAATCTGACCCTGCTGGCTGAGGCGGGGGTACGCATTGTGCCTGCCATTCCTGCTTGGTATCATCAGCCTCAGAGTATTTTAGATTTGGTGGATTTTGTGGTAGCACGGGCATTGGATCAGTTGGATATTGATAGTAATTTGATGGAACGCTGGCAGGGACGCAAATGAGTAAAACTTTTGTCTATTTGATTTTGGGCTTGATTGGGGCGATCGCCACCATTATCTTTGTGCAGAATTTAGAACAACGCTTGCCCATAAAATTCTTGGGATTTGCATCTTTTCCTCTGCCTGTTGGTCTCTCCATGCTGATATTTTTGGGAGTTGGTGCTACAGTTGCCCTGCCTCTGAACTGGTTAATCATGAGTGCAGTTGAGTTAGGGGCTGATCGGCAAGATACCTCCGAACCTGAAGTGATTGATGTGGATTATATTGAATGAGAGCTAGTCCCAGACTGAGGCAAAAGTCCATCCCGCTATTGAGCTATTTGGGTATTTAAGGATTTTTCTAATCACTTCTTAGGGCAGAAATGGATAAATAAGAATTGACTGCCCTCTCCTGTGGGGAGCTTGTGCCTGTGTCTTGGTCAAGGCTAAGTAATTGGGGACAGAGAACTCTCAGGCAGAATGGCATCAGAGACTGGCAAATCACAGCGATCGCTGTAGACGCTCAGATCAAACCAAAAAGTAGAGCCTTCTCCCACCGTGCTGTGCAGATGCACCACACTATCGTGTTTCTCGATAATATTGCGAACAATGGATAACCCCAGTCCAGTGCCTTCCAGAGTATGCACCCGATTTTCCACCCGAAAGAAACGATCAAAAATATGGCGTTGATCTTCAGGAGCAATGCCAATTCCCGTGTCGGTTACTTGCACTCTTACTTTTTGCACTGAGCGATTAGGCTGGTGAGGATTGCGCTCCTGCCAACAGTATGCTTTGATGGTAACTGAGCCGCCTGCTGGGGTAAATTTCAGGGCATTTCCCACTAGGTTGGAAAAAACTTGCAGAAGCAAATCATAATTGCCCCACACTTTGGGGAGATTGGGTTCAACTTCACAGCGCAAGTTGATACCTTTGGAACCTGCATTGAGGCGATAGGTACGCAGGGTCTGCTCAATGGGAGCTTGCAGGTCGATACCATCAAATCGATATTGCCGTCCCGATTCCAATCGTGATAGGTCTAATACATCATTGACAAGGCGAGTTAGGCGATCGGTCTCACGGTTAGCGGTTTCCAAAAATTCCTTCTTCTGCTCATTAGAAAGTTCGGCATCGTAATCATGGAGAGTTTCAATAAATGATTTGATATTAAACAGTGGAGTGCGTAACTCATGGGAAACATTACTAATGAAGCGAGCTTGTGCCGCATTCAATTCCACCTCTCGAGTAATATCTTGGAAGGTGATAGCAATACCCTTGAGATTATTATTAGCGCTGACTACAGGCGAAATCCACACCCGCAAAGAGGGAATGGTCTCAGAGTCGCCAGTAACCCGAAATTCCCCCCCCTCTCGCTCCCCAGCGGAAATTTGCAACAGTGGGCGATTGATTTCTTGATTCAATCTTTCGGGTAAACGATTAAGAATACTTTGACCCATAATCGAGGCGCTGTCTTGCCAGTGGAACATCCGCATAGCGGCAGGATTTGCCAAGACTATTTTGAGGTCAGAATCCAGCAACACTGCTCCATCAGCGATCGTAGAAACAAGGCTTTCCAGCTTGGCTTTTTCGGCAGTGAGTTCTTCAATGTTCTGCTCTTCGTAGCGTTCCAGGCGTTGCGCCATTTCATTAAAACTATCAATTAACTCCCCTAATTCCCCGCCAAAGGGCAGATCAATCTTTTGTTTGAAGTTCCCGCTAGCAATGCTTTTCACACCATGCACTAATTCTTTAATCGGTCGAGTGATGGTAATGGCATTGGAAGCCGCCCCTAAAATTACCATTGCCCAAATGGAAACGAACACAGCGGTAGTTACATCTAGGGTCAAGCTGGAAGACACTACCACTGCGGGATTGGGATTGATGCCCACTGCAAGAATGCCCAGCGGCTGTCCATCATAGGTGAGATTGACAAAAACATCGGTAACCTGTCCTTGCGGGGAACTGTGCTGGCGCACATAGGGAAGATTGGGTTTGAGGGTAGGATCGTCTGGAATCTGAATCCTGCGCCTGATTGCCAAGGAGTTCTGCACTTCACTAGCGGAGAAGGGAATGCCAAAATAAATCTCGCCATTGGTATCGGCATAGAGAATATAGCGGATACTGGAACTGCTGTCATAAAATTCTTTGGAAACTCGCTCCAATTCTGCGAGGTTCTGTTGTGCCACAAGGGGAGCAACATTGGAAGCCAAAAGCAGGCTTAAATCCTTCCCAAAGCGGGTATCACTGAGTCGGGCATCGGTCTGAATGTCATTCACCGCCCAAAAAGTAACCCCGCTCATCAGCAGTGAGACCATCAAGGTAATTAGTGCCATCAGTTTGGTTTGCAGGGAAAATTCTGCCCACCAGCGACGGGCTTGTCCCCAAATCTGTGCAGGATGAATGGGAATTTGCATAGATTTCATTTTACTAGAGGATTTACTAAAAGAAGTCCAGCATCCAAGGGGGGCTACTGCCAAACACGGCATCAGCGATCGCTATGTGATGGGCATCCCCCTCTAGTAATCCCAACTGTGCCAGATACGCCGCCCCACCAAAGCCTGTAAACAGAGGAGCTAGATGGTCAATGGCAATTTTTAGGTTGCCCTGTCCGCCTCTGCTCACTGTTCCCTTGCCATCAGCTATGGTCAATAGAAAATTACCATTATTCTGGGGGAGCAACGGATCAGTAACTTGCCAGTGCAGTTCGGTATTGATGCCTTGCGGATAACCCCGCTGTTGCCATGCTCTTGCCAAATCAATTAGGCGCACAGCCCACAGGCTACTCTGTTTTTGGCGGGCTGAGGGATAGTCCAAACTGAGGCTGAGCATATCTGTACTACCACTGCACCACTCTACTAGCTGAATTTGCGATCGCTGGTAGGACAAAAATTGCCAAAACTTAAATATAGCTTCCTGTGAAAGTAACACCCAATCACGGATGGCAACCAGTTTTTGATTGCCATCAGTTTTATATTCACAGATAATATAGCCGTGTATTTTATGGCTATCTTCTATTAGATAAATCGCCAATTCATTAACACTCTTCAGCAACTGCGACCACAACCAATCAGTGCGTTTAATATGACCAGAATATAATTTCGCCTGCTGTGCATATAGAGATTCTAGTAATTCCCGATCGCAACTGATTTCCCGAATATCGATCTGGTGATTGACTAACTGTTGCGGAAATTGAATTTGCTCAGTAGCGATCTGCCATTTGTAGTTGCCCCCTGCAAACTGATAGCCAAATTTGCGATAGAGGTGGGGTAGGGCAGGGTACAGGGTAGAAATGGCGACATTCTGCTGGCTGAGTTCGTCTAGCAGTGATCGCATTAAATAGAATGCCGCACCTTTGCCCCTAAATTCTGGTGCGATCGCCACACTGCAGACCCCAGTCATACTTACCTTTTGTCCTGCGAAATACTGGGCTGTGGGGATTATGCCGAGAGCGCCAATTAGCTGATCTTGATCATATAAAGTGCGAATATCTGGCTGAGGAAAACTATCTAAAGCATGGCATACCGTTTCCTGCGGAACTACATAGGCACTAGAGATGATTTTGACAAATCTTTGCCGATCTTTAGGAAGGTATGGCTCGTACCTAAACATAATTAAACATAATAGAGAGACTTATTGTTTGATCAACTGATCTTACTGCTAAAAATATCTGCCATCTTTGCAGGATCAAAAAAACACCCAGCCACATACTGGGTGCTCAAATTGTGAAAGTATTAACACTCAAATTATCAATTAGCCAAGGGCGGCAAAGTATTCCTTAGAGCCTTTGGGATCGGGCTTCATGGTTGCCTTGCCCTCTTCCCATCCAGCAGGACACACTTCATCGGGGTGAGATTGCACATACTGGAACGCTTTAAGAGTACGCAAGGTCTCGTCCACACTGCGTCCTACAGCTAAGTTATTGATGGTGGCATGTTGGATTATACCTTCTTTGTCAATGATAAATAGACCCCTGAGGGCAATTCCTTCTTCAGTCAGCACATTGTAGGCACTGCTGATGGATTTGGTGAGATCAGACACCAACGGATATTTCAGATCACCCAATCCGCCATTTTGACGAGAAGTCTGAATCCATGCCAAGTGAGAGAACTGGCTATCTACCGATACACCCAACACTTCAGTATTGAGCGCTTGGAACTCACTGTAGCGATCGCTGAAGGCTGTAATCTCGGTGGGACACACAAAGGTAAAGTCCAGAGGATAGAAAAACAGCACTACATACTTACCACGATAGTCAGAGAGTTTGATGGTCTTGAATTCTAAGTCGACCACGGCGGTAGCCGAAAAGTCAGGGGCAGGCTGTCCTACGCGTAAGCACTCAGACATGATGGGATACTCCTTGATAAAATTCTTAAGAGTTAATTAACAATTTTTAGGATACCACAAGTTTGTACTCATTATGAGTTTGATTTTTAGACTTCTGTAAATATCTGTCCTACGGTCAGTCTAGCGCCATTGGCAAAATCCCAGCCCCCTTGCGGTTTTTTGTTGGCGGGTTGCACTTGGCATAACAGTAGTCCCTGATCCGCCGTTTGCACCACAATCCCTCTGCCTTTGAGAATGGCGGTGATTTGTCCCACTTTGCCTGTGCTGGGGATCACTTCCGTAGCTAAGATTTTTAGGCGATCGCCGCGAAAATTGACAAAGCAATTAGGAAAAAAGCCGCGCACTCGGTTGTGAATGATAGTGGCAGGGGTCTGCCAGTTGATCTGCCAATCCTCTTTAGTAATTAGGGGGGCATAGCAGGCAAGTTGGTCATCCTGTGGCATGGGCGTAATCTCTGTGAATTGTTGTAGGGTTTCCAGCAGGAGATCGGCTCCCATCGCTGATAGTTTTTCGCTGAGGGTATAGGCGTTGTCGGCGGCTAAAATCTCGATGCTAATTGTCTTGAGTATTGCCCCCGTATCGATCCCCGCATCCATGAGCATGGTAGTAATACCTGTGACTGTTTCCCCATTGGCGATCGCCCATTGGATGGGAGCCGCCCCACGATATTTGGGCAGAAGCGATCCATGCACATTGACGCACCCATACTTAGGCATATCCAAAACCGACTGCGGTAAAATCTGTCCGTAGGCAACCACCACAAAAAAGTCTGCGCCACAGTTTTGCAAATACTGAAGCACTGCTGTATCTTTACGCAGGCGGACAGGCTCGTAAATCTCTAAGTTATGCTGAACTGCTACCCGCTTGACAGGTGATGGCACTAATTGCCCGCCCCTACCCCGCTTGGCATCGGGTTGGGTAATCACTGCCAATACCTGAAACTGCTCACTGGCTAACAGCTTGACCAGAGTGGGTACGGCGAAGTCGGGCGTGCCAAAAAAAACAACCTTTTGCAATGCCGCTATTTTATTAAGGAAAACCTAGTTCAGCCTAGCAAATTTCGCTCACTCTACAAACCCAGTCTGTTGATCCCCATAGCCCGTAACAAATTCTTCACCTTGTGGAACTACCGCCAAACCCCTCTCTAAGTATCTAAAAACCTGAGTTTCAGGACTTTAACCCACCTTACCTTGACTGGTACTTAGACTGAAATCTGGGTAAATCATTACAAGAAGTTTACCAATTTTGGCAAAAACAAGCCATTTCGCAACCAAAGTTCGTATTGCGTAATACTTATTCTTCTCAAATTATGGAAAACTTAGCCCACTTTGTTGATGCTCAATGGTAGCCTAGCTAACACTTGTAAAATGAATATTTTTTTAGCAATGGAGGGTCAAGATGATTTTAGATAATGTGTTTGTCAAACCTGATACACGCAATCACAAGGGTTTTTTTGTGATGGAAACCGCCTATAAGTTGATGGAGATTGATCCCAGTGGTTGGGCTTTGATCTGCCTAGATGATTTTGTCTGTCATTATGTTGATCCTGATGATCTCAACCTGCCTGTCAATCCAGCAGAACTGGCTACCAAGACAGCGATCGCCTAAAACACCAATTTCGCTAGCAAATAAAAGGGTTGATCCCCAACCAGATCAGCCCTTTTATTTTTCTGTTATTTTTGGGTATTTTTGGGGTAGATTGCCTAGATGTTCTTTTCTGCCAACTCACGGGTCATGTGGTCAAATGGCTCAGCCAGCCATGAGGAGCGATCGCCCACCAAGTTCATCACCAATTCCTTCAGAATTTGAATACCCCGTACTGTCGGTCCAATGGGAACACCCAGCGAGTTGTAAGTATCCCGCAAGCCCTGCAAAACTCTCTCATTCAGCACATCAGTATTGCCCGCCACCAAAGCATAGGTAGCATAGCGCAGATAGTAGTCCATATCCCGTAAACAGGCGGCATAGCGGCGGGTAGTATAGGCATTACCCCCGGGGCGAATTAGGTCAGGGACTTCATCAAACAACTGCGAACCAGCCTGCTTGACCAAACTGGCGGCATTGGCAGTGATCTGACCCGCCGCCTGTAAGCGGGCTGTGCCTGTGGCAAAATAGTTTTTCAAGAAATCAACGGCATTACGATCAAAATAACGCCCCGTAGCATCATAACTGCGGATTAGATCGCTGATGGCATCACGCATAATATAAGTTGCTCCAATAAACCAATTTGTAATACTCTCCTAAGATACCTCTTAAACAGCAAGTTATGAAATGGGTAAGTGCGGTCTCGACACAAGTATCCTTAGAAATGGCGGTCAAAGACATTGCCCAGCAAGTGCAACAGTCAATTCCCGCACCCGATCTTGGTTTCTTGTTTGTGGGTGGTAGTTTTGCCAGTGAATACCCCCGACTGCTCCCCCTGCTCAAGGAATATCTACCTATGCCCCATCTGCTGGGCTGTAGTGGTGGCGGTGTCATTGGCGGCGGTAGGGAATTAGAGGACAAGCCCGCCATCTCTCTCTTGGCTGGCAGTTTGCCTACGGCTCAAGTCCAGATGTTTCATTGCACAACCCCTGATCTGCCCGATCTGGACAGTGCGCCGCAAAAGTGGCAGGAGTTGATTGGGGTCGATCCCGCAGTTCAGCCCAGTTTTGTGCTGTTGGGTGATACCTTTACTTTCCCCATCAATGAGTTTTTGCAGGGTATGGATTTTGCCTATCCCAACTGTGTCAAGGTGGGTGGTTTAGCCAGTGGCGGCAGTACCTACAATGCGCTATTTATGGGCGATCGCCTCTATCGTCAAGGTCTGGTGGGGGTGGCGGTGTGGGGTGGGGTCACCATTGATGCGGTGGTGGCGCAAGGCTGTCGTCCCATCGGCGGGATTATGCAGGTTTCCCAGTGCGATCGCAATCTGATTTTAGCTGTGGATAATCAGCCGCCTTTAGTCACTCTGCAAAAACTGGTGGAGCAAATGAGCGAAAGCGATCGCCAGCTAGTGCAAAATTCCCTATTCATTGGCTTGGTGATGGACGAGTTCAAGGCTGTACCCACTCAAGGTGATTTTTTGATCCGCAACATCATCGGTGTCGATCCCCGTTCTGGAGCTATTGCTATCGGTGATCGTATCAGGGCTGGACAGCGCGTGCAGTTACACCTCAGAGATGCTAGGGCATCTTCTGCTGATCTCTACGCCAATTTACAGAGCTATCAGCAACGACTACCACAGGTGGAGCCATCTGCAGTCTTGTTGTTTTCTTGCTTGGGGCGGGGCGAGAGGCTCTATGGCAAGCCCAATCACGACTCATTGGTGGTGGCGGAATGTCTGGGAGATCACCCCATCGCTGGTTTTTTCTGCAATGGCGAAATTGGACCAGTGGGCGACACTACTTTTTTGCACGGCTACACTTCAGTATTAGGTATTTTGCGTCAGGTGCAGTAGCAAAAGTAGTTGTAAATCCTCAACGCAAGCACTACCATAGCATTTGTCAATCTTTACATCCAAGCATAGGAAATTTCTCGAGTGAATTATGATTACTGCGATCGCCCTCGGCAAAACCCTTGCCCAGTACATCAGCCCCATTGCCGACCAGTTTACTAATCTGGGCATTCCCGAACCGATTGTCCATTGGGGACATCCGTTTTTTATGAGCATAGTGATTGTGGCGATGGGGAGTTATGCTGGCATCACGGGCTGGAAAGTGCGACTGCTAAAAGATGATCCCAGTCGTTCTCTGCACAAGCGAGTTTCGCTGTGGATGACCACCTTTTTGGCGATGGGCTACACTGGCGGTCTGCTCTCTCTGGTCATGCAAAAACAACCTTTATTGGAAAGTCCGCATTTTTGGACAGGTAGTGCCGTGCTAGTTTTATTAGGGTTGAATGGCTCCCTATCCCTATTTGGCTTTGGCAACCCGAATGTGGAAATTGCCAACAAGTTCCGCACCGCTCACACCTTCGTGGGGACAGCTACTTTGAGTTTGCTGGTGTTTCACGCCCTGTTGGGAGTGCGGCTAGGGCTGTCAATATAGCGGCGTTGATATTACTGGTGGATTCTTTTTGTGCAATGATGAGTTCCTTGTGCCGCAGGGCGGTAATCGCCATCTGCCATGGAAACACAAACAGCTGGTAGGATTCAGGCGAGAGCTTATCTAGGTCAAGGTCTTTGATCACTTTGCTGAATATATCCAGCAGGCGGGTGCGAATTTGTGCCAGCTCTTTCGTATCTTCGGTTTTGTGAATTTGATCTAGCAGCAGGGCAATCTCAAGGTTGTAGCCATCGGCGCGATTCTTTTGGGCATTACTGAGGCGTGATTTGAGGTCCAACAACAGGGAAATTGCGATCGTGATCACCGTGATGATCAGTGCCATCAGCTCGGCATTTTCTTGCAAAAAGGAGGGCTTTTCCCGATTGTAGTAGGCTTTTGCCCCTTCGTGCAGAGGAATGCCCAAGTTTTGGTTACTGATGCCAGGAAAGGCTATAGACGCGGTGCGGGGATTTTCGGCAATCAAATCACTGCGGTTCTCGTAGAGAATGGAAGTAATGTCGCGGATCACCTCATCACTGATGGCTTCATTGGTATAGAGAATGGCTTGGACGCTGACAGTAGGTAAATCTTGGTCGGGAATGGGTGGAAATGCTCGGTAAGTTCCCTTGGGAATGATGCCAGCCTCTATGTAAGGGGATAGAATTTTCATAGCGGATGCCTGCTCAATCGGAACTAGCCTAGCTCCAGTTTTTTGTAAAAATTGGCGCAGGGCTTGATTGTTGAGTCCGATGACTTGGAAAAAGCCTTCTACTCTATTTTGCTCAAAAGCTAGTTTGGCATCGGCGGTGTTTAATTCAATAATTTTCATATCCTGTTGTTGGATGCCATAGTGTTCCATCATCCGCCAGAATGCTTGGTAAGACCCACTGCCCTTAATTGGGGTGGCAAAGGTGCGCTGGCGGAGATCGGCTACTTCCTTAATCGGGGAATTGGAGCGGACGATTAAGTGAAACACTTCAGGATAGAGGGAGGCAATACTGCGGGCTGAGGGCGGGGCTGGGGTGTCGATTTGCGCGATCGCTAACTGCACTGACTGATTACCCAGTAACTCCAAATTTTGGCGCGAGCCTGAGGTAGATTTGACAGTGATGCGAATGCGTGGGTTGTGTTTTTGCACTACTTTGGCGATCGCCTGTCCCATGGCATAGTATTCTCCTGTCTCCGCCCCAGTGGCAATCACAAACTCATACACTTGGTTTGCCTCAAACCACCAACGAACGCTGATCACCCCAGCTACTACTACACCCAAGGCTACCAATCCGTTTACTAGAGATATTTTCATGGCTGTCAATCCTCTTATATTTTCTGATATCCCCTTTTACCTCAACTTCAGCTTCGCACTGGTGGCACTGAAGCAAAAGCCCCTCTGCAAACTTGAGCAGGCAAACCAACTACTTCGTATTTTAGCCCTGTGATGAGATTTTCGCCAATGGAAAAATAGTTCATGATAGGCTGTTATTAGTGTTTTGATAGCCAAGCAGTAGTTTTGCCATTTTCTGTAATATTCCAATTTGCAATCACCATGATAGAACTATCTCCAGCGATCGCCAGTAATTCCTCAAGTCAAGTAAAGTGGACAAGTGCTGACCTTGAACTTTTGCCAGAGGATGGCAAACGCTATGAAATTATTGATGGAGAACTGTTTGTGACCAGAGCACCCCATTGGCAACACCAAAATACTTGCATAAATTTCTGTATTGTGCTCAAGGCATGGTCAAAGTCCACTGATTTAGGTTATGTGGTTATGGGCGCAGGGGTCATTTTTGGCGATAATGACGATGTGATCCCCGATGTGGTCTGGGTGAGTAAGGCTAGATATAATTCTCTGATTGATCAGGCAGGGCATTTACTCGGCGCGCCAGAATTGGTGATTGAAGTATTATCAGCGGGGAAAGAGAATGAACGCAGGGATCGGGAAGTGAAGCTCAAACTCTATTCTAGTCGTGGTGTGCTGGAATACTGGATCGCTGATTGGAGAACTCAACAAATAGAAATCTATCGCCGTGAGAATGGCGTTCTCAAATTACAGATGACCCTCTATGCCACTGATTCTCTGACCTCTCCTTTACTGCCAGATTTTTCCTGTCCTCTTGCCCAGATTTTTGATTGACAAAGTTGTAAATTTCATAATGGATTGCTAAAGGAGCAATATGGTACAAATTCAGCCCAATAAATCAGAAACCAGTCTGCGCTGGACAAGTGCTGATTTAGCACTTTTGCCAGAGGACGGTAAACGCTATGAAAT
>Ga0272446_1003074_pt1 | contig 21668 bp, 22 predicted proteins | sample YNPCB0061_FD_194587 | JGI IMG/M metagenome (GOLD analysis project Ga0272446, IMG submission 194587) | Hot spring microbial mat communities from Yellowstone National Park, WY, United States - YNP-CB-006-1 | ecosystem: Environmental > Aquatic > Thermal springs > Hot (42-90C) > Sediment | place... | reverse complement strand
TGCTCGGCCTCCTTGGGGTTTTCGGCCAGCACGTTGCGCGATTCGGCCGGGTCGAAGACGAGGTCGTAGAGCGCTTCCTGGTCGAGTTGCCGCGCGCCCCAGTTGTGTTCGAGCCAGACGGACTTGCCGGGGCCGTCGTCGCAGTTGGGCAGCACGGGCGTGCGCTTCGAGCCGAAGCGGCGCACATAGGACCAGCGGCGCGATCGGATGGCGCGCTGCGGCTCGTAGGCGGCGTGGAAGGTGACCTCGCCGGTGAGCCACTCGCGGATTTCGCTCTTTTCGCCGCGGATCAGCGGCATCAGCGAGCGGCCCTGGAGCCACCCCGGCTTGGGAACGCCCGCCACCTCGCACAGGGTGGGGAAGAGGTCGATCTGGGAGACCAGCGCGTCGGCGACCTTGCCGCCGGAAAAACCGCCGGGGCCGCGCATCAAGAGCATGACGCCCATGCCGTGGGCGTTGAGATTGCACTTCATCTGCGGGAAGGCGATGCCGTGGTCGGTGGTGACGATGACAAGGGTGCTGGATGCGAGCCCGGAGCGCTCGAGCGCTTCGAGCACGGCGCCCATGGATTGGTCGAGCACCCGCGCCGATGCGTGGAAGGCGGCCATGTCGCGGCGGGTTTCGGGCGTGTCGGGCAGCGGGGCGGGAGGCAGGACGAAGCGGGGATCGTCCTGCGGGCCGGGCACGGGGAATTCGCGGTGGGTCTCGAAGAAGCCGCAGGAGAGGAAGAAGGGTTCCTTCGGGCGCGAGAGAAGGAATTCGGCCGCGGCGGCCGAGACGTCGGGGCCGCGGTTGGTTTTCGTTTTGAGGATGTTCTCGTAGCCCAGTTCGGCCACGCGGCCGGCGGCGGCTTCGTGCTGGATGCCGCTCAGCGCGGTCAGATACCCCTGGCTGCGCAGATACCGGGCGAGGTGGCGCGAGGGGTCGTTGAGGGAGAAGCCGCGGTGGGCGAGGCCGAGCATGCCGCAGGAGTGCGGAACCATGCCTGTGAGCAACGCCGCGCGGGACGGCGAGCAGGTAGGCGCGGCGTCGAACGCCTGGCGGAAGATGACTGCCTCGGAAGCGAACTTTTGCAGGTTCGGCGCGGGCACCGCGTAGCCGTAGGGCTGGATGCAGCGTCCGGTGTCGTGCGAGTGCAGATAGAGGATGTTGACGTGTTGCGGGGCCGCGGAGGCGCGGACGGCCGGGGCGGCGGCGAGGACGTGGCGGCGGGTGATCTGGCGCGGCATGGTTGCCTGGCTCCTGGGAAATCTTCTGTCTATCAAAGCGCCCGGGGCAGTGGCAAGCGACAACACCGCGGTTTCTTGTTTCAAACGATTCAGTAAGGATTTGTTGTTTGGCGGCGCGCCGGCGCGGGCCAACGGGGAGGACGCCGCGGGGCCGGGAAAGACACCGGGCGCCGCCGATCATTCCCGCAGGGAAGGCGGGCGGGTCAGCGGAGGCGGAACTTCTTCATCTTGTAGCGGAGCGTGTCGCGGGTGATCTGGAGGAGCCTGGCGGCCTGCGTCTGGTTGCCGCCGGATTTTTCGAGCGCGGCGAGGATGAGGCGGCGCTCGTTTTCCTCGAGACTGAGGCCGGAGCCGGGCAGCGGGGGCGGCGGCGGGGCGGGCAGATGGGGGGCGGGCGCGGCGTCCAGGCGGCTGATGGAGCGGGGCAGGCTTTGGGGCGTGATGAAGCTGGAGTCTTCGAGGATCATGGCGCGCTCGACGGCGTTGCGGAGCTCGCGCACGTTGCCGGGCCAGTCGTGGGCGAGCAGCAGGCGCATGGCTTCGGGGGAGATGCCTTCCATGGAGCGCTTGAATTTCCGGTTGTAGTGCTGGACGAAGAAATTGGCCAGCGCGGCGATGTCTTCGGGGCGCTCGCGCAGCGGGGGGATGGTGATGTGGATGACGTTGAGGCGGAAGTACAGGTCCTGGCGGAAGGCGCCTTCCTTGACGGCTTCGCGGAGGTTTTTGTTGGTGGCGGCGATGACGCGGAGATCGAGGTTGATGTCGCGGAGGCCGCCGAGGCGGCGGAAGCTTTGCTCTTCGAGCACGCGGAGGAGCTTGGCCTGGAGCATGAGCGGGATTTCGCCGATTTCGTCGAGGAAGAGCGTGCCCTTGTCGGCGAGTTCGAAGATGCCGCGTTTCTGGGCGCGGGCGTCGGTGAAGGCGCCTTTTTCGTAGCCGAACAGCTCGCTTTCGAGCAGCGTTTCCGGGATGGCGGCGCAGTTGATGGCGATGAACGGCTCGGCGGCGCGGAGGCTCTGGTAATGGAGGGTCTTGGCGATGAGGTCCTTGCCGACGCCGTTTTCCCCCTCGATCAGGATGGTGGCGGCTTCGCTGATGGCGACGCGGCGGACGAAGTGGAGCACTTCGCGCATGGGGGCGCTTTCGGCGATGATTTCGCGCTTTTGCGATTCGATCTCGGCGCCGACGTCCTTGATGGTGGCGAGGAAGCCTTCCAGCGAGCCGTCGGCGGAGCGGAAGGGCGTGGTCTTGAGCACGACGAGGCGCTCGAAGCCGTTGGCGGTGTGGAGGCGGACGGCGCCGTTGCCGCCGTTGATCTGGACGAGGCCGGGGTGGAGCCCGCAGCCGGGTTCGCATTCCTCGCAATGGAACATCTGGCGGCAATCGCGGCCGATGAGGTCGTCGGCGGCCATGCCGAGGAGCTGTTCGGCGGCGGCGTTCACGCCACGGATGACATGGTCGCGGTCGTAAAGGACGAGGGCTTCCGAGACGGTGTCAAAGATCTGAGCGAGCAGATCGGGAGTTTGCCACGCGGCATTGAGCTTGGCCATTGCGCCCTTAGTCATCCCTATTGTAGACCTCTTGGGAGAGTTTCGGGGAAGGGAGTGGGTGAATTGCCCCAAGGAAGGGGGCAACGGGAGAGACCGGGGCAGGGGTGCGCTGGAAGAGGCGGGTGAATCCGCTGGAAATGCTTGGTTTTTGCAGGCGGGCGGAGGGGGCTGTGGTTGGACTCTGGATTGCAGGGGAATGCAGTGGAAACCCGGTTTTCGGTGCCGCAGGATGCCGGGCCGGGCTTTCCGGAAGGAGTGCGCGGGATGCGCCGGCAGAGCGGCGGTATGACGGAAGTGAAACGCAACCGCAGGCGGCGCGCCCGGGGAGCACGGCAATGGGATCGATTCAGGTCAGCCTGAGCGACGCGGCCAAGGCCGAGGCGCTGTGCGCGCTGCTGGAGCGGAGCACGCAGACGCCGGTGTTGCGGGTCGAGCGGCCGGATCTTGAGGCGGCCTGCGTGGCGGTGCTGGACGAGGCGACGTTCCAGAGTCTGGCGCGGCCGATCGAATATGCCGACCGGATTGTGCTGATCACGAGAAACGATGCCGTGCACCTGAAGGAAGCGTGGGAGGCCGGCGTGCATTCGGTGCTGTCGGAGCAGGACCCGCTGAACACGGTGGTGCTGGCGGTGCTGGCGACCTGTTTGCGGTCCGGAACGAGGAAGCCGAAGCCGGCGGCCGACCCTGCGGAGCCGTAGAAGGAAACGGCGCCGCCGCGCCCGGAAGACTGGAGGTATGAATCATGGCGAACCTGACACCATATGCGATCGCATGGGGCGTGCTGGCCCTGATCGTGATTTTCCTTGCATTCTGGCGGCGCCACGTGGCGGCGCAGGAAGATGACACGTTGCATGTGACGGGCCCCGAAACGGTGCTCACGCAGCAGATGACGGTGGCGAAGAAGCTGGAGATGATCGACAAGTGGGGCAAAGCGCTCACCGTCGTGTTGGCGATCACGGGCCTGATCCTGGCCGTGATGTACGGCATGTATCTGTGGGAAGCGACCTCGCGCGCCGGGTTGGGCTGAGAAGCGGCGGCGGGCGAGGACACGCCGGCCGTTCGCGGGCCGGCTCCTGCAAGATTCTGAGCGGGCTGCGGCGCGCCTGTTGAGGGGCAGGCGCGCGGCGGCGAGAGATTCACGATGAAGACTGTGAGATGGCTGGGACTGTTTTTCGCATTGCTGGCTGCTGGCGCGGCGGCGCCGGGACAAACGGGGCGGCGGGCGGTGCGGCCGCCGACGGCGCCCAACAGCGTCTGCGCCGACTGCCATGACCAGGAGTCGAAGCTGAAGGATTCGGCGCACGCTGCGGTGGCGTGTTCGAGCTGTCATCTCAAGCATGAAGAGTACCCGCACCCGGAAAAGGCGCCGAAGCCGCAGTGCGCCGCCTGCCACGAGCAGACGGTGCAGGAGTACGAGCAAAGCGAGCACGCGGCGCAGATGAAGAAGGGCAACGGCGGGGCGCCGGACTGCTCCACCTGCCACGGGGACGTGCACGAGTCGAAGCGCGCGCTGACGATCGAGTTCCACCGCAGCGTGCCGGACACCTGCGGCATGTGCCATGCGAAGGAAGCCGAGGATTTTTCGCGGAGCGTGCATGGCAAGGCGGTGGCGGCGGGGGTGCGGGACGCGCCGGTGTGCTCGGACTGCCACGGCGGGCACCGGGTGCTGAAGGCGAAGGACCCGAACTCGACCGTGTTTCCGGGCAGCGTGCCGGACACATGCGGGCACTGCCACGGGGATCTGCAACTGGCGCGGCGGTTCGGGCTGCCGGCCGACCGGCTGAACACGTTCCAGCAGAGTTTCCACGGGCTGGCCCTCAAGGCGGGCAACCAGCGCGTGGCCGACTGCGCCTCCTGCCACGGGTTCCATGACATTCTGCCGTCGTCCGACCCCGCTTCGCGCACGCACCCGAAGAATCTGTCGAGGACGTGCGGGGCGTGTCACCCGGGCGCGGGCAGCCGGTTTGCGCTCGGGCCCATCCACGAGGTGCAGGGGGCGCAGGCGCCGGCGCCGGTGCGGTGGGCGGAGTGGTTTTACGCGATGCTGATTCCGGGCACGATCGGCTTCATGCTGCTGCACCACGCGGGGGACTTCATCCGGAAGCTTTGGAGCATGCGGTTCCGCGGCAGGCATGTGCCGATGCAACTGCTGAGGCGGATCGAGCCGCACCACGAGCGGATGTACCGGATGGAGCGGATCCAGCACGGGCTGCTGGCGGCGAGCTTCATCGTGCTGGTCTATACGGGCTTCGCGTTGCATTATCCGGACGCGTGGTGGGCGTCCTGGTTCCTGCGGTGGGAGGACCGGCTGCCGGTGCGGGGCACGGTGCACCGGATCGCGGGCGTGGTGCTGATCGGCGCGTCGATCCTGCACGTAGTGACGCTGGTGGTGAACCGCAAGCTGCGGGAGCACTGGAAAGAGATGCTGCCGCGGGCGCGCGACGCGCGCGAGCTGGTAGAGGGGACGCTATGGCGTCTGGGCCTGAAGAAGGAGCGCCCGCACCGGTCGCCGCACAGCTACATCGAGAAGATGGAATACTGGGCGGTGGTGTGGGGCACGGGCGTGATGGCGCTCACCGGAGTGCTGTTGTGGTTCCACAACTGGAGCCTGAGCGTGATGCCGAAGGTGGTGCTGGACGTGAGCCGCGTGGTGCACTTTTACGAGGCGGTTCTGGCTGCGCTGTCGATCCTGGTGTGGCACTTCTACATGGTTATATTTGACCCGGCGGTCTACCCGCTGGACACCGCGTTTCTGAAGGGCTACAGCCCGCGCGCCGAGTATGTGGATGCGGAGGAAGCGGCGTTGGGAGACTGAATCAGGCGGTATCGAAGGATGCAGAAATTCAAACACTGGCTCAGCCCGATCGTCTATCTGTCGAGCAACTGGATCAGCCTGCTGGGCGTGGTACTGGTGACGACGGGCGGCATTCTGTGGGTGATGCTGTTGCCGGCGATGTTCCGGACGCACTCGCAGGACCCGTATGCGGGGATCCTGCAGTTCATGGTGCTGCCGGCGGTGTTCTTCGCCGGGCTGGGGCTGATTCCGCTGGGCATCTGGCGGGTGAAGCAGAAGGGAAAGCTGCCGGAGGTGTTTCCGCCGGTCGAGCTTTCCAACCCGCGGTTCCGGCGGCTGCTGGGGTTCGTGGGGGCGGCGACGGCGGCCAACCTGGTGATCGGGGCCAGCCTGCTGTACGGGGCGGTGCACTACATGGAAACGGTGAGCTTCTGCGGGCAGGCGTGCCACACGGTGATGAAGCCGGAATTCACGGCCTACCAGAACTCGCCGCACGCGCGGGTGGCGTGCGTGGAGTGCCACATCGGGCCGGGGGCGAACTGGTTTGTGAAGAGCAAGATCTCCGGCTCGTGGCAGGTGATCTCGGTGGCGTTCAACCTGTACCCGCGGCCGATTCCGACGCCGATTGAAAACCTGCGCCCGGCGCGCGAGACGTGCGAAGTGTGCCACTGGCCGCAGAAATTCGGCGGCGACCGGATCCGGGTGATCAACCATTACGCGGAAGACGAGAAGGTGACGCGGACGCAGAGCGTGCTGCTGATGCACATCGGCGGGGGCAACGGCTACGAGGGGATCCACGGGGCGCACATGGGGCCGGGCGTGGTGATCCGCTATGCGCACGCGGACAGGGAGAGGCAAAAGATCCCGTGGGTGGAATACACGGGCAAGGACGGCAAGCGGTACGAGTACGCGAGCGAGGGGCACGCGGGCCCGGGGCCGGGGGCGCTGCCGGTGCGGGTGATGGACTGCATCGACTGCCACAACCGCCCGTCGCACAGCTACGAGACGCCGGGCAAGGCGCTGGACCGGGCGCTCAACGAGGGGCTGATCGACCGGACGCTGCCGTATGCGAAGAAGGCGGCGCTCGAGGCGGTGCAGCAGGATTATGCCACGACGGCGGAGAGCGAGCGGGAGATTCCCAGGCGGTTTTCGGCTTTCTACGAGAAAAATTATCCCGCCGTTTTTGCTTCCCGCCGGCAGGATATCGAACGGAGCGGAAAAGGCGCCTTGGCGGTTTACAGCCGGAATGTATTTCCGGAAATGCGGGTGAAATGGGGAGCGTATTTCAACAACATCGGGCACGTGGATTTCGACGGCTGCTTCCGCTGCCACGACTGGCGGGAGTCGAAGCCGGCGGGCCGGTCGATCACGCAGGACTGCGACACCTGCCACAAGACGCTGGCGCAGGAGGAAGCGGAGCCGAAGGTGCTTTCCGATCTGGGGCTGGCGGGCAAGTGAGGGCGGCAGGCGCTTGACACGCCTCCCCGGGTGCGGAAGAAGAGAAGGAGGGAGGCCGTATGCCGCTGAGCCATATCCTGGCGCCGGTGGATTTTTCCGAGAAGAGCGAATGCGCGGCGCGTTACGCGGAGGCGCTGCAGAGGAGGTTCGGGAGCCGGATCACGCTGCTGCACGTGCTGCCGCCGCCGCACTACGAGTTCGGGGCGATGGAGGTGGGCGGCAGCGTGCTGGAGGAGTTGTTCCGCAGCCGCGCCGAGCAGGCGAAGAAGGACCTGGACGCGTTTCTGGCCGAAGAACTGCCGCCGGGGAACGCTGAAAGGCTGATCGTGGAAGGGGACCCGGCGGCGAAGATTGTGAGGACGGCGCACGATCTGGGGGCGAGCCTGATCGTGATGCCGACGCACGGCTACGGGACGTTCCGGCGGTTCATTCTGGGTTCGGTGACGGCGAAGGTGCTGCACGACGCCGACTGCCCGGTGTGGACCGGGGTGCACATGGAGGCGGCGCGGGTGGAAGACGTGCGGCTGGGGAAGGTGGCCGTGGGGCTGGATCTGCGGTCGCAATCGGAGCGGACGCTGATGTGGGCGAGGCGGTTTGCGCAGGAAGTGGGGGCGGAGGTGGCGCTGGTGCATGTGATGCCGAGTCTGGAAGGTCCCGGCGGCGAGCCGTTGGACCCTGACTGGCAGCGCCGGATGGAGGCGGCGGCGGAAGAGGCGATCGGCGGGCTGATGAAACGGTTGGGGTGGGAGGCGCCGGTGCGGATCGGCAGCGGCGATGTGCCGGAGACGGTGTGCCGGCTGGCGAAGGAGTGGGGGGCGGATTTGCTGGTGATCGGACGCGGCTCGGCTTCGGGCGTGCTGGGGCGGCTGCGGGCCAACGCCTACTCGATCATCCGGCAGTCGGAGTGCCCTGTGGTGAGCGTGTAAGCGGCGCTGAGCCAGAGGGGCGGGAAGGGGCCGGCGCGGGCTGTGCGGGACTCATGGGGCGGCCGGGCGGGCCGATAAGCAGGGGGTGGGGAATGGGGAAGAAGGGGTAGCGGAGGCCGCGGGGCGGCAAGAGGCCGTGAGCCCGGAGCACGGGGGCGCCGCAGCCGCGGGGCTGCGGGAAACGCCGCCGGTGATGCCTGGCGAGGCGCTGGAGGCGTGGCGCGAGGCCGTGGCACGGCACCGGGACTGGCTGGAGGGGTTGCCCGGGGGCGAGCCATGCAGCCTGAAAAAGCTGCGGATCGAGGGGGTGCGGGCGCCGCGGGCGCGGCTGGAGCGCGGCGAGTTTCATTCTGTGGAATTGCCGGCGGCGGACCTGCACGGGGCGCAGTTGGCAGAGAGCCATTGGGAGCAGTGCAGCCTGAAGCTGGCGAACCTGGCGGCGGCGGCGCTGGACGGGGCGGAGCTGCGGCAGGTGGAGCTGAACGACGCTTGCCTGGCCTCGGCGAGCCTGTGCGGGGCGGTGATGGAGGGATGCCGGCTGGAAAAAGCGCGGGCGCAGGGGAGCCGATGGATGGAGGCGGGGCTGGGGCGGGCGGATTTCACGGGGGCGGTGCTGCGCGAGGCGGGATTCCATCAGGCCGCGATGATGGAATGCCTGTTTGCCGGCACCGAGCTGGCGCGGGCGCTGTTTTACCGCGCCGCGCTGCGGTTTTGCCGGTTTCTGGGCTGCCGCGGGGAGGAGGCGAGATTCAGCGGGGCGCTGCTGCAGCATTGCCGGTTTCAGAACTGCAGCCTGGAGCGGGCGCGGTTCACCGAGGCGAATCTGGGGGGCACGGCGTTTCACGGCTGCGCGCTGGCGGGCAGCGATTTCAGCGGCGCGAAGCTCGGCGGGGCGCAATTCAACGGCAGCCGGCTGGAGGGAGCGAAGTTCGCCGGCGCGGTTTGCGCGGGCGCCGATTTCCGGGGGGCGAACCTGCGCGGGGCGCAAGGGCTGACGCTGCACGAACTGCTGCGGGCGCGCACGGATGCGGCCACGATCCTGCCGTGGGGAGCGGCGGGGCCTGCGATGCGCGGAAGCCGGTGATCAATCGCCGGCTTGCGGGACGGGCTGGACGCGCCAGCCGGTCCACTTCTGGCGCAGCACAGCGACGAGTCCGGGGCCGCCTTTCCAGCCGGTGCGAGCGATGCTCAGGCCCAGCATCAGCAGGATGATGAGCGCCGCGGCGGCGACGGTTTGGGGCACGCTGAGCGACTCTTTCCAGCGCCAGAACCAGTTGCCGTAGACCAGCTCGGTGTGGACCCAGTATACGAGCAGGGAAGTGGAGCCGAGCTGGCGCAGGAAGCTCCAGCCCGTGTTGACATACGAGGTCCAGAGGTAGCCGAAGGCGGCGATCATCAGGATGATGCCGGTCTTGATGAGAACCAGCGCGGGGCTGTTGAGCCAGAAGTCCGAGTGCGGGTAGACCGAGTAAGGCAGGTTGGCGAAGTAGCGCGCGCCGACGATGAGAGTGATGCCGAACAGCGCCCACCACTCCATCATGCGGCCCATGGCGCCGTGCTCGACGACGCGCAGCAGCGAGCCGGCGGCGAGGCCGAAGGCGATGAAGGCGGCCCAGGGGAAGAAGCTGAAGAAGTTGGGATCGGGCACGAACCAGGCGCGGGCGAAGGGGTGGAGCCAGCTCCAGTCAGCCGCGCTGATGACGGGGGCTGCGCCGGCGATGAAGAGGCCGCTGACGGCGCCGAAGCGGATGCGGTCGCGGGTGGAGAACATGGCCAGCGGGCTGAGGACGATGATGCCCAGGCCCATGCAGTTGAGGATGTCGACTTTGAAGAGATCGGTCCAGGGGCTCTTGCCGAAGGAAAAGGACCACATCTGGAAGCGGAACAGGAAAGCGATGAGCAGCAGGTAGCCGGAGCGGCGGGCGGCGGCCCAGGTGCGCTGCCAGGGCGAGAGGCCCTTGCGCGAGGAGGAATCCATCAGGAAAGCCAGCGTGACGCCGGTGAGGAAGAGGAAGACGGCAGGCGTGATGCCGCCGACGAACTGAGACAGGACGTAGGGGCCGTCCTGGCGCAGGCGCGCGGCGGTGAAGCTGTGGAACACGTGGCCCTGGAGCATGATGAGCGCCGCGAGCCCGCGGGTCCAATCGAGGAAGGCGAGCCGTTGCGCGCCTGAGCGGGTGGTCTGATTCATCTCTGGCTATCTCTGCGGCGTCTCCTTTTTGACGCCCTTGGGGAGGTTGAGCCGGACCTGGGCCGGAGTCAACGCGGGGTTTACCTGAATGCCGGAATAAGCGACCAGCACATAATCGCGGGACGGCTGGTTCACCTTCTGCTGGATGACCATGCCGTCGGTTTGGGAGACCCAGATTTCGACGCTCTTGACGTGCTGCGCGGCCTCCTGCGACAGCGGCGCCAGCTCGAGGCGGTCCGCCGCGACGCCGTTGAGCTTATCCTCGCCGAGGTAACGGATGGAGTAGGCGCGGCGGAGATCGCGCACCGGCGTGCCGAAGCCGAGCAGGAGGAACTGATCGACGAGACCGCCCTGCTTGCCGAGGTCGTATTCCTGGACGGTCATGAGCTTGGGGTAGTAGAGCTGGATTTTGCTGCCCTGGAAAGCGACGGCGCGGGGCGAGGGCTGGTCGAACTCGACCAGCATGCGGAGGTCTTTGGGCTTGGGCCGGTAAAGGACGATGCGGCCGCTTTCCTCGGTGGTTTCCTTGACAAGGGCGGTGTAGGAGATCTTGCGGATCTGGGCGGTCATGCCGCGGAAGCCGGCGGCGGCTTTGTCGAGGCGGGCGAGGGCGTCATCGAGGGGAGCGGCAGGGATGCCGAGGCAGGCGGCGAGCAGGCAGAGCGTGAGGCGGGCTTGGGTCATGGTCTGGAGAGAGCCAGGTAGCCGCGGATTTCACCCTCCGCGTCGTGGATGGGCTCGACGCGCACCACCTGGACGCCTCTGCCGAGCCGCCGGCGGAGCAGTTCGGCGGCGTGGGCGGGGCGCTGCGGCTCGCTAACCGGCGCCAGCAGCGAGGTTTCCAGCCAGAACACGGTCATGCCTAGTTCGGAAGGCATCTGGACGATGCTCGCCGGGCGGGGTTGGTCCTTGAAAAAGCTCTTGGGGGTGAGAAAGATGAAGGCAAGGATCAGGGCGACGACAAGGTCGTACTGCCAACTGGCGCGCGGAAACTCCCAGAAGAGAAGGCTCTTCATCGCCAACGCTTTCATTGTAACACCGCCTCGGGCTGCCCTCCGGTTGGATGCGGCCGGCCCGGAGGCGATTCAGGCGCCTTTGGCGCGGCGAGTGGCGGGGGGGCGGAGCGGCACGGCTTCCGCCTGCCTGACCTCCTCGGCGCGGAGAACCTGGCAGTGGGCGCAGAAGCCGCCGATTTCGGTGCGGGCGATGAGGATCTGGAAGCCGAAGGTTTTCTCGACCTGGCGTTTGAGCTTCTGGAGGGGCTCGCCGAAGAATTCCTCTACCTTGCCGCAGCGGAGGCAGACGATGTGGGCGTGCTCCTGCTTGCGGCGGGTTTCGTAATAGTGCTGGTCGCCGGCGTGGTGCATGAGATCGAGCTCGTCGACGAGCCCGCCCTCTTTGAGCATCTTGAGCGTCCGGTAGACGGTGACGCGGTTCAGCTTGGGGTCTTTCTCGTGAGCGAGGCGGTAAAGGGATTCGGCGTCGAGGTGGGCGCCGGTCTTGTCGAGGAGGTCGAGCAGGATCTGGCGCTGGCGGGTGAGACGGAAGCCGCGCTGGCGGAGCGTGTCGCGGGCTGCAGGTTGGGACATGCGAGCCTCTCCTCAGACTGTACCACGAGGGGCGGGATTGCGCGCGGCGGGGGCGCGACGGGAGAGGTCGCTTCGTTTTCGGCCGTGCTTCAGTCGGAGACACAGCCCGGCTTGAGCAGGGCGGCGAGTTTTTCGGGCGGGGGCGGGTTCTGCTCGACGGCGTCCATGCCCTCGGCGGTGATGATAGGGCAGCTTTTGTCGTCGACGGCCACGAGGCCGCGCTGCTTGAGGTACCAGAGGGCGAAAAACATGGGTTCGGCAGGGAAGTTCACCATGGCTTCGATAATGCGGACGGGCGTGCCGGGCGAGCCGGGGTTGGCGCGGCGGCGCTCGTAGAGGATCGAGAGGATGGCCATGCGGCGGTCGGCCTCGGTGGTGACGGCCTCGAAAAAGCGGCGGGGCGAGAGCGACGGCGGGCCCTCCTCCTCCCTGGGAAGCAGGGAGTTGAACGCCTCGCGGGTGACGGGGTTCGACAGCACCTCGTAGGCCTGGGTGACGGCTTCGTATTTCTCGGGATCCGGGGCGGCGCCATTCTTGGGGTGGTGCTTGGAGGCCAGAGCGGAATAGGCGCGGTGGATTTCTTCAGCGGTGGCTCTGCGGGGCACGCCGAGGACGGCGTAATGATCCTGGAATTTGGTCGAGGGCAGGGACCCGCTCATAGGTGCTCCCGGGAGACAGATCGGCAGGAACCGCGCCGAACTTGAGGACCGAAGGGAAACGGCTAAAGGGGGCCGCCGGGGACGCCGATGGAAGGGTGTGGCCCGGACGGCCGTGTTGTTCATGGTTTTTGCGGCAGCGGCTGGAGGTGTGGAGATCGGGCGGCTGCAAACGGGTTTGGCGGCGGCGGACGGCGCATGCCGGCTGACGCGGCCGGCGGCTTCCGTGCCGGCGCATGAGGCGCAGATCCTGGTGCAGTTCACGGCGCGCGCCGGGGCGGGGGAGAGGTTCACGGTGGAGTGGGTGAGCCCGGCGGGGGCGGTGATCGAATCGACCGAATACGGCAACCTGCCCGCGGGGCGGAGCGTGTGCGTGGTGAACGCGCTGCAGGTGGGCGGGTTCGCGCCGGCGACGCAGCCGGGGCGCTGGCGCGTGCGCGTGACGGCGGGCGGGCGCGTGGAGAGGGAGCAGGGGTTTGAAATCGAGGGCAAGGCCACGCCGCTGGCGGTGCGGGTGGCCGAGGCCGGGCCGGAGGGACTGCTGCTGGACACCTGGGGGACGGAGCCGGACACGACGGTGAACATCGCGCGTTACCGCGAGGGGGCGGGCTGGGACTATGTGGCGGTGGTGCTGGCGTCGCGGCGGGAGGGCAACCGGCTGCGCGCCGACCCTGGGCCGCTCGAGCCGGGCGAGTATCTGGTGATCCTGCGCAATCCGAACGGCGAGGAGAGTCCGCCGGCGCGCTTTGTGGTGGCCTCGGCCGACTCGTGGCGCAAGCCGTTCCCGGAGGGAGAACGGTGGCAGGCGACCCAGCGGCCGTACGGGGCGTTCTCGCATTACGGAAGGGCGCTGCACGCGTGGGACTTTGCGCCGGTGGCGGGCCGCTATGTGGCGGCCATGCGCGCGGGCGTGGCAGCGGCGTACGACCTCGGGCTTGGGCAGACGCCGGACCGGCGCCTGTTCGGCAACTACATTTCCATCCGGCACGACGACGGCACGTGGTCGCATTACGCGCACCTGAAGACGCGCAGCTTCCGCGTGCGGACGGGGGAGCGGGTGGAAGCGGGGCAGATTCTGGCCGAGGTGGGCAACAGCGGCTACTCGTTCGGGCGGCACGTGCACGTGCATGTGACGAGGTCGCCGTCGATCGCGGCGCCGAGCATCCCGTTCCGGTTTGAGAAAGAAACGGCGGGAGCGGTGGTGACGTCGACAGCGGCGCCGAAGAGCGAGTGGGAGGGGGCGGCGGCTTTCGCGCAGTGGTGGACGCGGACGCTGCGGGTGCCGGGCAAGGCGAAGCGGCTGAGCGTGAAGCTGGAATGGAATGAAGCAAGCGCGGAGCTGGACCTGTGGCTGGTGACACCGGCGGGGGAATGGATCCGCGCCGAGGGGCCGCGCGCCGAGGTGGCCAGCCCGCAGCCGGGCACGTGGCGCGTGGCGGTGCAGAGCGTGCGCGGGGAGGCGTCGTTCCGGGTGGCGCCGGAAATCACACTCTCGCGTCCATGATGGTCTGCCGGGGCTATACTGGAGGCGAGGGCCCTTGCATATGAAGACCTACCTGCGGTTCGGCGTTCTCGTGGCGGCGATTCTGGGCACGCTGGCATGGCTTGCCGCCAGCGGCATCCGCGAATCGAAGACGTATTACAAGACGATCTCCGAACTGAAATCCATGCCGCAATCGGAGGCGGGCAAGCGGGTGCGCGTGACCGGCGACGTGGTGGCGGGCTCGATCCGGCGGGAGGGCGCCGCGGTGCGCTTCCAGATCTGCGAGAAGGAGCGCGGGACGACGTTGAACGTGGTCTACACGGGCAAGGACCCGCTGCCGGACACCTTCCGCGACGAAGCGCAGGCGATGGCGGACGGCAAGATGGGGCCGGACGGGACGTTCCACGCCAGTTCGATCGCCGCGAAATGCCCTTCGAAGTATGAAGCCGCGCCGGGCAAGGCTGCGCCGCAGCCGCTGAACCCGGGCCCGTCGCGGTCCTCGCTGTAGAGCAGTCCCAATCCAGGCTCGGAGCGAAAGACACCATGGAGACTCTCGGCGCATTCAGTCTGCTGATGGCGTTGTGCCTGGCGGCATACGCTTTTCTGGCATCGGTGATCGGGGGCTGGAAAGAGAAACCGTTTTTGACGGAGAGCGCGCGGCGCGCGGTGTACGGCGTGTTCGTGACGCTGACGGCGGCGTCGGCGATCCTGGTGTACGCGCTGATGACGAGCGACTTCCGGTTCGCCTATGTGGCGGAGCGCTCCAACCGCGCCATGCCGGCGGTGTACAAGTTTGCGGCGTGGTGGGGCGGGCAGGAGGGCTCGCTGCTGCTGTGGAGCTGGATGCTGTCGCTCTATGCCGCCATCGTGGTGTGGACCAACCGCGCGCGGCACCGGAGGCTGATGCCGTGGGTGGTTGCGGTGCTGGCGTTCACGCAGACGTTTTTCTGCCTGCTGAACGTGTTTGTGGAGCCGCCATTCCAGATGCTGGCGGTGGGGCGCGGCGTGACGAGCGTGGCGGACGGCAACGGGCTGAACCCGCTGCTGCAGTACTGGCTGATGGCGATCCACCCGCCGGCGCTGTATCTGGGATTCGTGGGGTTCGTGGTGCCATTCGCGTTTGCTTTCGCCTCGCTGCTGAAGCGCGAGCCGGGCGAAGCCTGGATCGCGACGACGCGGCGGTGGTCGCTGGTGACGTGGGGCTTTCTCTCGATCGGCATCATGCTGGGGCAAGGGTGGGCGTATGCGGTGCTCGGCTGGGGCGGCTACTGGGGCTGGGACCCGGTGGAAAACGCCTCGCTGCTGCCGTGGATCACGGGCACGGCTTTCCTGCATTCGGTGATGATGCAGGAGAAAAAAGGCATGATGAAAGTCTGGAATATGGTGCTGATTTCAGCCACCTATTTCCTGTGTATTTTCGGAACATTTCTCACGCGGAGCGGCGTTGTTTCCAGCGTCCACGCCTTTGCGCAATCCTCGCTGGGCTCGTGGTTTGTCGGTTTTCTGGCCGTCAGCATCGCGGTGACGGTGTTCCTGATCCTGCGGCGGCTGGATTTCCTGAAGAGCGAATCGCATCTGGAGAGCGTGCTGAGCCGGGAGTCGAGCTTCCTGTTCAACAACCTGCTGCTGCTGGCTTCCTGCTTCGCGGTGCTGTGGGGGACGCTGTTTCCGGTGCTGACGGAAGCGCTGATGGGGGAGAAGATCACGGTGGGGGCGCCGTTCTTCAACAAGGTGAACATCCCGATCGGGCTGGCGCTGCTGCTGTTGACCGGGGTGGGGCCGCTGATTGCGTGGCGGCGCAGCTCGTGGGAGAGCCTGAAGCGGGCGTTCCGGTGGCCGGTGGTGGCGATGGGGCTCACGGTGGCGGCGCTGCTGGCGTTCGGCGCGCGGCATTTCTACGCGCTGGTGAGCCTGGGGCTGTGCGCGTTTGTGGCCGCGACGGTGGTGATGGAGTTTTACAAGGGGGCGCGGTCGATCGCGGCGCGGAACCAGATGAGCTTCCTGCGCGCCACGGTGGAGCTGACGCACCGCAACACGCGCCGCTACGGCGGCTATCTGGTGCACATGGGCATCGTGCTGATGTTCATCGGCTACACGGGGTCGGCGTTCAACAAGGACACGACGGAAGAAGTGAAGATCGGCTCGCACTTCCGCATCGGGGCCTACGAGCTGCACGTGAAGCAAGTGACCGACGGCTCGAACCCGAACTACAGTTGGCAGCGGGCGGTCATTGCGGTGCACCGCAACGGCGACTATGTCGGCGACCTGAGGCCGGAGCGGCGCGTGTACGCGGCTTCGCAGCAACCGACGTCGGAAGTGGCGATCCGGCGGCGCCTGAATGAAGATCTTTACCTGAATTTCGCCAGCATGAGCCAGTCCGACCCGGAGGCGGCGATCATCCAGGCGTATGTGTTCCCGCTGGTGAGCTGGATCTGGATCGGGTTCTATGTGCTGCTGTTCGGCACGGTGGTGTGCCTGATCCCGAGCAAAGTGAAATATGCTTATCCGAAGACGCAGGTGGTGGGCGTGTACGAACGGCAGCCCGAGGCGGCGCAGTAACGCGGCGGGCGGGCCTGCGGCAGGAAAGATGGTTGAAGAAAGATGATCCTTGCAGTGGCAGTGGCGCTGACCGCGGGCGTGCTCGCTTTTGTTTTTCTGATCCGGCCGGAAGACCTGCCGCCCGCGGAAGAGGCGCCGCCGTGGGCGCACCTGGAAGAGAAGCGGGACGTTCTGTACGACAATCTGCGGGACCTGACCTTCGAATACTCGCTGGGAAAACTCTCCGATGAGGATTACGCCAAGGCGAAGGCGACGCTGCAAGCCGAGCTGGAGAAGGTGAACGCAGAGCTCGGCCGGATGCAGGCGCAGAAGCCGGCGAAGGCGGCCAAAGCGGCCGCGGCGAAAGCGGCGCCGGCGGCGCCGCAGCCTGCCGCGGGCACGGTGTGCCCGCACTGCGGGGCGAAGTTCGACAAGCCGCTGAAATTCTGCGGCGAGTGCGGCAAGCCGATGGCGGGAGGCGGGGCATGAAAGGGGCGTGGTTTTTTCTGCTGGCGGCGATGCCGGCGCTGGCCGACATCAGCGGGACGGTGATCAACCGCACGACCGGCAAGCCGCAGGCGGGCGTGCTGGTGCATCTGACGCAGATGGGGCAGGGCGGCATGGCGCCGGGGGGCAGCGCGCGGACGGGCGAGGACGGAAAGTTTTCGATTGCGACGCAGGCGTCCGGCGCCATGCTGTTGCAGGCTGTTTACAAGGGCGTGAGCTACTCGCGGCCGGTGGAGGCGGGGGCATCCAACATGCAGGTGGAAGTGTTCGAGGCCGCGCCGCGCGTGCCCGATGTGCGGGTGACGCAGCACATGATCCTTGTGGAAAGCGACGGCAAGGAATGGGTGGTGAACGAGACGGTGCTGTTCGAGAATCAGACGAACGTGACGTGGAACGATTCCGAACAGGGGACGCTGCAATTCACGGCGCCGAAGGAGGCCGGGGAGAACGTGCGGGTGCGCGCCACGTCGCCGGGCAGCGTGCCGGTGGAGCGCGAGCCGCGGCGGGTGAAGCCGGGGCTGTTTGCGCTGGATTTTCCGGTGAAGCCGGGCGGGGAGACGCGGTTCGACGTCAGCTACAAGTTTCCGGGGCCGGAGAGGACGGTGCTGCGGGGCCGCATTTTGCACGCGCCGGGGCCGGTGCGGCTGGTGGTTCCGGAGGGCATCCGGGCGGAAGGCAAGGCGCTGAAGGAGCTGGGGCAGGAGCCATCGACGCGGGCGGCGATTTTCGATGTGATCGGGCCGGAGTATGAGATCCGGCTTTCCGGGACCGGAGCGTTGCCGCAGACGCCTGCGGCCAGCGAGAGCGAAGAGGACGGGCCGCGGATCGAGCGGATCCTGCCGCCGGGGTATGAGCGCTGGTGGAAAGCCGCGCTGGCATTGGTGGCGGCGTTTCTGGCGCTGAGTTTCTGGGCCCAGTGGATCAAGTCCGGCGCGGCCGGCAGCCGCAGCGCGCGATGACCGCCCTGGCCGTCGAAAACGTCTGGAAATATTACGGCGATTTTCCCGCTTTGCGCGGCATTCATTTCGAGGCGGCGCGAGGGGCGTGCGTGGCGCTGCTGGGGCGCAACGGCGCGGGCAAAACCACGCTGCTGCGCATTTTGGCGGGGCTTTCGAAGCCGAGCCGCGGGGCGGTGCGCGTGCTCGGGCAGGACTGCCTTTCCGAAGAAGCGCGGCGCGGCACGGGGATGCTGGGCCACGGCATCGGCATCTACGACGAGCTTTCCGCGTACGAGAACCTGCGGCTGTTTGCGGCGCTGTACGGGCTGCCGGACGCGCACCGGGCGGCGATGGAATGGCTCGAGCGGACCGGGCTCGAGCGGGTGCGCGACGGGCTGGTGCGGGAGTTTTCGCGCGGCATGAGGCAGCGGCTGGCGGTGGCGCGCGCGTTTCTGCACAGCCCCGCGCTGCTGCTGCTGGACGAGCCGTTCACGGCGCTGGACGACCGCGCGATCGCGCTGCTGCAAGGGTTGCTGCGGGAATCGCTCGCCGCGGGCGCGACGATTGTGATGTCGACGCACCAGTTGCGGGAGGCCCTGGAACTGGCCACGCACGTGGCGCTGATCGTCAAGGGGAAGCTCGCGCACGCGGGCGAGCGCACGGCGGCGATGGTCGACGATCCGGGCTATCTGTACCGCGAGTACGGAGAGGCGTGATGCTGTACTTCCGCCAGGTGTGGACGATCGCCGCCAAGGATTTGCGCAGCGAGCTGCGCACAAAGGAGGCGCTGAACGCGTCGCTGTCTTTTGCGCTGGTGATCCTGCTGCTGTTCAGCTTCGCCTTCGACCCGACGGCGGAGATGACGCGCGAGATCAGCGGCGGGCTGCTGTGGCTGGTGTTCGCCTTTGCCGGCGCGCTGCTGCTGAACCGGAGTTTCGCGCGGGAGCTGGAAAACGACTGCCTGGACGTGCTGGTGACGAGCCCGGTGCCGGCGTCGGCGCTGTTGCTGGGGAAGGTGCTGGCCAACTGGGTGCTGCTGCTGGGCATCGAGGCGGTGTGCCTGCCCGTGTTCGGCGTGTTTTACAACGCAGACTGGGCGCGGCAGCCCTGGTGGCTCGCGCTGGTGATGCTGCTGGCGACGTGGGGCGTCACGGTGATCGGGACGATGTTTTCGGCGCTGACGGTGAATCTGCGGCTGCGGGAGCTGATGCTGCCGATGCTGGTGTACCCGATGCTGATTCCGTGCCTGATGGCGGCGATGCAGCTCACCACGGCTCTGGTGGCGGGGCAGGCGCCCGAGGGGGACCAGCTTGCGTGGCTGCGGATGCTCGCGGGATTCGATATCATCTTCACGGCGCTTTCCGTGGCGCTGGTGGAGACGGTGCTGATCGGGTGAAGGCGATGAGAGAGAAAATCCTGTATATTCTGGGAGCGCTGGCGGCGCTGCTGCTGGCGCGCAACATCTGGGTGATGCTCACCGGGCTGCCGGACGAGGCGTTTCAGGGGGCGATTTTCCGCATCATTTTCTTCCATGTGCCGGCGGCATTTACGTGTTTTCTGGGGTTTTTTGTGGCGCTGATCGCGTCGATCAGCTACCTGAAAACGGGCCGCATGCAGTGGGATTCCCTGGCCGTTTCAGCCACCGAAACGGGGCTGGCCTTCGGCGCGGCGAATCTCGTCAGCGGCATGATCTGGGCGCGGATCATCTGGGGCATCTGGTGGACCTGGGACTGGCGGCTGACGTCGATGCTGGTGTGCTGGCTGCTGTATGCGGGCTATCTGGTGCTGCGGCGCGCGGTGGAGGAGCCGGCGCAGCGGGCGCGGCTGTCGGCGGTGCTGTCGATTTTGAGCTTCACGGTGGTGCCGTTTGTGTTTTTCTCGATCAAATGGTTCCGCACGCAGCACCCGCAGCCTGTGCTGTACGGCGAAGGCAAAATGGACGCGGGGTACCGGGCGATGCTGTACGGCAACTGGGTTCCGCTGCTGATGATCGCGGCGGTGCTGGTGGCGGTCCGCATGCAACAGGAAAGGCGCATGCGGGAGCTGGATGCCTTGCGGCGCGAGGCGCACGCATTCTGAACGGAAAGGAAATCGCTTATGGGCGACGCTGCGGCGCGCAATTTTCAGTATTTGGCCTACGGGCTGATCGCCGTGTGGGCCATCCTCGCTGTGTATGTTCTCACGCTGGTGAGCCGGGAGCGGAGGATCGGGCGGGAGATCGAAAGCCTGAAGCGGATGATCGAAGACCGGGAAGGGAAGTGAGGCCATGAAGCGCAGAAGCCTGCTGGGAGCCATGGCCGCCGCCCCGCTGGCGGCGCGCGAGTCGAAGGCGCAGGAGACCGCGGCGCGCGCCATGCGGGGCATGCCTGCGCCGCGCATCCGGGACGTGCAGGTGATCGCCACGGCGCCGCAGGGCCTGCGGCTGACGGTGGTGAAGGTGATCACGGACCAGGACGGGCTCTACGGGTACGGCTGCGCCACATACACGCAGCGCGCCGAGCTGGTGGCGCCGGCGGTGGAGCGGTACTTGCGGCCGTTTCTGACGGGCAAGCCCGCTGACCGCATCGACGACCTGTGGCAGGCGATGTACAACTCCTCGTACTGGCGCAACGGGCCGGTTTTGAACAACGCCATCAGCGGGGTGGACCAGGCGCTGTGGGACATCAAGGGACGGATGGCGGGGATGCCCGTGTATCAGTTGCTCGGCGGCAAGTGCCGCGAGGCGGCCGACTGTTACGCGCACGCCAGCGGGCGCGAGATTGCGGAAGTGATCGACAACGCGCGCAAGCTGATGGCGCAGGGCTTCCGCCACATCCGGGTGCAGGTGGGCGTGCCGGGGCAGGCGGGCTACGGCGCGGGCGCGGGGACGGTGCAGGTGGAGAAGCTGCACGACGCTCCGGTGTTCGAGCCGGAGGATTATCTGCGGCGCGCGCTGAAGCTGCTGGAGACGGCGCGGAAGGAGCTGGGCGAAGAGGTCGAGCTGCTGCATGACGTGCACGAGCGGATTTCGCCGATCCAGGCTGTGCGGTTTTGCAAGGAGTGCGAGCGGTTCCGGCTGTTCTTTCTGGAAGACCCGCTTTCGCCGGAAGACATCGAGTGGTTCCGCATCATCCGGCAGCAATGCTCGACGCCGATTGCGATGGGCGAGCTGTTCAACAGCCCGCACGAGTGGACGCCGTTGATCCGCGACCGCCTGATCGACTACATCCGGATCCATGTGTCGCAGGCGGGCGGGCTGACGCCGTGCCGGAAGATTGCGGCGATGGCGGAGCTGATGGGGGTGAAGACGGCGTGGCACGGGCCGGGCGACGTTTCGCCCGTCGGGCACATGGCCAACATCACGCTGGACCTGGCCTGCTACAACTTCGGCATCCAGGAGAGCGTGTTCTTCCCCGATGCGGTGCGGGAGGTTTTCCAGGGCTGCCCGGTGCTGAAGAACGGCTATTTCTGGGCGAACGAGACGCCGGGCTGGGGCATCGAGGTGAACGAGGCGGCGGCGAAGAAGTACCCGTACGGGTACGGGGAAAAGGGCGAGCGGCAGCGGCTGAACGGCGGCTGGGGCGAAGTGCGCCGCCGCGACGGGACGGTGATCAAGCAGTAGCGGCGCTGCCGCGGAACGGGCGTGGCGGCGCCGGAGTCAGCCGTCCGGCGGCTCTCAGTTGCGCTCTCGTGTGGGCGGCGGCGTCTGCTGTGTGCCAGATTCCTGCCGGAGCAGGCGGCTCAAGGGCTCCGGTTTGCGGTAGCCGCGGCGCATCAGGTCGTCCCACTGAAGGGGGGCGGAATCGGGCAAGTGGGGGTGGAGAATTCCC
>Ga0272446_1003072_pt1 | contig 21673 bp, 23 predicted proteins | sample YNPCB0061_FD_194587 | JGI IMG/M metagenome (GOLD analysis project Ga0272446, IMG submission 194587) | Hot spring microbial mat communities from Yellowstone National Park, WY, United States - YNP-CB-006-1 | ecosystem: Environmental > Aquatic > Thermal springs > Hot (42-90C) > Sediment | place... | reverse complement strand
GGCGAGCTCGCCGAGGTCGCGCAGCTCGGCCTCGATCTCGGCGCGCGCGGCGCCGTCGGGGAAGCGGCGCCGGATGAGCGATCGCAGCACGCGATCGTCGTCGTATTGGTTGCCGAGCGACGGGGGCGGTTGATTGAATGGGGTCACCACGCCGCGAATGATATCCGTCCTTTTGCCCTATCGCGATGCCGTCGCGCACCTCGAGGAGGCGCTCGGGTCGATCCTCGCCGACGGGGCGGCCGACGAGGTGGTGGCCATCGACGACGGGTCGCGCGACGGCGGGGCGGCGCTGGTCGAGCGCTGGGCGCGGCGCGAGCGGCGGCTGGTGCCGATCGCCACCGGCGGCGTCGGGGTGGCGGAGGCGCTTCAGCGCGGGCTGGCGGTCGCGCGCGGCGAGCTGATCGCGCGCATGGACGCGGACGACGTCTCGCTGCCGGGGCGGCTGGCGGCGGAGCGGCGCCTCCTCGGCGGGGACGCGCGCCTGGGCGCGGTCGGCGTGCGAGTGGAGGGATTTCCGTCTATCGGGAATGGGCTGGCGGCGTACCTCGCGTGGCAGAACGGCCTCGTCACGTCGGACGAGCACGCGCGCGATCTGTTCGTGGAGGCGCCGCTCTGCCACCCGTCGGTGCTGGCGCGGCGCGAGGCGCTCGACGACGTCGGCGGCTGGCGGCGCGCGCCCTGGGCCGAGGACTACGACCTCTGGTTGCGAATGGACGCGCGCGGCTGGCGGATGGCGAAGGTGCCCGAGGTGCTGTTCCGCTGGCGCCACCGTGAAGGGCGCGCGACGTTCGCGGCGGCGGAGTGCGCGCCCGAGCGGCTCGTCGAGGCGCGGGCCTGTTACCTCGCGCCGCGGCTCGCGGGGCGGCGCTTCGTCGTCTGGGGCGCGGGGCAGACCGGCAAGCGGCTGGCGCGCGCCCTCGAGGCGCACGGCGCGAGGCCCGACGCCTTCGTCGACGTCGATCCGCGCAAGGTCGGCCGCCCCGCGCGGGCGGCGCGCATCGTCGACGCCGACGGCTTCCTCGCCGCCGGGCCGCGCGACGCGCCCTTCGTCGTCGTGGCGGTGGGGGCGCGCGGGGCGCGCGAGATCGTGAGGGGGAGGCTCACGCGCGCGGGGTTCGTCGAGGGTGCCGAGTTCGTCGCCGCGGCGTAGCCTCGCCTCGCTTCCGATTTACACGGAGGACGGAGGTGGGAGCTCAGACGGAGTTTTTGTTTTACAAAAAATTCTGTCCTCCGTCTGTCCTCACATCTCCGTCCTCCGTGTAAACGAGGAAGCGGGACGGGTTGCCGCCGACGCTGCGGGGTTAGCGCAGGCCGCGGGCCTCGTTGCCGCGGACGGCCATGACGGGGCAGGGCGCGCAGCTGATGACGTCGCGCGCCACCGAGCCGAGGACGGCGCCGACGACGCCGGCGCGGCCGTGCGTCCCCATCACGATGAGGTCGTTTTCGCGCTCGGTGGCGACGCGCACGATGGTCGCCGCGGGATCGCCCGGCTCGACGAGGCGGTTGACGTCGACGCCGTCGACGTCGAGCGCCGACATCATCTGCCCGAAGCTGAGGTCGGCTCCGTGGCGCGCGCCCTCGGGCTCGTGGGGCATCTCGAGGCCGGTGTAGGCGCGCGCCAGGAGGTTCAGCTTCGACGGCGGCGGGATCACGTTGAGGACGTCGATCCGCGCGCCGTCACGCCGCGCCAGCGACAGCGCCAACCGCAGTGCCTGCCGCGAGGCGAACGAGAAGTCGACGGGGACGAGCAGCCGTTCGTAACGCATGGGCTCCTCGATTCGACCTAAGCACGCCGCCGCGCCGGCTTCGCGCTGAGGCGCCGCTTCACCGCGTCGAACGCCTGTCCGACGGCGGCGTAGAGGTCCTCGTTGATCGACGCGTCGGCGGCGTCGCGGCCGTAGACGATCTCGCGCCCGGGGACGACGAGATCGATGCACACGCGATAGTGGCGCCCGTGGCTCTGGTGGTGGTGCGGGGAGTCGATGACCACGCGGCAGCGCTGGATGTTCTGGCACACGCGCTGGAGACGCTCGGCGCGCTCCTCGACGAGCGCCGTGACTGCGGGAGAGCTGGTGACACCGTGGTAGGTGATCTGGACAGGGACCATCGTGGGGTCCTCCTCTCGTCGCCTCGAAGCTTCGGACTGGTACAGTGCCTGCCTACTGGACGGTCATGGTCGGCTGACGCCGCTCGACGGGGCGCTTGGCCCCCAGCGCGGCGAGCGCCCGCAGCGCGTCGGTCGTCGTGAAGACGCCCGCGATCTTGCCGTCCTCCATCACCACCGCCGAGCCGTAGCGCCACTCGGCCATCGTGTCGGCGACCTCGGAGAGCGGGGCGGTCGGGGCCACGCGATAGGGCGCCAGCGCCATCGCCTCCTCGACGCAGACGACGTGCGGATCGACGTCGCGGTAGCACTCGAGCACCGAGAGGTCGCGCTCGGACACGATGCCGGCGAGGGTCCCGTCCTCCTCCACGACGACGAGGTGACGGATCTGGTGCTCGCGCATGAGCGCCCGGGCGTCGGCGAGGGTGTCGTGCCGGGAGATGGTCTTCACGTTGCGGCTCATGAACTCACCGACGGTGGGAGCGCGGCGGCTTCTGCTCTTGATCCGTTCCATGCCTGGGGGGACTGCACTGGTCGTGCCGCGCGCAACCAACGGCGCGTCGCGGCCCTCCGACGATCGCTCCGCAACGTTTTCGTCCGACCCCCACACCGCCGCACCGGATGCGCAAGCAGCGCCCCGCGGTGTACGCATCCCGTCGCGGCCACCGACGAGAGGCCACATCTGGCACGTCCCTTTCAAAGGAGGGTGGCTATGCGCATCTCCAAGATCCTCGTCGCGACCGACTTCTCTCGCGCCTCCATCCCGGCGGTCGAGTTCGCGCTCGGGCTCGCCAAGGGGACGGGCGCGTCCATCCACCTCCTCCATGTATGGGATCGCCCGGTGCACGTCTCGGGCGGATTCGTCGTCGGGGCGCCCGGCACACCGCCCAAGACGCTGGAGGAGTTCTTCGCCGACGCGCGCGGCCTCGAGCTCGACGCCTGGCTGCGCGATCTGCGCGAGAGCGGAGTGGCCGCCCAGGCGCGCGTCGAGCTGGGGGACCCCGTCGACACGATCGTGAAGATCGCGCGCGACGAGAAGTTCGATCTCATCGCCGTCGGCGCGCATGGGCGCCGCGGCATCTCTCGTTGGGTCGCCGGGTCGGTGGCGGAGGAGATCCTCCGTCGCGCGCCCTGCCCCGTCATGGTCGTTCAGCAGGCCGCGAGCGAGCTGCCCGAGTCGACCCGTTCCACGGTGGAGGCCACGTCATGAGCACGAACACGACCGAGACCAAGCGCGACTTCAAGAGCAGCTTCGCCGAGCTCGAGCAGCTCGCCGACGAGGTGCGCGTGAAGCTGCACCTCGCCGGGATGGACGCGAAGGACGCCTTCCACGACATCACCAAGAGGGCGGCCGAGATCGGGCACAACGTCGAGCACGCGACCGAGAGCGCGGTGAACGATCTGGTCGCGCGGCTGCGCAAGCTGTCGGAGCAGCTGGTCGCGCCCGACGACATCCGCAACGACGCCGATTAACGAATTTCCGATGTACGGATAAGATCGGCGCGTGGGCTCGTCTCTCGAGGGGCTTCTCGCATCGACCGAGTGGCGGCTGACCGTCGCGCTCGGCGTGGGGCTCCTCATCGGCGCCGAGCGCGAGCGGCGCAAGGAGGAGCGCGGCTCGAGCTTCGCCGGCGTGCGCACCTTCGCGCTCACGGCGCTCCTCGGCGGCATCGCCTGGCTGCTCGGCAACGGCAGCGCGCCGCTCCTCATCACCGGCGCCGTCTTCATCGGCGCCGCTGCGCTCGTCGGGCACATCACCGATCCCGCGCGCACCGGGCTCACCAGCGAGGTCGCGTTCGTCCTCACCTACTTCCTCGGCGCGCTGGCCCAGGTGCGCCCGGGGCTCGCGCTCGCCATCGGCGTCCTCTCGGCCTCGATCCTCGCCTTCCGCGCGACGCTGCACGACCTCGTGCGCCGGAGCCTCAGCGAGCGCGAGCTCCTCGACGCGCTGGTGCTGGGGATCGCGGCGCTGGTGGTCTGGCCGCTCCTTCCGAACCGCGCGCTCGATCCGCTGGGCGCGATCAATCCGTCGACGCTGTGGCGCCTCGTCGTGCTGTCAATGGCGCTCGGCGGCGCGGGCCACGTCGCGACGCGCATCATCGGCCCGCGCTTCGGCCTCGCGCTGTCGGGCTTCGCCTCGGGCTTCATCTCGAGCTCGGCGACGATCCACGCGCTCGGCAAGCGCGCCGCGGGCGAGCCGCGCCTCCTCGGCGGCGCGGTCGCGGGGGCCACCGCCTCGACGGTGGCGACCTTCATCCAGATGGCCATCTTCGTGACCACCGCCAGCCCGGGGCTGCTCCGCCACGCCTGGATCCCGCTCCTCGCCGGCGGCACGACGGCGCTCGCCTACGCGAGCGTGCAGGCGTGGCGCGCGGCGCGCGAGACGACGCCCGAGCCGGCGACGGGGCGCGCCTTCGAGCTGCGCTCGGCGCTGTTCTTCGCGGCGCTGGTCGCGGCGCTGACCTTCCTCTCGGCGGTGGTGAAGCGCTCGCTCGGCGCGCGCGCGGTGCTGGCGGTCGCGGGCGTGGCCGCGTTCGCCGACGCGCACGCCGCCGGCTCGACGGTGGGCTCGGTGCACGCCTCGGGCGGCATCGGCAATCAGCTGGCCGTCGTCGCCATCCTCGTCTCGCTGACCACCAACACGGTCACCAAGATCGTGCTCGCCTTCCAGGCGGGGCCGCGCCGCTACGGAGCGCGCGTCCTCGTCGGCCTCCTGGTGGTCCTCGCGGCGGCGTGGGGCGGCTTCGCGATCGCGCAACTGCTTCCGTCGTCGTAGCCCGCCGCGCCGACGCTGCGCGGCGCCCACGCGCAACCCCGCGCCCCCACGTCTCCGTCGCTGTGGCACATCGGATGCTGCTCCCTCGCGGCGGATCGAAAGGAGGCGTCCCATGGGAAATGTCATCGTGCGCAACCAGAACCCCGGCGCTCGGCGAGCGCTGGAGGGGGGCGGCGCTCGTCGGCATCGATCTCTCGCCCGAGATGCTCGCCGAGGCGCGACGCGCCGACGTCGCGGGGCGGGCGCGCTGGATCGAGGGGGACGTCGGCACGTGGGAGCCCGACCGCGACGCGCGGCCTGCGCTCCTCGTGTCCAACGCCTGTCTGCAGTGGATCCCCGATCACGCGCGGCTCGTCCCGCGCCTCGTCGACGCGGTCGCGCCGGGCGGCGTCCTCGCGGTGCAGATGCCGAACAACTTCGAGATGCCGTCGCACGCCCTCGCGCGCGAGCTCGCGGCCGAGCCGCCCTTCGCGGCGCACGTTCGGCTCGCGCCGCCGTCGGTGCTGTCGGCGGCGGCCTACTACCGCCTGATCGCGGCCTGCGACGGCGTCGAGGCCGTCGATCTCTGGGAGACCGACTACCTCCACGTGCTGCGCGGCGACGATCCGGTCGTGGCCTGGGCGCGCGGGACGACGCTCCTGCCGATCGTCGGGCCTCTCGAAGCGGCCGACCCGACGCTGGCGGCGCGCTTCCTCGACCGCTATCGGGCGCGCGTGGCGGCCGCCTACCCGCGCGAGCGCGACGGCGCCACGCTGTTCCCCTTCAAGCGGCTCTTTTTCGTCTTGCGAAAAAAGACTGCCTAGCGCACTTCGCCCTCGTCGCGCACGAACACCCAGGCGCTCTTCGTCGACGCCGACCAGAAGAGCGTCACGGTCACGTTGCGCGGCTTCATCTTGTAGTCGAAGCGGTAGGGGAAGACGGCGTGGAGCTTGCCGCGCGCGACGCCGTCGGCGAAGCGGCCGGCGAAGCCGCGCACGTTGGTGCAGGGCGCGACCTCGCGGAAGAAGTTCTTGCCGACGACGACCTTGGGGTCGCGGCCCGTCAGACGGCTCTCGTGCATGTTGAAGGCGAGGATGGTGCCGCTGGCGTCGAGGCGGATGGCGCCGAAGGGGAGGGCGTCGAGCTGCGGCTCGGACATCCGCGCCACGCGCTCGAGCTGCTCGGCCTCGCTCTCTTCGATGAAGACGGCGTCGTACCCCGCGCCCTTGTCGCTGACGTCGCGGCTCATGGGAAGTGCGATGCCGAACACCGATCGGCCGTCGCGCGAAACGTTTGTACACCCCTGGTCAGCGACGAACGGCGCGTTATCCTCGGGCGAACATGCCTCCCGCGCGAGAGACGCATCACACCTTCTGCCGCATCTGCGAAGCGCTCTGTGGACTCGAGGTCGACGTCGAGGCGGGGCGCGTCGTCGAGATTCGCCCCGACGCGAAGCACGTCGCCACCGGCGGCTTCGCCTGCGTGAAGGGGCTCAAGCAGCACAAGATGTACGCGTCGCCCGATCGGCTGCGGCATCCCGAGCGGCGGATCCCGGGGACCGATCGCTGGGAGCGCGCCAGCTGGGACGACGCGCTCGCCGACATCGGGGCCCGCGTGGCGCGGATTCGCGAGGCGCACGGCCCCGACGCCATCGCGATGTACGTCGGGACGGCGGCGGGCTTCTCGGTGCTCCACCCGGTGTTCGCGCAGGGCTTCATGACCGGGCTCGGCTCGAAGAGCATGTACTCGTCGGCGACGCAGGACTGCGCCAACAAGTTCGCCGTCGCGCGCGAGCTGTACGGGTTCCCCTTCACGCAGCCCTTCCCCGACGTCACGCGCACGCGCTGCCTGGTCATCGTCGGCGCGAACCCGGTGGTGTCGAAGTGGAGCTTCCTCCAGGTGCCGAACCCGACGCGGCACCTGCGCGACATCGTCGCGCGCGGGGGCGACGTCTTCGTGGTCGATCCGCGACGGACGGAGACGGCGAAGGCGGCGGGCGAATACGTGCCGATTCGTCCGGACTCCGACGTCTTCTTCTTCCTGGCGTTCTTGAACGAGGTCTTCGCGCGCGGCGCCGTCGACGAGGAGCGGGTGCGCGCGCACATGAGCGGCCTCGGCGCGCTGCGCGAGGTGGCCGATCCCTGGACGCCCGAGCGCTGCGCGGAGGTGACCGGGATCGCGCCCGAGACGCTGCGGCGGATCGTGGCGCGCTATCTCGCGGCGACGAAGAGCGGCGGCGCGGCGCTCTATTCGTCGACGGGCGTCAACATGGGGTCGAACGGCTCGCTCGCCTTCTGGCTGCAGGAGGCGGTCAATGCGTTGACAGGAAATCTCGATCGGCGCGGCGGGACGCTGGTGGGGCGCGGGGTGATCGACTTCCCGGCGTTCGGGAAGAAGACCGGCACGCTGCTGCGCAACGATCGCTCGCGCGTCGGCGACTTCCCGTCGGTGAACGACGCCTTCCCGGGCGGGCTGCTCGCCGACGAGATCCTCACGCCGGGGCCGAAGCAGGTGCGCGCGCTGTTCGTCACCGGCGGCAATCCGCTGATCACCATGCCGAACGCCGGGCGACTGCGGGAGGCGCTGTCGTCGCTGGAGCTGCTGGTCACGCTCGACATTTACAAAAATGGGACCGGGTCGCTGGCGCACTGGGTGCTGCCCTGCACGTCGCCGCTCGAGCGCGCGGATCTGCCGTTCATCTTCCCGCTGATGCTCGGGCTGCAGGCGCGGCCGTACCTCCAGGCGACGCGCGCGCTCGTGCGGCCCGACGGCGAGCAGCGCGACGAGGCGACCATCTATCTCGATCTGGCGCGCGCGGCGGGGGTGTCGATCTTCGGGTCGCGCGTGGCGCAGACGTCGATGGAGCTGCTCGCGGCGACGGCGACGCGGCTCGATCCCGAGGGGACGCGCGGGCTCCCGCAGGAATTGTTGCTGTCGTGGCTCTTGCGCATCACCGGGCAGGGGTCGTGGCGGCGGCTGCTGAAGGAGCGGCACGGGCGGCTGCGGCCCGATCACGAGGCCGACGATTTTCTGGGCAAGCGCGTCACCACCGACGACGGCAAGGTGCACCTCGCGCCGCCGGCGCTGGTGGCGCAGGCGGCGGCGCGGCTCGAGGAGACGTTCGCGCGCGAGCGGGAGCACGTGCGGGCGGGGCGGCTGAAGCTGATCACCAAGCGCGCGGTGACGACGCACAACTCGTGGACGCACAACCTGCCCGAGCTCGTCGAGGGCGAGCGCGGGACCAACTATCTGTACGTGCACCCGACGGACGCGGCGCGGCTGGGGCTCGCCGAGGGCGGGTATGCCGACGTGGCGACGGACACGGCGACGGTGCGCGTGGGGGTGAAATTGCTGGACGAATTATCGCCGGGGGTGGTCGCGCTGCCGCACGGGTGGGGGCACCAGCACGCGCGCGGGCTGTCGGTGGCGTCGCGGACGCGCGGGGTGAACGTGAATCTCTTGGCGGCGGATGGGCCGGGGCGGCTGGAGCGCGTCTCGGGGATGGCGCACCTCACCGGGTTCGTCGTCGACGTGCGGCCGGCGGCGGGGCCGCCCGATCCGACCAGCTGGTCGGGGCTGCCCGCGGCTGGGGGTGACGCGTGAGCGCGGCCGTCGAGCGCGAGGACGCGCGGGTCAAGCTGCGCGGCGCGCCGGCCTTCGCGCTGGTGGTGATCGGGTACGCGGTGGCGGCGGCGGCGGGCGTGGTGGTGGCGCGCCTCCTCGACGGGGAGGCGCTGTGGCTGCGCGCGGCGGCGGCCGACGCGGCGGCGACGATGGTGATTTTTGTCTTCTCGATATTGACCGACTGCTCCAGCTTCTATGACCCCTACTGGAGCGTGGCGCCGATCCCGAGCGCGGTGTGGGCGGCGACGGCGCCCGGGGCGGAGGCGGTGCCGCTCGCGCGGCGCGTGCTGGTGGTGGCGCTGATCTCGGCGTGGGGGCTGCGGCTCACCTACAACTGGGCGCGCGGCTGGACCGGGTTCTCCGCCGAGGACTGGCGCTACGTGAACCTGCGCAAGACGACCGGGCGCGCCTACTGGCTGGTGAGCCTGCTCGGGCTGCACCTGATGCCGACGGTGACGGTGTTCCTCGGGATGCTGCCGCTGTTCGTCGCGCTCGGGCACCCGATCCCGTTCGCGGTGGTGAGCGCGGCGCCGCCGCCGTTCGGCGTCCTCGACGCCGTCGCGGCGCTGGTGATGGCGGCGGCGATCGTCGTCGAGGCGACCGCCGACGAGCAGCTGCGGGCGTTCCGCCGCGAGAACACTGTCGTCGGAAAGATCTGCGAGCGCGGCCTGTGGGGCCTGTGCCGCCACCCGAATTATCTGGGGGAGGTGAGCCTGTGGTGGGGGCTGTTCGCCTTCGGGCTGGCGGCGAACGCGGGCGCGTGGTGGGCGTACGCCGTCGGGGCGGTGTGGATGACGGGACTCTTCACGCTGATCTCGATCCCGATGATCGACAAGCGCTCGCTCGCGCGGCGCCCCGGGTACGCCGAGCACATGAAGCGGCTGCGCGCGCTCCTGCCGCTGGGCCCGCGTGGACCGCGCGCTGGCGCATAGCCTCGAGGCGCTCGGGCGGCGCGTGACGGCGGCGTGGCGGGCGCAGCCGCGCTGGCCGGCGACGCTGGCGCCGCTCGTCGCGCACCGGCTCGTCGACGGGGCGCGCGCAGTGGAGGTGGCGCTGGCGACGCCCGCGGGGTTCGGGGCGATGCGCGGCGAGGTGCTGGCGGCGCTGGTGCCGCTCGTCGACGGAGAGGCGCGGCGGCGGCTGCTCGCGTTCGTGGCGACGCCGTCGGTGTGGCGCGCGTGGGGGATCGACGCGCTGGCGCGGGCGGCGCTCGACGCGGGCGAGCGCGCGTGGGCGGAGGCGCTGTTCGCGGCGGCGTCGACGCCGGCGGAGTGGCTGGCGATGCCGCTCTGCGTGGCGGCGCGGCTCGACGGACCGGCGCGCGCGCGGGCGGTCGACGAGGGCGCGGGGGCGATCGCCGCGGCCATCGCCGCGAGCGAGGAGGATCTCGACGTCCTCGCGGTCACGCTGCTCGACGCGTTCGACGGGTTGCCGCCCGAGCGCGTGCGCGCGCTCGCGGAGGCGATCGCGGCGCGGCTCGCCGTCGAGGAGGTGCCCTGGTTCGATCCGGGGTACGGCGATCGCGACGCGCGGTTGGTGCTGGCCGAGCTCTACGCGCGGCTGGGCGACGCGGCGGCGGCGACGGCGTGGATCGCGCGCGCCGAGGCCGATCCCTATCCGTTCGGCGCGCCGCCGGCGCCGCCGGGCGCGACCGAGGATTCGCTGCGGGTGCGCGCGCTCGTCGAGGGGAAGCCGCCCCCCGTCGTGCGCTCGGAGCCGCCCTGGCCGGCGGAGGAGGAGCGCGATCGTGGGGCGTTGGCGGCGCGGCTGGCGCGCGAGCCCGACCGGCTGCAGCGCGTGCTCGGGTGGGCGCCGTGGCGCGCGCGCTGGGAGGCGCTGTTCTCCGTCGAGGAGCGGCGCGCGCAGCTGGCACCGATGGCGGCGCGGCTGCCGCCCGCGCTGGCGCCGCTGGAGGTGGTGTCGACGCTGGCGGCGATCGCGGGGGCGGCGACGGCCGAGGGGCGCGCGCGCGTGCGCGGCCAGACGCTGCGCGCGTTCGAGGCGATCGTCGAGCGCGGTGAGCGGCGCTCGGCGACGGTGCTGCTGCTCGGGGCGGGGCTGGCGAACGACGCGCTCGCGCGCGCGTTCCTCGACGAGTGGGCGGGCGAGACCGGCGCGGCGGCGCGCTGGTCGCCGGTGACCGGGAACGCCTGGAACGTGGTCGCTCCCGTCGCTGCGGCGCTGCCGACGCTGGCGCCGGAGGTGGGCAGGGCGCTCGCCGCGCTGGTGCTGGAGCGGCTCGACGCGCAGCACTTCCGCCTCGGAGAGCCGCACTTCATGACGGCAGGGATCGCGCAGCTCGTGGCGGCGATCGGCGACGCGCGCGCGACGGAGCTGTGGCGGGCGCGCGGGCTGCCGGTCGAGGTGGCGACGCTGCCGGTGCTGCCGCCGTCGCTGCGGGCCGGCGAGGTGGCGCGGCTGCTGGAGGCGCCCGACGTCGGTGTGGTCTGCGCGGCCTCGCGCTGGGGCGGTGCCGATGCGCGGCGCACGGCGCTCGACCGCGTCCGCGCCGCGCTCGACGAGAGCCGCGATCGCGCGTGGCGCCGCGCGCAGGCAGCGTCGTGGCTGTACCCGCTCGCGGCCGTCGCCACCGTCGAGGAGCTGGTGGCCATCGCGCCGATCCTCGGAGCCGAGGAGGTCCTCGACGTCTCGCCGTGGCTGGCGCGCGCGATGGAGCTCGCCTCGCCGGAGGCCATCGCTGCGCTCGGTCCGCTGCGCTTCCGCGAGCGCTTCGGCGACAGCGAGCCGAACGAGTACACCCTCGCGGCGCACGCCATCTGGAACCTGCCCGACGACGCGGGCGGCCTCGCCGCCGTCGTGCCTCCCTTCGTCGCCGCCGGCGGTCGCCTCGGCCCGTCGAGCATCGTCGCCGACGCCGTCCGCGCGCGCGGCTTCGGCCTCGCCCTCGCCCGCGTGGTCGCCGCCGACCCGTCGCTGCGCCGCTACCTCCCCGACGTCGTCCTCGCCCACCGCGCCGCGCTCTCCGCCGACGAGCTCACCGCCTTCGCCGCGCTCTCACCGACGCCGCTCCCCGGCACCGTCGCCTGGGCCGACGCCCTCACCACCGACGGCACCCCCGCAGCCCTCGTCCGCCCCATCCTCGACGGCGCGGGCCCCGCCGCGCTCGACGCCTTCCTCCGCGGAGTCGGGGACGCTCTCCCCTCCTGAACCGGGCCGTCGACGATCGGAGTCGGCGTCCATCGCACGAACCTATCGCGAATTTCGTAGAATGCGCGCGGAGGTCGCACATGGGAGTGGCCGCGCTCGTCCTCGGGATCATCGGTGTGCTGTTCTCGATCAACCCGTGGCTGTTCTGGATTGGCGTACCGATGTCGATCATCGCGCTGATCCTCGGGGTGCTCGGGCGGAAGTCGGCGATGGCCGACAATCGTCCGGCGGGTGCCGCCGTCGCCGGCATGGTGCTCGGGATCATCGGGACCAGCGTCGGGCTCCTCATCTTCGCGATGTGCGCCGCCTGCGCGAAGAAGATGAACGACCTCGGCAAGGAGATCGAGAAGGAGACCAAGAAGGGCACCTCCTCGCGCCTCGCCGCACCGACGGGACCGACGGCGAAGCTCGGCGAGCAGGTCACCTTCGACGGCGACTCGACGTGGGTGGTCACCTCGGCGCGCGATCGCGGCAAGCAGCTCGAGCGCAAGTATGGCGAGCCGGCGACGACGGAGGGGCGGTTCGTCGAGGTCACCTTCCGCATCACCAACCTCGGGCAGAAGGAGGACTCGCTGTTCGATCTGCCGCCGGTCGCCGACGGCAAGGGGCGCGAGTACAAGCCCTACGCCGACGGGGCGAGCTTCCTCGCGCCGGGGAAGAAGGGGCTCATGATGGCGCCGCTGCCGCCGGCGATCGCCAAGGAGTACACCGAGATCTACGAGGTCCCCGCCGACGCCAAGGAGCTCACCGTGCGCGTGCGCGCGCTGGCGCCGTTCGGGGCCACGCGCGCCGTCGCCCTCGGGCTCGGCGACGACGAGGCGGCCGCGTCGCCGGCCCCCGCGCTCGAGGGCGCCGCGCTAGACAAGAAATTCGCCGAGGCGCAGGACGCCTACGTCCACGGCCAGTACGCCGAGGCGGTCAAGCTCGCCTCCGCGCTGCCGCCGACCTTCACCAAGCGCGAGCGCCTCATCGGCGCCTCGAGCTGCTTCCTGAAGGATCGCGCGCGCGCCCTCGAGGCGTTCGGCAAGCTCGACCCGCAGGGCCAGCAGTTCCTGAAGTACGTCTGCTCGCGCAGCGGCGTCCCCCTCCAGTAGCGCCCGCATCCCCCGGCTCGGTCGCGTTATGATTCCGCGCGATGAGCCAATCGACGACGAACGAGATCGTGGCGCTCGTGACCGGCGCCACCGATGGGATCGGACGCGAGACCGCGCGCGCGCTGGTGCGGCGCGGGGCGCGCGTGGTGGTGCACGGGCGCAAGCCGGATCGCATCGCCGAGACCGTCGCCGAGCTGGAGTCGATCGGCGGCGTCGCCCAGCCGCCGCCCGTCACCGGCAACTTCATGAAGCTCGCCGACGTGCGCGCGATGGGCGCCGAGCTCGCCGCGCGCCCGCACCCGCTCCACGTCCTCGTCAACAACGCCGGCGTCTTCATGAACGAGCGCGCGGTCACCGACGACGGCTTCGAGCTGACGATGGCGGTGAACCACGACGCGCCGTTCCTCCTCACGCACCTCCTCCTGCCGACGCTGCGCGCGAGCGGTCGCCCCGGCGCCCCGGCGCGCGTCGTCAACGTGAGCTCCGTCGCCCACATGCGCGGGCGCATCGACCTCGCCGATCTCGACTTCACGCGCGGCTGGTCGGGCTACGGCGCCTACGCGGCGTCGAAGCTGGCGAACGTCCTCTTCACCGTCGAGCTCGCGCGCCGCCTCACCGGCGCGGGCGCGCCGGTGGTCACCAACGCGCTCCACCCCGGCGTCGTCGGCACCAAGCTCCTCCGCGAGGGCTTCGGCACCGACGGCTCGGAGTCCCTCGAGGAGGGCGCCGCCACGTCGGTGATGCTGGCGCTCGATCCGATCGGCGCCGAGGTGAGCGGCCGCTACTTCGCCGCCCAGCGCGAGTCGCGCGCGGCGGCCGCGGCGCGCGACCCCGAGCTCCTGCGCCAGTTCTACGACGAGAGCGCCCGCCGCGTCGGCGTTGCGCCGCTCCCCGATCCATCGAATTCGTAGATAGGTCACTTCGACCGTTTGCCGATTCCATCGATAGCCCGGACGACCTAGCTTTCCAGGCGTGGAGGTCATGACGATGCAGGTTCGACGGGCTTCGGAGCGCGGCTACGCGGATCACGGCTGGCTGCGGTCGTTTCACACGTTCTCGTTTGCCGACTACCGCGACCCGAAGTGGATGGGTTTCCGCGCGCTGCGCGTGATCAACGAGGATCGCGTCGCGCCGTCGGCGGGCTTCGGCGCGCACCCGCACGCCGACATGGAGATCATCTCCTATGTCCTCGAGGGGCAGCTCGCCCACCGCGACTCGATGGGGACGGGGTCGATCATCCGCCCCGGCGAGGTACAGCGGATGTCGGCGGGGACGGGCGTCTTTCACAGCGAGCACAACGCGTCGAAGGACGAGCTGGTGCACTTCCTCCAGATCTGGATCCTCCCCGATCGGCGCGGGCACCAGCCGGGGTACGAGCAGAAGGCCTTCCCCGACGCGGAGCGGGACGGGCGGCTGCGCCTGGTCGCCTCCAGCGACGGGCGCGAGGGGTCGGTCACGGTCCACCAGGACCTCAACCTCTACGCGACGCTCGTCGGCGCGGGGCAGGCGGCGACGCACGTGATCGCGCCGGGGCGGCACGCCTGGGTGCACGTCGCGCGCGGCTCGGCGACGGTGAACGGGACCACGCTCGAGGCGGGCGACGCGGCCTTCACCAGCGAGCCGGGTGAGCTGAAGCTCGCCGGCAGCGACGGTGCGGAGCGCGGCGAGCTCCTGGTGTTCGACCTCGCGTGAGCCCCTCCGGGCGATGAACACCAGCGGGCTCACGCTCGATCAGCTGCGCGTCTTCGCCGCCGTCGTCGACGAGGGGAGCTTCTCGGGCGCGGCGCGGCGGCTGGGGCGCGTGCAGTCGGCGGTCAGCCACGCCGTCGCCTCGCTCGAGCGCCAGCTCGAGGTGACGCTGTTCGATCGCACGGCGCGAGCCCCGCGCCTCACCGACGCGGGGCGGCTGCTGCTCGCGTCGGCGCGCCGCGTGCTCGCCGAGACCGAGGCGCTGGCCCGCGCCGCCGACGGGCTGCGCGGCGGGCAGGAGCCGCTGGTCTCGATCTGCGTCGACGCCATCTTCCCGACGGCGGCGCTGGTCGAGCTCTGCCGCGCCTTCCAGCGCGCCTTCCCCACCGTCGAGCTGCGCGTCTACACCGAGACGCTCTCGGCGGTCTCGGCGCGCGTGCGCGACGGCAGCTGCCACCTCGGCGTGGTCGGGCCGGCGGCCGACACCAGCGACCTCGAGCGGCGCCACGTCGGCACCGTGCGCATGATCCCCGTCGCCGGGCGCGCGCACCCGCTGGCGGCGCTGCGGCGGCGCGCGATCCCGTCGGCGCGGCTGGCCGAGCACGTCCAGATCGTGCTCTCGGAGCGCGGCCCCGACGGCGCGGCGCGCGCGCCCGATCAGGCGGTGATCTCGTCGCACACCTGGCGCGTCGTCGATCTCGCGACCAAGCACGCGCTCCTCGTCGCGGGGCTCGGCTGGGGCAACCTGCCCGAGCACATGGCGCGCGGCGACCTCGCGCGCGGGCGCCTCGTGAAGCTGCGGCCGGAGGCGTGGGGCGAGGACGAGCACCTGCTGCCGCTCTCGGTGGTGCAGCGGCCAGGCGCGGCGCCGGGGCCGGCGACGCACTGGACGATCGAGCGGCTCTCGTCGCTGTGCGCCGAGCACCTCGGTGGCAGCGCTGGCGGGACAGTCCATCCCAAAGCGGGCGCTCCCGCGTCGACGCGGCGATGAGTAGCGTGTTGTCCACGTCCACAGGAGACCGCTCATGGCCAAGAAGACCATCGTCGTCGTCGGCGCGACCGGCACCGTCGCCTCGCAGCTGATCCCGCTCCTCACCGCCGGCGGCGCCACCGTGCGCGCGCTCGTCCGCAACCGCGAAAAGAGCGCCGCGCTCGCCGCCCCGGGCGTGGAGCTCATCGAGGGGGACCTCGATCGCCCCAACACCGTCGGGCGCGGCTTCGAGGGCGCCGATGCGATGATGTCGATCGTGCCGGCCGGCCCGCGCGCGCCGCAGCAGGCGTCGTCGGCGCTGTGGGCCGCGCGTCAAGCAAGAATCCCGTACGTCGTCCGCCTCTCCGCCGTCGGCGCCGCGCACGACGCGCCGACGCTGAACAGCCGCCTCCACGCGCTCTCCGACGCCGAGCCCGAGCGCAGCGGCCTCGCCTACACCATCCTCCGGCCGCACTTCTTCATGCAGAACCTCTTCATGGCGGCGCAGTCGGTCGCCACCGACGGGAACTTCTACTTCGCGCTCGGCGACGGCAAGCTCGGCATGATCGACGTCGCCGACATCGCCGCCGTCGCCGCGCACGTCCTCCTCACGCCGGGCCACGAGGGCAAGACCTACACCCCGACGGGCCCGCGGTCGATCGGCATCGCCGACGTCGCCGCCGCCTTCACCGAGGCGCTCGGGCGGCCGGTGCGCTACGTCCCGGTGCCGCTCGAGGCGGCGGGGCAGGCGATGGCGCAGATGGGGATGGACGAGCTCATGGTGGGGATGATGACCGACTACTTCCGCGAGTACGCGCGCGGCTGGGGCGACTTCGTCAATGACGACGTCCAGCGCCTCACCGGGCGCCGCCGCGGTCGATCGCGGACTTCGCCCGCGCGGTCGCGCCGGCGTTCGGCAAGCGCTAGACAGAAAATCGCGCTCAGCGCGGCGTGATCGGCGCGCGCGCGATCGGCCCGAGGGTGGCGCCGGTCGCGCGCACGTAGTCCGACGGGTGAAGGAGGATCTGCGTGCCGCGCACGCCGGCCGAGACCGAGATGACGTCGAAGAGCTCGATGGTCTCGTCGGCGAAGACGGCGTACGGCTTCTTGCAGGCGAGCGCGGTCACGCCGCCGCGGATGTAGCCGGTGAGCGGCTGCACCTCCTTCAGCGCGACGGTGTCGACCTTGCCGTCGCCGGTGAGGCGCGCGGTCGCCTTGAGGTCGAGCTCCATCCCGGCCGGGACGACGGTGAGGAAGACGCCGGTGCGATCGCCGCGCACGACCAGCGTCTTCCACACCTGCTCGAGGGGGAGGCCGATCTTCCTGGCGACGGTCTCGGCGGAGAGGTCCTCGGGATCGACCTCGTAGTCGCGGAGCTCGTAGCGGATGCCGAGCTTGTCGAGGGCGCGCGCGGCGTTGGTCTTCATGGCGTCGTCGCCAGCATGCCACGCGGGCGCGACGCGCGGCACGAGGCGCTGGTCGCGCGCGCGGATCACCTTGGACGCGATCTGATCAGGCTGTCGCGCTCGCGGCGGGTCGCGCGCCGGTGCGCGATCTCGCGACGGACCCGGATCTCGCGGTGGAGATCGACCCGGTGTGCGGCGCGCGTTCGTCGACGGGCTACGGCTATGGATGCGCGTACCTCGTCGGCGGCTGCCCGACGCCGGGCGTCCGCTGCCCCTGTTGGGAGCGCGGCGCGATGGTGCGTCAGGCCGACGGGCGCTGGGAGCTGATCCTCGACGTCGGCAACTGTCCTGACGTCACAGGGCGCGGCGGGTACGAGGGGCTGGGCTGCCTCGGCGCGAACCCGCACTGCGGCGGGTGCACCTGCGACACGCAGACGTCGGTCTATCGCTGCCCGCCCGACGGCGGCGCCTGAGCGCGGCTCACCAGAGGACGCCGGCCGCGCCGGGGTGGAGCGCGGGGGCGTCGCGGCGCATCTCGTCGACGAGCGCGGCCAGCGCGGCGGCGAGCGCCTCGGGATCGCCGGCGGTGCGCGAGCCGTGGCCGGGGTAGAGGCGCGCGAAGCGGTGCTCGGCGGCGAGGCGGGCGAGCGAGCGCGCCTGCTCGGGCCACGAGTACCAGCACTGCGCGCGGAAGGCGGCGAGGCGGCCGAGCGTGCGGCTGAAGTAGAGCGAGTCGCCGCTGAAGAGCTCGGCCCGATTGACAAGAAATGCCGTCGAGCCGCGGGTGTGGCCGGGGAGCGGGATGGCGAGGAGATCGTCGTCGAGCGCGACGGGGTCGGCGCCGCGGAGGAGGTCGGTGGCGAAGGGCGCGGCGGCGCGGTCGGCCTCGTGGATGACGACGCGCGCGCCGAAGCGGGCGGCCCAGCGCTCGGCGTCGCCGACGTCGTCGCGGTGGGTGAGGAGGACGCGGGCGATCCCGCCCAGCTCCTCGACGCGGCGGGCGAGCGCCGGGACGAAGCGGGGCGCGTCGACGAGGAGGTTGCCGCGGCCGGGGCGGAGGACGAGGTAGGCGTTGGCGCCGAACGCGCGCGGCGAGTTGTAGCCGGTGAGGAGGACGTTGGGGCCGACCTCGACGGGGAAGAGGTCGTCCGTGGGGGGCTTGTCGCCGTCGACGCCGATCGAAGCGGTGGGGCAGATCAGCATCGCGCGCGCGGCGGCGCGGCGCTCGTCGTCGCTGGCGGGCTGGCGCAGGACGATCGAGCGGCCGTCGCTGGCGATGCCGAAGATCGACGGCGCGCACTGCCGCGAGGCGTCGCAGTCGATGCAGGCGTCGTCTACGAAGAAGGGGCCGGGGGCGTTCTCGGGGTGGCGGCGGGAGCGCTGGGCCATCGCGTGTGGCAGCGTAGCCGAAGGGAAGGGCGCGCGCCGCTGCGCCGTACTCGGGCAACATGACGATCTCGCGCATCGGAATCTTGTCTATCGGAATCTTGGCCCTCGCCGCGTGCCACGCCCGCGCCCCCGCGACCGCCCCCGCGCCGGGCGCGCCGCGCCTCTCCGCCCGCGCGCCCCTCGAGCGCGCGGAGTGGCGCCCGCTCGTCGAGCGCGACGGGCTGCGCGGCACCATCGCCGTCTACGACGTCGGCCGCGACGAGCTCGCCTGCTCGCGCGTCGACCTCTGCACCACGCGCCGGACGCCGGCCTCCACCTTCAAGATCGCCAACGCCCTCATCGGGCTCGAGACCGGCGCCGTCGACGGCCCGGAGGCGCGCTTCCCCTGGGACGGCGTGCGCCGCCCGGTCGAGCCCTGGAACCGCGACCACACGCTGGCGAGCGCGATGGCAGTGTCGTGCCTGCCCTGCTTCCAGGTGATCGCGCGCCGCATCGGGCAGCCGGCGATGGACGCCTGGCTGGCGAAGCTCGACTACGGCGACCGCCGCACCGACGGCGGCATCGATCGCTTCTGGCTCGAGAGCACGCTCCACATCTCGCCGGTCGAGCAGGTCGACCTCCTGCGCCGCCTCGACACGCACGCGCTGCCCGTCTCCGAGCGCAGCCGCGCCATCGTCCGCGACATTCTCGTCAACGAGCGGCGCGGCGCCCGCGTGCTGCACGCCAAGACCGGCTGGGCCGCGCCGCACACCCCCGACGAGGTGGGCTGGTTCGTCGGCTGGGTCGAGGGCGACGGCCGCGCCCCGGTCTACTTCGCGACGCTGCTCCTGCCGCCCGAGGGCGCCGCCACCGACGTCGATCTCCTGGCGCGCAGGAAGGAGACGGCGGTGCGCGTCCTCGACGCGATCGGCGCGTTCTGAACGCTGGTAGCATCCCGGAATGACCAGCGAAGCGGCGCGACACCGCGCGACCGAAGCGATTCGTCCCGGCACACCGTGGGCGCGCGGGGGCGCGCGACGCGGAGGGAGACGCTGATGCTGAAGCGCCTGCCCGAGGAGTGGCGCCCGCCCGTCGCGCCGAAGCTGGAAGGTCCCTACGCTGCCAACCGCGCGCTCACGCACGCGCAGCTCCTGCCGACGCTCGACGGCGTGGGGCCCGAGGACGTCGCCGTCGACGCCGCCGGCCGCGTCTACGCCGGCCTCGAGGACGGCCGCATCCTGCGCTGGGCCAACGCCTCCTCGCCGCCCGAGGTGGTGGCGCGCACCAACGGCCGCCCGCTCGGCATCGAGGTCGACGGCGACGGCACGCTCGTCGTGTGCGACGCCTACCGCGGGCTCCTGCGCGTCACCCCCGACCGTGGTCGCGTCGAGCTCCTCGTCGGCGAGATCGAGGGCCGCCCGCTGCGCTTCGCCAACAACGCCTCCATCGCCGCCGACGGCACCATCTATTTCAGCCAATCGTCGACGGAGTGGGGCCTCGAGCGCTACCGCATGGATCTCATCGAGCACCGCGCCTACGGCCGGCTGCTCGCCTGGGACCCGCGGACGCGCGCGGTCCGCGTCGTCACCGACGGGCTCTACTTCGCCAACGGGGTCGCGCTCGCCGCCGACGAGTCATTCGTCCTCGTCGCCGAGACCGCCTGCTACCGCGTCTCGCGCGTCTGGCTGCGCGGCCCGCGCGCGGGCCAGCGCGAGACCTTCGTCGACAACCTCCCCGGCTTCCCCGACAACCTGAGCCGCGGCGAGTCGGGCCTCTTCTGGATCGCCATCCCCAACCCGCGCGATCGCGCGCTCGATCTCCTGCTGCCGCGCCCGCGCCTCCGCTGGGTCGTGGCGCAGCTCCCCGAGCGGCTCCAGCCGCAGCCCGTGCGCTACGGCCTCGTCGTCGGCGTCGACCGCGACGGGCGCATCGCCCGCACGCTGCACGACCCGACCGGCCGCGTGGCCTTCGTGACCGGCGTCCGCGAGCACGGCGGTCACCTCTGGCTCTCCTCCCTCGACGAGCGCCACCTCGCCCGCGTCCCGCTGTAGACGAAAAATCTGACCGCGCGGTCAGCTGGGGATGGCGGCGACGAGCCCGAAGAGGCCGCGCTCCACCTCGTCGAGGGCCGCGCGGCAGCTCCGCTCGTCCTCGGCGCGCAGCCTCCCGGCGGTCGCCTCGCCGACGTTGTAGGCGAACTGCGCCTCGTTCCAGAGGTCGCGCAGGTGGATCAGCTTGGGCTCGAGGAGCGCGCGATCGCCCGCGGGGGCGCGCGCGATTCGGGCCGCGAGCTCGTCGAGGACCGCGTGCGTCTCGGCGAGCTCGGCGGCGAGTCGTTCGGCTTGTCGGTGGTGGTGCATGGGCCTCACGGTGGCGTCGGGTGAAGGACCGCCAGGTCGAGGCGCCTGAGCTTGGCGCCGAGGCCGGCGGCGAGGTTGCGATAGAGGTGGAGCCCGATGTCGGGGCGGGCGCGCACGAGGTGGAGGAGGTCGTCGTGCCCCAGCCGCGCCGCCTCGACGGGGCCGCGCGCCGTCGCCGTCGCCGAGTGCGGCCCGGCGGTGAGGAGCGAGATCTCCCCCAGGCACTCGCCGCCGCGCACCAGCCCGACGCGCCGCCCGGCGATCGAGATGGCCACTTCGCCGTCGAGCAGAAAATACATCGCCGGGCGGGCCTCCGCCTCGTGGAAGACGACGTCGCCGTCGTCGAAGCGGACCACGCCGCACACCGCCGCCAGCCGGCGGATCTGCTCGGGGGTGAGCCCGGCGAAGAGCGGCAGCCGCTCGACGGCAGTGGCCACGCGCGGCAGGACGCCGACGGTGGTCAGCTGGCGGAGGACGAGCTCACCGACGGCGCGGGCGCTCGGCGTCAGCGTCGCGAGCTCGATGGGCGCGGGGTGCAGCAGCCGCACCAGGCGGACGACGTCGATGCGCTCGACCTCGTGGAAGGCCATCGCCGGGACGTAGGCGGCTGGGATCCAGGCGAGCTCGACGAAGGTGCGCTGCATGCGCGGCGCGTCGGCGCTCACGTCGACCTCCAGGTAGCTCATGCGCCACTCGCCGCGGCAGCGCCGCTCGAGCTCGCGCACCAGGAAGCGCACCACCGGCTCCTCGGCGACGATGAGCTCGACGATGCGGACCACCCGCTCCGCCGGATCGAGGGTGAAGCCGATCGCGCCCACCGTCCGCCCGCCATCGCGCGCGAGCAGATAATGCGATTTACGCGCCTGCAATTTGAAGAATCCATAATGGAGGCGAATCGGTCCAAAGATCTCCCGGCGGCGCACGCGCCCGCGCTCGATGCGGAGGAGCGCGGGGTAGCCGTCCGCGGTCAGCTCCTCCACGGAGTAGTCGCCGCCGGGCGGATAGGAGGGCGACTCCTCGTCGACGATGGCGTCGACCGCGAGCGCCGAGCGGTCGAGCGCGAGGGCGGCCAGCGCGTGCACCTCGGGCACGACGCGCGGGTGGTTCTTCCGCAAGACCAGCGCGTCGCCGAAAT
>Ga0272446_1003071_pt1 | contig 21674 bp, 17 predicted proteins | sample YNPCB0061_FD_194587 | JGI IMG/M metagenome (GOLD analysis project Ga0272446, IMG submission 194587) | Hot spring microbial mat communities from Yellowstone National Park, WY, United States - YNP-CB-006-1 | ecosystem: Environmental > Aquatic > Thermal springs > Hot (42-90C) > Sediment | place... | reverse complement strand
AATCACGAGCACCGTCGTGTACAGGCTGGTAATCGTATCGTGGATGCCCATGCCAAGAATCTGCATCACACCCGTCAACACCACAAAGGTGGCGAGCAGCAGGTTGACCGAGAGGTACAGCCGGCCCACGTACAGCAACAGCAAGGCAATTCCCACGACCACGGCACCAACGGCCATGGCACCGCTCGCCAGCATGCGGCCAAGCGCGAAATACATCACTGATCCTGCCAGTGCAACGGCAAGACTCAATCGTAGGAACACATGCTGAATGTGGGCAACTCGCGCCTGTTCTTCGTCGTGGAAGCGGGGCGGGCGCATCAGCGCCGAAATCTTATCTCGCATAGCGTCCCCAGCGGACGCGCACGACGCGCACTGCACGCGGCACCGGAGGCCTGCCACGTGTGGATTGCTCACGTACCCGAAGACATGACACTATTGTACACGCTGGAGCAACACCGGGCGATACACTTTTATTGCAATTGCATAGGGATCGGGAGACAATGCGAATACATCAGGTCGCAGCCGCGCTGGCCGCGATCAGGCGTTCAAGGCGGAGGCGGGCCGCTCCCTGTTCAAGGCTGGCACGCGCCTGCTGCAGCCCGTCGCGCAGATCGGCGGCGCGGTCAGCGGCCACGAGCGCCGCAGCCGCGTTGAGCACTATGACGTCGCGCCGCGGCCCGGCATCACGCCCTTCGAGGATGCCACGCACGATGGCGACATTTGCCGCCACGTCACCGCCGCCAAGCGCCTCAACCGGCGCCGCGGCCAGGCCCAGATCAACGGCGTCAATCTCGTAGCGCCGGGGGGGCTGCCCGGCGCGCACCTCGATCACCATGTTCGGCCCGCTCAATGTCAGTTCATCAAGGCCACCATGGCCGTGAACCACCAGTGCGTGGCGCGTGCCGAGCAACATCAGCGCGCGCGCCAGTTTCTCCGCCAGCGCAGGGTCGGCGACACCCAGCACCTGGTAGGTGGCGTGGGCCGGGTTGCTCAGCGGGCCAAGCACATTGAACACCGTGCGAATGCCGATTTCGCGCCGTACCGGGCCGACGAAGCGCATAGCTGGATGAAACTTCTGCGCAAACATGAATCCCACGCCCGCTTCATGCAGGCAGCGCACGACACCATCAGCATCAAGCTCAATGTTCACGCCCAGCCCTTCGAGCACATCGGCCGACCCGCACATGCTGGACATGGCGCGATTGCCGTGCTTGGCCACCGTGGCACCGGCGCCGGCAGCCACCAGCGCGGCGGTCGTTGAAATATTGAAGGTACCCGCCCCATCGCCGCCGGTGCCGCATGTATCAAGCAATGGCCCATCGAAATGAACCGGAATCGCTTTCTCGCGCATCACACGGGCCATGCCGGCGATCTCGGCGTCGGTTTCGCCTTTGAGATGCAACGCGGTCAGCAGGGCCGCTACCTGTGCCGGCGTCGCCACGCCGGTCATGATCTCTTCCATTGCCTCGGCCGCCTGATCTTCACTCAGATCACGGCCACGGATGAGCTGGATGATCTGGTCGCGAATTGGCATCGTGGTACTCCAATTGCTCCACATGTATCATAGCCGCCGAAGACACGCTCCGGTCAGATGGCGCCATTGCGCGGATCACCACGCTCTCGCCGGTACGGTCCACGCGCGGCGCGCACGAGTCATGGGTTCTCCTTTGCCGTCACAAGGAACGTTGGCGGTGCAGACCCGCCACCCGCCGACACGTTGAGTTTCGCAGTCGCGGCGATTCGCGTCAGGCAGCCGACGGCACGGTCGCCATACAGGCACGGATCGGAGTCGACGAACCGTGGCGTAATCGCCAGTCCATCTGCGTCCGACCAGGTCGGGTACGGTTCCTCCGGGACGGGCACGCGCTCCTGCAGCACATGCGGCTGGCCGAGCGCGGCGTCGAGCGCGCCTTCCCAGTCGTGTGCGGATGTTTCCCAGCCCAGCAGCACCCCTTTGCCGCCATAATCGTCGTTCGGCTTCAACACCAGGCGCTCGCGGTTGCGACGCGCAAATTCGAGCAGATCAATTCGCTCACCCCGGTAGCGCGTTGCGCCGCGCCGCACCAGGCGGGTCCAGGGAACATGCCGCGCGACCGCCATCGCCGACTCGGCGTCGAGTAGATGAGCCGCCGGTCCATCCTCATCGGAGAGCAGCCACATGATCAGCTTGGTATGCACCGGCTTGGTGCGGAAGGGGTTGACGACACAGACCGCGCGGTCGGCATAGGCGCGGATGAGTGGATGGTGCAGATCGTATGCGGCAAGAAATTCATGCTGCAAGAGCCGGCGATAGACCAGGTTGACAGGCGTCCATATGGTACCGCCGCCCGCCCTGTGGGTTTCGACATACAGCCGCCCACCCTGGTAACGCAGGTCGTCGGGGCCGCACACAATGGTGGGAATCTCATCAGCCGCGAAGCGTCGTTGCAGGTGGTCGAACTCGGCCCGGGTCACAACCTCGGGGAAATCAACAATGGCAATGGCTGGCGTTCCCTGGCCGCCCCAGGCGTGGTAGGTATCGAGCAGGAGTTGTTGCAGCCCCTGGCGTACCGGCAAAGCCTCAGCATGATAGGTCCGGCGAAACGCTACCATGACATCCATCTGCGCGAAGATTTCGGCGATACCTTCGTCGTAAGCAATGCCGGCGGGTGATTCCAGGTTCGACTCAACGAACCAGCACCAGGTGCCATCGGGTGCCAGGAAGCCGTCGAGACGGCCAAACATGGCAGTGCCCTGATAGCCGGGATCGATCGCCAGCAGTTCACGCTCGGCTGGAGTGAGACGGTAAGGCGCAAGGAGCGTCGGATCGGACAGAGCCGCGGTGCCGACGGCGCGAATGGCGCGCCCGACGAGCGTTGCGGCGTGCAGAAGCGTATCGTATTGTACGGGGGTGATCAGGCGCGGCCTGAGCACGGTGCAGATCAGGCGATCGCGGTTCGGCCCGACGAGCATGCCACGTTCACGCAACCCGGCATCGAGCGCCGCAACAATGCTGCGTGCCTGCGCGTCGTCCAGCAGATCATGATAGTGAGCGATGATGGCATCAAGGTCGGTGGTCATTGCGTCTCACCTGACTGCCCTGCACCTTCGTCTACGCCTGCACCAGGAAATTGCGCAGCAAGTCCTTTCCGGCCTCGGTCATTATCGATTCGGGATGGAACTGCACCCCCTGCACCGGATAGTCACGATGGCGCAGCCCCATAATCAGGCCATCGTCGGTCCATGCCGTCACTTCCAGGCAGGGCGGCAGGTCATCGCGGCGAACGATGAGCGAATGGTAGCGTGTCGCCTGAAACGGCTCAGGTAGACCGGAAAAGACGCCGCGGTGGGTATGATGGATCGCGGAGAGTTTGCCATGCATGACGTTCGGCGCGCGCACCACCGCGCCGCCATACGCCGCGCCGATCGCCTGGTGCCCCAGACACACGCCAAGGATCGGAACAGTGGCGCCAAGCGCACGTATCAGGGCAACGCTGATGCCGGCTTCATTCGGCGTACAGGGGCCAGGCGAGATGACGATTTTTTCGGGCGCCAGCGCTACCACCTCACCAACCGTCAACTCATCATTGCGCTTCACCAGCACCTGTGCGCCAAGCTCGCTGAGATACTGGTACAGATTGTAGGTGAAGGAGTCATAGTTGTCGAGCAGCATGATCATGATCGTACACTCCTAATCTCCTTCTTCTGCCGCATCGATCGCGCGGAGCAGCGCCGCCGCTTTGTTGCGGCTTTCCTCATATTCAGCCGCCGGGTCGCTATCGGCGACGACGCCACCACCAGCCTGCACATATGCCACGCCATCTTTGACCACCATGGTCCGGAGCGCAATACAGGTATCAAGGTCGCCATTGAAGCCGACATGGCCGACCGCGCCAGCATAGACGCCACGTTGTTCGCCTTCAAGCTCGGCGATAATCTCCATCGCGCGTATTTTCGGCGCGCCGCTGACCGTTCCCGCAGGAAAGACCGCTCGCAGCGCATCAAGGGCACCCATATCGCGACGCAGCCGCCCGGTGACATGGCTCACCAGGTGCATGACATGGCTGAACTTCTCAACGGTCATAAACGTCGGCACGCGAACGGTTCCGGGCTGCGAAACGCGACCCAGGTCATTCCGCCCCAGATCCACCAGCATCAGGTGTTCGGCGCGTTCCTTCTCGTCAGCCAGCAATTCCGCAGCCAGCGCCGCATCCTCTTCAGGAGTCTGCCCACGACGCCGGGTACCGGCGATCGGGTGGGTGGTCACCATGCCTTCCTCGACGCGCACCAGCAACTCCGGCGAGGCGCCGACCAGGTCGCCTTCGGGAGTATGAAGGTAGAACATGTAGGGCGACGGATTGATCGTTCGCAGTGCGCGGTAGATGGCGAAGGGATGGGCGCGTACCGGCCGGCTGAATCGCTGTGACGGCACGACCTGAAAGATATCGCCGGCAGCGATATACTCCCTGGCCACATCCACGCGCCGCTGGTACTCCTCGCGGCTGACATTCGACGTCACGACAGAGGGCCGGGACGGTTCATCGCGTGGCCAGGGTTCATAATTGGCCACAAACGATGGTTGCCGTTCAGGCGAATCGTCCGTCTGGCCGTTACCCGGCGCGACGAAGCGACGATCGGCTGATGGAACCGGCTGCCGCAAACGCGCGACGAGCGCTTCGATCCTGGTGACAGCGCGCCGGTAGGCGCTCTCCAGATCCGGTTCATCCAGGTGGACGTGGGTCAGCACCTTGATTTTGTGGCGCAGGTGATCGAAAACCAGTAACGTATCAACAAACTGCCACAGACCATCGGGCATCAGGTAGCCACGCTTCTCCGGTCGTGGCAGACGTTCGAAACAACTGACGGTTTCATAACTGAAGTAGCCGACCGCGCCACCGACGAATCGCGGCAGGTCAGGCAGGCGCACCGGGCGATACGCGCTCAGGTATGAATGCAACACCAGCAATGGATCAGTATAGTGCAGTGTCTGCTTATAGCCACCCTGCACCGCGCTGGCGACACCCTGATCGAAGCGCAGCGTGAGGTATGGTTCGGCGCCGATGAACGAATAGCGCGCGATATGCTGGCCACCCTCCACCGATTCGAGCAAGAAGCTCCAGGGTTCGCGCGCGACCTTGAGAAACGCCGAGACGGGTGTTTCGAGATCGGCAAGCACCTCGGCATAGAGCGGGCAGAGGTTACCCTGGCCCACAAGTGCGCGCAACTCGTCGAGCGATGGCGTGAGCTTCATGGATCTCTCCTAGATGAACTTGAGGCCCATCGCCTCTTTCATGCGATCAAGGGTTTCGCCGGCTTCCTGACGGGCGCGGGCCGATCCGGCACTCAGGATCTCTTCTACAATACGCGGGTTGTGCTCATACCGCGCACGTCGCTCACGGATCGGGTCGAGGAAGGCGTTGATCGCCGCCGCCAGTTTGCGCTTGACCTCGACATCGCCAACTTTGCCCTGGCGATAGCGTTCTTTGAGATCATCCACTTCTTCTACGTTCGGATTGAAGGCATCGTGATAAATAAATACCGGGTTGCCTTCGACCCGGCCGGGAATGTCGGCGCGGATACGGTTCGGATCAGTGTACATACCACGGACTTTCTGCTCGACGGTTTTTGAGTCGTCGGTCAGGTAGATCGCATTATCCAGACTCTTCGACATTTTGGCCTGGCCATCGGTGCCAACCAGCGTCGGCACGTCGCCGATCAGCGTATCAGGTTCAGGCAGAACTTCGCCATACAGGGTATTGAAGCGCCGCGCAATCTCGCGGGTCACCTCAAGGTGCGACGCCTGGTCCTTCCCGACCGGTACCAGGTTGGCGCGCACGCAGAGAATGTCGGCAGCCTGCAACACCGGGTAACCGAGTAACCCGAACGACGGCTGCTCGATCTCAAGATCCTGCATGACTTCCTTAAGGGTCGGCACACGCTGTAAGCGCGGCACGGTCGTCAGCATGCCAAAAATCAGTGCCATTTCCGAAATCGCCGGCACCAGCGACTGCAAGAAATAGACCGATCGCTCAGGATCAATCCCGACGCTCAGATTGTCGAGCACGACATCACGGATATTCTGGTTCGTCAGGCGCAACCGCTCAAGTTCGGTGCGCGTGGTGAGCATATGCAGGTCGGCCACCAGAAAGAAACACTCATAGTCATCCTGGAGCCGCACCCGGTTGGCCATCGTGCCGACGTAATGGCCCAGGTGCATACGCCCGGTCGGGCGATCGCCGGTGAGAATACGCTTTTTTGCTGGCGTCATAGAACACCTCCAATGCTATGCCGAGAATATGGTATAGTGGCGTACCACCAGTGCTTGTGAGCACGAATTCCAGTATCATTCCTGAAGACAATACCAGGTGCCATGACATCGAAACGCCTGTCACGCCGCGCGGCCCTGTTCGCCGGGGCGGCGCTTGCCGCGCTCGCTTCACTTCGTCCGGCGCTGGCGCAGGAAGGCGCCTCACTGGCGGCGGCACGCCCGGTCGTCGCGCCGTTGCAGCCGGTGGACATCACGGTACGTATTCCAGGGTATACCGGCCCGGCGGCGGTGGTACTGTTCGACAGCCGCAAACGCTTCGCCGGCAGCGCGGAAGGGCGAGCTGAGAACGGCGAAGGAACGCTGACCGTCACACCGCGTGGCGCGCTCGGGCCGCAATGGGCAGCACTGTTCGCCTCCGGGCAGCAAGTCGCCGCCAATCCGGCGCTCTTCACCCTCGACGCGCGCACCGAGATCTGGACCGGCCAGGAGCGGTTCGACCGCTTCGTGCCCGGCGCCGCCGCGATCTTCGCGGCCGCCTCGCTGTCGTACCGGATCGGTGATACGGCCTTCCATGGCTACCGCTCGCCGGACAGCCCGCTGATCTGGTTGCGTGACCATGTGCATGCGCAGCGTGGCGTGCGCTACTTCGACCCCGATCTCAAGACAACATTTGACGATTTTCGCCGTTACCAGCAGGCTGACGGCAGTCTACCTGACTTCCTGCCGCGCCCGCCCTGGACCGACCGCGCCATCCGCACGCCGGTTGAAGCCGACGTCGAATACCTGTACGTCCAGGGGGTCTATGAAGCTTGGCAGGCGACCGGCGACGACGGCTGGATGCGCAGCCATCTGGAACCGATGCGCCGCGCCGTGACCTACTCATTGCAACACCCACTGCGCTGGGATGCCGACCGTGGCCTGATCAAGCGTCCCTTTACGATTGACACCTGGGATTTCGAGTACGGCGCGACGACGATCGATCCGGAAAGCGGCAAGCCGGCGCCGCGCCACTGGATCGACAATGCCACGATCTGGGGCGTCTTCCATGGCGACAACACTGGCATGGCGCAGGCATTGCAGATGCTGGCGCGTATGGAAGAGCGCGGCGGCGACGTACAACTGGCCCGCACCTGGCGCGATCTGGCGGATGGGTTGATGCGCAATCTGAACGCCGTCAGCTGGAACGGGCGCTTCTTCCGCCATCACGTTCCGGCACAATCCTTTGACGTGCCAGACGTGGACGAAGCGCGCCAGTTGAGCCTCTCGAACGCATACGCGCTCAACCGTAACGTCTTGACACCACAGCAGGGCCAGGCGATCATTGATGAGTACATTGAGCGTTCGAAAACCACGCGCGCCTTTGCCGAATGGTTCAGCATTGATCCGCCGTTCCCACCGGGCAGCTTTGGCCTCGCCGGGCGCAGTGGCGAACTTCCCGGAAGTTATGTCAACGGCGGCATCATGCCAATCACCGGCGGCGAACTGGCGCGCGGCGCCTTCCGGTATGGCAATGAAACCTATGGCTTCGCGATCCTCGAACACTACTGGTTGCGCATGCTCAGCCGCGGTCGCACCTTTCTCTGGTACCACCCCGACGGGGCGGAAGGCGTGGGCTCCGACGATACCATCCCCACTGACGCGTGGGGAACGGCCGCGATGTTCACCGCACTGATCGAGGGCGCCGCCGGGATCGAGGACCAGGGCACGGCGCTGCGTGATGTGATTGTCAGCCCGCGCTGGAGCGCTGCTGGCGTAAATGACGCCTACGTCTCGGCGCGCTACCCCGGCAGTGACGGTTACCTGGCGTACATCTGGCAACAGAACGGGCGGAGCATCACGATTCAGGCCAGCGGCGCGTTCGATCACATGCGGCTGCGTATGCTGCTACCGGCTGACGCGCGAGGCGACGCGAGCGTCGTCATCAATGGAGCGCCGGCACGCCATACCATCGAGACCGTGCGCGCCAGCCGGTATGTCGTCGTTGACGTAGCAGATACCATTGTTAATGTTCAGGTACGCTGGTAACCGGCAATGACGAACGGAGCATTGCGGATGATGATAGTGAGTCTCTCTCAGCGTGCTCCATGCTCAATTCCCAGGTTCCAACGCTTACCCCCCGACGCTCGGCAGGCCTGCCAGCGCCATGGCGACTTCTTCCTCAGAATACTCATAGTCGCGTAGTTTGCCGGCCATATAGTCGGTGTACGCCTGCATATCGAAGTGGCCGTGACCGCAGAGATTGAAGAGGATCGCACGGCTGACGCCCTCTTCTTTGCAGCGCAGCGCCTCACGGATCGCGCCGGCAACGGCGTGGTTCGCTTCCGGCGCCGGAATGATCCCCTCGGCGCGGGCAAACTGGATGCCGGCACCAAAGGTTTCGAGTTGCTGCACATTGATCGCCTCGATCGCGCCAAGTTGCAGCAGGTGACTGACCAGCGGCGCCATACCGTGGTAGCGCAATCCGCCGGCGTGGATTCCGGGCGGCACGAAATCGTGGCCAAGGGTATGCATTTTGACCAGTGGCGTCATCCTGGCCGTGTCGCCGAAGTCATAGGCATACTTGCCGCGTGTCATACTCGGGCATGCTGCCGGTTCGACCGCCACCACGCGCACGTCGCGCTCACCGCGCAACTTCTTCCCAATAAAAGGAAACGCAATCCCGCTGAAGTTGCTGCCGCCGCCAGTGCAACCAACAATGATGTCCGGGTAATCGCCGGCCATCTCCAGTTGCGCCAGCGCCTCTTCGCCGATCACCGTCTGGTGCAGCAGCACATGGTTCAGCACGCTGCCGAGTGAATATTTCGCCTCCGGGTCCTGCGCCGCGACCTCGACCGCTTCGGAGATCGCAATACCCAGGCTGCCGGTACTATCGGGATGCGCGGCAAGGATCATGCGCCCGGCATGGGTTTCCTCGCTGGGGCTGGCAACCACGCGCGCACCATAGGCTTCCATCAACGCCCGGCGATAGGGCTTCTGCTGATAACTGACCTTGACCATATAGACCAGGACGTCGAGGCCGAAGAACGCGCCGGCCATGGCCAGCGACGAGCCCCACTGCCCGGCGCCGGTCTCGGTGACCAGACGTTTGACCCCTTCCTGTTTGTTATAGTAAGCCTGGGCAACCGCGGTATTCGGCTTGTGACTGCCGGCCGGGCTGACGCCTTCGTACTTGTAATAGATCCGTGCCGGCGTATCGAGCATCGTTTCGAGCCGGCGCGCGCGATACAATGGTGTTGGACGCCACTGGCGATAGATTGCCTGCACTTCTTCCGGGATCTCGATCAGGCGATCGGTGCTGACTTCCTGCATAATCAGCGCCATGGGAAACAGCGGCGCAAGATCCGCCGGGCCAATCGGCTGGCCGGTGCCGGGGTGCAACACCGGTGGCGCCGGCACGGGCAGATCGGCCTGAATGTTGTACCAGGCAGTCGGCATGCGATCTTCAGTGAGCAGATACTTGACGGTCTCCATGGAACGTCCTCCTCAGCGAGCACTGGCGCGGCGCAGGGTCGGCAGCACAGGCGACGCGCCACACCCTGCACCCTGCGACACGCGCCAGGAATCAAAAAACCTCTCATCCCCATCCAGGGACGAGAGGCTGCAAACCTCCGCGGTGCCACCCCGGTTCGCCATACCGTACGATATGACGCCCTCTGCGAGTACGGCGCGCAACGCGCGCGATACCCCGCGCCCGGATAACGGTGGCGTCGCCGGCGGCCACTACTACGGTAGCAGATACGGCTACCGGTTCACTCCGCAACTCCCGGGCCCATTCCGCGCCACCGCAAGCACCGGCTTCTCACCAGCCGCCGGCTCTCTGCGCCGCATGCCAGCGCGTACTCTTCCCGTTCATCGTCTGTTCACTACTCGACTGTGGCCTGGAGTATACCAGGAAGCCGGGAGCATGTCAACTCGCTACGGCGCAGTTCAAGCCGCACCAGATTTGCCCGCACCCTGCTTGTATGCTATACTACCCGGCGGCGCGCTCTGGCGCGCTTCATTACACACATGCCCCGATTATCGCGGCCCTGCCGGCGCTGTGCCGGCTCCGCGGTGAAGTGAACAGGCATGGCGGAACCGGGCGGCGAGTGCAACCTCGCCCACGACCATGAAGGAGCATCACAGGTTATGACCCAGGGTATGCAGCGGCTCGTCTCGATGAAGGCGCTGCTTGAGTCAGGGGCACACTTCGGCCACCAGACCAGGCGCTGGAACCCGAAGATGCGACCGTACATCTTCACAGCGCGTAACAGCATCCACATCATCGATCTGCAGAAGACGATCATCGGCCTGACGGCGGCCTACCAGTTTGTGGTTGAAACAGTGGCAGCAGGCGGGAAGGTCCTGTTCGTCGGAACAAAGAAACAGGCACAGGAGACGATCGCCGAGGAAGCGGCGCGCGCCGGACAGTATGCGGTGACGCAACGCTGGCTGGGTGGCACGCTGACGAACTATGCCACCATGCGCAAGCGCCTGCGCTATCTGAACGACCTGGAGGAACAGCGTGCGCGCGGCGAGTTCAACAAACTGACCAAGGCGGAGGCGCTCAAGCGCGACGAAGAGATCGAGAAGCTCAACAAGGTCTTCGGCGGCATGAAAACAATGGATCGTCTGCCCAGCGCACTGTTCATCGTCGATCCGCATAAGGAAGACCTGGCGGTCAAAGAAGCCAACAAGGTCGGTATCCCGATCGTCGCGATGGTGGATACAAATTGTGACCCCGACCCGATTCAGTATGTCATTCCGTGTAACGACGATGCGATTCGCAGTATTCGCCTGATTGCGGCAAAGATTGCCGATGCCGCTATCGAGGGACAGAACCGGCGCGAGTCGTCGCAGGCCGATATGATGCGTGGCGGTCGCTACGATCAACCCGACGTCAAAGAGGAGATCGCCGAGGAAGCAGAGGCGGTCGAGTAGCCTGTTTGTGGGCGGATGACACGCAAGGGAGACTGAAGGCGACGGTGTCGCCTTCGATCTTCCCTGTTTTTATGTTAGAGAGAAGAGGAGCAACTGTGGCTGCAATCACTGCCCAGATGGTGAAGGAATTGCGTGAGCGCACCGGCGCCGGCATCAAAGAGTGCAAGGATATTCTCGAGCAGACGGGTGGGAACCTGGATCAGGCAATTGATGAACTGCGTAAGCGCGGCCTGCGCGTGAGCGATAAAGTTGCCGGTCGTGAGGCGAAAGAGGGCCGGATCGAAGTGTATGTCCATCACGGCGCGCGCGTCGCGGCGATGGTCGAGCTCAATTGCGAGACGGATTTCGTCGCGCGTACGGATGATTTCATCCAGCTTGCGCGGGATATTGCCATGCAGGTGGCGGCGATGAGCCCGCGCTACCTGCGGCTCGAGGACGTGCCGGCGGAAGATGTCGCTGCCAGTGGCCTGACCCCCGAGCAGTTCCATAAGGAGACAGTGCTGTTGATGCAAGGGTTCATTAAGGATCCCTCGCAGACGATTGAAGACAAGATCAAGGCGGCAGTTGCCAAAATTCGCGAGAATATCGTCGTGCGGCGCTTCGTGCGCTATGAGCTTGGTCATTGATATTGACCGGCCGGGTGCCGCGCGCCGGGTTCCGGGCGTTGCGCATCGAGCTGACATTCGACCAGAGTGTATGGTTCGTATACGCCTGGTGCTGGAGGCATGATGGCCGAACCTCGTTACCGCCGCATTCTTGTGAAACTGAGCGGTGAGGCGCTCGCCGGCGACGGCGCACGCTCGATCGACCCGAATGTGCTCGATTACTATGCACACGAAATCGAGCAGGTGTTGCGCCATGGGGTGCAGGTTGCCGTGGTTCTGGGGGGTGGGAACATCTGGCGGGGCAACCAGGCGATTGCGCGCGGCATGGACGCGGCGCAATCGCACTATATGGGCATGCTGGCGACGATCATCAATGCCCTGGCGCTCCAGGATGCACTGGAGCGCCGTGGCGTGTTTACCCGCGCCATGACGGCGATCAAAATGGACGAGGTGGCCGAGCCGTATATCCGGCGGCGCGCAACGCGCCACCTTGAGAAGGGCCGGGTGATCATCCTGGCCGCCGGTACGGGCAATCCGTACTTCACCACCGATAGCGCCGCTGCGCTGCGCGCTGCCGAAGTGCACGCAGAGGTCATCCTGATGGCCAAAAATGGTGTTGATGGCGTCTACAGCGCCGATCCGCGCCGCTACCCGGACGCAACACGTTTCGAGTATATTAGCTATATGGATGCGCTGAGTCGCGGCCTGTCGGTGATGGATAGCACGGCGCTGACGTTCTGCATGGATAATAATATCCCGATTATCGTGTTTAACCCCATGACTCCGGGGAACATCGAACGGATCGTGATGGGCGAGCAGGTTGGCACACTGGTCAGTAATCATCCGGCGCTCGCATCACAGGCTGGATGATGCACCCCGATGTGTCGCCCGTCATGCGCGATTCTCGAACCATGCAGCGCATAGCGTGTCAAAATGAGGTGACGTATGGTCAACGATGTCCTGCGTGAAGCTGAAAACCGCATGAAGAAGACGGCCGAGGCGCTGCGCAATAATCTGGCAACTATCCGCACGGGGCGCGCTTCGCCGGCGCTCGTCGAACATCTGCAGGTGGAAGCGTATGGCGCAACCATGCCGCTGAATCAACTGGCGAACATTACTGTTCCTGACCCGCGCATGCTGGTGATTCAGCCGTTTGATGCCAACACGGTCAAGGCGATCTCCAGGGCGATTATGAACTCGGAACTTGGTATTACGCCATCCGATGATGGGCGCATGATCCGCCTGGCGATCCCTCAACTTACCGAGGCACGGCGCAAGGAACTGACCCGCCTGGTGCGCTCACGCGTCGAGGAAGCGAAAGTCTCGCTGCGTAACATCCGGCGTGAAGCGCTTGACGATCTGCGTGATCTGGAGCACGAGAAAATGATCTCGGAAGATGATCATCGCCGCGCCCAGGAAAGGTTGCAGGACGTGACCGATCGCCACGTGCGTGAACTCGACCATATCGGCGCGACCAAAGAAGCCGAGGTCATGGAGATTTGAGGGCACGCGTCTTCCGCCCTGCCCCGGGTATTGGTGATGGCTGCGCTACCCCACGTTGCAGCCAGACTCGTGATAGGACGATGTTGAGATGTCGCAGCGCGCACGCGTCCCTCGGCATATTGCAATCATTATGGACGGCAACGGGCGCTGGGCGCGCCAGCGCCGCCTGCCGCGCCTGGCTGGCCATCGCGCCGGAACGGAGAATATCCGGCGCATTGTGACCGAGTGTGCCGCACAGGGCGTCCAGTATCTGACTCTGTACGCGTTTTCGACCGAAAACTGGTCGCGCCCGTCGGCTGAGGTCGATGGCCTGATGCATATCCTCAGCGATTTCATCGATCGCGAGACGGTGAACCTGCATCGCGAGGGCGCGCGGCTGCGCCATCTCGGTCGCCTTGAGAATATCTCGGCGACCCTGCAGCAGAAAATTGCTGATGCGATTGAGATGACCAGCGCAAATACGCGCATTACGCTCGCGGTGGCGTTCAACTATGGTGGGCGCGCCGATATCGTTGATGCGGTGCGCGAACTGGTGGCACGCGGCGCGACGCCTGAGGAGATTACCGAGGAATCTATCAGCGATCATCTGTCCACTCGTGGGATGCCCGATCCGGACTTGATTATCCGTACGAGCGGCGAGTGGCGCCTCTCGAACTTCCTGATCTGGCAGGCAGCGTATAGCGAGTACTGGACGACACCCGTCTACTGGCCCGATTTTAGCCCCGAACATTTGCGGCAGGCGATTGACGACTATGGACAACGCGAACGCCGCTTCGGCGGACTCTCAGAGGAAACCTAGCGCGTTGGGCCAGCGTGTATTGAGCGCGGCAGTGCTGCTGCCGCTGGTCATTGTCTGCGTGTGGTGGGGCTTCTGGCCGTTTGCCGTGCTCGTGGTTACTGCAACGGCGTTTGGCCTCAGTGAACTCTACGCGGCGTTCTTCCACGGCGGGTTCCGCCCGCAGCCTCCCCTGGGAATCGCCCTGGCGCTCCTTATGATTGCCGCACTGGCGTTGCTTGCCCTTACCGGGATCAATCTGCTCGCCCCGGTGATTGCGCTCATTATCATGATCGGGCTGGCGGCCAGCGCGCCGCGCCACGCTGAACGTGGGGCACTGGCAGGATGGGCCCTGACGGTTGGCGGCGCACTCTATATTGGCGGATTACTTGGTTTTCTGCTGCTGCTGCGCGCAATGGACGCATCGCTCCACGGCGGCTTGCTCGCTGCGCTCCAACCGCAACCCGGGGGTGCCTGGGTGTTTCTGGTGCTGATGGCAACATGGGGCCAGGATGTCTTTGCCTATCTTGTCGGGCGGCACTGGGGCCGCCACACTATGGCACCGCACTTGAGCCCCAGGAAAACCTGGGAAGGCGCCGCCGGCGGCATGGCCGGGTCGCTGGCCGGCGCGATCCTGGCCACGATCCTGTTCGGCCTGCCTCTGCCCCTCTGGCAGACGCTGCTGATCGGCATGCTCGCCGGTATCGCAGGCCCGGCCGGCGACCTTTCGGAGTCGTTCATCAAGCGACAGGTGGGATTGAAAGATGCCAGTAGCCTGATTCCCGGTCACGGTGGCGTGCTCGATCGTGTCGACAGCGTCCTGTTCAGCGCACCGGCGATCTATATGCTCCTGGTCCTGCTTGGTCTGGCTTGAACCTGGACCATCGGAATGGAATATCTGTGATGGCTTCTGCACCCCGTTTATCTGCACAAAACAGGCTCTGGAATGTATGCCCGCCGCCATCGCCAGAGTTCGTTGCAGCATTCCGGCAGTACTCGCCGCTGCTTGCAACGCTACTGCATCAGCGCGGCCTGCATACGCCAGCAGAGATTGCGGCCTTCGTTGCCGCCGACTACCGCGCCGGTTTGCATGATCCGTTCAGGTTGCGCGGCATGGAGGTCGCGGCCCGGCGCATCGCTATGGCCATTCACAACCACGAGCCGATTGCGGTCTATGGTGATTTCGATACCGACGGCGTGACCGCCGTGACGTTGCTCGTGCAGGCAATCGGCGCGATGGGCGGGAATATCCGGCCCTACATCCCGCATCGCCTGCGCGAAGGGTATGGCCTGAATACCGAGGCGATCGACACCCTTGCAGCGGATGGGATCCGCCTGTTGCTGACGGTGGACTGCGGCATCAGTAATGTGCAGGAGACAGTGCACGCGCGCGCGCTCGGTATTGATGTCATCATCACCGACCACCATGCGCCGCCACCAGCGTTGCCTGACGCGCTGGCGATCGTCAATCCCAGACAGCCGGGATGTTCCTATCCATTCAAGCAACTGGTTGGCGTGGGCATTGCCTATCAACTGGTGCGCGCACTGCTGCGTCTCGGGTTTCGCCCATCGCTCCAGAAAGATGACTTGCTCGACGTCGTGGCCCTGGGCACCGTCACCGATATGGGGCCGCTCATCGGCGAAAACCGCGTACTGGTCAAACATGGGCTGGCAGCCATTAACGACACCAGCCGGCCCGGGTTGCGCGCGTTGATCGCCGCCGCCGGGCTCACTCCCGGCAGAATCACGTCCACCGACATCAGTTTCGGGCTTGGCCCGCGTTTGAATGCCGCCGGTCGTATTGACGACGCACAGTTGAGTTATCAGCTCTTGCTGGCCCAGGAGTTTGACGTCGCACAGGAACTGGCCAGCCAGCTGAACCTGCAAAACCGCCAGCGCCAGGAATTGTCGAAAACGGTGCAACAGGCGGCGCGCGCCCAGATCGAAGCGCAAGGTAAGCAGAATCACCGTATCATTATTGTTGATGGCGCAGAATACCCGGCAGGCGTCGTTGGACTGGTGGCTGCACGCCTGGTCGAGGAGCTTGGCCGGCCGATCCTGTTGCTGGAACGTGGTGAGCGCGTGTCACGTGGCTCGGCGCGCTCGACGGCTGAGTTCAACATCATTGATGCGCTGACGAATTGCGCCGATCTGTTCGAGCGCTATGGCGGCCATGCCGCCGCCGCCGGTTTCACCATTGCAACGGCGCGCCTTGCCGAACTGGAGGCGCGGCTGCTGCGCCATGCCGAATTGCATCTGCCCGAAACAGCGCCTGTGCCGCAGATCGAGATTCACGCCGAGACGCCGCTCCGTTCACTCTCGTGGGATTTGCTGGCCGAGCTTGCGACACTCGAGCCATTTGGCCAGGCGAACCCACAACCGGTATTGATGAGCCGGGGCGTGCGTGTGACTGGCGCATGGCCACGCGGTATGGAAGGGCAGCACCTCAAGTTGCGGCTGGAAGATGCAGAGGGTACCGGGCCCTATGATGCGATCGCCTTCCGCCTTGGCCACCTGGCACGACACTTCGAGCGTTCCCCCTGGATCGATATTGTCTATACGCTCGAAGCCAATGAGTGGAATGGGAATCGGACGCTGCAACTGAACATCAAAGATCTCAGACGCGCGCAGTGAGGTTGCAGAGGAATGCAACCGGCTGCATCCTGGAACGACCATGGACGAAATCATTCGTTTTTTGCTTGAACATCCGCCGTTCAGCCAGCTGCCATTGCTCCAGATTCAGCGCCTGGCGAGCCAGGTGCAGATCGAGTACTTTGGCCAGGGCGTTCCGATCCTGGTGCAGGGCGGCAAGCCCTCCACCTTCCTGTACGTCATCCGGCGCGGCAGCGTTGATATGGTGCGCGAGCGCGACGGCGTGAAGGATGTCACCGAAACGTATGGCGAAGGCGAAAGTTTCGGGTATGTGTCACTCATCCAGGGGAAAGCGCCGATCGCGACCGTTCGCGCGCGCGAAGCGACCCTCTGCTATCTCATTCCCGCAGCAACCTTCCAGCAACTACGGCGCGACTACCCGGCTTTTGCCCAGTTCTTTGCGCGCTCGATCAGCGAGCGCCTGGAGCAGGCATTACAGCACCGCCACGCGACGGCGGCGCCCGAGCTGTTCCAGACCCGCCTGCGCGACTTGATTACCCAGCCGGTTGTGACCATTGCGCCGGATACGACGGTGCGCGAGGCGGCCCGGAAAATGCGCGATGCCCAGGTGTCGGCGGTGCTGGTTGACCTGCCTCCCTACGGCATCCTCGATGCCAGCAGCGGCATCGTCACCGACCGCGACCTGCGTAATCGCGTCGTTGCCGAAGGGCTCGATTACAACGCGCCTATCACCCAGGTGATGAGTGCGCCGGCTATTACGATGCCGGCGGATAGCCTGGTGTTCGAGGGGTTGCTGCAGATGATGGAGCGCGGTGTCCATCACCTGCCATTGAGTGAGGGCGGCCTGATTATCGGCATTGTCAATTACCGCGATATGTTGCGGCTGCAAAGCAACAACCCGCTGCTGCTACCGCAGCGCCTCATGCGCGCTCATAGCGAAGCCGACCTGCGCACCTACACCGACCAGGTGACGGCAACGGTTGGCGCGTTGCTTGATGCGGGGGCGCGTGTGAGCGACATCGGCCGCGCCGTGGCGGCGGCGCACGATGCCCTGCTCATCCACATTATTCGCGAAGCCGAGGCAGAACTTGGCGCGCCCCCCTGCCCCTATGCCTGGCTGGTGCTCGGCAGCGAAGGGCGCTATGAGCAGACGCTGCGCACCGACCAGGATAATGCGCTTATCTATGCCGATAACGCGCCTGACGATGCTGAAGCATATTTCGCGGCGCTGGCCGATCGCGTTGTTGAGCAACTGGTGCGCTGCGGCTTCCCACGCTGCCCCGGCAACGTCATGGCGACCAATCCACAATGGCGCCAGCCGCGTGCGGTCTGGCAGAACTATTTCCGCCAGTGGATCGAGGTGCCGAACGAAGAGGCGCTGTTGCAGACGGCGATCTTCTTTGACCATCGCCCGGTGTATGGTACGCTGGATACGGAAGCGTCGTTGCGCCCGATCATTCGCCGCACGCGCGAGAGCCGCGTCTTCCTCGGGCGGCTGGCGCGCGCGGCATTGCGCCAGACGGCGCCCATCAATTTCTTCCGCCAGCTGGTGCTTGAACGCCGCGGCGAGCAACGTGGCCTGATTGACCTGAAATACCGCGGCACGGCGATGATCGTCGACCTGGCGCGGCTGTTTGCGCTGGAGGCCGGTATCCCTGAAACCAATACTATTGCGCGTCTACGCCGGTCGGCGAAGATCAGCAGCCTGGGTGAGACCAGCGCCGAGGAACTCGTAGCGGCATTCGAGTTGCTTGGCCTGCTGCGCCTGCGCTGGCAATATCGGCAACTGAGCCAGGGCGAAACGCCCGGCAACCAGGTTGAGGTCGCAAAGTTGACGCCGCTGGAACGCCGCGAGCTGAAAGAAGCGCTCCGCGCCGTGGCCGCAGCCCAGCATGGCGTCGCCGTGACGTATCAGACACAGTTGATTGCGTGAGAGCCGGGGATGTTCCTCTTTCGCCGCCGCCCGGCTCACCTTGCCGAGCCGGTTGCCGCCTATCTCGATGCACCGCGCCCCGACCCGGCGCTTCCCTGGCGCGCCGTGCCGTATACGGTCATTGATGTCGAAACAACCGGCCTGAACCCTCGCCGTGATGCCCTGCTGGCCATTGGGCTGGTTGATATTGACGAGGGCCGGGTGCGGCTGGATCGGTGCTGGCAGACACTGGTGCGCCCGCCTGAAGACGCGCCGGTCAACCCCGAATCCATCCGCGTTCATGGCCTGCTGCCACAGGATGTGGCCGATGCACCGCCCGCCGAACAGGTGCTGCCCATACTGCTCGAACGCCTGCGCGGGCGGGTGCTGGTTGTTCACGTAGCGGCGGTTGATATCGGCTTCCTGCGCGCGGTGTTGCGCCGGCTGTATGGCGTCGATCCGCGCGGGCCGGCGATCGATACCGCCCGCCTTGCGCTGCACCTCCACCACGACCAGCGCGTACTCAGCGGCTTTGACCAGGAGCCCGCGTTGCAGCTGCGCGTGCTGGCCGAACGCGCCGGATTGCCGGTGTACGCCGAACACAATGCACTGAACGACGCGCTGACCACTGCGCAACTGTTCCTGGCCCAGGCCAGCGAGTATGAGTCGCACGGCGCAACCCGCCTGCGCGATCTACTCCGCGCCGGTGGATGTCTGCGCTGACATGCCCGGCACACCTTTTTACGCTATTTTTAACTTGGCCTTATCGTGACTTGACATCATCCCCCTAGACTGTTTACAATCAGGGCATCATTCCCCGAAGTTGGCGTAGTATCCTGGCCGGCCTGCATGGCGTCACGCTTTGCGCGTCTCGCCTGACCATCGGTATGCGCCGCATGGTCCGGCCGGATCGCAGAACAGTGTCACAAGGAGGTGATCGGATGACCTTCGCCCCCGTGATCGGCACCAACAATGTCGAACAGACGGATCTCCTCATCCCCGCGCCGGAGGACGCGGCGCGTTCCGCCAATCTCACCGACTACGCCGCCATCTATCGTCGGTCGCTCGAGGATCCGCATGGTTTCTGGAGCGAGGCCGCCCGGGCGCTCGACTGGTTCGCACCGTTCCATACCGTGCTCGATGAGAGTCAGGCCCCCTTCTACAAGTGGTTCGTCGGCGGAAAGACGAACATGGCCCACAATGCCCTCGATCGCCACGTGCAGACCTGGCGCAAGAACAAGGTGGCGTTGATCTGGGAAAGTGAACAGGGGGAGGTCCGTACCTATACCTACTGGCAACTCTATCGCGAGGTCAACAAATTCGCCAATGTGCTCAAGTCGCTCGGTGTGCGCAAAGGGGATCGTGTCGCGGTCTATACCGGTCGCTGCCCGGAGCAGGCGATTGCCATGCTGGCCTGCTCCCGCATCGGCGCCGTCCATACCGTGGTGTACGGCGGCCTGTCAACCGAGGCACTGCGTAGCCGCATTGATGATGCCCACGCCAAGGTGCTGGTCGTTGCCGATGGCAGTTTCCTCAATGGCAAGGTCATCAAGCTGAAGGAGATTGCCGACCAGGCCGTCGAGCATGCACCCTCGATCGAGTCATGCGTGGTCATCAAACGGACGGGGCAGCCGGTGGACATCCGTAGCGGTCGCGATTACTGGTGGCACGACCTCATGGCGTTGCCGATCGCCAGCCCTCGCTGCGAAAGCGAACCGCTCGACGCCGAGGACCCGTTCTTCATTATTTATACGTCTGGCTCGACCGGCCGGCCAAAGGGAGTGGTCCATACGCTCGGCGGCTATATGGTGGACGTCTACACAACGCTCAAGTATGTGCTCGACTTCAAAGAGGAAGACACGCTATTCTGCACCTCCGACGCCGGCTGGATCGTCGGTCACTCGATAGTGCTGTACGGGCCGCTGCTCCATGGTATCACCACCGTCATGTACGAGGGCGCGCCGGCGTTCCCGTACCCGGATCGCTGGTGGCACCTGGTGGAGCGCCACGGCGTCACGGTGCTGTTTACCGCCCCGACTGGCGTGCGCGGGTTGATGCGCTACGGCGATGCATGGCCCAGACGCCGCGACTTGAGCACGCTACGCTTGCTGGCCTGCGCTGGCGAACCGCTCAACCCTGAAGCCTGGCGCTGGTTCTATGAGGTCATCGGCAATCGCCGCTGCCCGATTATCGACGACTGGTGGCAGACCGAAACATCGCGCCCGATGATCTCGAACTTCGCCGCACTGCCGATGAAGCCTGGCTCGTGTGGCTTTCCGGTGCCTGGAGTCGACCTCGATGTTGTTGATGATCATGGCCAGAGCGTACCGCCGGGAGTCGAAGGCGCGCTGGTGATCAAGCGTCCCTGGCCTTCGATGCTCCGCACCATCTATCGCGACGATGAACGGTATCGGGAGCAGTATTGGAGCCGCTACCCCGGCATGTATCTCACCGGCGATGCAGCCAGACGCGATACCGATGGGTATATCTGGATCATCGGCCGTACCGACGACGTCATCAAGGTCTCGGGCTATCGCCTGGGTACTGCCGAGGTCGAGAGCGCGCTGGTGTCGCACCCGGCGGTCGCTGAAGCGGCAGTGATCGGGTTGCCACACCCGGTGCGTGGCAATGCGATTCACGCCTTCGTACTGCTGCGCGCGGGCCAGTCGCCCTCGGAGGTGCTGGCCGATGAGTTGCGAACGCACGTCGGCAAGGTTATGGGGCCGATCGCCAAGCCGGAAACCGTGTCGTTCCCGGCGACCCTGCCTAAGACCCGCTCGGGGAAGATCATGCGGCGGGTGCTGAAGGCCCAGGCGCTGGGCGAGCCGCTGGGTGATCTCAGCACTATGGAGGGCTAAGTGCCTGGCTGCATGACGGATTGGATGTCATTGCGAGCAGAGCGACACAATCGACCGGCACGATAGGAGATTGCTTCGTCGCTCACGCTCCTCGCAATGACAGGCGGCGTCGACGTGCCTGGCTGCATGACGGATTGGATGTCATTGCGAGCAGAGCGACACAATCGACCGGCACGATAGGAGATTGCTTCGTCGCTCACGCTCCTCGCAATGACAGGCGGCGTCGACGTGCCTGGCTGCA
>Ga0272446_1003070_pt1 | contig 21676 bp, 14 predicted proteins | sample YNPCB0061_FD_194587 | JGI IMG/M metagenome (GOLD analysis project Ga0272446, IMG submission 194587) | Hot spring microbial mat communities from Yellowstone National Park, WY, United States - YNP-CB-006-1 | ecosystem: Environmental > Aquatic > Thermal springs > Hot (42-90C) > Sediment | place... | reverse complement strand
AGATTATCCAAACTCAAATTTGATTTTTCAGAAAGTTTCTCTAGACACTCAAAGAATTTCTTTACAGGGTCTTCTCTACCATCTTTGAGAATAGTTTCTTCAGCTTTAAGACGCATCAATCCCCAAGTGGAAAGATAGGTATAAATTTCCTGCGCCATACTTTTCTGTTTTTTGAGTTTTGCTTGATCTTTAGTTTCAATTCTAAGTTTATTCAAGCGTTCATAAACAGGCGTAGCAATAGAACGCGGATCAAAAATCATAACTTCATCTTTTAGTTGAGAAGATGATTGAGGTGAAGGTGTAGCAGAAGCAGTAGGCATAGTGGGCTTAACAAGTGATGGTGGTTGTTGTGGATTAGGATTAGGTTTGTTTGGTTTAGACATTAGGATTCCTCCTTAGATAAAAATTGTGATAACTGTTGGTTAAACCAAGAGGCGGCTGATATGTTTGATCCTACCTTCATTTGATTTATTGCTTCAGACAAAAGCACAGAAGTGAAACCTGATATTAGCTTGGAAACTTCGCTTCTATAATACTCTTGATTGCTAAGAATAAAGATAAAAATTTGACCGCCTTGGGCATCAATTACCCAGTATTCAGAGATACCAAGTTCAGCGTAGAGGTGTTTCTTTTGATCTAAATCAGAGTCTAAAGTAGTATCAGCAATTTCTATTACTAAATCGGGCGATCGCTGTCGATCGAGATCAATTCTTCTTGATTCTCCTACTTGGTATTTAGGTATATTTTCTCCTAAGTATATGGAAATATCAGGAGCGGCGGCTTGTTTACCTATCTTTTCCATCAAACAACTACCCAAGATTTTAGATTTAATTTCAGGATGTTGCATTAGCCATAATCCTAAAATCAATCCCAAGAGTTCACGCACTTCCGAATGTAAAATACCCTCCCATCCCATATTTTCTACCAAAAGCTGATGATTGTAATAGAATAATTGCACCCGTTCTGGAGAAGGATCATCCCTAACTTTTTCATAGTCCTGCCAAGTAGCAGTTTGCCATTTGGAAAATGTAGCGGTTTGGTATTTTTCAAGAGCAAGAATCATTATTTTTCCCCTCATTTTGTGCATAAAATATCTGTACAAAACCTCGTCCTAAACTTTCTTGACCCCCAATCTGAATAATATTTGAACTGCTTAACAATTCCCTAAACAGCTGATTTGGATCACTGTTTGTGGAATCACTTCTTTGATTGTTATTATTTGAATTATTCACTTGCGATGTAACTCCCCAAGGAAAATACATCAAAGTATCGGGGGGAATTGCTTCTTCATAGCGAAATCCTCCATCTACTGTTTTGTGTTCATCCAGTTTAATTTTGACTTGTCGCCATAGGCTCATCTGCACGATCGTGCTAATAAATTTATCTGGTAAAACAAGCACATTATCGATCGTGGAATTTTCCTTACAAGGAATGTAATCATTATGATCTTCATCCCATGATTTTAATTCATCACTTCTGAGAATAACATCTTTCAGATAAACTCTATTTGTGCCTTGAAGATTAGTCGAGAAGGGTTCAGGAATCGCAGTTTTATGAGCTATAGTTCCCCCTTTCAGTCTAGCCCACCTTTGTAATAGAAAAGGACTACTAATCCAAATCACACCATGACTTAAAGAAGGAATAGGAATCCATAAAATTGCACCATCACCGATCCAGATAGCACCTTGTTCAAGCTGTTCACCATCAGCAATTTCATTACCAAACAGAAAAAATTTCTTTGATTTTTCAGAACCTTCAATCGTTGCGTCATTAGGAACACTCGATCGTAAACGACCTCTAATACTACTGGAAGGAATGTAGGGCAAATTAGTGTGGGACTCACGGGCAATTCCCAGCAAGTTACCTTCTTGGGTTGTTCCCCCTGTGTGTAGGGGAGCTAGTAAAAAAAGATAGACTAGGTTAATTGTGTTAGTGTTCATTGTCACTCCTTTTTAAGAAAAATAGCTTGTTCAACAACTGTTCTTAAACAACTGATAATATCCGCCACTCTATTAATATAATATCGATCGAGATCAATTGTTAGTATATTCTCTTCCAGCTTGAGGAATTGCCATATTTCCCCTGAAGTAACGCATCCATAAATTATAGTTAGGCTACTTTTATGATTTTTGTTAAACAACTGTGCGCCATACATTTGTGCGACACATTGCCCTAAACCTCCATCTATGTCATCTTTTTTAGCTTCTACAATGCCTAATATTGGTAATTGCATAAACAAGGGTATATTTCCTTGGCTGATAATAAAATCACACTCACCTACAAGACCCTGATTACGCTCAACATCGAGATTTTTACCAGAGAAAATAAATATATCATTGGGATAAGACCTTTCCAGTTCTAGTAAAATGGGGGCAATAATAAATTCCGATCGGGCTTTTTCATTACCACTAGGCAGAGCCAATCGCAAACTCAGTGAAAGAGTTTCCTGTAACCAAGGGCTAGGTTCAAAAGTTTTAATCCCCCGAAATAATGGTAAAAACTCTTGAGTAAGACCAAATTGAGTTGTTACTTGTTCTAAGGTAAAGTCTTTGTAAGCCATCTATTTAGCCTCAAAAGGAATCCAAAACATCTCAGAGTAACCAAGTCTGCGCCATCGATGAACCTTGTTTTTCCTCCGATCGGGTAATAACTCTTGGTCTTGGAATAACAACTCAGGTCTTTGTAAGTAATAAACGCTGCCTGGAGGAGCGGCAAAAACTTGAGGAGCAGGTATGCTTAGTCTATGATTTGCGGGTATTGATTCATCCTCATTTACGAGTTTAGCTTTTTGACGAATACGACCGGTAATAGGAATAGGCTTATCAGTGGCAACGCTCACCAAAGAACCTTTATGGATGCCTCCTCCTAACTTCCATTCCCAAGGATAGGAGCGACATCGAGAAATGCTACGACCATTACTGTTATGAATACGCTCAAACACACCTGGAGTCACCAAAAAAGATAAAATGCGCCCGTCAATTGGATTAGAAGCGATCCTTTCTTCTGCTTGCCTAAAGTTTTTCTGCGAAACTTCCTCTAGTTGAGTCCATTGGTCATCTAAAATTTGACAACGCTGCAAAATAGCATGATGTCCTTCGCCGCCAAGTCGGAGAGTGACAAAGTTATCCATCTTTTCAATTGCATGATGGGTTAATTCATCAACACCGATCGCTAGGCTCCAACCGTTTCTTAAGCGGACAGCATTTTCTACAAAGTAACCTGATTCTTCTTTGACTTGTCTTTTATTTGGTTCAATGCTGTTGTGGGGACGGGTTTCGATCGTCCAGGGTGTTTGAGCTTCTTCTTCTGTTTGAGCATAGAAATCTGTCTTAGTCATAAGACCAGTAGTTATCCATTTTTTGATCGTGGTAAAAGGTAAAAATTGTCGGAGTTGCTTTGTTTCTTCTTGTGCATCTTCTTCTTTCTCTTCTTTATCTGGTAACACTAAAGGAGCAGGACGATCGTTATCCCAAATCATATAATGAGATGGATGGGCATGATCTAGCCAAGGAACAGGCACCAAGGGGCAGTATTTAACATAGTTGAAAGGACGATGGAAGAAAAGTTCATCCTGATAACAAAGAAAAACCCCTTTAAGACAAATTCCTCTTTTCCCTAACAAAGCTAGCAATGAACCGATCATCGTTTGTCCAGAAGGCGGGAAGTTACTGGTTGCCCAAGCCCTCTCTCCTGGAGTAAAGGGTTTACCATCCCGAAACATCAGTATATCTAGGGGAGTAACTTTATACCAATACATCTTGCTATCCATAAATTACCTTTAGTGTCATTTTCATTTCAGGGAATGCAAGAGGAGCAAAAATAATATGGGGCACATCAATTAGAGTTTGCTTCAGGTAAGTTTTGTTTTGGGGTTGGCGATAGATTTCTAAAATATCTCTTTCTAAATTGGCGATCCAATACTCAGAAATGTTCTGCTCTGCGTAAAGGGATAGTTTGGTAGTTTGATCGTAACGCAAACTAGAATCTGCCACTTCTATTATTAGTAAAATATCTTCTGGCAAAGGAAACTTCCCAGAATAGAAATCTTCACGGGGTTTCAGAATTAAAATGTCTGGTTCAGGTTCAGAGTAATCAGGAATGCGAAATGAATTTTGGATACTGACAATGCCTGCTTCGTCTATATTTTTAACCAAAAAGCGAGTTAAACGATTGATCGTAACTGCGTGCTTTAGCCCGATCGGTGTCATAGTAATTATTTCTCCATTGATTAGTTCTACTCTGGCTTCAGGATGGAAAACTCCAACTTTACCCATCAGTTGATATTGTTCTGCAGTAAATTTATAGGTCATTAGTTCCATGTTTGACTCTCCTGTGAATTGATTTTGATCTCACGTTTGCGAAGTATAAAAGCACCAAGTTTAAGCCAGTTTTGAACTTCTTTATCCCTCTTATCTTCTTGAGTTGTAATCCATAGTGCTTTGATAAATTGTGCAAGTAGATCACGAAAATCATCTTTATTATTATCCTTCAGTTTTTCACGCCGATCGCAAAAAGCACTGCACCAACAATCGATCGCTTCAAACACTGGTACTGGATGCTGCTCCCAAATTTGGGCGGCTTGTTCAAATAGAGCGGGTTCTAAATCTGGAATCTTCAATAATCCTTGCCATTGATGGAATGTATCAAACTTAGAGGTTGCCTTGAGAACATTACCATTGCCATAGATAACTCTGACCTGCACAGCATCTTTTCCTTTTTTCTTATCTTCATCAAAATACTCATGTTCTTTCGCTTCTTCTTCGGCTTGCCACATACTTTCCAGAGCGATCGCTAAGGGAACAGAATGATGAGCTATGACTATACCAAAACTGATGGTTGCATCTTGACCCATCGTAAAGAGAGGACGATCAGATACGTTATCGTTTTTCTCTCCTTGCCAACGCCAGTAATCTCCATCATTCTTGAATTCTTCATGGGGGTCTTCTGCACCCCTGAAACATTGTCTAACATCCCATAGCCAGTTATCCCACTCCCACAGATTAGTGTAGGCAAGCACATCATCCCCCCCGCCATATATCAATCTGCCAGCGTAGCGTTGTTCAGTGATGTAGGGTAAGAGTTGATTAGAAAAATCTAATAGAGCACGGGAAAAAGCTGAGTGAGTGGAAGCTCCCATTCTCTTTTTTACTTTTAGGAATTGTTGAAAAGAATTAGCTGTTTCTAATTTGAGTTCCTGATATTCTTCCCTTGTATTTGGATTGATGTTTCTTACCTTTTCCAGTAAGCCTTCAGGAATATAATGCCCATAGTTTTTCAGTCGTTTACCTTGTAACCATTCACTCATGCTGTCGCCATCCCCTGTGGCTAAAACATACCAATCAGATGGATTATTGCCAGGATAATTTTCCTTTTGACTGAGAAATTCATCTAAATCACTTTGTAACTTTCTTCTTTTTTCTTCTTCTACATCAATATCTTCTATCAGCCAACTTGCGTTTAATAATCTGGGATGATAGCGTTGCAGTCTGAGGTGTTCATCTGCATAGGGAATACCCCATTTCTCTTCCATTTCAGCCGCTACGACTCTTGTTTCCGGAAATTCATCTAAAATTCTTTGACAAACAAGGCTGTAGTGATCCCTTGCTTCTTTGCTTGTCTTCAAATATCCCGCCACTCCCGCTGTTAAGTCTGGATAGATAGTGATATTTTCACTCTCACTGAAAACCGCTGATAATAATTTCGGTAAAACCCGATGTATGACTCGCTTAACTGTCTCTGTCGCATTTAACATTTCTCTGCCGTCAAATAGTCCTACCCTTTTCTGCCATTGTTCTTTGATACTTGATTCGGTATCTTCTTCTTCATGCCATCTTTTGCTGTGCAAGGCTGAACCAATACCTGATACAGTCGATCGAACGCCAAAAGCTACAGGCATATCCCAACTTCTAGCATTTTTGACTGCTGTAAGACTGTGGCGCACTCGATCGAATAGATAAGCCCACCAAGAACCTACATTGGCTTTGAACGGGTAGCGTCCTGTGGTCTCTTTTCTAAGTTCTCCTGCCTTGATTAAAAATTCTCTTTCCTGCTCCAAAAACATCTCTTGTTCTTTGACTATTTGACAGTATTGGTTTTGTGCTTTTGTCCAATCATCTTTTTCTGCTCCAGACTGATATAATTCTCCACTGCGTAAGTCTTGCTTGGGATCACCGAGGGGATAACCAACCCAATAGGTCTGCCATTGGGATTTCAGCCATGTATTCCATGTATCGCTTTCTTTTTCTAGTCCTGGCATCCAGTTTTTTGCTATCTTTCTAATTTCATCAAAGGATAGGTCTCCTATTTTTTGCCATTCTTCTAATAGAGTTTGTTTAGCTAATTGCATGGCTGCTTTTACTCTTTCTTGAGGTAGGAGTACAACAATCACATTGGGAAATCCAGCAGTAAGGATTTTCCCTGGCGTGGGGTTTTCTAACCATTGATTGAACTCTGGTTCAAGGCTATAACCATTGAATCCATTTAAGCCATTTAACAACCAATAGTCAATTAAAGGCTGAGCATAAAGACTAGGATAAACCAGAGAGTCTGGTCCATAGTGCCATGCTAATTCCCAACATACTCTGGCAGATAGATAGTGTAAGAGCCATGACCCCGCCCAAAAGTCTCTCATCTTACGACTGGCTTTGATTAACTCTTGGATCGGGGAAAAACTGAATGTTGCTATAGCGGGACGGGATAATTGTTTCCCATGTTGCCATTTTTCAATATCACTGGTTGTCAAGTCATAACCTGCGAGTGCGCCTGCCATCGCCCCTGTCAAACTGAGATGACTCCAAATGGAACCATCGGGAATCCTTGTTTCGGCAGGCATCAACATTAGGGACTGGTCTTGAAAATGATGACAAATTACTTCCGGTAGGCATCTCCACAACCACCAAAATACTTTTTTCTCGTCTTTACTTTCTTTGATTGATGAAGGTAATAGGCTTCTTTCTTTTTCTATTAACTTTGCCGATCGGTTTTGTGTTGATTCATGCACTAACTCCCGATGATACTCTGGTTTCAACTGCCATCTTTGCTTTGCTCCAGATAAAAGATGACTAATTTCTAATCCGTTCCCATCGTAATCGATCGATTCACTTAAACTGCCGATAGCGGCACGATCGCTGGCTGAAGTCAAATAGTCGGCATTATGAATGTGGTCTAGAACGGTTGGACAGGAAGAATTTACTTTATTGCCATCGATTTCTATATCTTTCCCCTCTGGATTCCATCTTTTTTCCTTCCAATAGGACATAACAGCTAAATCTAACCAGACACTGTTTTCCCCTCTACCAAAGTTAGTGTGTAGTCCTTTGAGAACTGGATCGTGTAGAATTCCCCAGATTTTTGCTTGCCAGAAGCTGTTGTTCATCTATTTCAAATTGACCTCTTGAATCTTTATTATCACACTTTGAAATTTATATCCATAACCCAAGTTGCTACCCATAAATTCCCCCAAAAGCTAAAAGATCGGTAATCTTTCCTGGTAGCAATATTTGGAACTTCTGCCTCACTTAGGACTTGAAATACCCCTTTTTGCTAAGTTAGTATAAGTCCTGAAAGTATAAGAAATATTAAGAAATATGGCGATTGTTATACAAATGAATAAAAAGATTAAGGAAATAGCCAAACCGATCGGGAAAAGCAAAAATACTTACAGAGAGCTAAATTAAAGCTATGACAGTCGCAACTTCTTCCCGGACAGAGACTCTATCTACTCAAGAGTTAGAAAAAATTCATGCCTATTGGCGTGCCTGCAACTACCTAGCTGTAGGCATGATTTATCTGAGGGACAACCCCCTCCTTAAAGAACCCCTCCAGGCAGAGCAGGTTAAATATCGCCTCTTGGGGCATTGGGGTTCTACCCCTGGTTTGAGCTTCGCCTATGTGCATCTCAACCGCCTCATCAAAAAATATGACCTCAACATGATCTTTGTCGCAGGTCCTGGTCATGGCGCTCCTGGGGTGTTGTCTGCCGTATATTTGGAAGGCACCTATTCCGAAGTTTATCCCGACAAGAGCGAAGACGAAGAAGGAATGCAGAAGTTCTTTAAGCAGTTTTCCTTCCCTGGTCACATTGGCAGTCACGTCACCCCGGAAACACCAGGTTCCATCCATGAGGGCGGGGAGCTTGGTTATTGTCTTTCCCACTCCTTTGGCGCAGTATTCGACAACCCCGATCTGATCGTTGCCTGCGTGGTGGGGGACGGTGAGGCAGAAACAGGACCCCTTGCCACCTCTTGGCATTCCAACAAGTTCCTTAATCCAATTCGGGATGGAGCGGTGCTACCTATTCTCCATTTGAATGGTTACAAAATCGCTAATCCGACCCTTTTATCCCGTATTTCCCACGAAGAACTAGAGTCGCTCTTCCGTGGCTATGGCTACACGCCCTATTTTGTCGAAGGTGACGATCCGATGGAAATGCACCAAAAAATGGCGACTGTTTTAGAGGAATGTATCACCCAAATTCGGCAAATTCAGCTAGAAGCCCGCAGTAGTGGGCAGGCTATCCGTCCCAAGTGGCCCATGATTGTTTTGCGGACACCCAAGGGTTGGACGGGACCTTCAAATGTAGATGGTCATAAAGTAGAAGGCTTCTGGCGTTCCCACCAGGTACCGATGGGGGGTATGCACAGCAATCCAGCCCATCTTAAGTTGCTAGAAGAATGGCTGCGGAGCTACAAACCAGAGGAATTGTTTGACAGCAATGGTCGTTTAGTGCCTGAATTGAAAGAGCTTGTACCCACAGGGCATCGTCGGATGAGTGCTAATCCTCTGACCAATGGCGGTTTAGTGCGTAAAGACCTCTGTATGCCCGATTTTCGGCATTATGCAGTAGAAGTGCCCAGTCCCGGCACGGTAGAAGTGGAAAATACCAAGATAATGGGCATCTTTCTGCGGGATGTAATGAAGAAGAATATGCACAACTTCCGCGTGTTTGGTCCCGACGAAACTGCTTCTAATCGTCTCCATGCTTTGTATGAAGTGACGAAAAAGACTTGGTTGGCTGACTATCTGCCAGAAGATGAAGATGGGGGAAATCTATCGCCCGATGGTAGGGTGATGGAAATGCTGAGTGAGCATACTTTAGAAGGTTGGCTAGAGGGCTATTTGCTCACTGGTCGTCATGGTTTGTTCCATACCTACGAAGCTTTTGCCCATGTAATTGATTCGATGTTTAATCAACATGCTAAATGGTTAGACATTTGTCGTCATGAAGTACCTTGGCGTTCGCCGATTTCTTCTTTGAATATTTTGTTGTCTTCAGTTGTTTGGCGGCAAGACCACAATGGTTTTAGTCATCAAGACCCTGGTTTTATTGATCTTGTGACGAACAAAAGTGCGGATGTAACTCGCATCTATCTGCCCCCCGATGCTAACTGCTTACTTTCGGTTACTGATCATTGTTTAAGAAGCAAGGGTTATGTGAATGTGATTGTGGCAGATAAACAAAATCATTTGCAGTATCTGACTATGGCAGAGGCAATCCAACACTGTACTAAGGGGATTGGCATTTGGGAATGGGCTAGTAATGATGATTGCGGTAAGGAGGCGGATATTCCTGATGTGATTATGGCTTGTTGTGGTGATATTTTAACGAAGGAGTCTTTGGCTGCAACGGCTATTTTGCGGGAGGAGTTTCCGGAGTTGAAGGTGCGTTTTATCAATGTGGTTGACTTGTTTAAGCTCCAGCCTGCTACTGAACATCCTCATGGTCTTACCGATCGGGATTTTGATATTTTGTTTACCCCCGACAAACCGATCATTTTCAATTTTCATGGTTATCCTTGGTTGATCCATAAATTGACTTACCGTCGGACTAATCAAGAACGTATCCATGTGCGGGGTTACAAGGAGGAAGGTAATATTAATACGCCTCTGGAATTGGCGATCCGTAACCAAGTCGATCGGTTTAATTTGGTGATTGATGTCATCGATCGGGTGCCCAAGTTGCAGTCTAGGGCTGCCTATGTCAAGGAGCGCATGAAGAATGCCATCATTGAAAATCTGAACTATGCTAGAGAGCATGGTACTGATAAAGATGAGATCAGTAATTGGAAGTGGCCCTACGATCGGAATTGTAGTTAAGTTCCAACGATAAATCAACAATAATTAGGTAGCTATAATTAGTTACCTTTTTTTTGTCGTTACAAAAATAAAAACTACAAAGAAAGACTTCTTCTACTACATCAAGCTAATTATCGGTTTAGTATCTTTTACCCATCGCTGATTTTTCGAGAGACATGAAAGTATTTAGATTCGTGATTTCCCCACTCCAGTTTTGCTAAACCAATTAGTAGACTGTATTTAGTTAGACAGGTAAAAATCTATGCAACCCACCAGCCCCAATCAATTTACCGAAAAAGCCTGGAGCGCAATTGTGCGTACTCCTGAACTTGCTAAAGCTGCCCAACATCAGCAAATTGAAAGTGAACATTTAATGAAGGCTCTCTTAGAAGAGGAGGGTCTTGCATCGGTCATTTTTTCTAAACTAGGTGTCAGTGTCCAGCGTTTGAGAGATAAAACGGAAGACTTTATTCGCAAACAACCAAAGGTGCAGAGTAGTAATCAGAGTGCGGTTTATTTGGGTAGAAGTCTTGATACTCTCCTCGATCGTTCTGAAGCTCATCGGAAAAAGATGGGAGATGATTTTATTTCGATCGAGCATATGGTATTGTCTTTTGCCCAAGACGATCGGTTTGGCAAGGATTTATTCAGAGAATTAGGGATTACAGAAGCAGGACTCACCCAAACGATCGAACAAATTCGTGGTAGTCAAAAGGTGACAGACCAGACCCCAGAAAATAAGTACGAGGCTCTGACAAAATATGGCAGAGACCTGACGGAGTTAGCCCGATCGGGTAAACTCGACCCAGTGATTGGCAGGGACGAAGAAATTCGCCGCACCATCCAGATTTTGTCCCGCCGCACCAAAAATAACCCCGTCTTAATTGGGGAACCTGGTGTCGGTAAAACCGCAATCGCTGAGGGGCTTGCTCAACGCATTTTAAGTGGAGATGTACCAGAATCGCTAAAAGATCGTAAACTAATCGCCTTGGATATGGGGGCTTTGATTGCCGGTGCTAAGTATAGGGGCGAATTTGAGGAACGACTCAAGGCGGTATTAAAGGAAGTGACGGAATCAGCAGGTAAGATCGTCCTCTTTATTGATGAAATCCATACGGTAGTAGGAGCCGGCGCAACTCAAGGGGCAATGGATGCCGGCAATTTGTTGAAGCCTATGCTGGCAAGGGGAGAATTGCGCTGTATTGGTGCAACTACTTTAGATGAATATCGTAAATATATCGAAAAAGATGCTGCCCTGGAGCGCCGTTTTCAGCAGGTCTATGTTGATCAGCCCTCCATCCCTGACACCGTTTCCATTTTGCGGGGATTGAAAGAACGCTATGAAGTTCATCATGGCGTAAAAATCGCTGACAATGCCCTGATTGCTGCGGCACAGCTTTCCACCCGTTATATCAGCGATCGTTTTTTGCCCGACAAAGCGATCGATTTAGTGGATGAAGCAGCCGCCAAACTAAAGATGGAGATTACTTCCAAGCCCGAAGAACTAGATGAAATCGATCGGAAAATACTCCAACTTGAGATGGAAAGACTATCTTTGAAACAAGAAACCGATCCTAATTCAAAAGAAAGACTAGAACGGATCAGCCGGGAGTTATCAAACCTGAAAAATGAACAAGCAGTCTTGTCGGCACAATGGCAGGGAGAAAAACAGGTGATCGATAAAATTCGACAAATCAAAGAACAAATTGACCAAGCCAATGTCGAAATTCAGCAGGCAGAGCGGGACTATGACCTCAATCGGGCTGCCGAACTGAAATATGGCAAGCTGACTGACCTCCAACGACAATTGAACGAAGCAGAACAACAACTCCGATCGGCGCAGATCAATGGTAAGACCCTTCTGCGGGAAGAAGTGACAGAAGAAGACATTGCGGAGATCATTTCTAAGTGGACTGGCGTGCCCGTCAGTAAGCTAGTAGAATCAGAAAAAGAAAGACTCCTGCATTTAGAAGATGAACTTCATCATCGTGTGATCGGTCAACAAGAAGCAGTCAATGCTGTAGCCGATGCGATCCAACGATCGAGGGCGGGCTTAGCAGACCCAAACCGACCGATCGCTAGCTTCATCTTTTTAGGTCCTACAGGAGTTGGTAAGACAGAATTAGCCAAAGCTCTTGCCTCTTTTATGTTTGATACAGAAGATGCCTTAGTGCGGATCGATATGTCAGAATACATGGAAAAACACAACGTCTCTCGTTTGATTGGCGCTCCACCAGGCTATGTCGGCTATGACGAAGGTGGACAGCTAACAGAGGCAGTCCGACGCAGACCCTATGCCGTCGTCTTGTTTGATGAGATCGAAAAGGCACACCCCGATGTGTTTAACGTGATGTTGCAAATCTTGGATGATGGCAGAGTGACAGACTCCCAAGGCAGAACGGTAGATTTCAAAAATACCGTCATTATTATGACCAGTAACCTCGGCTCCCAGTTCATTTTGGATTTAGCCGGCAAAGAAGAACGCTATGAAGAAATGAAAGACCGAGTAATGGAAGTAATGCGGTCAAACTTCCGTCCTGAATTTCTCAATCGTATTGATGAAATCATCATCTTTCATGGCTTGAACCGATCGGAGATCAAACAGATCGTTAGTTTACAAGTGGAACGTCTGAGAAAACGACTGGAAGAAAAACGAATTGGTTTAGAACTCACCGATGCAACCCTGGACTTCATTGCTGAAGTAGGTTACGACCCAGTTTATGGCGCTAGACCCCTCAAACGCATCATTCAACGTCAATTAGAAACCCAAATTGCTAAAGCCCTTCTCAGGGGAGAATTTGCCGAAGGAGACACTATCTTGGTTGATATTGTGAATGAAAGACCAGTCTTTCGCAAAAAATAACCAACTAAGTTTAAATCCTTTTGTGGGTAACTAAGTCTGCCATGGAGACTAAAGACTGGGGAATGTCTATCCCAGTTACAATCACATTGACCTTGTCTGCTCTTTGTTCGATGGCATGAAGAACAACACTTTCTTCTAACAGACCGGTTTTGATTAAGCCTGGTAGTTCATCTAACACAATTAAATGATAATGACCACAATGGAGGGCATTTGCCACAAGATGCCAGAGGGTGAGAATGTTCTCCTTTTCTTGGGCTTCAAGTGCCGGATTTGCCAAATCGATCGGACGGGAGAGGTCTGACCTCAACCATTCTAAATTTTCCGCCAATTTGCGGGGTTTATCTGGTCCCTGTCCAATCCCGCCCTTAAAAAATTGTGCGATCAGAACCTTGTTGCCTTGGCTAGCGGAGCGGAGGGCATTGACCATGACTTCGGTTTGAAATGTGGGGGCGGTTGTGGTAAAAACTTGAACTACTCCCCTTGGGAATTTCCGTACCAGGCGGGGCTTTAATTGGTGGGACTCGATTTGGGCTACCATATAAATGTAGTGTGTTACAAACTAGAATCATCATAACAGACACTAGATATAGTTAATGCAAGTTTTTTTGCTGCCCTCGGTTGCCCTCCCTCACCAGTTGCCCCCCCGATCGGGTATTTACTATGTTACGGGGGCATGGCGGGTCTTTTATGTGGGTAAGTCCCAAAATCTCAAGAGGCGGTGGCGTTCTCACCACAAGTTAGCAGAATTTAATGCCCTTAATCCCTTTGGGCGCATTCATTATCATTTGTTACCTAGTCAAAAGTTACAAGACTGGGAAAGGAAAGAAATTAAGCGCCTCAATCCTCCCTGGAATTACCAAACTGCCCTCACTGCCGGGGAAAGACTACGCCTTAAAATTACTACTGGCATTCGCATGGCAGTCATAGTTTCTGGGGTGGGAATCCTTTTAGGGGGGATTATTGGTTGGTTTGTCTTTTGAATTAGAAGTTTATCATTCTATTTTTCGCTGTTTTAGGATAGGGCGATAGATGCTAAGTGCCATAGAACAGGTCTAAATGGTGTTGACATTGAGCATATTTTTAATGGTTTGGTATTCCTTCTTTGATCTTTTCGATGAAAAATTCTTCTAGGTTTTTTCTTGCCATGACTAAACTAACGATCGTTGCTCTTTCTTTTTCGATCGTCTGCCAAAATTCTGAAAGAGAAAGAGACAAAAGACCCTGCCATGTGTCGCCCTGAAAGACAAAATTTGTTAATATCTCTCCCAACCGATCGGGATTACCGCCCCTACCCACCACATGGTAAGTTTCCTCTACTCCCAAGAGGTCTTCCAGTTTACCGATCGCTACTAAATTTCCTTGATTGAGAATGCCGACATAATCACAAATCGCTTCAGCATCAGACAGAATATGACTATTAAAAAAGACCGTTTTGCCTTGTTTGTGCAAACCCTGGATGATTTCACGGATTTGATAACGTCCGAGGGGATCAAGCCCGGACATCGGTTCATCTAAAAATACTAGCTCTGGGTCGTTGATCAAGGCTTGGGCGATGCCAATTCTTTGCACCATACCTTTAGAATATTCCTTCAGTTTTTTCTTCCTGGCAGCCGATTGGGGCAAACCCACTAGGTCTAGTAATTCGGCAATGCGTTTGGTGCGCTCCTTCACCCCTAGCAGGGAACCCATAAATTCCAGCAGTTCCCACCCCGTTAGATAGTCGTAATAGTAGGCATTTTCTGGTAAGTAGCCGATCTTTTCCTTGGCGAAACGGTCTCCGAGGGGGCAGCCCAAAACCGTGCCACTCCCTTGGCTGGGGCGGATAATGCCCAACAAAATTTTGAGGAGAGTAGTTTTACCGGCTCCATTGGGACCCAGTAGCCCAAAGGTCACGCCCGTCGGTACTTCCAGGGAGCAGTTTACCAGGGAAGATACTGTTTGATTGAGCCAGAACCCCTTGCGGTAGGTTTTGTTCAGATTTTGTACGCTAATCGCAGTGTCCATTGTGATCAAACTAGAGCTTCAGCATTCATTATGCAATGACAAGTCACGCTAAGATAATTCAATTGCTTTATTTCGATCGTTATGCGTCTGTCTCAAATGCTGTGGGTTACTCTGCGGGAAGTGCCTGCTGATGCCGAACTGCCTAGTCATCAATTATTGGTGCGGGCGGGCTATATCCGCCGGATTGCCAATGGAATTTATGCCTATTTACCTTTGATGTGGCGGGTCTTACAAAAAATTGGGCAGATTGTGCGGGAAGAAATGAACCGATCGGGGGCGCAGGAATGCCTTTTACCCCAACTCCAACCCGCCGAATTGTGGCAGGAATCGGGGCGGTGGGATACCTATACAAAGGCAGAAGGAATTATGTTTTCCTTAATCGATCGTTCCGATCGGGCGATGGGTTTAGGACCTACCCATGAGGAAGTAATTACGGCAGTGGCAAGGGATATGATTCGCTCCTATCGACAGTTACCCCTACATTTGTATCAGATGCAAACTAAATTTCGGGATGAAATTCGCCCACGATTTGGTTTAATGCGGGGACGAGAATTTATTATGAAGGACGGCTATTCTTTCCATAGTTCGGAAGAAAGTTTGAAAGAGACCTATCGGGCAATGGATGAGTGTTATAGTCGTATTTTCCGCCGTTGTGGGCTGGAATTTCGGGCAGTAGAAGCGGATTCGGGAGCGATCGGGGGTTCCGGTTCCCAAGAGTTTATGATTTTAGCGGAAGCAGGGGAAGACCAGGTTTTATACACCGAAGATGGCAAGTATGCAGCTAACAGTGAAAAGGCTATTTCTTTGGCAAGTGACCCTATAGCTAGTAGTTTTTTAGAATTAGCTAAAGTTAATACTCCTAACACTACCACGATCGAGTCTTTGTGTGATTTTCTAAAAATTGATTCTAGTCAGGTTGTTAAACAGGTAATCTATCAGGCTATATTCGATCACGGCAAGACTTTATTAGTTTTAATTAGCATCCGGGGCGATCAGACGGTCAATGAAGTTAAATTAGCTAATGAATTAACTAAACTTGCTCCCCAATATGGCGGCAAAACTATTTTGTCCCTCAAGGTGGCGGATGAAGAAATGCAAAAGCAATGGCAGATTAAGCCCCTACCGATCGGGTTCATTGCCCCTAATTTGGGTGATGATTTGATCGATCGGCAACCCCATCTGATTCCTGAGTTTTTACGCCTAGCCGATCGGACGGTAGAAAATCTGCAAAACTTTGTCACGGGCAGTAATGAAGTTGATTTTCATGTCACGGGAGCGAACTGGGGCAAGGATTTTAAGCTCCCCCTAGTGGTTGATATTCGGTTAGCTCAAGCGGGGGACCGGGCAGTTCACGACCCCAGCCAAATTATTAAATCAGCGCGGGGGATCGAGGTAGGGCATATTTTCCAGTTGGGCACCAAGTATTCCCAAGCGATGGGTGCCACATTCACGAACGAAAAGGGAGAGGAAGTGCCCCTGGTGATGGGCTGTTACGGTTTGGGAGTTTCTCGCCTTGCTCAGGCAGCCGTTGAGCAGTCCCACGATCAAGATGGCATCATCTGGGATGTGGCGATCGCGCCTTACACTGTGATTATTGCTGTGCCAAATGTGAGTAATACTGAACAGATGACGACTGCTGAAACACTCTATCAAAAACTACAAGATGCAGACATCGAAGTTTTGTTAGACGATCGGGATGAAAGAGCAGGCGTAAAATTCAAAGATGCTGATCTAGTAGGCATTCCCTTCCGCATTGTGACGGGCAAATCCATCGCTCAGGGGGAAGTTGAAGTCTATACCCGCAAGACTGGTCAGACAGAAAATGTCCAAATCGATCGGGTAGTAGAGTGGTTAAAACAAAAGACCGGTCAACAAAGATAGTTCATTCTACAGTGAAACTAATCGAAACAACGGCGGTAATATCTTTCTCGATCGTGGAAGTATCATAACTACCGCTGTTACTCACATCAGTGGAAAAACGGCGAGTAATCTGAAAAACATCGGTTTCTGCTTTTCGTACCGCTCCTACCCGATTGCCGGTCACAGCCACGATCGCGTCGGCACGTTTTTTGGCATCCTGAGTAGCTTCAGCGATCATCTCTACCCTTAACTGACTGAGTTGGGTATAGATAAATTCTGGCGGCTCTGAGTTAAAGGGAATACCTTCGTTGATCAATTCCGAGCTAGTTTGAGCAAGCTTGGCGATCCGATCGACCTCTTGGGAACTGACACTAAAACTTTGGGTCAGCTTGTAGGATTGCACCCTGCCGGTAGAAAAACCGTTGTTGGTCTCGTAGATGGTTTCCGTAGTCACGGCGCTGAGGGAGAGGGCATCATCGGCAATGCCCTGAGCTTTGAGATAGGCAGTAACCCGATCGGTGTAATTTTTGAGTTGTTGATAAGCCTCCCTCAAAGTAGGTTGCTGAGTAATCACACTGCTGCGCCAGACCACATAATCGGAACGGATGGGGCGCTTAGCAGAACCAATTACGGTCAATACATCCCTCGATCGGAGGCGGGCGATCGCATAACCACCGATCGTGCTACCAATAACTAGGGATGCACTAAGCATCGCCATGCCCCAAAAAAGTTGAGGAAAGTTAAGATTTTTTTCCATCCAATTTAAGCCTCAGCAAATCGACAAATTATTAAATATAAACATTATTGGTTCTTAATTCATACAAACTATATTCTACAGGGTTATCAAAGCCCCTAACCCATTAGCGTGAACTAGGCAATCCCCGCAGAAGCAGAACTTGTAAAGATGGTTACATATTTTTAGCCCCAAAAGCTGATAACTTCTTTTCTTGGCATAGTTAGCTAAGGGGAAATAGGCATTGAATTTATCTGTTTTGATTCTCGTTTCTTTGGGACTCGGTATAGTTTCGGGAGCAGTAATCCACGAATTCTTTCCTGATTGGATATACTTATTAGACCATTATTTACTTAACCCTGCTGGGCAAATTTTTCTGCGACTAATTCAATTTGTCGTAGTACCGATCGTGTTTTCTTCACTAATTATTGGTCTGACCCGCATTCAAAGTGCATCACAAATTGGTCGTTATCTTCTAAAGTTATTAACCTCTTATTTATTGACCAGTATAACAGCAATCAGTTTAGGCTTAGCCATTGCAACTTTTTTTCATCCTGGTGTTGGTATTATCGGACTAAAAAATTCAGCTATAATTGATGCCGGTTCTAGCGCAGATTTGCTAGATTGGTTAATCAATTTAATCCCTACTAATCCCATAGAAGCCCTCAGTAAAAGTAATCTATTACAAGTTGTTTTTTCAGGAGCGCTTATTTCAATAGGCATACAAAAAAGTGGGGAAAAGGCTAATAACTTTATTGGTTTAGTAGAAAGTATTTATGCAATAAGTGAAAATCTACTCTCATTTATACTTAATATTGCCCCGATCGGTGTTTTTGGCTTAATTGCTTCAATTATTGCAAATCAAGGCATACTAATTTTGATAAAACTATTTACATATATGGCAGTAGTAGTATTAGCGATCGGTTTAATGTTTACTCTTTATCTCATCTTTTTATCAAGTATTCAGTGTCAGCCAATCAAGTTTTTACAAAAGTTTTTTCCTAGCCTTACGCTTGCTTTTGCTACTGCTAGTTCTAATGCAGCTTTACCTTTAGCATTAAACGATGCCCAAGCCTTTGGAATGTCCCCCCAAACTGCTAATTTTGCCATCCCTTTAGGCACAGCACTCAAACGGGATGGGATGGCAGTAGGTCAAGCTGTAAATGCCCTATTCATTGCCCAACTTTATCAAATTCCGATCGATGGAAAATTACTTTTCACTGTTGCATTAAGTACCCTTTTAGTATCCTTTAGTACAGCGGGAGTGCCAGGAGCAGGGATTGTGATGATGACAACTATATTTAGTGCTTCAGGATTACCTTTGGAAGGAGTTGCCCTTTTGGCAGGAGTCGATCGACTGATGGACAGTTTTCATACTATTTTGAACTTGCAGAGCAATTTAGCGAATGCCATTATTTTGGATTGGTGGGAGTCTCCCAAAATCACTAGAGAAGTCATGCCAAACCAATAATAATATCCACTATATTAGAAATCAGTCCAATTCATTGATTAGCATTTTAAGTAGGGATATTTTATTAAGTAAATAAGCAACTACTAAGTAAAAGCTATTCTATTTTATCTATTCATATCTAAGGGGCTCCTGATTAAAATTATTGGTGTTTGAACCAAAAATAAGCACTATAATATAGTGAAGATTGAATAGAAAATTAACAATGCTTCATCCACTCATTACGCCAGAAATTATGAAACCTGCCCGTTATTTAGGCAATGAGTACGGTGCAGTACATAAGCCTTGGGATCAAGCTATCCTGCGTTGGTGCCTCACCTACCCAGAAGTTTATGAAGTAGGGGCATCAAATCTTGGGCATATAATTCTTTATAGCATTCTTAATCAACAGGAGGGACAATTATGCGACCGCTCCTATTTGCCCGGTGGTGATTTAATTGCTAAACTACGCCAGACTAATACCCCTCTTTTTGCCGTAGAATCCCAACGATCGTTGTTAGAGTTTGACATTTTAGGTTTTAGTTTGAGCTACGAACTAGGGGCAACAAACATTCTGGAAATGCTCGACCTAGCCCAAATTCATTTAACTTGGCAAGCACGCAATCCCACTAACTATCCCTTCATTTTTGCAGGCGGACAAACGGCGACTTCCAACCCCGAACCCTACAGCGACTTTTTTGATTTCATGGTTTTAGGAGATGGGGAAGATGTTTTGCCCGAAATTGGTAACGTCCTGCTGGACTGCAAACAAAAGGGCATATCCCGATTAGATTCTCTTTTGGCATTAGCCCAAGTACCTGGTGTCTATGTGCCCCAGTTCTATGCTCCCGATCCAAGTGGGGCGGTAGTTCCCATCCGATCGGATGTCCCCAGACGCATTTTAAGGAGAGTAGCAACCCCCAGACCAGAGCATAGCATCGGCTTAGTGCCTTTAGTTGAAACAGTCCATGACCGCCTCACGATCGAGATTCGGCGCGGTTGCACCAGGGGCTGTCGGTTTTGCCAGCCAGGGATGTTGACCCGTCCTGCCAGAGATGTAGAGCCAGAAGCGGTTGTTAACACGATCGAGAGAGCAATCAGAGAAACGGGCTACAATGAATTCTCTTTATTATCTCTTTCTTGTTCCGATTACCTATCTCTGCCAGCCGTAGGGATTGAAATAAAAAATCGCTTGAAAGATGAAGGAATAACTCTATCTTTACCAAGTCAGAGAGTCGATCGGTTCGATGAAAATATCGCCAATGTCCTGCGGGGAGAAGGCAGACAACAGGGATTGACCTTTGCGCCAGAAGCAGGCACCCAGCGGCTCAGGGATGTAATCAACAAAGGCTTAACGGATGAAGAACTACTAAGAGGAATAAAAACCGCCTACGAACAGGGTTGGGATAAGATCAAGCTCTATTTTATGATTGGGCTGCCCACAGAAACCGACGGGGATGTGATAGGCATTGCCCAAACGATCGGTTGGTTACAAAAACAATGTTTCATTAAAGGGCGGCGACCTCTATCCTTCAATGTGACCATTTCTAACTTTACGCCCAAGCCCCACACTCCTTTTCAATGGCATCGAGTTTCAACAGAAGAATTTATCCGCAAGCAAAATCTCCTCCGAGAAGAATTCCACCGTTTGCGAGGGGTGAAGGGCAATTTTACCGATGTGCGTATTTCTGACATTGAAGACTTTTTAGGCAGAGGGAATCGTTCTTTAGGCAAGGTAATCTACCAAGCCTGGCGGGGCGGGGCTGGTATGGATGCCTGGTTTGAGAGTGCAGAGCGGGCATTTGCGGCTTGGGGAGAGGCAATCAAGGCAGCGGGACTGACCTGGAAACTACCAGTAATTCCGATCGATGCCCCTACCCCTTGGGATCATATTGATACTGGTATCAGCAAAGAGTGGTTAAAGCGGGACTATGAATTAGCTTTAGCCGCAAAGACAGTGCCGGATTGTTCTTTTAACAATTGTTATCGTTGTGGGGTATGCGGTGTCAACTTTGGGCATAACATTGTGATTGAGCCGCCCCCCATACCGGTTTATCAGCCTCCCACCGATCGTGCTCAAATGCCGAAAGTCCAGCGCCTCCGCCTCACCTTTGGCAAGCTGGGTAAAATTGCCCTGATCTCCCATCTTGATCTATTGCGTCTTTTAGAAAGAGCCTCTAGGCGGGCGGGTATTCCTTTTGCTACCACAGGGGGCTTCCATCCTATGCCCAGAATTGAGATTGCCAACGCCCTATCCTTGGGCTATACCAGTTCTGGAGAAGTAGCAGACTTTGAATTAAAAGCGCCGCTGACCTGCGAAGAATTTTATGAACGATTAAAAGACCAACTACCAGATGAGATGCCCATCTATGATGTGAGTGAAATTAGCCTCCAAGCACCGGCAGCCGCTGTAGACCTGATAGGTGCGGTCTATACTTTAACTTTATCACCGATCGATGGGATTGAAAAAACGATCGAGTCTATTCTGCAGGCGGATTCTATTTGGATGGACAAAACGACTAAATCAAAGAAAATCCAAACGATCGATTTAAGAAAAAGACTATTTAACATGAAATTAGTCAATCAGAACCCCCTACAAATAGAGTATGCCGGCAGTCTTTTAACCGATGGCAACTCCCTCAAACCAGACTATGTTTTATTTATGATTAACCAATTCAGTCAGGCAGAAGTAAAA
>Ga0272446_1003069_pt1 | contig 21677 bp, 17 predicted proteins | sample YNPCB0061_FD_194587 | JGI IMG/M metagenome (GOLD analysis project Ga0272446, IMG submission 194587) | Hot spring microbial mat communities from Yellowstone National Park, WY, United States - YNP-CB-006-1 | ecosystem: Environmental > Aquatic > Thermal springs > Hot (42-90C) > Sediment | place... | reverse complement strand
GCATTGTTTTCGATGCCGCCGGCCCGCAAAGGTTACACCGGCCGCCGCCGCTGCCTTCGACAAGCTCAGGCAACGGCTTCGGCTTCGACAGGCTCCGGTTCGACAGGCTCACCGGCAGGCGGCGCTCACATCCACCCGTTCTCGTAGCCGGTCTCGTACATGGCCACAATGTTCTCCGGCGGGCTGACCGGCTGGATGTTATGGCAGGGCGCAAGGATGTAGCCGCCGCCTTCGCCCAAAATGCGCAGGTTGTCGAGGACTTCCTGGCGCACCTCTTCCACCGAGCCGAACGCGAGGGTGTACTGGTTGTCCACGCCGCCGTGGAACACGAGGCGGTCCCCGAAGTCGCGCTTCAATCCTTCGCGCTCCATGCCGGGACAGCGCCACTGAATGGGGTTCAGCACATCAATGCCGGCGGCGATCATGTCGGGCAGAATGCGCCGGCAGTTGCCGTCGTTGTGATGGAAGACATAGGCGCCGTTCTCGTGCGCCAGATCGATGATGCGCTTCATGCGCGGCAGCAGGAAGGTGTGAATCTGCCGGGGGGAGAACATCAGGTCGGTCTGACCGCCCATGTCCTCGGCCACGTAGGTGATCATCACCTTGCCGGGTATGGCCTCGTAGATGCGGCGCGTGTTTTCGTAGGCCAGGTCGAACAGTTTGTCCAGGCAATAGTGCGCGATCTCCGGGTTCTCGACCAGATCGATGAAGGCCTGTTCCTGTCCGCGCAGATTCTTGTAGATCAGAAACGGCTCGGAGCCGCCGCCGCGAATGGGATGATTCTCTTTGCCTTTAATCTGGTTGGGGATGCCGCTGTAGTCGTACCAGTCGGGGCTGGGCCAGGTGTAATTGCGCTCGATCTCCTCGACGGAGGTGAAGCGGGCGAGGGGATGTTCGATCACTTCACGGTACACGCCGGCCCCTTCCCCCTCGCCATAGGGCACGTTGCGATACTTGCAGCCGAACACGTCGGTCATGCGCGGCAGCTTCGGGCCGACATACTCCGGTCCAACGGTCACAGGATAGTCTACATGCAGCATGTCGAGCATCCGCTCGCGCGTGCGGCAACCCAGGTGCTTTTTGAGTTTGTCGGTCGCCTCGGCAGTGGCCCAGTAGTCCATCGGCACGCGGTCCGGCTTCTCGCGCTTCAGGACGGCCAGCCAGCGTTCTTTGGGGGTCATTGTTTCTTTGGACATAGCACAGTCAGTGTACCGCAAAGGCGCCGGAGTCGCGCCGTTGCCTTCGACAGTCTCAGGCAACGGCATAGTATAGGTGTCGGACACCTGCCTGCTTACACAATGAGGCGCGAGCTGCGGTCATAGGTGAAGTAGTTCCACATCCAGTTGATGAGCACGTTCAGACGGTTGCGGAAGCCGATCAGAAAGACCAAATGCAGGAACAACCACATCAGCCAGGCCGCGAAACCGGTGAAACGCCAGCCGGTGGGAAGCTGCGCCACGGCGGCGTGCCGGCCAATCGTCGCCATCGCGCCGGGGTCGCGGTATACAAACGGCTCACTGGACGTCGCGGAGACCGGTTGGGTCAGCCGGCGCTCGCCGATGCGGCGCTCGCCGATGCGGCGCTCGCCGATGCGGCGCTCGCCGATGCGGCGCTCGATCTGGCGCGCCACATGCGCCGCGCCCTGCAACGCCACCTGCGCAAGCTGGGGATGCAGATTGCCCTGCGCGTCCTGGCTCGCCGCCAGGTCGCCGATCACATACACCTCTGGCCGGCCCGGCACACTCAGATCAGGATTCACAACCACCCGCCCGCCGCGCGTGAGTTCGAGACCCATCGCCGCTGCCAGCGGGCTGCCCCTCACGCCGGCGCCCCAGATCACCGTGCGGGTCGGAATCACGCGACCGCTCTTCAAGGTCACCGCATCAGGCCGCACCTCGCTCACCGCTTCCCCCAATATCACTTCGACGCCGCGCTCCGCGAGCGTGCGCCGGGCGTTCTCACGCAGTGGCGCGTCGAATGGGGCCAACAGGCGATCCAGCGCCTCAATCAGAATGACATGCGCGCGCGACACATCGAGATGGGGATAGTCCTTGCGCAGCACCATCTGAAACCACTCGACCAGCGCGCCGGCCATCTCCACCCCGGTCGGCCCGCCGCCGACGACGACGAAGGTCAGCGCGCCATGATCGATCAGCGAGGGGTCGGCGTCGGCCATCTCGAACTGGCGCATGATGTGGCTGCGCATACGCAGCGCCTCGGGCAGGCTCTTGAGCGGGAAAGCGTGCTGCGCGACGCCGGGAATGCCGAAGTCGTTGGTCACGGCGCCGGCGGCCAGAACCAGGTAATCAAAGCGAATCGCGTCGCCTTCGGAGATCAACAGGCGCTTGTTCGGCCAGTCTGCGCCAATCACCCGGCCCATGCGAAAGGCGAAATTGCGTTGCGCGTGAAAGAGACCGCGCACGTTGTGGGCGATCTCTTCGGGGTCGAGCGCCGCCGTCGCCACCTGATACAGCAACGGCTGAAAGACGTGGTAGTTGTGCTGATCGACCAGCACGACATCGACCGGCGCGCGGCGCAACTCGCGCGCCAGGCGCAGTCCACCGAAGCCGGCCCCCACGATCACCACACGAGGCTTTGTTTCCATCGCACACCAACCCTTTTGCAGACAACCCGATTGTGAAATCTATCACAAGATACACGCCCCAGATTGGACGGGCATGAGAAAATGGGCTGCCAACCTATGATCATTGCATCTGACCTCGAAGGCACGCTGACCACCGGCGAGACGTGGCGCGGCGTGGGCAGGTTTGTGTCGCTGAAAGGCCGGGCGTGGGCCTATCGGCGCTATCTGGCAACGCACCTGCCGACGGCCGTGCTGGCCAAAGCCGGCCTGATCAACCGCGCGCGCGAACGCTATCGCTGGGTCATCGACATGGCCCGGCTTCTGAAAGGATACTCAGCGGCGCAACTGGCCGACATGGGCGAGTGGGTCGCGCAGCATGAGATGTGGCCGCAGCGCCGGCAGGCTGTGATCGACGAGTTGTTGACTCACGCGCGGAACGGCGCGCAGATCGCGCTGGTGTCGGGCACGTATCAGCCCATTCTCGACGCCTTTGCGCGCCGGCTGACGGCCCAGGCGCCTGATGCGCCGGCCATCGTTGCCATAGCCAGCCCGCTGCAACTTCGGGAGGGATTGGCCACAGGCAATCTGGACGGGTCGCTAAATGTCGAGCAGACCAAAGTCGATCGCGTGCAGGCGTGGCTGCGGCAGACTCGGGCAGACGACGCCGTCGTTGACATGATGTACGGCGACACGCTGGGCGACTTGCAGATGATGGAGTTGTGCCGCGCGCCGGTGTGCGTGCATCCCAACGCGCCCCTGCGCCGGATTGCGCTGGCGCGCGGCTGGCGCATTCTGGAAACGCGTTAGCCGGCGCTGCGGACTCAGTCCGCCCCCGGCTGCGGCAGCGCAAACTGCTTCAGCACATCCAGATCGACAAACTCCAGCGCCGAAATGTGCGTGGCCTCCAGATCGACCGGCGGCGCGCAGCCGGCTTCATACGCCTCGATCCAGCGCATGACGCACAGGCACCAGCGGTCGCCCGGCTTCAGGCCGGGGAAGTGGTATTCCGGGCGGGGCGTGATGAGGTCGTTGCCTTGTTCGCGCGAAAAGAGCAGAAATTCCTGCGTGACCTGCGCGCACACCAGATGCAGACCTGTGTCGCCGGGGCCGGTGTTGCAACAACCGTCGCGGTACCAGCCGGTGAGCGGATCGAGGCTGCATGGTTTCAAGTCTGTGCCCAGCGCATTGCGGGCGCGAATCGTTTCGTGTCCGTCCATCATGGGTGGGAAGTGTACCGCAGCGGCAGCGTCACGGGTGAAGCGTGGCGTAGAATCAATGGGTGTGGCAGACGGGGTTGCGTCTGGCCGGCGCGCTGCGCCTGGCAACGCGCGAACATCTTTTTTGCTTTTCGGCGAAACACAATAACCATGCGTCCACTGGAAGGATATCTCCTGAACCCAGACGAATTTTACACACTGTCCAGGTTGAACAGGGAAAAGGGCAGAGAGCTTTACAAGCAGGGCCTGGCGCAGGTCGTCGCATTCATCCCCACACAAGCGACCTGCCGCGTGATCGACAAAGGCGACGCGTTCGAAGTGACAATCCAATCCAGCCCGCAAAGCTACCCGCCCCTGCTGATGAAGTGCGCCTGCGCCGAGAGCGCGCGTTCGGGTCAATGCCGGCATATGGTTGCCGCCATGCTGGCGACGCGCGAATACATCGCAAACGTGGCCGAAAAGGACTGGCGATATCGGTTTGAGACGGCGCTGGCCAGAACGGCGCACATGGCCGCCCCGGCACAACAGCGCGCCGCGACCCGCACAGAGGCGGTGATCGTCCTGGCCGGCCTCGAATTTCAGAAATTCGGCGCGTCTGAGGCAGTCTATCTGTTGCTGTATGGCCTGCCGGCCAGGCGCTGGCCGCCGGCATCCTCGCTGGCCGAAGGCGCGGATGCAAATGCAGCCGACGCTGCGCGCGAGCTGCTGGCCGCGCATGACGACTGGCACGCGCAGGTCAAACTGTGCACACCGCGCGAGCACTGGCAGCCGATCAACCTGTCAGCCGAAGACCTGAACATTCTGCTTGCCAGCGCCGCAAAAGTCACCCGATACGAGTCTCTCTATCGTTCGACTGAGGCGCTCCAACTGCCGGTTTGGAGCCTGATCCTGCTGAACCGGTTTAAGGTTCCGTTGTTTCTGAAAGAGGGCGATTCATTCGTCCGGCCGCTGCGCGTGCATCCCGAAGAAATCCCCATCACGGCCGTCGTTTTGGAAAAGGGCGACAGCTATGAGCTGCAAGCGGGGATCACGCTGGAGGGGCGGATTTACCCGCTCGGCCAGATCAAGTTCATATCGACCAGTATGCCGCCGATGTGGGCAATGGCCGGCGACACGCTGATGCCCGTCGTCAACGAGGCCGCGCTCAACATCGGACACGCCTTCCCGCTGCGTGTGCCGCGCGACGAGGCGGAGGATTTTCGCCAGAACTACCTGAGCCAGCTCAACGCCTATATGCCGATCGGCGGCGAAGTCGTGCGCTGGGAAGAGGTGCGCGTGGCGCCGGTTCCGCGCCTGTATCTGAGGCGCGGGGCAGATCAGCAGATCGAAGCCGAACTGCGCTTTGGCTACGGCGAGTACGAGTATGTCTCCGCCGGCGCCCGGCCCGTCTCCGAAGAGACGATCCAGATTCCCGGCCAGTGGGGCGGCGTCAGAGTGCTGCGCGACAACGCCCGCGAGCAGGATTACTACTCTCAGCTCAGCGATCCGCGCTTTGGACTGAAACGCATCGGCAACAACCGCCCCGGCGTCTTCGCGCTGCGCGCCCGCACGCACCCGCTCGACTTTCTGATGAAGTGCGTGCCGGCGCTCACTGCCGCCGGCTATGAAATCTACGGCGAGAAGGACATCGCCAAAGTCAACCGCCACAGGCCAACGCTCAGCCTGAACATCTCCAGCGGCATCGACTGGTTCGACGTGCAGGCCATCGTGATGTATGGCGATCAGCAGGTGTCGCTGGCCGAAATCCGCCGCGCCCTGAAACGCAACGAACGCTACATCAAACTGGCCGACGGCTCGGTCGGCCAGATCCCCGAAGACTGGCTGGAAAAGTACAAACATCTGTTCGCGCTGGCCGAGGAGACCGAAACCGGCCTGCGCGTCAACGAGCTGCACCTGTCGCTGCTGGACGAATTGCTGGCCGACGCCGAAACGGTGAACATGGCGCCGGAATATCAGGCCAAACGCGAGCGGCTGAAAAGCTTCGAGCGCATCACACCGCAGCCGCTGCCGCAGGGCTTCAGCGGCGACCTGCGCCCGTACCAGAAGGCCGGCTACGACTGGCTGCACTTCCTGCGCGAATACGGCTTCGGCGGCATTCTGGCTGATGACATGGGCCTGGGCAAGACGGTGCAGGCGCTGGTCTTTCTGCAATCGCTCAAGGAGCGCGGGGCGCTGTCCCGCCCGGCGTTGCTGGTCGTTCCGAAAAGCCTGCTGGCCAACTGGCAGCGCGAAGCGGAGCGTTTCACCCCCGGCCTGCGCCTGCTGATGTTCATGGGACAAACGCGCAAAAAAGAGCCGGCCCACTTCGAGAACTACGACATCATCCTCACCACCTACGGCACCATGCTGCGCGACATCCAGTTTCTGCGCGACTATCGCTTCACATACGCCATCCTGGACGAATCGCAGGCCATCAAGAATCCGCTGGCGCAGAGCAGCAAAGCGGCGCGCCTGTTGCAGGCCGACCACCGGCTGTGTCTGACCGGCACGCCGGTCGAGAACAACGTGTACGAGCTGTGGTCACAGTTCGCGTTTCTGAACCCCGGCCTGCTCGGCAGCCTGGACTACTTCAAGAGCGAATTCGGCGCGGCCATCGAACGCGGCGCGGAGCGCGGCGAACAGCGCGGCGCGCAAGACAGCGCAGAAGGCCTGGAAGACGCTGCGCAGGCCGGGGCGCGCGCGCCGTCGGCGGCCCAGGTGTTGCGCCGGCTGACTTACCCCTTCATCCTGCGCCGCACCAAAGAGCAGGTGGCGCCGGAACTGCCGGCGCGCACCGAGCGCATCCTGTACACTGACCTCGAGCCGGCGCAGCGCAAGCTCTATCACCAAACGCGCGAGCATTACCGCAGCCTGTTGCTGGGCTTGCTGGATGAAGGGCAGAACATCCAATCGGTGCGCTTCAAAATCCTGGAGGGACTGCTGCGCCTGCGCCAGGTGTGCATTCATCCCAGGCTGGTCGAGCCGGCCTACTACGGCGAATCGGCCAAGTTTGAACTGGCGCTGGAAACGCTGGAAACGCTGCGCAGCGAAGGGCACAAGGCGCTGGTCTTCTCGCAGTTCGTGCAGACGCTGACGTTGCTGCGCAAAGAGATGGACGCGCGCGGCATGACCTACGCCTACCTGGACGGCAAAACCCAGAACCGGCAGGAGCAGGTCGATCTTTTCCAGAACGACCCGCGCATCCCGTTCTTCCTGATCAGCCTGAGGGCCGGCGGCGTTGGCCTCAACCTGACCGCCGCCGACTATGTGCTGCACATCGACCCGTGGTGGAACCCGGCGGTCGAGATGCAGGCCGCCGACCGCGCGCACCGCATCGGCCAGGATAAGCCGGTGTTCATTTACAAGTTCATCGCGCGCGAGACAATCGAAGAGAAGATTTTGCAGTTGCAGGCGCAGAAGCGCGATCTGGTGGAGCGGCTGATCTCGGCGGAAAACGGGTTCTTCAAGTCGCTGACGCCGGAGGACGTGCAGATGCTTTTCTCGTGACAGGGCCGGCGGCCTGGTATCCCAAGAAGATGCCGCCGCGCGTCGCCACATGCCGGGCGAGCTTGCGCAAGGGCTTGCCACGCCGCGCTGGGCTATGTCACGCTGGCAGAAGCAGAACAGGCTGTGTCGGTGTGGCTTAACTCTCTCTCCACGAAATGGGGTACGGTCCACCTGGGAAAATGTCCGGCGAGATGGAGACTGAGTCGGGGTAAGGTTTCGCTCAAGGCGCAGCGCTGCAAGCCGACTGGAGATGAAGCGCCAGAGGCTCAGGCCGGCATCTGCAAACCGGCTACAATGCGCTTGCTGCGATGAAAACCAGATTCGGCCTGCGCCGGCTGTGGGCATTGCTCGCATGGCCGGGAGATGAGCATCTCTCGACAGCGCGAACCAGCCAGATCAAAACCACCCTGCTGCTTGCTGCGCTCCTCATCGCCTTGCTGGCGCTGGCCGCCGGCGTGTCCAGCGTGCAACTGGCCCCGGCAGAGCGATTCCCCGCCGAGTTGTTCACCGTGCCCAGCCCGGCGCCGGGCCAGACGCTGGGCGGCGGCGAATTCCTCATCGACCTGGCGCGCATTGCGTTGATGGTGATGCTGATCCTGACCCCGGTATATGTGCTGTACGCGCTCATCAATCGCAAACGCCGCCGCGAACTGATCACCAATCTGATCGTCATCAGCGTGATGGTGCTGCTGCTCAGCAACGTGTCTCAGTGCGCGAGGAACGAGCGCGAGCCGGAAGAGATCGCCCCATCCATGACGATGCAGGAAGCGCCCGAAGAATTGCCCGGCGAGATGGCGTTGCCGCCGTTCGATCCGAACGCGCCGGACTGGCTGGTGCTCATCTCAAGCGCCGTTCTTTCCGTTGCGCTGGTGGTCACCGTGTCGCTGATGGTCGCCTTTGGCATTGCGCGCCGGCGTCGCAAGCCGGCGGCGTTGGATCAGATGGCGCAACAGGCCGAACAGGCCGCAGCAGACCTGGAAGCCGGCGGCGAGTTCAGAGACATCATCATCCGCTGCTACCGGGAGATGAGCAGCGTGCTGCAACAAGAGCGCGGCATCCGGCGCGACGCCGCTATGACGCCCCGCGAGTTCATGGAAGTGCTGCGCAGCAAAGGTCTGCCGGCGGAACCCGTGCGCCAACTCACGCTGGCGTTTGAGGCGTCCCGGTACGGCCACGCCAGCGTCACTGAACAACAGGAGCGCGCAGCCGTGGATAGTCTGCGCGCCATCGTGGATGCCTGCCGGGCCATGGGAGGCGCGCCGTGAGGCTTCGCCCAGCCACCATTGCGCTCGGCGTTGCGCTCGCAATCGCCGGACTCGCGTCAACAATCCTGCTGGCGGCCTACTTGAGCGATATCGTGCGCAATCTGCTTGCAGGGCCACTGGGATACGCGCTCTACCTGGCCGGCCTGCTGTTGCGCAGCGTGCCACAAGCACTTTTCCTCGGCGCGTTGATCGCGCTGGGCGTTTTCATCGCATTCAACAGCATCGGCGGGCGCGGGGATGATCCGGGCCTGCCGCCTGGGCGCGCCTGGCCCGATCACCGCCATTCGCGCATGCGCGTATGGACGTATTACCTCAGCCAGTTTGGGCGCAGCGACTATGCGCAGGAAAAGATGACGCTCGAAATGCGCGCGCTGATTTTATCCTCGCTGGCCGTGCTCGAACGTTCGACGCCGATGGAGATCGAGCGCCGGATCATCAACGGATCGCTGGATGCGCCGGCACAAGTGGCCGACCTTGTACTTGCCAGTCGGTCGCGCGCCGGCAGTGCGCCGCGCAGCCGGCTGACGCGCATCGCGGAGGAACTGCGCGAGCGCATTTCGGGGCGCATTCTGTCGGACTCCGCGGCGGCGCAACAATCGCCGATGTGGATCAAACTGCAAGCCGCGCTGGCCTGGATGGAGGCGCAGCAATACACGGACGAAAAAGGCAAGGATTCATGAACTGTCAAGAGGTCGCCGCGCTCAGCGAGCGCATTGTCGGCCAGGTCACCCGCGCCGTGGTCGGCAAACAAGACGTGCTCGAGAAAATCATGGCCGCGTTTCTCGCCGGCGGCCATGTGCTGCTCGAAGACTATCCCGGCCTGGCCAAGACGCTGATCGCCAGCAGCTTCGCCACCGCCCTCGGCGTGAGCTTCAAGCGCATCCAGTTCACGCCCGACCTGCTGCCCGGCGACATCACCGGCGGCTATTACTTCGACCGCGCGGAGAATCGCTTCATCCTGCGCAAAGGGCCAATCTTCGCCAACATCATTCTGGCCGACGAGATCAACCGCGCCTCGCCGCGCACGCAGTCGGCGCTGCTCGAAGCGATGCAGGAATATCAGGTCACGCTGGAAGGCGAGACAATGAAACTGCCCCAGCCCTTCATGGTCATCGCCACGCAAAACCCGATCGAATACGAGGGCACGTATCCGCTGCCCGAAGCGCAGCTCGACCGCTTCATCATGCGCCTGTCTGTGGGCTACCCGACCGCAGCAGAGGAACAGGAAGTGCTGAAGCGCCGGCGCGACCGACGCCAGGACGCCATCGATCTCGAAGGCGTCACAGACGCCGCCGGCCTGCTGGCCATGCGCCAGGCCGTCGAGACCGTTCACGTGGACACGGACATCGAGCGTTACATGGTGGAGTTGACGCGCGGCACGCGCTCGCACCGGCAAGTGTCGGTCGGCGCGAGTCCGCGCGGCGCGCTGGCCCTGCTCAAACTGTCGCGGGCCTGGGCGGCTATGCAGGGCCGCGAGTACGTTATTCCCGATGACGTGAAGCTGTTCATCAAGCCAGCGCTCAGTCATCGCCTGATTCTGGAGCCCGATCTGTGGACAGTCCCGCAAGCCGCCGAGCGCGTGCTGAGCGAAGTCAGCCAGATCGTGCCGGTGCCAGTGATCGGCGCCTCAAAGCGATGACCACGCTGCTTGGGCTGATCTTCGCCCTGCTGTTGTTTGGGCTGGCTGCGCTGAACGGCAACGTGATCGCGCTGGCCATGCCGTTCGTGGCCTACCTGGGCTGGTCGATGTTGCGCCGCCCGGAGCGCATCCGCCTGAGTGCGGCGCGCTCGCTGAGCCTGGATCGTGTGTCGAATGGCCGGCCGGTGGAAGTCACCGTCACCCTCAGGAATGAGGGTGAGAGTGTTGTCGAAGCGCGCATCGACGACCCGATCGCGCCCGGCCTTGAACTGGTGGAAGGCACAACGAGCGCCATCGCCACCCTGGGGCCGGGCGGGCATGTCGCGTTTCGCTATACCGTGCGCGGGCAGCGCGGCGAGCACCGCTTTCGAGACATCCTGGTCGACGTCACCGACAGCGCCGGCCTGTTCCACACCGGGCTGGCCCTGGACGCGCGGGCGACATTGGTCGTTGTGCCAACGGCGCAACGGCTGCGCCGCATCAATATCCGCCCGCCGCGCACGCGCGGGTTCGCCGGCCCGATCCCGGCGCGCGTGGGCGGATCGGGCATCGACTTCTTTGGCTTGCGCGAATATCAGGTGGGTGACCGGCTGCGGCGCATCAACTGGCGCGCTTCTGCCCGCCACGAACAGGAGTTGTTCACCAACGATCTGGAGCAGGAGCGGCTGGCCGATGTGGGCATCATTGTCGACGCGCGCGACGAGACCAACACCCGCACGCCCAATGGCTCACTATTCGAGCACTCGGTCGCGGCTGCCGCCACGCTGGCCGACACCTTCCTGAGCGAGGGCAACCGGGTCGGCATGGTGATCTATGGCAGCGCCATCGTCAACGTGTTTCCCGGCTATGGGCGCGTGCAGAAGATGCGCATATTGCGCGCATTGGGGCGCGCATCCACCGGCCACAATGAGGCGCTGCGCCATCTGGACCGGCTGCCCACGCGCGCGTTTCCAGCCCAATCGCAAGTCGTCTTCGTCAGCCCGCTCAGCCGCGACGACGCGCCGGTGCTGACACGCATGCGCGCGCGCGGTTATGCCGTCATGGTGGTCTCTCCTGATCCAGTGTCGTTCGAGGCGCTGTGGCTCAAATCGGCATCCACAGGCTTCGACCCGGCCTTCCAACAGACCGCCGTGCGCATGTTGCAGGTGGAACGCCGCCTGATCCTGCGCCAGTTGCGCCAGGTGGGCGTCCAGGTGGTCAACTGGGATGTCACTCACCCCTTCGACCAGGTCATCCGCGACGCGCTGGCGCAACGGCCATCACACAGGCATTGACGATTGCAGATTGACGATTGACGATTGACGATTGACAAGCCACTTGCTCAACCTTCCCAACCTTAACCACCTTGAAGCACCTATCGATCCTCACCCGGGCGAGTCTGGCCGGCGCGCTGGCGCTGCTGGCCGGCGCTTATGCGCTGATGGGCGGCTGGGCGTTCGCGGGCGCCGTGGTCGCCGTCGGCGCGTTGTGGGCGTTCGGCATGCGGCGCAGGGCGATGGCACTGGTGTCTGTGGGACTGGCCGGACTGACCCTGCTGGCAGCCTTCGGGCTGGCGCAGGGCCTGTCTGCTGCGCCGGTTCTGCTGGCCGGCGTGCTGGCGCTGGCAGCGTGGGACATGGCCCGGTTGCTGCACCGGCTGGGCAGCGTCGAGCACATTGAGAACCGCGATGTGCTCATCCGCCAGCATCTGACACAGTTGGCCGGCGTGTGCGTGGCCGGCCTGCTAATCGCGCTGGCGGCATCCATCATCCGACTAAACCTCAGCTTCGCGGCCGTGTTTGCGCTGGGGCTGCTGGCGTTGTGGGCGCTCAGCCGGCTCAGCCGCAAAAGACTCCCACACTAGACTCCCGGAGTCTTAAAGACTCCGGGAGTCTAGTGAGTCTAGTGAGTCTAGTGCCTGCAACCAGAAGTCGCTGAAGCGCATCCCGTCGATGCGCGTGACCACAGGCGTGGGTCTGCCCTGTGAGTCAACGATTTCGCGCATCAGCCCGTTGCGCACCTCGAAGCGCAACGGCACTTCCGCTATTTCAATGCCGTCGCGCCACCCCAGCGCGATCGCGCACGTCAGCGGATCGTGCTGAAAGTTGATGGTGTCGTCGGGCAAGCCGGGGCTGGCCAGGGCAAGACGAGTTTCGTTCTCCCAGTCTTCTGCGAACGCCTCGGCCTGCCGCGCAATGAGCGCGCCGAGCGGGCCGGATGCGCGCAAGGCCGGCAGGCAGGCGCGGCGCAACGATGTCTCCACCGTCACAGTCAGGGGCGTGAGTGAAGGCCGGCCGTGCTCGAACACATGCTGCGCCGAACGCACATCCACCTGAACGTTAAAATCCATATCGTTGCCCCACTGCGGGAAGCCGGCGCGAACCGGATAGACATAGCCGCCCATCAGCCACAGGTTCGTCCGCGCCAGCGTTCCCGGGTATCGCTCGTCGAGCAGGCGCAAATTGGTGTACGGGCCAATGCCGATCACGAGCGCGCCGGCGTCGATGCTGCGCTTGAGCAGGTCCAGCGCCACTTCCACCGGCCCCGGCGCAGGGGGCACAGGCCGCGGCCAGTAGCGCGCCTCATCGGGCAGGCCAAGGGGATAAGGATAGTAGCCATCGGCCATGTCTGCGCCGGCGGCAACGGGGATGTCATCCCGGCCCGCAATGCGCAACGCCTCGCGCGTGTAGCCGGCGCGCCGGCCTGTGTCATCGCCGACGGTGGTGATGCCGGTCAGCTCGATGCCGGGCCAGCTCAACAACAACGCCAACGCGCACAGATCGTCGATATCTCCGCCCAAATCAGTATCGAGATGCACTTTTACCATGATTGCCTCGCCTCCCAGATTCCCCATACTCCCGAAGTCTTGCAGACTCCGGGAGTATGGATGCAATCCGAATGCAAGCCACATCGAGATCGGCCTCGCCATGCCAGCGGAGACGGAAATCCCACCGGCTGTCGGCGCTGGACACATCGAACGGCAGATCACACGCCGGTCAACGATCACGCGGCGCACCGGCAATGAGCGGTGGAGACAACATCCCCGGAATCCTGGAGATTCCGGGGATGTTGTCTCTATTTGCGGCTGCTATACTCGCGCACGGCGCGATGCCGGCTGCAGGGCCGGCATCGCGGCGCATGATCGGTCAACGTGTTGGGCAATCTGTTGTGTGAGGAGAACCATGAAGCACAAGATCACGCAAACGCAAAAGGATTTCTACCGGCGCAATGGCTACATCGCCATCGAAGACTTTCTGGACGACCGGGAGTTAGAGACATGGCGACAGGTGACGGATGACGCCGTGCGCCAACGGCTGATCGAGCGCAACGGCATGACAAACCAGGACAACCCCGATCAATACTATGCGCAGGTGTTCGTGCAATGCGTGCGGCTGGCCGACACCCACGAAGGCATGGCCAAACTGATGCTGGACGAGCGCCTGGGCGAGGCGGCGGGTGAGCTGGCCGGCGTCGATGGCATCCGCATCTGGCATGACCAGGCGTTGATCAAGCAGCCATACGGCAACCCGACGGCCTGGCATCTGGATAATCCCTACTGGTCGTTTTATTCGCGCGACGCCATCTCGATCTGGGTGGCGCTCGACCGGGCAACGCTGGCGAACGGCTGCCTGTGGTATCTGCCCGGCACACACCTGATGGCCAGCTTCCACAACACGGAGATCGGCCAAAACATGGCCAGCCTGTTCAATATGTACCCGGAGTGGCGCGAGATCGAAGCTGTGCCCGTGCCCGTGCCGGCCGGCAGCGCCGTGTTCCACAACGGACTGATCGCGCACGCCGCCGGGGCCAACATGACGCCCCGCCCACGCCGGGCCATGACGTGCGCGTACATGCCGGATGGCTGCACCTTCAACGGCCAGCGCAATGTGCTGCGCGAAGACTACTTCAACACGCTCCAGATTGGCGACGTGCTCGACGATCCACGCCAGGCGCCGCTCATCTGGAAGCGCGGTTGATGGCACCCGCAACCTCAAAGCCCGCAAGAGAGTGATTCAATGATTCAATTCGAGGCATTGACAGAGCCGGGCAGTTTCCATATACTCGCGTCATCAACTGAACAGCGCGAAAGGCGAAGAACAAGACGAGTACGCCTCGCAGAAGCGAACAGAGAGTCTGGCCTTGCGCTGAAAGCCAGGCACGCGGAGTGAAGCGGAATGGACTTGGGAGCTGCAATCTGAACGCAGGCAGAACCTGCCAGTAGGAAAGCCGGAGCCGTCACCGTTACAAGGCGGAGCGCATGATTGTGCGCGTCAATGAGCGCGCGAGCGCCGCGTCTTTCCCGCGATCAGCAATCAAGCCGGCGCCGCGAACCAGGGTGGCACCACGAGTAAACATCTCTCGTCCCTACGGGCGGAGATGTTTTTTGTTTGCCTGTCGGGCAGACCGCCGGGCAAGAAAGGAGCATGGGTGTCCAGACAACCCAGACTAACAATCAAACCCTCGCTGGATGAGGTGCGGGCCATGAGCGCGCGGGGCAACCTCATCCCGGTGTACGCCGAGTTGCCGACCGACCTCGACACGCCGGTGTCGTTGTACCTCAAACTGGCCGGCGACGACCCTTCCTTCCTGCTCGAAAGCGTGGTCGGCGGCGAGCGCGTGGCGCGCTATTCATTCCTGGGCGTGCGGTTGAAAGAAGCGCTGGTGTTGCGCGGCCGCGAACTGACCCGCCATACCCTGGCGGGCGACATGTTGCAGACCGAGCCGGTGCCCATCCCTGCGCCGCAGCTCAGCCCGATCGACCCGCCGCGCGCGGGAGACGTGCTCGACGCGCTGCGCGCCGAGATGCAGCGCTACCGCTTTGTGCCGTTGAGCAATCTGCCGCGCTTCTGCGGCGGTCTGGTTGGCTACACCGGCTACGACGTGGTGCGCCAGTTCGAGCGCCTGCCGGCCACGGCGCGCGACACGCTGGGCGTGCCGGATGCCGTTTACTTTCTGGCCGACACGCTGGTGGTGTTCGACCACGCTCGCAGCGCCCTGCTCATCATCGCCAATGCGCACGTTCCCGATGGCAGGCAGAGCGACGGGGCGCCGGATGATGTGATTGCTGCCGCCTATGAAGACGCCGTGGCGCGCATCAAGACGATCCGCGCCCGGCTTGACGCGCCACTGGCTGCGTTGACGCCTGACCCGCTGGCTGTGTGCACGCCGACCCGCGCCAACAAAACGCAGGCCGAGTACGAGCAGATGGTGCTGGACGCAAAAGAGCACATCAAGGCCGGCGACATCTTCCAGGTCGTGCTGTCGCGCCGGCTGGAGCGGCGCAGCACGGCCCACCCCTTTGCCATCTACCGGTCGCTGCGCATGTTGAATCCGTCGCCGTGGATGTTCTATCTCAACTTCGGCAGGCTGCTCGATCTGCCTTGCGGGCCGCTGCGCGTCATCGGCGCCTCGCCGGAGATGCACGCCCGCTTCGAGCATGGCCTGGTCACCGTGCGGCCAATCGCCGGCACGCGCCCGCGCGGCGCGACGGAAGAGGACGACGCCCGGCTGGCCGAAGAGCTGCTGGCCGATCCCAAGGAGCGCGCCGAGCACGTCATGCTGGTGGACCTGGGGCGCAACGACGTGGGCCGCGTGGCGCAATATGGCAGCGTGCGCGTGGATGACTTGATGGTGATCGAGAACTATTCGCATGTGATGCACATCGTCAGCACCGTGCATGGGCATGTGCGCGATGGGTTAGACGCCTTCGACGTGCTGCGCGCCACGTTCCCGGCCGGCACGCTCAGCGGCGCGCCCAAAGTGCGCGCCATGGAGATCATCGAACAGCTCGAAGGCGAGCGACGGGCGTTGTATGGCGGCACGGTCGGCTACTTTTCGTTCGACGGCCAGATGGACACCTGCATCACCATCCGCACAATCACCATGTGCGGCGACACGTGCTACGTACAGGCCGGCGCCGGCATCGTAGCCGACAGCGACCCTGCCACCGAGTTTCACGAGACGATGAACAAAGCCCGCGCGCTCATGGTGGCCATCGACGAGGCGGAAAGCTGAGAGTGAGTACTGAGGACTGAGTGCTGAGTGCTGAGTGCTGAGTGCTGAGTGCTGAGTGCTGAGCGCTGGGGGTTGGTGGTTGAGGGTTAGTTGTCTGAGGTTCGATCTCTGACGACTGACTACTGGCTACTGACGACTGGCTACTTCTGTGACCCATGATTGCAATAATCGACAACTACGATTCGTTCACCTATAACCTCGCGCAGTACCTGGGGGAGCTGGGCGCCGACCTGCGGGTGTTTCGCAACGACCAGATCACGCTGAATGATCTGGAGCGGCTGAAGCCGGCGGCGTTCGTCATCTCGCCCGGGCCGGGGACGCCGCAACAGGACAGCGGCATCAGCAACGACGTGATCCGCGCCTTCAGCGGCCGCATCCCGATTCTCGGCGTGTGCCTCGGCCAGCAGTGCATGGGCTATGTGTTCGGCGGCAACGTCACGCGCGCGCCGCGCCTGATGCACGGCAAGACCTCGATGATCTACCACAACAACCGCGACCTCTTCAAGGAACTGCCCAATCCATTCGAGGCCACGCGCTATCACTCGCTGATCGTGGAAGAGCCGCTGCCGGCTGCGCTCGAAGTCACCGCCTTCACCAAAGAGGGCGAATTGATGGGGCTGCGCCACAAAACGCATCCCACCTTCGGCGTGCAGTTTCATCCCGAAAGCGTGTTGACCAAACACGGCAAACAACTGCTGGCCAACTTCCTGGCCATGATCTGACCGCTGGCAATTGACGATTGACGATTGAGCGCCCTCTGTAGTCTGTCATCTGTGCTCTGTAATCTGCCATCTGTGCTCTATCACAAACTCTGCAACAAGAAATGATTCAGCAAGCAATCTCCAAATTGTTCAGCCATCAGTCCCTGACCGCCGAAGAAGCCGAAGCCGTGATGGAGACGATCATGTCCGGCGCGGCGACGCCGGCCCAGATCGGGGCGTACCTGGCCGCGCTGCGCATGAAGGGCGAGACAGTGGATGAAATCGTGGGCAGCGCGCGCGCGATGCGCGCCAGGTCCACCCGCATTCCCACGCAACGGGCCGGCCTGGTGGACACATGCGGCACCGGCGGCGACCGATCCGGCACATTTAACATCAGCACAACGGCCGCTTTTGTGGTGGCCGGCGCCGGCGTGCCGGTGGCCAAACACGGCAATCGCGCCGCCAGCTCGCAGTCCGGCAGCGCCGATGTGCTGGTCGCGCTGGGCGTCAACATCGCCATCACCGCTGAACAAGTGGGCCGCTGCATCGACGAGATCGGCATTGGTTTCGCCTTCGCCCCAACCCACCACCCGGCCATGAAGCACGCCGCCGGCCCCCGGCGCGAAATCGGGGCGCGCACTCTCTTCAACCTGCTCGGCCCCCTCACCAACCCGGCCGGCGCGCCACGCCAGTTGCTCGGCGTCTTCAATCGCAATCTCACCGAGACCATCGCCCGCGTGCTGCGCGACCTGGGGTCGGAGCGCGCGATGGTCGTCTGCGGGCCGGACCACGTGGACGAACTGGTCACCACCGGCGCAAACCTGGTGAGCGAGTTGAGAGACGGCCAGGTGCGCACCTACGAGATCAACCCGCACGACTACGGCTTCAGCTTCGCCTCGCTGGACGAACTGGGCGGCGGCACGCCGGAGTTCAACGCCTCGATTGTGCGCAGTATTCTGGAAGGGCGGGCCACCCCGGCGCGCCACAATGTGGTGGCGCTGAACGCGGCGGCGGCGCTGTATGTGGCCGGCGCCGCCAGCGACCTGCGCGCCGGCATCGAGATGGCCCAGGAATCCATCCACAGCGGCCAGGCGCTGGATAAGCTCAACCGGCTGGTGGAAATGACCAACAGCTTTGCGGCGTAAGCGTTGGCCGGCGCAAAGGTCTCAAGGCTCGATCACCAGTTCGCGCGCGATGACGAGACCATCTGGCAGCAACGCGCCGCCGGCCGTATAGGCTGGCAGGCGTTCGCGCGATTGCGTCTCGTACAAACCGACCTTCACGCGATACAGGCCAGGCGGGGCGTCTGCGCGAATGGGCAGCGGAAACTGATCGGGCACGATATCGCCAGCCAGCCAGTGCTCGGTCGGGAATCGCCCTCCGCGCGGCACAGAGTCATGTTGCGCGATCAGTTCTCCCTGATCTGAGATGACATGCACAAAGGCTGTGTAGGAATTCCTGACATCGATTAGCGCGCGCCAGGCAAGGGTAAGGGTAATCGTGTCGCCTGCTCGGGCCGCGCCGGGCACGTTCGATTCCAGAATCTCGGCAATGTTGCCCAGCCTGAACTGAGCCGGCTTGCCCTGCCAGGGCCGGGCTGTGGCTTGATCCATATGGATCGGCAAAGCGCCAAAGAGCGGCTCGCACTCTGGCCGCGCCTCGCACACGGGCTGCAACTCGCTCCCATCATCCGGCCTGCGCCAGCTCACCCGCAGGCTGATGCGCGTGGGCAGATCGGCGCCGGGCCTCATCCAGACCGGATACGTCTCGGCGAATGTGTCGCCGGCTTTCCAGTCGCCGGTCGGAAACGTGCCGTTGCCCGGCGTGTAATGGTGCTGTGTCTGAAGGGAGCGGCCATCCACATCGAACACATCAATCACCAGCAGATAATCGCCGGCAACCGGCCTCAGCGCGCGCCAGTAAAGTGTGACCGGGATAACCTCATCCGCGCGCGCGTGTCCGCGCGGAAAGGAATGCCCAAGCAACTGGATCGAATCTCCGAACGTGATGCGCTGCGGCACCTGGATGCCATCCGGCAGCGCGACCGGGTCGAGCAACGCCGGCGGACGATAGGTGGGCAACAACACAACCCACGGGGTCATCAACGCCATGCAGCCGATCCACGCGACAGATAGCAGAGCGGCCAGGCGGTTCAGGGGGCGGGGGAGCAAGTCCAGGCCCAGCGCCAGCAGAATGACGATGGCCGAGAGCGCCGGCATTAGAAAACGCCCCAGCAGCAGCGTGAAGTTGTCAGAGAGCAACGCGCGGACAAACGGCGCGAGCGCCACGCACAGCGCAAACAAGCCCAGCAGCAACAATGGCGTGCTGAGCGCGCGTCGCATGACGCGCCGTCTGAGCGCAACGGCGCTCCCCGCGAGCGCCGCGCCGGCAGGCAGAAGCGAAATCACATACCATGCTTCCGGCATGCTGACCGTGCCCCATCCGAACGTGCCGAGGAACGTGCGAAACACGAAGGAGACAATCGCCGGCGCCTGCTGAAAAATGGATGCCGCAGGGTCGGGGCCAGGGGGTAAAGCAGTCGCCGGCCCGGGCGCGGCTGCCGTCAAGACGCCGGCGGTCATGTCAAGCGCGGTGTCGAACTGTCGGAGCACCCGGCCATCTGACACGATCACAGCCAGAACACTCAGCAGCAGCAGCAGCGCCAGAAACCAGACCAGGACAGACTTCAGACTGAACACCGATCGGCGGTGGTCACGCCAGAGCTGCAAGCCAGTGAAAAGCGCAGCAAACAAAAACAGAGAAACAGCCGAGTCCTTCGTCAGAGCTGCGCCGGCCAGGCACAACGCCAACGCAGCATACAGCCAGCGCCGGGCAGCCGGGTCCGGCCTGGCCCACAAGCCGGCTGCAATGGCCAGTGTCAAGGATCCAAACACACTGATGGCAGGGTCATTGCTGACCACGCCGCTCAGGAAGACAAACATCGGCCACAGGGCATAGAGGGCTGTCGCCAGCAGAGCGACACGTTCGCGCCCCGGCAGCAGAGACCTGGCGGCGACGAACGTCAGCGCGACGCCGGCTGAGCTGAGCGCCAGCGTCAAGAGCCGGGCCAGCCGCAGCGCCAGCGCAGTGCCCCGGTAGGGGAAACGGTCAATGGCGCGATCGGGCGCAACGCCCCAGCGCGGGCCGGGCGCAAAACGGGGCTGAGCGTCATCCGACGTGTCCACTGCCGCAGTGGCCGGCGCAATCAGGGCATAGTACAGCGGCGGCTGATGCGACTCATCGAAGTGCGGGGTGAGACGTTGGCCCGGCGGGGGCAACGCGCCATGCGCGGCGATGTAGCGGGCATAGGCATAGTGGCCGTTCTCATCGTAGGATTCCCACAACGGCGTATTGAGCGAGAAGGCGGCGCCCAACAGCAGGTGAAACAGCGCGCACACCGCCACAACGACAGCCGGCCGCGCCATTCGGGGCCGGGCGCGCTGCAACGCCGGCGCGGCACGCTCACGAGCAGGTGAAAACAACATCCGCTTCGCTATTGTCAATGGGCGCAAGGAAATGTCAACGCGCGCAACAGTCTCGACATCCCTGAACATCTGTTCTACAATAAGCCCATGCCAACCGACTTTCGCGCCGTCCGCGAGCAGATTGACCAGACCGCAGATCGCTTCCGCTCGGCAGACGCTGTGCGACGCGAGCAGCTCGATCGGCTGCTGCAAGTGTTCACGCCGGGCTTCGACGCCGACGCCCTGACCGCCGCCTGCGTTGCCGTCGCCAGCGACGCCAGTCTGCGCTGGAATGGCGCGCTGTTCAACCTGGGCGAAGCCATCAATCAGCCAGTGCCGTTTGGAGAGGAGCCGAAGCGGTACGCCCTGCTTGCATCGGACGGATCACAGATCATGCCGGATCGCCACCGGCCTGTGCTGTTCGCGCTGATCCAGATCGCGTGCGCCTGCGTGGTGTATGGCTGCCGCGCAGACGACTCGCCTGCGCTGGCCAGCGCGGTGGGACTGGCTGAAGAGAAAGACATCCGCATGATGGGAGAAGACGAGTTGTTCCGCGCAGGCTCGGACGATATCGTGAGCGCCGGCGAAATCGCGCTGGAGCGCGACCTGCGCGAGATCGAAGTGCTGGCCGAACGATGCGAGGCGTTCCATCGCGCAGGTGTTCGCGTGATCGCGCTGGCCGATGGCGCGCTGATCCCATTCTCGCTGTTGAATGATGCGCGCCTGCGCCCCGGCGACAGGCGGCTTGCTCGCTTCACCGCCGCGCTCAGTCGCCTGCGGGAGGCCGGCGCGCTGGTTGCCGGCCACATCGCGCGGCCCGGCAGCAACGCCATCGCGCAGACCTGCGCGCTGGCTGGCGTGCCGTATCAGGACGCGGCGGCAGCCGTTCGCCGGGGAGAGGATCGCGCGCGGCTTGTGCTCGACCGCCATTTGCTGGAGCGGGCGCTGCCTACCCGGCATCGCACAGCCTGTTTCACACCCACCTGGACGATCAATGGCGCCGAGTATCTGGGCCGCGACGGGCACACCATGCGCGCGTTCTATCTCAACGTTGGCCGCAATAGGCCGGAGATCGCGCGGGTGGAGTTGCCGGCCTGGTGCGCAGACGCCGCCAGCCTCAACACGCTGACCGGCATCCTGCACCGGCACTGTCGCATGGGCGGGGGGTATCCCCTTATCTTAAAAGCGGCGCACGAACAAGCCGTGCTGACCCGGCAGGATCAGCGCGAAATCGAGAGGCGATTGCAGAGCGAATTGCAGCGACAGGGAGTCATTACGACCCCATCTCCAAAACAGGAAGCCAAAGACAAACGGTAGGCGCCTGAGC
>Ga0272446_1003068_pt1 | contig 21680 bp, 16 predicted proteins | sample YNPCB0061_FD_194587 | JGI IMG/M metagenome (GOLD analysis project Ga0272446, IMG submission 194587) | Hot spring microbial mat communities from Yellowstone National Park, WY, United States - YNP-CB-006-1 | ecosystem: Environmental > Aquatic > Thermal springs > Hot (42-90C) > Sediment | place... | reverse complement strand
ATCGGTCAGATCGGACTGATTATCCTCGTCGATCGCCAAGCCAACAAACTTACCGTTACGAACAGCCTTCGACTCATTAAACTCATACCCAACAGTCGGCCAATAACCAACTGTTGCGCCGCCCAGCGATGAAATCTTTTCCTCTAAAATGCCCATAGCATCCTGAAAGTTTTCGGCATAGCCAACCTGATCTCCCGCACCGAAATAGGCAACCTTCTTCCCGCTAAAGGCGATCTGATCTAGCTCATCGTAGAATCCTTCCCAATCACTTTGTAGTTCCCCAATATTCCAGGTTGGACAACCAATGATAAGGCAGTCATATCGTTCAAAGTCACTGGCATCTGCATCGGAAATGTCATGGAGATCGACAACACTGTCACCGCCTAATTCTTTTTGGATGATTTCAGCGATGGTTTGGGTGTTGCCTGTTTGAGTGCCGTAGAATAAACCAATCTTTGCCATGTTGTCTCCTGTTCTGAATCCAGTTTATAGTTCTTTGGCATTGTGTTCTCACTCTCAAAGCATCTAGAACCCATCCAGTCGGCTGGCAGCCAGCTTTATGCACTTATGCCGGTTTAAGGGGGATATAGATCCAGAGTTCAGGATCAGACTTTGGTAAACAGTCATGCCGTCGCAATCTTTGGTCAAGCTCTGATGCGGCTGGCATTGTCTGACGACAGCTTGGGCAGTACCAGTACAATCCCCTGTGTCCAAAATGGCGTAATAGTTTGCCAGCGCAGCAAGGACAATCCATAGCGGTAAACCAAAGAAGCAATACAAAAGGGGGAAGAGTGAACAAGTAGGAGAGTGGATGAGTGGAAGTGGATCAGAGGTATTTATCGCTGAACCCATCAACTTGTCTACTCCTCCACCTATGCTTTGAGAAATTAAGCTTCCACAGAATTCAGCGCCCGCTCTACACGGCGAAAGTCAAAGCCCATGGCTCGCAATGCATGCCACAGATGGCCTTGCAGAAAGAAGAAGGCCAGGAAGAAATGGGCATTAGCCAACCAGGCACGAGGGGTATGAGCCCCCATTGGCAAGTTGATGGTGTCCGCAAAGTAGGGAGTGACGCCTAGTTTTACGTCCAGAGTGGGACCATAGAACTCAACCGGATAGGCCAGGGTGTTCACCGCGCAGAAGTAAGCGGCGACAAACCCAGCCAGAGCAATTCCACCCAGGGAGTAAGAGAGGATGGCTTCCCCAGAAAAAATTAAGACTTTCCTGGCCCAGTTGAGGGGCGGTACCAGAATATGCCAGACACCACCAGCAATCAGCATCACACCCACGTAGATGTGTCCCCCTACCAGATCTTCTAAGTTATCCACGCTGGCAAAGTGGGTCTGATAGCCATAGATAACGGCTGGATTCAAGGTTGGCTCGGTTACCAGGCGAACGGTTTGACTGGCGGCATCGTAAAGGCCACCCCAATACATGGCTTTGGCAACTAGCAATAAAGCTCCCATCCCTAAGAAGAGCAGGTGATGCCCCAGGATCAGTCCGAGCTGCTTGGGATCACTCCATTCAAAATGAAACTTCCTGGCTGCTCCAGATGCGGTTTTCAGGTTTTCTGGGGCTCGAAAGGCGTGGAATAACGCTCCTGCGCCTAAGACGGCTGAAGCAATCAAGTGAACTGCACCCACCACAAAATATGGGTAGGTATCAATCACTTTTCCCCCATCGCCTACCCCTAACCCCAGGGTAGCCAGGTGAGGCAGCAGAATCAGTCCCTGAACGCCCATTTGCTGGGTCGGATCAAATTGAGAAATTTCAAACAGGGTGAATGCACCGGCCCAGAAGGCAATGAGAGCTGCCTGGGCAACATGCGCGGCAATAAATAAACCTGAGAGATTGGCAAATCGGGCATTACCCGCCCACCAATCATACTTTACAGATGGTTGGTCGTATGTTTGCATAGCTCATGAGTTGGTAAGGGTTTCCACTAATTGAGATAGATTCTCAACTAACTTGGATTTAGTTTAGAATCTTTTTCAATTATTTGAAATTAAGATTTGTTAAATTATTCTCCATGCTGTTGCGATAGTTAGGCTTCGCTAATTCCAGGACAGGGCTAAGAAACGCTGGAATAGGCTCCATGCTTGTTATTACAAAAAAATAGCTAATGTGGAGTGTTGATGGTCTAAGCGATTGATTAGCTTGAGCAAGAAAAGCTTCACAGCCTCTAGCAATCATATCTATTAAAAATAGGTATCAATAATCTGTGGTCTATTCTGGCTTCTTATGACAATAAGGCTTCAAACGCTGGAGTTTTTGCTTAGTCAGTCCGCGTCTCTGATGGATTGCTTTGTTGAGAGTCAAGATGCAACATCTTCCTTAAGCTGGCCGGTTTGGCGATTGACCAGACCTATAATGAAAAGTGTGTTATATATCACACTTCAGTTGGATAGGTAAGGATATGCAACAGATGAATCAGGGATCGATTGGGCTTAGAGCACGAGTTGCCGACTTGGCCTCTGAACCCACTGCTAAAGCCATTGTGGTGGGGGTCGCAACCGTCGCCCTTGCTCCAGTCGTCCTCCCGCTGGTTAGACCCGTTATCAAGGCGACGTTCAAAGCTGGTGTGGTGCTGTTCGAGAAAACGAAAAGCGCGATCGCTGAAACGGGAGAAGTTCTGGCTGATATTGCGGCTGAAGCCAAAGCCGAAGTGCAGGCTGAAGCCCACAAACAAACAACCCTCCGGGCGGCGCTGCCGGCTAAAGCAACGGCGACGGAAGGTTAGAGTAAAAGACCAAAGGAAGATAAGGTGTGAGGAACGTTTTGCCGCTGTTCCTCTACCTTAGAGGATTTTTTGAAGGTCTGATGTTAAGCCCCAGCGATGACTTTAGTCGTCACTACAAGCTGAGAAATCCTGATGCATAAGCCTAAAACTCTGGGTTTGTAGTGACGGGTTTAACCGTCCTTCCCTTTTCAAACAACCGCTAAATGCTTGCAAAAACCATCACTTCCTCGAACTGGAATCTAATGCAGAATAGCATCGAGTGGTTGTTGACCCACCTCAGTTGACGGTGTTGAGTGGGATTCGATAGCGGCATACATTTGAGCCGTCACTTCTCGCCTTTGAGCTTCAGCGACCCACTGCGATAGGGGCGTCGGCGGATGTCCCGATATTAACCACTTTGATTTGAACGGTGTAGTCTGACCTGGTTGATCAGATTTAGCAACACTGGGAAGTAACTTCGGTCCTAAAATCAAAAGCCCCAGGCTCAACCAGGTTAGGGGATGGTTGCCATGCCCATCTTCCAGAATTTCCTTCAGATGGAATGTCAAAACTGATTTCTCGAGATGAATCAGAGACATAAACAGTGATGGGGATAAGAAAAATCTCTTTTTAAACTATCAGACTTTTGAGGCTTAATAAGAAAAGTTTGCAAGAAGTTGTGATTTTATCATCTCCGATCGTAGGCTTGTTCGATTTGGTGTTGAACCAGGGGGCGCAAACTGTTGATGCCAGCCAGGATCGCTGATCCGTTATGAATGGCGGTTGCTACCAGAGGATTAAGGCCTACAGTGGTCGCCAGCCCCAGGGCCGCCAGGTTAGGAGCCACCACCAGGGCAGTGTTTTGCTCAATCAAATTGCGGGTTTGACGGGCAATATCAATCACTTCTAACAGATCCATCAAACTGTTATTCATCAGGACAACGTCCGCTGTTTCCCGTGCGATGTCCGATCCCTGCTCAAAGGAAACCGCCACATCGGCATAGGCTAACGCCACTGAGTCATTCAACCCATCCCCCACAAAAGCAACTGTGCGCCCGGCCCGATGGAGATCGCGGACAATTTTGGCTTTCTGCTCCGGAAAGGCTTCCGCGTGGACACGGGAGGCCGGAATGCCCAGTTCCTGAGCTACCTGAGTGGCCCGCTGGACATGATCTCCTGTGAGTAAGTGCAAGTCGATGGCATAATCCTGTTGCAGGGTTTGAATCAGTTGACGGCTTTCTGAACGGAGGGGATCGGAATATTGGATAGCACCCTGTAACCGGAGAGGGGTCTTGCTATGCCCAGAGTCAGCGCAGGCGACATAAATGAGGGATTGCCAGCAATCTTCTGGTTCTGAATTCCAGTTACCCCATTCGACCCCTGCCTGTTGCAGAAATCGCTCACTCCCTACCAGAACTTCCTGGCCATTGATTTGCGCCCGGATGCCCAGGCCCACCTCATAGGACCATTTACCCCGAAGTGGAATCTCCAGATTTTGTCGCTGGGCATATTGAACAATTGCTTCAGCAACCGGATGGGTCAGGCGTTGTTCAGCCGCCGCTGCCAGTTGCAGAATCATTTCCGCTGACATCCCCCCTGCAACGGTACGAATCTCGTTAACGACTATTGTGCCCTGGGTCAGGGTCCCTGTTTTATCGAACACAATCGTATCGACTTCTGCCAGTTGCTCTAGGGTACGGCCACTGCGAACCAAAACGCCATGCCGAGTCGTATGATTGAGCGCACTCAGAAAAGCAGTGGGAATGGAAACGCGAATCCCGGTGACAAAATCGAGGGTCAAAATCGAGGCGGCTCTGGCTGGATTGCGGGTTGCCAGCAAGACGAGGGTGGCTAGGCCAATAGAGGGCAGAATCAGGCGATCGGCCACCTTTTCAGCATAGTTGGCCATGCGGGTGTCGTAGACTGGCGCCTTTTGCAGCAACTCGATGCTGGCCGCCGCCCGGGTCTGGTGGCCGACTCGTTCCGCTTGCAGATAGAGTTGTCCCGATCGCACCAGGGTAGAGGCAAACACCGATTGACCCACTTTCCTGACAACGGGCATGGCTTCCCCTGTCAGGCTTTGCTGCTCCACAATCGCCTCTCCTTGAATCACCGTGCCATCGACGGGAATTTGTTCGCCTGGATAGACGACAACCGTATCCCCCACCTGGACGCGATCGCTGGGCACCTGTTGGGGAGCCTGATCACCCTCTTTCACCCAGGCAAAATGTCCGATCGCATCCAGCAAATCGGTGGTTCGGACTGCTGTGGATCGGGCGGTTTGCTCCCGAATCACATCCCCTAACTCATGCAGTGTGATTACCATTGCAGGAGTAACCAGCCTGCCTTGCCAGCCGCTTAAGCTGATGGCCAGTAGATCCAGACAATCAATATTCAATCGCCGTTTTATCAGCAGGCTGTGCCAGGCCCGTTGGGCAACTGGAAGGGCTGCTGCAAAGACAGCCAAAACCGCCAGCGGACGCAGCGTCGTAAACCGGGGAAACCGGGAGAGCAACGCCAGCAGAGTGGCCGTTGCTGGTAATCGTAAGCTTGACCATTGACTTTCATTGACATCAGGGACTGGAGTTGCAGTTTGGAATAGGGCAAGGGAGTTGTTCTTGGGGATGGGGGCAGGCTGGGCTGGTAGTTGAGCAGATCGTAACAGGGAAGATGCAAGTTTTGAAGCATCCAGTTGCAAGCAATCTAGGAGCAATCGAGAAACCCGTGCTTCAATTGATTCTTTGATAGCGGTTCTAGTGTGATACTGAATGATCAGTGCCTTGGCTGTGGGGTTAATTCGGACATGCAAAATTCCAGGCATGCTGGCCAGGTATGATTGCAGTTTTTCAACCAGATGGGGAGACTGGCCTAGTGGCGGCACTCGAAACCGAACACGACCTGGAATGTGGTGGATCAACTGACAAACCAGCAAAGAGTTGGAGTCTGCTGGAACAGTTGTTTGATCCGTTAGTGGCGAGCCTAAAGTTACCATCATTGAGACTCAGCAGTTGGGTATGATGGATCAACTTGGGAATCCTGTTCCGCCTGCTCCAAAATTTGTAATAAACGAGTCCCTATTTCTAATTCCGAGACTCCTGCTGCGTCATACTGAATCACCAGTGAAGCGGCGGGACGATTCATTCGGAGACGAACAATTTGCTCATCAGATGACAGCATTTTTTCCAATCGCCTAGCATAAACTGCATCGCTGATCAATCTAGGAATTCGCAACCGCAATCGCCCCCAGGTGGAATGAACAATTGTATAGTCTTCCACCACTGGAGAAGGATCTGCGCTGGCAGCCTGACCACTCTCTACGACTGCTGCAACCGTGGTTGGGGGATGAGCCTGTTGCTTGAGGTGAATCACGGCCTGGCGAGCGACAGCTGCGATCGCCAGGTTCACCAGTAATGCCTGCGCTCCCCGCAGTTGCAGACGACTGGTAACTAATAGTCCCGCTAACACCGGCAGGATTGTAGCGATTTCGCTATATTCTTCTAATAAATTTCCCAGACGAGGAGCTAGATCCAGATCTCCTGAACTTTTCACGTCTGGGGTTATGGCTGTAGTGGTCATGTTTGGTTGTCCTTATTGATTGTGAAGCCCTTTATTGATCGTGAGAACCCTTTCGAGCCACCAATGTAAAGTGGGACATTTGGTTGAGGCACAATTCAACATCCAGTAACTCGGCCTCGTCCTAACTTCTGGCTTCAGAATTCTGATACCAATTCTCTTTAGTGATGAGCATTATCTGACCCCTCCCAATATCCCCTTGCCAAGGGGAGATTCCGCAGGTGGTGGGGTAAGTTCTATGCAGCATCAGATTGAATTGGTATGAGTTCCTTATTGACGAAAGGGTGTACGGGGCCAAACTTCCGCAGGATCAGACGGTAGGTGGCCCGTGCCTTGTGTTCATTTTCCAGCGCTTCAATCAAAGCACTCTTGAGATAGGGTTGCCTTCGATGTAGGTGCATTGCAGTAGTTGCTCTAGACTCCATCACAAACATCCGAAGGGGACAATCAACAGCAGCATCCGATCGCCGCACTTTGCCCCGCTGTCGGCTGAATCCATGCTTGCTCAAGCGTCAGCCTGCACCCACTCGTACAGTTCTAAACTCTCCGGCGCGCAACTATGACAGCCACTGCATTGTTTACCAGCTAATTTACGCACCCGCCCTTTGCGAATCAGCAAGTTGAGCATTTCTCGCAGCGCATCGGCATCGGTTTGGAAGCGACGGGCTAATTCTTCCAACGAGACAGCGGGATGATTGCGCAGATAGGATTGGAGTTCTTGCAAAATCATGGTGCGACTATCGAGTGACTAACACTTTCTGTTCAACCAGGCGTTGCGGCTGCATCCGACGGCGATCGCTAAATCGCTTCAATCCCATCAAAGTTCCAACCATTACCAGGGATAGACCCACCAACCAGGCGATCGCACGGACGGGATGCTGGTTCAAGGTCATGGACTGGTAGTAGAAGGTGGCCACCCAATAGGCCAGCCCCGTGGTCCAGCAGGCCACAAAAATAGTCCAGCCCAGGTTGGTTTCCCGGTAGACGGCGGCCGTAGCGGAGACGCAAGGGAAGTACATCAGGACAAACAGGAGAAAGGCGATCGCCGCAGTGGTGCTGCCAAAGCGAGTCGCCATTTGGCCGAAGGTGGTGTAGCTCACTTCCTGCGCCTCAGCGGCAGCTTTTTGGTCGCCGGTGTCATTCAGAATGCTCAGCCCAATGGGATCTAGTACCTGATTGCTCAAGTCAGCCAGATTCTTGGGAATGCTGGCGAAGGCTTCGCCAATACCGCCCCAAAAATCGAATGCTTCCGGTGGTTCATCACTGGTTCCAGCAGCTTGCTCCGCCAGTTGGGTGTAGAGCGAATCCATGGTGCCCACCATCACCTCTTTGGCAAATACCCCAGTCATTAACCCAACCGTGGCTGGCCAATTCTCTTGCCGAATGCCCATCGGAGTAAAGGCAGGGGTAATGGTGCGACTGAAGGCACTGAGGATGGAATCCTGACTATTTTGTTTGCCAAAGGAGCCGTCGGTGCCGACCGAGTTGAGTAGGCCCAGAATCACCACCATAACCACAATCATCTTCCCAGCTCGAGTGATGAAGGCCTTCAGCCGATCCCAGGCTCGGATCAGCACCCCCTTGATGGTGGGAATGTGATACGGTGGCAACTCCATGACAAAGGGAGCCGCTTCTCCCCGAAACAGGGTGTGCTTCATCACCAGGCCGGTGAAAACAGCGGCCAGAATACCCAGGACATATAGGAAAAACACAATGTTTTGGCCGTTGGTGGGGAAAAAGGCCGCCACAAACAAGGCATAGACCGGCAGTCTGGCCCCGCAGGACATGAACGGGTTCATCAGGATGGTCATCAGGCGATCGCGGCGATTTTCCAGGGTACGGGTGGCCATGATGCCGGGAATATTGCAACCAAAGCCCACCATCATGGGCACAAAGGATTTCCCCGGCAGACCGATGAACCGCATCAGCCGATCCATCACAAAAGCAGCCCGAGCCAGATAGCCGGAATCCTCCAGAATAGCCAGAAAGATAAACAACAAGCCAATTTGGGGAATGAAGGTGGAAGTGGTTTGAATCCCGCCGCCGACCCCATCCGCCAGCAGGCCAATCAGCCAGCCGGGCGCATTAATCTGCTGCAACAGATGGGCCGTTCCACCGACAGAAATGGTGCCCACGCCAATGTCAAAGAAATCAATAAAGGCACCGCCCAGATTAATGGAAATCAAAAACATCAAATACATCACCACCAGGAAGATGGGGATGCCCAGCCAGCGGTTTAGCACCACCTTATCAATGCGATCGGAGACCGTTTGTTTAACCAAATTCGTGCGTTCGCTCACCCCTTGAATCAGATTGCGAATCCAGGTGTAGCGACTGTCGGCAATCAGTAAGTCGGTATCCTCGCCCAGGGTTTGGTGAATCCGATGCCGATGTTCGGCAATCCGCCGCAGCACATCTGGCCCCAGATCCGGCAGGTGGCGATCGTCGTACTGCAACAGGTTCAAGGCAAACCAGCGCACATGGGCCAGATTGCCCGCCGACTGAGCTACCAGGGTCGGCGTCAAATCGGCGATCGCCTCCTCAATCACCGGGGGATAGGCCACATAGGTTGGGAAAATGGTGGGATTGGTAAGAGCCTGGTTGACGACATCCCGTAAATGGGGAAGTCCTTTCCCTGTATGGGCGCACAAAGGGATCACCGGACAACCCAGTCGCTGAGAGAGCAACGCCGGGTCGATGTGAATTTCCCGTTTCTGAGCCAGATCCATCATGTTGAGGGCAATCACCATCGGCACCCCCATTTCTAGAATCTGGGTCGTGAGATACAGGTTACGCTCCAGGTTAGAGGCATCCACAATGTTGACGACCACATCCGCCTCGCCAGAAAGCAGGAAATCCCGCGCCACCAGCTCATCCAACCCGGTTGTCGTCTCTTCCGCATCTACCGAGTAGACGCCTGGTAGATCCACCACAGTGATGGGTTTGCTTTGGTGGCGATAACTGCCTTCCTTCCGTTCCACCGTCACACCGGGCCAGTTGCCCACATGCTGATTGGCGCCCGTCAGAGCATTGAATAAGGTAGTTTTGCCACAATTGGGATTGCCCACTAAGCCAATGGTTGATGGGGTCATGACTCTCCCTCCCGGACTGCTTCCACCATCAGGGCATCGGCTTCTGCTTTGCGCAAACTGAGGCGGAATCCCCGCACTTCAATTTCGGTGGGGTCACCCAAGGGGGCATGGCGCTTGAGTACCAGTTCGGCACCTGGGGTGAGGCCCATCGCTAGCAGTTTCCGTTTATAATCCCGGGCAGTCGGTTCGTAGCCAATTACTTTCAGCCGGGAGCCAATGGCGGCATCCCTGAGCTTAACGGCTAACGTTTCCTTGTCTGCTTTCATCGCTTGTGTATCACGAGTCATTGCCAATCTGCTTGCTGTTTCAACGGAACTCTCTATCGGTCTGACCTGGATTTGTTGGGCCATGTCTGCCCCCAGACCCAGGCGATGGTCTTGCAAAGCCACGATCACAGAACCAGTGGTCAGACTGCTAATGACGTCTACGACTGCGCCAGGGATCAGCCCCATTCCCATCAGGCGGCTGCTGGCTTCGCCGCAGTTCAGAGCTACGATCTGAACCCGATCGCCGACCTGCATGTAGGCCAATGAAGCTGTCGGCGTCTTGCCAGTTAAGTTGTCTGGTTCCTCTGCTCCCTCCGCCTTCGTAGCCCTGGACTGGCTTCTCTCCTCAGACCCAGTGGACCAGGGTCCCCCTGCTTCGCTGATATAGACAAACCCCTGCCAAGCAAGAGGTGGTTGGTTTTGAACCCAGGAACCGCCTGGAGCGCCTATGTTATCCATGAAATAGCCTCTCAATCGACAACTATTCTCAGTTAAAAAACGCGGTAATCTGCGGAGCTTATGCAAATCTTAATCATTTAGTGCAAGGAACCTGGGCCTCTTCCCTCAGCGATAGAAAGTTCAAGGCGAGATTCAACAGCACCCGCTGGGCTCGCTGCCCCAAAACAACGGCAAACGGGCCGGGCCAACCATCGAGTAAACAGCCCCTTGCGACAGCGATTCAATCCTAACCGGAATAAACCTTCCTGCAGCCGCCAGCCTCGCACCCAACGGCCATTTGCGGCCGCTATGAGAACCCGCCAGGACGGATACTCCAAGCAAGAAAAAGTAAGGATGTTAATTGAAAAGTATTAGCAATAGTATTGACTAGTCCGTAGTATAGAGTCTATAAAAAATTATTGTCAATAACTCTCATTGAAAAACTCCATGACAGCAAGCCCGGTAGGGGGATTGCACCGGCCAGAGCCAGGTGATAAGCTAAACAGATAAAACGGATTTGATAATCATTCTCGTTTTGTCATTCCGCTGACCTTTGCCGATTTCTGATCCCTGATCTGGGCGATATTTCTCTAGCGTGACTTTGTTAGCTTTGCTGGAATGTATTCTTGTCTGATTGGCGAGATTCCTTATTGTCAAATTGACTGAAATATTCAGAATTTCAATTTCCTTGATGCCAGTAGCGTGAATGATTTCAGTTGCGATTGTGAATTTTTAATGTTTGACAGGCTGTCACTTGACAAGATTCCTGATATCAGAAAATGGAAGCTTGTTCTAAGTCGTGGGTTAGCTTGATAAGCTTTTGTTAAGCCATTCCGACATGAGTTTGAAAGGTTTGATCGGTATAGAGTGTGTGAGGAGAAAATTAATGATATCTCGATTCTTTAGCAGCTCATTACTCCTGAGTCCGGTGCTTCTGGTTGGTTCGTTGATGGCGTCTACGGGGGCGATCGCGGAAGAAGGGTCGGACTTTCTTCCTTCACCAACCGTGCCGGTTCACTCACTGGTGCTTGAGAACTCTACTCCAACTAACGCGGGCCTGATGTCCCAGGTGACCTCCGTTTCTCAGCTAACTGATGTGCAACCCACAGATTGGGCTTTTCAGGCCTTGCAATCTCTGGTGGAACGGTATGGTTGCATTGTGGGCTATCCCGATCGCACCTATCGCGGTAATCGCGCCCTCAGTCGTTATGAATTTGCAGCCGGTCTGAATGCCTGTATGGATCGGGTGAATGAGTTAATTGCCAGTGCAACCGCTGACTTGGTGCGGAAGGAAGATCTGTTAATTCTGCAGCGGTTACAAGAGGAATTTGCCGCTGAACTGGCTACCCTGCGGGGTCGCATTGATTCGCTGGAGGTGCGAACCGCCACCCTGGAAAAGCAACAGTTTTCCACCACTACGAAGTTGAGTGGGGAGGTCGTATTTGCTATTGCTGGCATTGCCACCGGGGATAATGCCTTGGGTGAAGAAGCCCCTCGGATTACTGTGATGGGCGATCGGGTGCGGCTCAATTTTGATACCAGTTTTACCGGCGAAGACTTGCTGAGAACCCGTCTGCAGGCTGGCAATCTGGATTTATTTGCTCCCACAACCCTGACGCCGGAGGGTTCACTGCGGATTAATGCGGACACTGGTAATTCCGTGATTATTGATGCCCTGTTGTATCAATTTCCGGTGGGCGAGAAGCTGACCGTTACTCTGGAAGCCAATGCCGGGGCAACGGATGACTTTATTCCCACCCTCAACCCTTACCTAGATGGCGATGGCGGCAGTGGCGCCCTGACCCACTTTGGCACCCGCAATGCCATCTATTATTTGCTGGGGGGTGCTGGTCTGGGAGTCAGTTATGCCTTAACCGAACAGTTGGAATTGGGTGTGGGCTATCTGGCAGACAACGGAACCGGATCGGCCAACTTACCGTTCCCCAAAAATGGACTGTTTGATGGTCCCTACGGTGCGATCGCCCAACTCACCTACACCCCCAGTGAGCAGTTCCAAATTGGGGTTACCTATATTCATTCCTACAAGACCGACTTTTCGACTGCGGGGCAAACGGGCAGCAACCAGGCCAACTATGTGGAGTTGACTGACTTTCCCTTTTCGGTCAATGCCTATGGTTTAGGCGCTTCCTACCAGATCAGCCCCCAAATTGTGGTGAATGGCGCGGTTGGTTACACGGCGGCCCGCTCTTTGAGTGCGGGGTCCCGTGGCGATGCCAACATCTGGAACTGGTTTGTCGGGTTGGCCTTTCCCGACCTGTTTACCAAGGGTAGTTTAGGTGGCATCATCGTGGGCATGGAACCCATGGTGACCGGCGTGACGGGTAACCTGAAAAACGCCCTGTCCACCAATGACACCTCCCTCCACATTGAAGCCTTTTATCAGTACCAGATTACGGACAACATTGCAGTCACCCCAGGAATTATCTGGTTGACTGCACCAGATGGAAATGATAACAACTCCGACATCGTGACCGGGGTGATTCGGACCACCTTTACGTTTTAAGCCTTTTGTCCGGTTTCAAAACTGGAGCATGGCCAGGATAGCCAATGGTTCACCCAAACAGGTGGCCCAATCAGCGATCGCTGGCCATGTCTGGTTATTGGCTCGGACATTGAGACTAATAGCAGAAAACTCTGCCCTGGCCATGTCTAAAACCTGCAGCAGTAACCGGGTGCCAACACCCTGGTTGCGATGGCTGGGTAGAACTGCCATGGATAACTCCGGAGTGTCAGCGTTGATATAACCAAACCCTCGCTCTTCATCTCGCCATAACCGTAGCCAGGCGGCACCGATGGCGGTTTGGTTGACTTGGGCCACGCAACCCCTATCCCCAGTCCTACCCCAATCGATCGCATAGCGGGATAGACAGGGCTGGGCTTTGACCGATGCGATCGAGGGTTCGTGAACGGGCGTGGCCCTTTGCCCAGCCTACCCAGGTCCTAAAAGTTCGGGCTAATAGCGGCAACTCCACTGAAGTGGACTGGAAAACCCAAGTCGTGGATTGTCAGCCCGTTTAAACGGACTTAGTTCTGTTAGCCTGCAATAAATTGCAGGGCGGGTTGTTGCGAGAGGTGCAAGATCTCAGTTAACTTTTGCTTCCTCGCGACTGCAACAAGTGCTGAGAAACAGGAGCCTGGCCAGATCCGTCAGCACAATACCCCGTCTGGGTTCGAGGTGTCGGAGCGGATTTTGATTCAATCCACCATAAATCAAGCGCCGATCCATCTAGGCCCATCCCTTCTTGGATCTAGCGTTCTCTACTCAGACATTGGCTACCAAGCAAAGATAGCGTCCTTATCCTTGCCTGAGGCGGTTCTTCCCAATGCCACATCCTAATCAGCGATCGCGCCACCCACAGATGGCATCGACTTCCAGGAAAGGGGTAAAAATCTATCCTTGCTATTTTGGTTAAATCAACTATAATTATCTTGTCAACTCCATTCCTGATCGCCCCTGCAAGCTAGAAGGGGCAGTGACAGGTCAAATCGCTACCCTCTACTTATTTTTTCTGCGTTGGACCGTTAACCCCCATGTCTCAAGCCATCTCCCGACTTGATCCATCCCTTTCTCTGGCTGAACAGGATGATATCACCCTCAAGGAAGACCAGGAACTGGCGATCGCCCCCTGTGATTACAGCCTGCTGACGGATCTGTACCAACTGACCATGACCGCCTGCTATGTGGGGGAAGATCTGGATCAGCGGCCCGCTAGTTTTGAATTATTTACCCGCCGGTTGCCAGAGGGTTTTGGCTATCTGGTGAGCATGGGCTTGGCCCAGGCATTGGATTACCTGCAACAGTTGCGCTTTAGTCCCGCTCAAATTGCCGCCCTGCAAGCAACGGGACTCTTTGCCAAGGCGCCGGATCGGTTTTGGCAACTGCTGGTGGACGCCCCCTTTCGGGGGGATGTTTGGGCCGTTCCCGAAGGGACTGTGGTGTTTGCCAACGAGCCAGTGCTGCGGGTGGAAGCGCCCCTCTGGCAGGCCCAAATCGTCGAAACCTATCTGCTCAACACCATTAACTACCAAACCCTGATTGCCACCCGAGCGGCCCGGCTGCGGGATGTGGCGGGTCCGGCAGCCACCCTGCTGGAGTTTGGCACCCGCCGGGCTTTCAGTCCCCAGGCCTCGCTCTGGGCGGCGCGGGCAGCTCTGGCGGCTGGGTTTAATGCCACATCCAATGTGCTGGCAGCCCTGAAGCTGGGACGGCAACCCATTGGCACCATGGCCCACTCCTTGGTGATGGCCCTGGCAGCCCTGGAAGGTACGGAAGCAGAATCCTTTACCGCCTTCCACCGCTATTTTCCTGGCGCACCCTTGTTGATTGACACCTACGACACGATCGCCGCCGCCGAGCACCTGGCGGAACAACTAAGAACCGGCGATTTGCATCTCTCCGGCGTGCGAATTGACTCCGGCGATCTGGCCACCCTTTCTCGCCAGGTGCGACAGTTGCTCCCCGGTGTGCCCATTCTGGCCAGTGGTGATCTGGACGAGTTCAAAATTGCCCAACTGCAAGCGGCCGGGGCCTGCATCGACGGCTATGGTTTGGGCACCCAACTGGTCACCGGCCAGCCGGTGAACGGAGTCTATAAACTGGTGGAAATTGACGGCATCCCGGTGATGAAAGAGTCAACCGGTAAGGCCACCTATCCCGGTCGCAAGCAAATTTTCCGTCGTTGGCTGCAGGGCCAGCTACAGCAGGACCGCTTGGGTCTGGTGACGGAGACCGCCGATGGGGAAGAACAGCCGCTATTACAGCCCGTCATGCAGGCAGGACAGCGCTTACACCCACCGGAGTCCCTGGCGGCGATCGCCACCCGCACGGCCCAATCGGTTGCCAGCTTGCCGCTCCAGACCCGTCAACTGGATCAGCCCATCCCAGTTTCCCTGGTCCTTTCGGAGGCCCTGACGGAAACCATGCAGGCCATTCGTCACCATCCGGTTGCCTCTGGCTGAGGATTGATGTAGGGTCCCCAGACCTGGTCCACTGAATCACCGCCACTTATCACCGGCCACTCATCACCGGCCACTTATCACCGGCCACCAATCGCCTGGAATCCCTTACCCGCTTGTACCATGTTCAACGTTGCCCTTTTCGGTACCAGTGCCGACCCCCCCACCGCCGGCCACCAGGCCATTCTAGGTTGGCTGGGCCAAACCTACGACCAAGTGGCAGTCTGGGCCTCAGATAATCCGTTCAAGTCCCACCAGACGCCGCTAAAGCATCGGTTGGCCATGCTGCAGTTGTTGATTGACGACCTCCAACCGCCCCGCCGTAATGTGCGGATCTATCCTGAATTGAGTCATTCCCGCACTCTGTATACCCTGGAAGCAGCACAACAACTATGGGAACAGGCCCATCTGACGCTGATCATCGGTTCCGATTTGATTTCCCAGTTACCCAACTGGTACCGGATTGACCAGGTGTTGCAGCAGGTGGATCTGTTGATTATTCCCCGTCCTGGTTATCCGATCCAGGAATCCGACCTGAAAGAATTGAGGCGACGGGGCGCAAAGGTTGAGATCGCGGCTTGGACCGGGCTGGACACCTCTTCTACGGCCTACCGCGAACAGGGGGAAGTGGAAAATCTCACCCCCAGCGTCAAAGCTTACATTCATCGAGAGCATCTATACCCATGTCAGGACGACTCCAGAGAAAAACAGCCGATTCTTTAGACAGTCAGGCTTTAGCTGACTTCAAGGTAGGCGTGGATAATGTCATCTTTTCCGTTGACACTGACCTGAATCGGCTGTTGGTGCTGCTGGTCATGCGGCATGAGGAGCCATTCCTGGGGCAATGGAGTTTTCCGGGCACGCTGGTGCGGCGGGGCGAGTCCCTGGAAGATGCCGCTTACCGCATTCTGGCGGAAAAAATTCGGGTGCGGAACCTGTATCTGGAGCAACTCTATACCTTTGGCGGCCCCAACCGTGACCCCCGTGAATCCCTAGATAGCGATGGCGTGCGGTATCTGTCTGTCAGTTATTTTGCCCTGGTGCGCTATGCCGAAGCCGAGTTGATTGCCGACGGTGTCAGTGGCATTGCCTGGTATCCCCTGGATCAGGTGCCCAACCTGGCCTTTGACCATAATCAGATTCTGCAGTACGGTCACCGTCGCCTGAAAAATAAGTTGGAGTACAGTCCGGTCGCCTTTGAAGTGTTGCCCGAACTATTTACCTTAAATGATTTGTATCAGTTCTACACCACGATTCTGGGCGAAAACTTTTCCGATTACTCCAATTTTCGCTCCCGCTTGTTGAAGCTGGGCTTCCTGGCCGATACCGGCGTCAAAGTGTCCAAGGGAGCCGGTCGGCCCGCTAGCCTGTATCGCTTTGATGCCGCCGCCTTTGCACCTTATAAGGATCAACCTATGGTGTTTATTTAACGGCTTCCCCTGTAACCGCCCAGACTATTCCTATTCGCTTAAAGATTTCGTCAGACTATGAAAATCGCGATCGCCCAACTGAACCCCACCATTGGGGACCTGACTGGCAATGCCCAACACATTCTGGAAGCTGCCCAGCAGGCTGTGGATCGGGGCGCCGACCTGTTGCTGACACCGGAACTGTCCCTCTGTGGCTATCCCCCCCGCGACCTGCTGATGCATCCCGGCTTCATCGACGCCTTGGCCGCGACGCTGCAACAATTGGCCGGCGATCTGCCGCCCCAGTTGATCACCCTGGTGGGCACGGTGGAAGTCAATGCCAAAGCAACGGCAGAGGGAGGCAAGCGGCTGTTCAACAGTATGGCCCTATTGAGCGGCGGCCAGGTGCAGCAACTCTTTCACAAACACCTGTTGCCCACCTACGATGTGTTTGACGAAGACCGTTACTTTGAACCGGGTCGCCAACCCAACCACTTCAGCTTTCCCTTGTCGGGCTCTGCCAAGGCACCGACTCCAGATGTTCAGATCGGGGTCACCATCTGCGAAGACCTGTGGAATGACGAAGAGTTCTGGGGTCACCGCACTTACTACGAAAACCCCTTTGCTGATCTGGCCAACCTGGGCATGGATTTTGTCATCAATTTGTCGGCCTCTCCCTACACCGTGGGCAAGCAGCAGTTGCGAGAAGCCATGCTGAAACACAGCGCCACACGCTTCGCCCGGCCGATCATCTACGTCAACCAGGTCGGCGGTAATGATGACCTGATCTTTGATGGCAGCAGTGTCGCCTTCAACCGTCGGGGGGAACTGATTGGCCGAGCCCATAGCTTTGACACCGATCTGCTGCTGCTCCAGTACGACCCGGAGCAGCAAGACCTGATTGCCATCGAAGCGTCCACCATCGCTCCTCTGCCCCAGTGTGAGGAGGCGGAAATCTGGTCTGCCCTGGTGCTGGGGGTGCGGGACTATGCCCGCAAGTGTGGCTTTTCCAAAGCCGTTATTGGGCTGAGTGGCGGGATTGATTCGGCCCTGGTAGCGGCGATCGCCACCGAAGCCTTGGGCCCAACCAACGTCCTGGGGGTGTTGATGCCCTCCCCTTTCAGCTCTGAGCACTCGGTTCAGGATGCCCTGGCGCTGGCCCAGCAAATTGGCATTGCCACCCAGACCCTGCCCATTGGTCCCCTGATGCAGACCTACGACCAGACCCTGGCCGATTTGTTTGCTGGCAGCGAATTTGGTATCGCCGAGGAGAACATCCAGTCCCGCATCCGGGGCAACCTGCTGATGGCGATCGCCAACAAATTTGGGCACCTGCTGCTGTCCACCGGCAACAAGTCGGAAATGGCGGTTGGCTACTGCACCCTGTACGGCGACATGAATGGCGGTCTGGCGGTAATTGCCGATGTGCCCAAAACGCGCGTCTATTCTCTGTGCCGCTGGTTGAATAGCGGTCCCACCTTTACCCACCTGCCCTGCCGCACCCCCCTGATTCCCCCATCGATTCTGACTAAAGCCCCCAGTGCCGAATTGAAGCCGGGCCAGGTCGATCAGGACTCCCTGCCACCCTACGAAGTGCTGGATGACATCCTGCTGCGGCTGATCCACCAACACCAGACCCCGGAGGAAATGGTGGCGGCTGGCCATGACCGGCAAACCGTCAATCAAATCATTCGCCTGGTCACCCAGGCCGAGTTTAAACGCCGCCAGGCCCCCCCCGTTTTGAAGGTCACCGATCGCGCCTTTGGCATGGGTTGGCGCATGCCCATCGCCTGCCGCTGGGTGCTGGCCGCAAATCCGACGCCTGCCTGACGGGGGCCACGGAAAACGGTGCCGGATGCTCTGGGTCAGGCGTTACAACAGAGAGGCTGTACAATAGGGCTACGTCAGCCACTCTACATGGGATGACCAGAGCCAGAAAACCGTTGGCATCAGGGAATGAGAGCGGCTTGCTTACCATTCGGCTCTCTGCAGATTAGGAGGTGTTGCCATGGCGGATTCGTCCCTATTCCCCTTGCCAAAGGCTGTCCCTATGCCTTCAGCCGGTTATTGGCTATCTCAGCTAGATCCAGGCAATACCCTGGCAACCGCCCAACCGATCACGGTCTTCAACCTTGCCCAAAGCCAACAGGTTAGCCCCTGTGACCCTACAGATATCTATCAGTTCACTGTTGCCCAGACCGGAATTTTTACGGCCACCCTGCAGGGACTAACTGGCGATGCCGATATCCGTCTGATCCGGGATGCCAACGGGGATGGAAATTTTCTGGATGATCCGGGCGAAATCTTGGCCTGGCAGTGGGAACGGGGCACTAACAGCGAAACCATTCGCTGTTTTCTCAGTCCCGGCACCTATTATCTGGATGTCTCCAATTACAATCGCCAAACCGTCCACTATTCCTTCACCACCAACTTCACCCCCGCCGACAGTGACCCTCGCCAGTTTTCCATTCAAGTCAACCTGGCATCTGGCTTGGAGGGCTTGAGTACAGCAGCCCTGACCGCCATTACAGATGCCGTCCACTATTGGGAGGAGGTCATTGCCGCCAGTCCCTTTGAGGGGCCCCAAATCCTACCCATCACCCTGGTGGGGGCATTCAGTACGGAGGACTATCTGGCTTTTGGAGGTCCGTCGGCCCTGGGCTATGACGCCAATGGCCACATCATGCCCACTGCTGGGAACACCACCCTCAATACCCGCTATCTGGAGTGGTATAACCAGAACCCCAGTGCCCTGGCTTCCTTGATGCGCCATGAATTTGCCCATGTGCTTGGCTTTGGCACCCTCTGGAACTACTATCCCGAATTAGACCCCAGCCGAAGGTTGGTGGATACCGCCACCGCCACCTACCGGGCTGATACCTATGCCGGTTGGGCCTATGGCGAACTAGTAGGAACCTACCGCCAGACAGCGGTTCCGGTTGACACCGCTACTTGGCAGCACTGGGATGAGACCACCTTTGATCAGGAGTTGCTGACGCCCTTTACGGAAACATCTGGCATCAGTGAACCCCTGAGCCAACTGACGATCGCAGCTTTGCGGGATCTGGGCTGGACTGTGAATTACGGAGCCGCCCAATCCTATAGCCTGCCGACTGGGTGAATGGCGCCTAGGAGTTTCTACAACCCATCGACCAACCCTACATTGCTTCTGTGCAGAGTTATTTGTATCTGGGGTGCAACTGGCCGCGGTGGATTTCGCGATCGCCTGCCGATGTTGCCCGATATTCTGGAACTATCGGTTGACCAGATTTTTCAATGGCTCCAGATGGGTTTTGGCTAGGTCAGGCAATGCGTTAATCGACTAGCCCAATAAAAAAGCCCGGCCCCAACAAGACCGAGCATGTCGTTACTCAACAAAGGTGCAATGATGGCACTCGTATCACCGTTTACTTTTAGTTGGGTTAGTTTCAAGGTTCCCTGACAGAGGGTGTGGCTAACACTCACGGAGTGAGATTGTTTTGCTCCATGCCCAGTCAGATTCCGATGAGGTCGGTGGCGGTGGTTGCGTATGGTCAATAGACACCTCATGTAGCTGTCCTAAATGATTTATGAACGACTGGATGGTGAAAGAGCTTTGTGAGAAGGATTTCCTGCGGAAACCTTTCACAATCCTGATCGGATCGCTATAGGCAGCTTCGGTTTTCAACAGGTTATTCGGGGTCGCTAGCGTTGACGGGTTAAAGCGTTGGCAAATCTGTGTTAGTCACAGAGCTTTGAGTCGGCAGCGCAACTACTGTAATCGCCAGGGTATTGGCCAACTTGTCAGCGATCGCACCGATCCAGGTTTCATCCTGACGGGTATAGCTGCGAGGGGCATTGGCGCCCAGGATCATCACACCCCGATCGCCCAATGGTTGGCAGATAACGCCCTGAGTATTTTCCGGCAAGTAATCAAATTCCACCCTTCCTGGATAGAGTTTGAGCGCTACTAAATAAACTGGCTTTTGCTTTTCTAGCACCCGTTGCAAAATCGGACCCGGTTTGACTACTTTCTGATCGGGCAAAATGCCCCGACGCAGCAACACCTGACCGTCATACCAGACCACCAGCGATCGGGTTACGGTGTTCGTTAGCAACAAGTGGGAAGCCCAGGCCAACTCAGTTTTCAGGACATCTGGGAGCGAAGCTTCCAGGTCAAACTGTTCCTTGCCAATCAACGTCACGCTTTCCGGTGCGATCGGCTGTACACGCTGCCAGAGTAAACCCGTTAAAATCAAAACGGCGCTCAGGATAATTCCCATGACGTCGGAACGGGCCTGGGAATCGGTCAGGTTGCCGGTAACCAGACGGTTAATCACAAGCAAACTGCTACCCAGGATTCCGACGATAATCGGCAGCAGCCGTAAGATCCGATTGGGGTCTGATTGAGCCATGCAAGGTATCAAGATGCTTCTATACTTATTTAGCATCATTTGTCGGGAGGCTAAGGTTGCTGGAACTGATTAGCTCTGGGTTGATGTCTGTCTGGTTGCAGATGGCTAAACTGCCAGATCCGCTGCAATTAACTGTCAGTTTGGTAGTGGCCCAGGATACGCCCTGGGGAATGTTTCCGGGGCAGCCCGACCCCGAAACCGAAGCCCTGATCCGCCAGTATCTCAAAACCTTGTCTGATCAGGGCCTATCTGCTGACAATCAGGGCATCTGGCTGCAATCAGGATTCTCCTTCCTGGCCGAAAACCAGGGCACAACCCCTTTGCCTGCTGCATCTGTTACCAAAGTGGCCACCTCCCTGGTGGCCTTGCAATCCTGGGGGCCGGACCATCAATTTGAAACCCTGATCAGTGCAACTGGTCCAATCCAGGATGGCGTTTTGCAAGGAGACCTGGTGGTTCAGGGGACAGGGGATCCCCTGTTTGTCTGGGAAGAGGCGATCGCCCTGGGCAATGACCTGAATCGGTTGGGGATTCGGAAAGTCACCGGCCAGTTGATTGTTACGGGCAATTTCCTGATGAATTTTGAAACCGATCAGCAAAAAGCCGGAGAACTGCTAAAGCAGGCCTTAAACGCAAAGAAATGGTCAACAGAGACAGAAGCCCAGTACCAATTGTTGCCGCCTGGAACCCCTCGTCCCCAGGTAGACATCGCTGGTCCAGTTCAAACCGTCACCTATGGCGCATCCCTGCTGCCCAATCAAACCCCGTTGGTGCGACATCGCTCCCTGCCCCTGCTGCAGATTGTCAAACTG